>Ga0326726_10003851_pt1 | contig 13769 bp, 12 predicted proteins | sample MHFenrmetagenome_2_FD_207603 | JGI IMG/M metagenome (GOLD analysis project Ga0326726, IMG submission 207603) | Lab enriched peat soil microbial communities from Michigan Hollow, Ithaca, NY, United States - MHF15MN | ecosystem: Environmental > Terrestrial > Soil > Wetlands > Peat | place: USA... | reverse complement strand
GGTGGGCATGCGACGCGCCTGCGCGTGGGTGAAGCGCTTCGCGATCTTCTCGTCGGCGCGCAGGCTGTCGATGAAGTTGTCCACCACTGTGGTGACGGACAGGCGGTCGACCTCAGGCAGCGTCACGCCGCTTTAGTACGAGCGAGGCATGCCGAGGACGTGCTCCCCGACATAGGCCATGACGAGATTGTTGTTGATCGGCGCCGCGCGATAGAGGCGCGACTCGCGGAACTTGCGCTCGATGTCGTATTCTTCCGCGAATCCGTAGCCGCCGTGGCAGTCGATGCAGGCATTGCCGGCCTCGATGGCCGCCTCGGAGGCGAGGTACTTGGCCATATTGGCCTCGGGGCCGCACGGGATGCCCGCGTCGAACATCTTGGCCGCCTTGGTGCGCATCAGGTCGGCGGCCTCGATGGCCATGTGTGCCTTGGCGATGGGGAACTGCACACCCTGGTTGGCGCCGATGGGCTTGCCGAAGATCACGCGCTGGCTGGAATAGGCGACGGCCTTCTCGATGAACCACCGCGCGTCCCCCAGCGAGTCCGAGGCGACGAGGATGCGCTCGGCGTTCATGCCGTCGAGGATGTAGGAGAAGCCCTTGCCCTCCTGGCCGATGAGGCTGTCGGCGGGAATCTCCATGTTGTCGAAGAAGAGCGCATTGGTCGAGTGGTTCATCATCATTTTGAGCGGCCGCACCTCGAGCCCCTTGCCCTTGAGATGGCGGATGTCGATGAGGAAGACGCTGAGCCCGTCGGTCTTCTTCTTCACCTGGTCCACCGGCGTGGTGCGGGCGAGGAGCAGCATCAGGTCGGACTGGAGCACGCGGGAGATGAACATCTTCTGGCCGTTGACCACGTACGTGTCGCCCTTGCGGACGGCCGTGGTCTGGAGCTTCGTGGTGTCGGAGCCCGCGTTGGGCTCGGTGACGCCGAAGGCCTGCAGGCGCAGCTCGCCCGTCGCGATCTTGGGCAGGTACGTGTTCTTTTGCTGCTCGGAGCCGTGGCGCAGCACCGTGCCCATGATGTACATCTGCGCGTGGCAGGCGCCCGCGTTTCCTCCGGAGCGATTGATCTCTTCCAGGATGAGCGCGCCCTCCATGATGCCTAGCCCGGCGCCGCCGTATTCCTGCGGGATGAGCACCGCGAGGTATCCCGCCTTGGTCAGGTCGTTGACGAGGGCGTCGGGGTACTCGCGCTTGGCGTCCAGCTCCTGCCAGTAGGCGGGCGAGTACTGCTTGCACAGCTCGTAGACAGCGGCCTTGAGGGCCTTCTGGTCGTCGGTCAGCGCGAAGGACATGTCGTGCATTCTGGACCCCCTTGTCAATTCAGCCCTCGCCTCGTCGCTTTGCGACTCAGCTCGAACTGCGACCCTCTCCCCCTACTGGGGGAGAGGGAATCGGGCGCTATTTACCTTTGAAGTTTGGTTTGCGCTTCTCGTTGAACGCCCGCACACCTTCGAGGCGGTCTTCGGTGGTGACGGTGACATTGTAGGCCTCGATGGCCAGCGCCATACCGGTTTCGAGGTCCGTTTCGCTGCCCCAGTTGATGGCCTTTTTTGCCTGCCGGATGGCGACAGGTCCGTTAGCGGCGATCGTCGTCGCGATCTCGAGCGCCTTGGCTCGGGCCTGGCCCGCGGGCACGAGGTGATTCACGAGGCCCAGCGCCTTGGCCTCGGCTGCGGGCACGCGCCGGCCTGTGAAGATCATCTCCTTGGCGAGCGGCCCGCCGATGATGCGTGGCAGGAGCTGCGTCCCACCGATGCCCGGGAAGATGCCGAGGGTGACCTCGGGTACCGCAAAGACCGCAGTCTCGGAGGCCACGATGAAATCGGAGAGCACGGCCAGCTCGCAGCCGCCGCCCATGGCGAACCCCTCGACAGCCGCGATCACCGGCACGGGACAGCGGACGACACGCGCGGCGGCCGCCTCGAAGATCACGTGCTGGGCGCGCCAGGTCTCGTCGGTCATGCCCTGGCGCTCCTTGAGATCGCCGCCGACGCAGAACGCCTTCGTGCCCGAGCCGGTGAGGACCACCACGCGCACCGCCTTGTCCCACTGCAGGGCATCGAAGCAGCGCAGCAGGTCCTCGCCCATGGCCGTGTTCATGGCATTGAGCGCCTCCGGCCGGTTGAACTCCACCGTGACCACGTGGCCGTCCGGACCGGGCGTGACGTTGAGCGTCTTATAGCTGGATGACATGGCGCGCGGCGAGCTCCTTGATGGCGGATTCGTCATAGCCTAGCTCGGCGAGAACCTCGGCGGTGTGCTCGCCGAGCTGCGGCGGCACGCGCGAGACGCCGGGCCGCTCGCCGTCCCAGCGAATCGGCAGGCCGACGGCGCGGTAATCGGGAATCCGGGGATGCTTGACGGCGACGAGCATGCCGCTGGCCACGGTTTGCGGCTCGGCGGCGACCTTGTCGAGCGTCAGGATGGGCGCGCACGGCACGCCCGCCCCCTGGAGGCGATCGAGCACGTCGGCGCTCGTGAACGCGCGCGTGACGGCCGAGAGCGCCTCGAAGACCTCCGCGCGATGGGCGACCCGCGTCGGATTGTCCTTGAAGCGCGGATCCCGCGGCATGCCGGGGACGCCGAGCGCCTCGCAGGCCTTGCCGAAGAGCGCATCGGATCCCGCGGCGATCATGACCCAGGCGTCGCGGGTGGGGAAAGCCTCGTAGGGGCAGATCATGGCGGTGCCTGAGCCCTGGGGCAACGGGACTTCCCCAGTACCCAGGAACTGGTTCATCTGGAAGACGCTCCAGGCGATCGCCGTCTCGTAGAGCGCCGTCGTCACATTGGCGCCGCGGCCGGTGCGCTCGCGCTCGCGGAGCGCGCCCAGGATGGCGATGGTCGCCCACATCCCCGTGCCCATGTCCACGATCGACACGGGCACGCGCGCCGGCGGCTGGCCCGGATGGCCGTTGACGGACATGATGCCGCCCAGCGCCTGCATGAGCGGGTCATAGCCCGGGAGGTCGCTGAGCGGCCCCTCGGTGCCGAAGGCGGTGATGGAGCAGTAGACGAGCCGCGAATTGATCTCGCGCGCGCGCTCCCAGCCGAGGCCCAGCTCCTCGATGGCGCCCGCGCGCAGCGATTGGACAAGAACGTCGGCGCGCGTGATGAGCCGCTCGAGGACGGCGCGCCCCTCGGTCTGCTTCATGTCCACCGCGAGGCTCCGTTTGCTGCGATTCACACCCATGAAGGTGGCGCTCTCTGGGCCCCAGTAGGGCGGCGCCCAGGCGCGGGCATCGTCGCCCCGACCCGGACGCTCGACCTTGACCACGTCGGCCCCCATGTCACCCAGAATCTGGGTGCAGGTGGGGCCCGCCACGTTCTGGGTCAGGTCGGCGACGAGGATTCCGGCAAGGGGGGCGTTCATGGAGGGCCGATTATAGCCCGAGGATGATCGGCCCGTCGCCCATCTGCCCCAAAGACCGGCCAAGGGCCAGAAGGAAGGCCAGGGCGAGCTTTGACCATGTGGCCCTATGAAGCTACATTCGGGCCATGAAGCAGGTCGGACTTCGGGAGTTGAAGAATCGGCTCAGCGAGTACGTGCGCTTGGTGCGCGCCGGCGAGCACGTCCAGGTCACCGACCGGGGACAGGTGGTCGCCGAGCTGATTCCCCCCACGCCGGCAAAAGGCCGAGATCCCGCCGCGGGGCTCGCCACGCTCGAGCGGCGAGGGCTGCTGAGGCCCCCAGCCGCCGAAGGCCGGGCTCGCTACGGGCGCCTCCCCAGGCTCGTCCCGAACGGCACCGTCCAGCGTCTCCTCGACGAAGACCGGGGCGAGCGCTGATCGTCTACGCCGAGTCGAGCGCCATCCTCGCCTGGCTGTTCGGGGAGCCGGCCGGCCTGCGGTCGAGGTGCTCGATCCTGCTGAGTTTGTTACTGCCTCCGACCTCACCCTCCTCGAATGCGACCGGAGCCTGATCCGAGCCGCCGCGCTCTCCACATCGTTCCGCCTCGCTCGTCTCGGCCCCCACTCGATCTCGACCAGCAGCCAATCCTCTCCTCTCTCTTCCCCGCGCAGGCTTGACGGGACGTGGGGCTCAAGGGTAAAGTCTGGTCACAATTGTGACCATTTCTGCCCGGAGGGGCCGATGAAAACGCTGCCGCTCGCCCACGTGAAGGCGAATCTCAGCCGTATCGTGGACCAGGTCGTGGAAACGGATGAGGAGATCGTGATCACCCGGAACGGGCGCCCGGCCGCCATTCTCGTCAGCCCCGACGAGTACGAGGGATGGAAGGAGACGCAGGCAATCCGATCGGACCAGGAGCTGGTGGCCGAAATTCGGCGTGGTCTGCGGGCACTCAAGCGCGGCACCAAGATTTACACGCTGGAGGAGCTCCTGCCCGAGGACTGATGTGGGCGGCTCGAGCACAATGAGGCCCTACCGCCTCCGAGTGCCAGGACGGATCGAGGAGCTTGTCCGGAACCTTCACCCCGAGCTCAAGCGCAAGGTGCGGGCGGGCCTCGACCTCATTCGCACGGACCCGGAGGTCGGCAAGGAGCTGCGCGATGAGCTGGCGGGACTGCGGAGCCTCCGGGTGGGACGGTTCCGAATCGTCTACAGGGTCGCGGCGGGACGGCTGATCGATCTCGTCGCCATCGGCCCGCGCCGGACCATCTACCAGGAGACGCTTCGGCTACTCCGGCGACCGTGAAACTGGGCCCCGCGGTCAGGCGCCTCTAAGTTCCCTCTCGACCTGCTCCAGCCAGAAGCGCATGTCCATCTCGCGGTACATCGTCGTCGCGGTGGTGAGGTGCTCGCGGGCCGGCTCGCGCTGGCCGGTGCGGCGACAGAGCTTGCCGAGACCGAGGTGGCAGTGGGCGACGAGCGGGCGCATGCTGAGCCCGCCGGCCAGGGCCAGCGCCGCCCGGTAGTGGCCTTCGGCGTCCTCGGCGCCGCCCGCCGACGCGACGTCACCCGTGAGGCAAAGGATGTGGGCCTCGCTTCCGCGAGCCCCCAGCCGGCGGGTGAGCGCCAGCGCCTCTCGCGCGTAGCCGACGGCCTCGTCGATCCGTCCGGCCGAGAGGTAGGCCGTCCCCGCGCACAGAAGAACTTCCGGCCATCTGTACATCTGGCGCCCGCGGAACTCCTCGACGGCGACCGCGACCAGCGGGAGCGCCTCGTCGGCACGGCCGGCGAGGGCATAGGCGGCGCCGAGGGTCGCAGCGACGACCGGCGTCGAGACGACGAACTGCCATGTTCGGCAGAGTTCGAGGCAGCGCTCGAGGACCGGGGTCGCGCGCGCGAGATCCCCACGACGGAGGTGGGCGAGGCCGAGATCGAACAACCCCCAGAACAACGTGAAGGGTTGAGAGGCGGCTTCAGCGATCTGCACGGCGGCCCCGGCGTGCCCAATTGCTTCGTCGAACCGGCCGAGCTGGGAGAGCACGTCGGCGAGTCGGGCCCCCGAAAGCGCAGACTGGATGACCGGCGCGCCGAAGCGCTCGTAGCGCAGGTCGCCCTCGAGCGTGACATTCCGCTCGAAGAGGGCGGTCGCATCGCTGAACTCGCCCTTGGCGGCATGCGTCATGCCCAGGAAGGACGTGGCGACCACCTCGATTGAGCGATCGCCGAGGGCGCGCGCGATGGTGAGGGCCTCCTGCCCGAATCTGACGGCCTCGTCGTAGTCGCCAGCGTTCAGACACTCGATCACCATGAAGGTGGTGATCCTCGCGAGCCGGTGCTGGTCGCCGAGCGTCCGGGCGAACATCTCCGCGGCGCGGAGGTGGTCCGCCATGCGCGCCCGATCGCCGAGGGGGAGGAGCGCGTTCCGAAGGTCGATGTGGAGGTCGATGGTCAGCTCGATCGATCTCCGCGTCTCCGGGAGGCGCCGGAGGGTCCCGAGCGCCTGCTCCAGGTGAGCGATGGCCTCGCGGTTAGCGGCCCGCGCCATGGCCCGGAGCCCCGCCTGGCGCAGATAGGCGACCGCCTTGTCCCACAGCTCTCCGCGCAGAGCGTGGTGGGCAAGCCGCTCGGCCTGCTCCGCGACGCGCTCGGGAGCAAGCCGCTCGATGGCCTCGGTGATACGGGCGTGCAGGGCGCGCTGCCGCTCGTGGAGCAGCCCCTGGTACGCCACCTCGTGAGTGAGCGCGTGCTTGAAGGTGTACTCGAGGTCCGGGAAGATCCGGGTCTCGTAGAGGAACTCCGCGGCCTGCAGGTGCATAAGCTCGGCGCGCACCTCGTGCTCCGGCGCGTCGGCGACGGCGAGGAGCAGCGGGAGGGCCACGTCCTTGCCGATGACCGCGGCCGCCTGGAGCAGTCGCTTGGCCTCGGGCGCCAGGCGGTCGATGCGCGCGGCCAGGATGGCCTGCACGGTGGCGGGGATCGTCAGCTGGTCGACGGGCCGGGCGAGTCGGTAGCCACCGCGCTCGCCGGCCAGGGCCTCCGTTTCCACCAAGGCCCGCACACTCTCCTCGAGGAAGAGAGGATTCGCCTCCGTCCGCTCGACCAGGAGCTGCTTGAGCGGGCCGAGGGTCGGGTCGGGACCGAGAAGAGAATCGAGCAGCTCGTCCGCGCTCTCGGGCGGCAGGGGATCGATCCGGAGCTGGCGGTAGTAGGTCTTGCCGCCCCAGGAGTGCCGGTACTCGGGGCGGTAGTTGACCAGCAGCAGAATGCGCGCGGCGGGCAGGCTCTCGACGAGGCTGTCCAGCAAGGTCTGGGTCTCGCCGTCGATCCAGTGCAGGTCCTCGAAGACCACCACCAGAGGTTCCGCCTCGCTCTCGCGCAATAGCAGGCGCTTCACGGCGTCGAGCGTCTGCTGGCGCCGCTGGAGAGGATCGAGGGACTGCCAGGACGCCTCGTCCACCGGCACGTCGAGGAGAGCCAGAAGGGCGGGCACGACGGGCGCAAGCGCGGGGGAGAGCGTCAGGACCTTCCCCGTGACCTTCTCCCGGATCTTCCGCGGGTCGTCGCGCGGGTCGATCTCGAAGTAGCCGCGGAGCAGCTCGATCACGGGAAGGTAGGCAGTGGCTTTGCCGTAGGAGACCGATGCGGACTGCACGATGAGCCAGCCGTGCACACGGTGGGAATGAGTCAGCTCCCAGAAGAGACGCGACTTGCCCACGCCCGGCTCCCCGACCACGGCGACCACCTGACCATGCCCCAGGCTGGCCCGGTCGAGGGCGTCGCGGAGCTGCTCAAGCTCCGCGACCCGGCCGACGAAGCGCGTGAGCCCCCGCCGCGCCGCGGCCTCGAGGCGCGTGCGGGCGGAGCCCGCGCCGACCAGCTCGAACACCTCGACCGGCTCGCCGAGCCCCTTGATCGGCACCGGGCCGAGCGGCGTGACCTGGACGAAGCCCTCGGCCAGGTGCAGCGTCCCGGCGGTGAGCCGGACGCTGCCGGGCACCGCGAGCTGCTCCATGCGCGCCGCCAGGTGCGTCGTCTGGCCTACGGCGGTGTAGTCCATGCGGAGGTCGCTGCCGATCGAGCGCACCACCACGTCTCCGGAGTTGACGCCGACGCGAATCTGCACCTCCACGCCCTGCGCGCGCCGCAGCTCATCCGAGTAGCGCCGCACGCTTTCCTGCATCTTGAGCGCGGCATAACACGCGCGCACGGCGTGATCTTCATGGGCGAGCGGCGCGCCGAAGAGTGCCATGATGCCGTCGCCCATGACCTGGTTCACCGTGCCCTCGTAGCGATGGACGGCGTCCATCATCAGCATGAGGACGGGATCGAGGATCCTGCGCGCCTCTTCGGGATCGCGGTCGGCGAGCAGCTCCATGGAGCCCTTGAGGTCGGCGAACAGCACGGTAACCTGCTTGCGCTCCCCCTCGAGGGCGCTCTTCGAGGCGAGGATCTTCTCCGCGAGATGCTTGGGGAGGTGGGACTCGGCCGATAGTGACTGTTGCGCACTCGCCGCCGGGCCGGACGCGGTGAGGGTGTGACCGCACTGATCGCAGAAGAGGCTGCCGGGTGCGTTGCCGCGGCCGCACGACGGGCAGGCCAGCTCGAGGTGGACCCCGCAGGCATTGCAGTACCTCGCCTCGAAGGCGTTCACGTGCTGGCACCGAGAGCACTTCATGCCGTCGCCTCCAGAGGGCCCGTCGGATCGCAACGTCGCAAACAGTAGCCCGGCCATAGAGGGTGGTCAAGGATGCCAGGCCGGCGTTCGGGGAGCGTAAACGCCGGGGGACCCGGGCGCGACTAATGGGGTAAGGAGGGCTCGGCCATGCTGCGACAGGCGTTAGGGATGTCGCTCTTGTGCGTGCTGCTGCTGACGGGTTGTGCCACGGAGTTCAGCGTCCGAGGATCCTTTCCGGCTTCGCTGGCCGTCGCGGAGGCGGTCCCCGCCCCGCCGCCACCCAGGTACGAAGTGATCCCGGTAGCGCCGAGTCGCGAGCATGTCTGGGTCGGCGGCCGCTGGGTCTGGAGGCCCGAACGCCATCAGCATGTGTGGGTGCCGGGCGCCTGGCATTCGCGCGGATAACCTCAGCGAATCGCGAAGACGCTCGGCGGCGAGGGCTCCGAACCCTCGCCGCCGGGCTTTTTGAGCCATGCACGCGACCTGCGTGCTAGGCTCGTCGCAGCATGTCGCTTCTGATTTTCGTCGTGTCGATAGCCGCGCTGGTCGTGGCACTCAAGGTGCTGCGCGAGAGCCGGCCTCGCCCAGGGCAGCCTACGCCGGCGGAGCGCATCGCCTCCCTCGAAGACCGCGTACGCGATCTGCTCTACCGCGTCTGGACACTAGAGCAACAAGCGGGCTCGCACCCGGTGGGCTCGCAACAAGCGGGTGGAGAGCGGTCCGTCACGACTGAGCCTGAGGTTCTGCACGAGCCCGGGCAGGTCACACCCGTGTCTACGCCTTTTGTCACAGAAGCCGAGCCTGCGCTGTCTCCCGCCTGGAGCGCCGCCGAGGCCGCGGTGGAGGGCGCTGTCGTCCATGCGGAGGCGCCGGCCGCTTCCGTCGAGCCCGCTCACGCCACGGCGCCCGCTTCCGGGCTCAACCTCGAGCAGCGCATCGGTGCGCGCTGGACCACGTGGGTAGGCGTGGTCGCCATCATCTTCGCCGCTTCCTTCGCTGTGAAGCTGTCCATCGAGAACGACCTGATTGGCCCGCGCGCGCGGCTGGGTCTTGGTCTCGTGGCAGGCTTCATCCTGCTCGGGGCCGGCCTGGCGCTGCACCGCCGGCGCGACGTGCCGTACCTGTCGGAAGGACTCTCGGGCCTGGGGCTGGGACTCTGCTATCTCTCGCTCTTCGCGGGCTATGCCTACTACAGCCTGCTTCAGGTCGGCTCCGCCTTCGCCCTCATGTTCATCGTCACGGTGCTCGGCACCGGGGTGGCCGTTGTCACCGAGCGGCAGGTGACGGCCGTTCTCGCCCTCCTGGGCGGGCTCCTGACACCCGTGCTGCTGGCCAGGGCCGAGCCCAACGAGCGCGGGCTCCTGGGCTATCTCCTCGTACTCGACCTGCTCGTCCTCGCCATCGCGCGGTTTCGCACCTGGCGCGGTCTCAACCGGCTGGCCTGGGCGGGCACCGTGCTGCTGCTGGCTCCCACGTTCCTGCGGCAGCCGGAGGCGGACTATCCGGTGGCGCGGCTCGTGCTCCTCTCGCTGCTCTTCCTGCTCTTCCTGCTGACGCCGCTTGCGCGCGAGTGGAGCCAGGGTGTGCGTGGCCGCGAAGTCGATCTGCTCATCGTCGCGGGCACCGCGGCGGGCTACTTCTGGGCGGTGTACGTGACGCTCGAGGCGTGGCGCCCATCGCTGGAAGCGCCCGCCGCCATGGCGCTGGCCATCCTCTATACCGTGCTGGCCGGTCTCTACCGGCGGCGCGTGCAGGACGATGACGCGACGGTGGCGGTGCTCATGAGCGCGGCGTGCGTCTTCCTCACGCTGGCGATTCCACTGGCGCTCAAAGGCCCGTGGATCACGCTGGCCTGGGCGGCCGAGGGCGCCGTGCTGCTCTCCGTCGCTCCGCGCCTGGCCACGCCGGTCGCCGCATGGGGCGGCACGGCGGCGCTTTTCCTCGCCGCCTTTCGCGTGGTGGCCGTCGACAGGTGGGGCTCGGCCTTCTGGACTCCGGTGTGGAACCCGACCTTCCTCGCTCATCTGCTCACCGTGGCCGACATCGTGCTGGCGGGTCAGCTCGCCCTCTTGCTGAGACCGGGGCAGCTATTCAACCTGAGCCGCGAGGGGCTCAGGAGCACGCTCTGGGTCTTGGCGTCGCTGACGCTCTCCGTGCTCTTGTGGCGCGAGCCGTCGGGACTCTGGGCGGCCGGGCTTCTGATCGTTCAGCTCCTCGTCTTGGGTTTTCTCTCGCGGCTCGTCCACGCGCCGGCCTTCACGGTGGCGGTGCCGCTGGCTGGGCTCACCGTGCTCGCGCGCACCCTCTTCGCCGACGACGCGATGGCGCGGGCGGCCGCTGATGCGCTGGTCAATGTCTACCTGCTCGCGCGCGTGTTGGCCTGCGTCGCTCTCGCCATCGCGGGGAACTGTCTTGCCGGCTCCGGCGCCTCGCGTTATGCCGCCCAGGTCGGCCGGACGGTGTCCGGTGCGGCAGGCGTGGTGCTGCTCTTCGTGCTGAGCCAGGCGTGGACGCGCAACCAGAATGGGCCGCTGCGCGAGGCGCGGGACCTCGGCAAATCGGGAATCGCCGGCGAAATTCGCTGGAAGACTCAGGTGGGACTATCGGTGCTCTGGACGCTCTACGCCGCCGTCACGCTCGCTTGGGGCTTCGTCCGGCGCTCGACGGCGCTGCGCTACGCCGCCCTCGGCCTGTTCGGATTGGTGATCGTCAAGGTCTTCATCGTCGACCTGGCTTCGGTGAAGACGCTCTACCGCATGCTGTCTTTCCTGATCCTGGGCGTCGTGCTGCTCCTGGTCGGGCTCCTCTACCAGAAGGCCAGCCGCCGCCCCGCCACTCCGGAAAGTCTCAGCAGCGGAGTCTGATTGGCCGGGCGGCTAGCTTTCCAGCGCTCTCCGGCGATCAGCCACGGGCAGGGCGGGCGGCCACCTCCGCCGGAACTCCGAATCCAGGCAGTGCCGACCGCAGGCCAGATGGTCCGGCTCGTCGAAGGCGCTGCAGCGGTTCACGCCAACCATGCGCGGGAAACCGAGGAACGTCTTCGTCTCGAACTCGACCTCCACCTCCTGCTTCTTGAGCGAGCACCAGACGCGTCGGCGCCACACTCCGGTGGAGGCCGCCTTCGACAGCTCACTCGCGGGCACGCACATGCCGGGCTCCGGGCGGATCTGCTGTGACGGCACCATGGTCAACTCGAGTTCGGCCAGGAGATCGCGGTGCATGCTCATGATCAGACCTCCGCAGTGTGGGGGCGTATCCCGTTCGTTCTTACGCACTATTGTCGCCGGGATGGCGGATGTCGACCATGAGCCGTTCTGCCCATCTTTCTAGTGCGGATGCTCTGGATCGGCTGCTCCAGCGGCCGGCCGGAAAGCTCAGGTCTTGCGCCCGACCAGATAGGTCGATCCGTCGGCTCCATGCCGCTCGCTGTGCACGCATCCTGCCGCCATCTCGAAGACGTCGCCGGCGCGGAATGTGCGCGACTGTCCCTCCGAGGTGAGCGTGACGTCGCCGGCCAGAACCAGGGCACGCACGCTGAAGGTATGCGAGTGCGGCTCCGTGGACGTGCGGGCGGCGACGGTCTTCGTTTCGATATCCTGATAGCCGGCCCGCTTCAACCCGTTCTCGAATTCTGTCGTATCCATTGACCGATCCTCCATGACGTCGTGTTCCGCCGGCTACCACTCGGCGACGCGATACCTTCGGTGCTCGCCCACCTTGAGCGATACCGCGATGCCGTCCGACCCGAGCTCGAAGGTCGCCAGCTCCCCCGGCGCGCCGTAGCCGTTGCTGGACTCGATCTTGAACGTGTGCGGAGCGACAGGTATCAGCGTTTCCATCCCCTCGGTCGGGTCCAGGTTCAGAGGCGCAACAATCCGCAAGCCGCTGGGCCCGAGCAGGACCTGGGAGTCGCCCCACGCGTTTCGATAGCGGCCGACATATCGAGAAAGGCCCGGATCGGGCCCGGCAGGCGTCGGTCCCGTGCTGCTCGCGCCGGCAATGGCGGGCACGAGCAGTGCCGTCGCGCGCTGTACATAGGCGAATGGCCAGGCGTCCTCGGCATTCGCGAGCACGATGATGGCGATCTTCTCGGCCGGGAGGAGCCGGACTTCCGCTGCGTGTCCCGGGACGAGCCCCGCATGGCCGAAGCACGTGCGGCCGTCCTCGCGATAGACGCGGAACCCGATCCCCCAGCCGGCCTGCCAGCCAGGCTCGAGCCAGTGGATCCGCTGCATCTCCCGGAGCGTGGTCCCCGACAGGACCGAGCCTTCCGTGCCCGTCGCCGTCCGGAACTGGAGCATGGCGAAGCGTGCGAGGTCTTCGACGGTCGAGGCCATATTGCCTGCGGGGATCAGGCCGCCGATGTCCCCAACCTCCCGCCCCTGTCTGGGCGCTCGCGGGAACCGCCGGCTATAGCCCCGCGCCAGCCTGGTATCGCCGGTCATCATCCCGTCCACGAGGGTATCCGTCATCCCGAGAGGCTCCAGAATGTGTTGTTCCAGATAGCGCGCGTACGGCATCCCCGAGACGGCCGCGACGATCTCGCCCGCCAGAGCCAGGGCAAGGTTCGAGTACTTCCACTGCGATTCAGGCGACAGCGCGGTGGCTTGGCGCAACAGCCCGTCGCGCACGAGGGCGATGGGAGGGAACTCCAGGGTTTCCCAGTAGGGGAAGGCGGCCTCTCGTGGAAGCCCGCTCGTATGGCTGAGGAGATGCCGGACGGTCAGCTCCACGTCCGCGTGGTCCTGCCCGCGGGCGATCTTGAACCACGGGAGATGCCGGGCGACGGGGTCATCGAGCGACAGTGCCCCCGCGTCCCGAAGCTGCATGACGGCGGTGGCCGTGAAGAGCTTCGTCACCGACCCGATCCGGTAGCGCGTGGACGGCGTGGCGCCGATACCACGCTCGACGTCGGCCTCGCCGAATCCGCGCGCCCAGAGCACTCGCTGATCGTGCACGATGGCCACCGCGATGCTCGGCAATGCCCAGTACGCGAGGCGGTATTCGATCCACGCGGTGAACAGGTCGAGCGCGGCGCGCAGCTCGGGGTGGGCGGGGTTCACCGTGACGGGCGCGCTCATGGGCTGGCCATCTTGCCTCGCCGGCGCGCGGCGGCCAGACATAAGAGCCCGGCGGCGAGGAGCAGCAGCGTCGAGGGTTCCGGGACAGGAGTGAAGGTGATGCTGCTGACCTGCCATGCGGGGACGAAGCCCGTCGGCTCCCCCGACTCGTCTCGCGGTCTCAGCGCCTCCAGCGTGATCAGCTCGAACTCGGATCCCGGCGCCGCGACGACTCCAAGAAAAAACGCGCCACCCCGCGAGCCCACGCCTGCGACATTGCCCACCGAGAAGCAAGGAATGACGGGACAGCCGATGAGCAGGCGGAAGATGTTCGCCGGGAGATCGTCGCCATCGAACGGGGCCACCGTGATCACCGCGCCAAAGGCCGTGAGTCCGAGGCCGGGTGTCACGTGAAGCGAGAAGCCCTGGTCGCCACCGAGCGTCCCATTGGGCTCTGCGCCCACGGCCAGCCCACCGGCTATGCCTGAACCCACCACGGGAAGGACGGCGTTCGGATCAAAGGAGTAGCTGAAGATCTTGAAGCGCTGGCCTTGCGTGATGGGCCCTGCCGTCTCTTCGTTCCAGTCGGCATCGAGCTGGACCCTGCCTTGCTGGAGGAGAACTGCCGAATAGTGCTGTTTGTCGTTGAACGTCGCGAGATCCAGGGACCCGGCGTGGAGC
>Ga0326726_10003850_pt1 | contig 13770 bp, 13 predicted proteins | sample MHFenrmetagenome_2_FD_207603 | JGI IMG/M metagenome (GOLD analysis project Ga0326726, IMG submission 207603) | Lab enriched peat soil microbial communities from Michigan Hollow, Ithaca, NY, United States - MHF15MN | ecosystem: Environmental > Terrestrial > Soil > Wetlands > Peat | place: USA... | reverse complement strand
TTGAGCGCCGCGAGCTTCTCGGCGTGGAACTGGCCGAGGTAGCCGACGCCGATCACGGCGGCGCGCAGCTTCTTCTTCATGGCCTCATTCTAGTCAGTCGGGCCGCGCTTGAGTCAGTAGAACTGCGCTTCGCCCGGCGGCCGCGTCTTGAAGCGCTTGTGCATCCACAGATACTGCTCGGGCATGGCGAGCACCTGCCGCTCGATGTACTCGTTCATGCGCTTGGTGTCGGCGTAGGGGTCGCCGCTCGGGAAGTTCTCCCAGGGCGGCTCGAGGCGCACCACGTAGCCCGCGCCGCCGGGGAGCATGCGGGTGATGCAGGGCACCACCTTCGCTCCCGCGAGCTTGGCGATGCGCGACAGCCCCGGCACGGTGGCGGCCGGCACTCCGAAAAAGGGGACAAACAGCGCATCGCGCGGGCCATAGTCCTGGTCGGGGAGATAGAAGAACGGCCGCTTCTCGCGCACCATGCTGCGGATCGCGGCACGCACGCCTTCCTGTCGCGACACCTGCCGCTGATCGCCGAAGCGCCCCCGGCCGTGCGCGAACAGTCTGTTGAACACGGCGTTCTTCTGCGCGGAGTAGATGGCGACGGCGTCACGCTCCAGCGCGAGCCGCGTGCCGCTGGCATCCAGCCCGACGAAGTGCGGCACGAACAGGATCAGCGGCTCGGCGCCTGGCGCTGTCAGGTGTTCGAGGCCCTCGACGCGGATCAGGCGCCGGATGCGTGCCTCCGGCGCCCACCATAGAAGTCCATGCTCGAGCAGGCTGCGCGTCACCGCGCGGAAGTGCGCGCGCGCCAGCCGCTCGCGCGCCTCGGGCACCATCTGCGGAAAGCATTTCTCCAGGTTCACGCGGGTCACGCGCCGGCGCTCCGGGATCAGCCAGAAGGCGAGTCGGCCGAGCGCGTTGCCGACTGCGGCAAGAGCGCCGAGCGGCAAGAAGTGCAGCAGCCAAAGAATGGCGACGGCAAGTCGCGTCATGGTGCGGAACCCTGCACGCTCGCGTCGTGCGGAGGCGGCGGCGCGCCCGCGGGCCTCTTGTAGCGGTTGTAGCCCCACAGATACTGGGCCGGCAGCAACCGCACCATGAACTCGATGGCGCGGTTCACGTGGCGCGGGCCCGATTCCCCGGGCAGCGCCGGCGGCAGCGGCCGGATGCGCAGAACGTAGCCGGCGCCGCGCGGCAGGCGCTCGCCCGCCACCAGCAGACAGACGACATCGGCGCGGCCCGCGAGCTTGGCTGCCAGCGTCATGGTGTAAGCAGGGCGCCCGAAGAATTCCGCCCAGTCGCCTTCGCCAACGCCGGGCACCTGGTCGGGGAGGATGCCGACCGTCTCCCGGCGCTTGAGCGCCGCGAGCAGCAGCCGCACGCCCGCGAGGTCGGCGCTCGCCAGGCTCACACCCGGCTGGGCGCGGCCGCGGTCGATCACCGGCTGCAGCCACTCCTGCTTGGAGGGGCGGTAGAGAACGGTGATCGGGTGGCGTTCGGCGAAGGCCTGCGCACAGATCTCGAAGCAGCCGATGTGCGGCGTGAGCAGCACGATGGCCTTGCCCGCCGCGCGCGCGGCGTCGTAGTGCTCGATCCCGTCCATGCCACGCAACAGCGGAAGGGTCTCGGCGCGCGGCCGCAGCCAGATGCGCGGCGACTCGAGCACCATCTTGCCCGCTTCGGCGATTGCCGCGCGTCGCAGGCGCGCATCGCGGTAGCCCGCGGCCGCGAAGTTCTCGCGCAGGTGGCGCCGGTAAGTGGGAGACATCCCGTAGATCGCCCAGCCGAGGAGGCGTCCCAACGCGTGCAGGACACGCAATGGCAGACGCGCCAGCAGCTGCGTCATCTGCTATCCTTGCAGCCTTTTTTCAGGCGAGCCCCATGAGCGAATTTCTCTTCACTTCCGAGTCGGTTTCCGAGGGACACCCGGACAAGGTAGCGGACCAGATATCGGACGCGATCCTCGACGCGATTCTAAGCCAGGACAAAGGCGCGCGCGTCGCCGCGGAGACGCTGGTCAAGGACAACCTCGTGGTGCTTGCCGGCGAGATCACGAAGAAGCGCGAGGCGCACGTCGACTACCAGGAAGTGGCGCGCAAGACCATCAGGCGCATCGGCTACATCGATCCGACGATCGGCTTCGACGCCGATGGCTGCACCGTGGTGGTCGCCTACGGCGAGCAGTCCAAGAACATCGCGCAGGGCGTGGACCGCGAGGTCGACATGGACCAGGGCGCGGGCGACCAGGGCCTGATGTTCGGCTACGCGTGCGACGAGACGCCGAGCCTGATGCCGATCGCGATCTACCTCGCGCACCGCCTGGTGGAGCGCCAGTCCGAGCTGCGCCGCGACGGGCGCCTGCCGTGGTTGCGCCCCGACGCGAAATCGCAGGTGACCATCAAGTACGTGAACGGCAAGCCCGAGGCGATCGACACCGTGGTGCTTTCCACGCAGCACGCCTCCGGCATGCAGCACAAGCAGATCGAGGAGGCGGTGATCGAGCAGGTGATCAAGCCTGTGCTGCCGAAGAACCTGGTGAAGGGCAAGGTCAAGTACCTCGTCAATCCCACCGGCAGCTTCGAGATCGGCGGGCCGAAAGGCGACTGCGGCCTCACCGGCCGCAAGATCATCGTCGACACCTACGGCGGCTCGGCGCCGCACGGCGGCGGCGCGTTCTCCGGCAAGGATCCCTCGAAGGTGGACCGTTCGGCGGCCTACGCCGCGCGCTACGTCGCGAAGAACATTGTCGCCGCGGGTCTCGCCGCCAAGTGCCTGGTGCAGGTGTCCTACGCCATCGGCGTGGCGCAGCCCACGAGCGTGATGGTCACCACCCAGGGCACCGGCAAGATCTCGGACGAAAAGCTCTCGCAGCTCGTGCTGGCGAACTTCGACCTGCGGCCGCGCGGGATCATCAAGATGCTGGATCTCCTGCGCCCGATCTACGAGAAGACCGCCGCCTACGGGCACTTCGGCCGCGAAGAGCCCGAGTTCACCTGGGAAGCGACCGACAAGGCGCTGGCGCTCAAGCAGGCCGCTTGATGCCGTAAGGCGGGCGGATAGCGCGGTTTGCGCGCTACCGCGGGTCCTTCTACATCAGTTACCGCTGGAACCTGTGAGCGGGGGCGCGCCCGCCTGACTTATGCGAACGCAGCAACTCCGCCGAGGCATCCAGCCACTACCGCGACGGCGAACAGCCACCGCGGCAGACGATCGCTCCAGATGCGCCGCAGCAGTCCCACCGGCCGCGGCGCGAGCGCGAGCCGCTTGCGGTCGCCGCGCGAGGGCTTCTCCAGCCGCTCAAGGGCAACCGACGAGTCGAACTGCCGCGACAGCGGCAGCCGCGTGTCCGCCACGATCTGACTCGCCGCCGGCGCGAGCGGCCCTTCCTTCGCGCCCGCCTCGAGCTTCAGCGTCTGCGTGCGCTCGGTTTCGTCGGCGCCGCGCGCCGAGGCGCGGCCCTTCAGCTCGGCGAGCGCATCACGCAGATCGGCGCACATCTCGTAGGCGTCCTGGTAGCGCACCGCGGGATCCTTCTTCAGCGCGCGCGCGACGACGAAATCGAGCATCTGCGGCACATCGGCATTCGCCCTGGAGGGCGGCGCATGCTCGACGTAGGTCACGTTGTGCGCGATCTGGTCCACGTCACGCCCGGCGAACAGCGAGCCGCCGGTCAGCATCTCGTGCAGGACGACGCCGAGCGAGAAGATGTCCGAGCGCTGGTCCACCGGCTGGCCGCTGATTTGCTCGGGCGACATGTAGCGCGGCGTGCCGAGCACCATGCCGGCGCTCGTCTTGTGGTCGGCGTGTCGCATGCGCGCGATGCCGAAGTCCATGATCTTCACCGGCCCTCGCTCCAGCAGCATGATGTTGCCGGGCTTCACGTCGCGGTGGACGATGCCGTGCTCGTGCGCGAAGGCGAGGCCCTCTGCCACCTGCAGCGCGATGTCCACAGCTTCCGCGGCAGGAATGGCGCCCGAGCGCATGCGCGCGCGCAGCTCGGTGCCTTCCAGCAGCTCCATCGCCATGTAGGCGAGATCCTCCTGCTCGCCGAATTCGAAAATGGTGACGATGTTCGGGTGCGTGAGCTTGCCCGCGGCCTTCGCTTCCAGCATGAAGCGCTTCTCGTAGTCCTTGCGGCCCTCGGCCTCGGCGAGCGATATGGTCTTGAGCGCCACCACGCGATCGAGCGCGGGGTCCTCGGCCTTGTAGACGATGCCCATCGCGCCGCGGCCGAGCTCGCCGAGGATCCGGTAGCGCCCGATGCGCTTGGGGGTCTTCGCCGCCATCAACGTCCCAGCCGCTGCGCGAGCGCGCTCGCGCCCGCTCGCACTTTGGCCGATACCCGGTCGGTGAATCCCTTCGCGCCTTCGAGGGAAACGCGATAGCCGATGCCCGCGCCGAGCAAGGCGAGAAACAGCAGCACGCCTGCCAGCGCGTAGCGCCTGCCGCGCGCGCGCGCAGCGCGTGCGTCGCTGCGGTAGAGCTGGTGCGCGCGCAAGCTCGCATCGGTGTGCGTGCCCGCCTTGACGAGGCTCGCTTCGGCGCCCGGCTCGGCGTCCGCCAGCGCATCGCGGAATTCCCTCGTCAGCAGAATCTGCGACGGGGCGGCGAGGGCCGAGATGCCCGCCGCAACGGCAATGCCGTCGCCCAGCAGCCCGCCACCGTTCTCCTCGGCCTCGCGCACCGCGCCGTGGGTGATGCCGGCGCCGAGCGGCAGGCCCGCCGCACCCGCGGCGAGCGTGCGCTCGGTAACGCGCAGCGCGGCGCGCGGGTCGCCGAGGACGGCGAGCACCATGCCGTCGGCGGCGTCCAGCACCACGCGCGCGGCTTCGTCCATGTCCGCGATCGCCACCGCGAGTGCCGCTTCGAGCTGCGCGCGCAGCCGCGTTTGCTCAGTCGCGGGACGGCGCCCGAACTCGGGAATCTTCAGGAAAACGACGGTCGCGAAAGCCGTGGCCGGGGTGCTCGCCATGGCTGCAATGTACCGGCTTTCGGCAATGCCCATCTATCCCGGTATCCCGCCGCCGGGGCCGCTTGCGCGCCGCAAGCCGCCTGCGCCATAATGCGGCCCGCTGAGGAGCGTTGCGTCCCCGACGAGCTTCCGAGGGGGTCAGGCTCAGCTAAATTCAACGGCGCTCGCACCGGAAACGGTGCGGGCGCTTTTGCTTTCTGGAGACCGCGAACATGAACGTTGCCGTGATGAATGCCAAGAATGCCGAGTACCGCGTCGCCGACCTCAAGCTCGCCGACTGGGGCCGCAGGGAAATCGCCATCGCCGAGTCCGAGATGCCGGCGCTGATGGCGATCCGCGAGGAGTACGCCGCGAAGAAGCCCCTCAAGGGCGCACGGATCACCGGCTCGTTGCACATGACTATCCAGACCGCGGTGCTGATCGAGACGCTGCAGGCCCTCGGGGCGGACGTGCGCTGGGCCTCGTGCAACATCTTCTCCACGCAGGACCACGCCGCGGCGGCGATCGCGGCTGCGGGCACCCCGGTCTTCGCCTACAAGGGCGAGTCGCTGGACGAGTACTGGGAATTCACGCACCGCATCTTCGAGTTCGGCAGTAGCGCTGAGATGCGGGGGCCGAACATGATCCTCGATGACGGCGGCGACGCGACGCTGCTCGTGCACCTCGGGCAGAAGGCGGAAAAGGACCCCTCCGTGATCGCGAACCCGAAGAGCGAGGAGGAGACATCGCTCTTCAAGGCGATCAAGAAGCGGCTCGCCGCGCAGCCCGGCTGGTACACCAAGGTCGGCAAGGAAATCCGCGGCGTGACGGAGGAGACCACCACCGGCGTGCACCGGCTCTACGAGATGGCGAAGGACAAGCGCCTGCTGTTCCCCGCGATCAACGTCAACGATTCGGTGACCAAGTCCAAGTTCGACAACCTCTACGGCTGCCGCGAGTCACTGGTGGACGGCATCAAGCGAGCCACCGACGTGATGATCGCGGGCAAGGTCGCGGTGGTGGCCGGCTACGGCGATGTCGGCAAGGGCTCGGCGCAGGCGCTGCGCGCGCTTTCGGCGCAGGTGTGGGTGACCGAGATCGACCCGATCTGCGCGCTGCAGGCCTCGATGGAAGGCTACCGCGTGGTGACCATGGACTGGGCGGCGGACAAGGCCGACATCTTCGTGACGGCGACGGGCAACTTTCACGTCATCACCCACGAGCACATGAAGAAGATGAAGAACCAGGCCATCGTCTGCAACATCGGCCACTTCGACAACGAGATCGATGTCGCGTCGCTCGGAAAATACAAATGGGAAGAAATCAAGCCGCAGGTGGACCACGTGATCTTCCCGGACGGCAAGCGCATCATTCTTCTGGCCAAGGGGCGGCTGGTGAACCTCGGCTGCGCCACCGGTCATCCGAGCTACGTGATGAGCTCCTCCTTTGCCAACCAGACCATCGCGCAGATCGAGCTGTTCACCAACACGGCCAAGTACCCCGTGGGCGTCTACACCCTGCCCAAGCACCTCGACGAGAAGGTGGCGCGGTTGCAGCTGAAGAAGCTGAACGCCCAGCTCTCCGAGCTGACCGACGCGCAGGCGAAATACATCGGCGTGGCAAAGCAGGGACCGTACAAATCGGATCAGTACCGCTATTGAAACCTGGGGTCAAGGCCGGATTGCGCCCCCCAGGGCAAGTCCGGCGCTGACGCCGATCTCGCACATGGGAGGTGCAAATGCTAAAGCTCCTGCTCGTCTGGCTGATCAACGCAGTGGCGCTGCTGGCGGTGGCGTACCTGCTGCCCGGCATCAAGGTGGCCGACTTCACCGCCGCGATGATCGCGGCGGTGGTGCTGGGGCTGGTGAACGCCGTCATCCGGCCGGTCCTGATCCTGCTCACCCTGCCGGCGACAATCCTCACGCTGGGCCTGTTCATCTTTGTGATCAACGGGCTGCTGTTCTGGTTCGTGGGTTCCTACTTGGAAGGCTTCACCGTCGCCGGCTTCTGGTGGGGCTTCTTCGGCGCCATCGTCTACAGCGTCGTGTCCTGGGCGCTTTCCTCGGTGCTGCTGCCAGCGCGGCGCGTCCACGTCGAAATTCGAAAGGAATAGCGCGGTGCGAATCGCCATCATGGGTGCGGGCGGGGTCGGCGGCTACTTCGGTGCGCGGCTCGCGCAGGCGGGGCACGATGTCACGTTCATCGCGCGCGGGCGGCACCTCGAGGCGCTCAAGAGCAACGGCCTGACGCTGAAGAGTCCGCTAGGCGACGCGAACCTCAAGGCGAAGGCGGTGGGCCGTGCCGCCGACGCCGGCGCGGCCGAGATTGTGCTCTTCGCCGTCAAGCTCTGGGACACGGAAGAAAGCGCCGAGCAGTTGCGCCCCGTCGTCGCGGGTGGCGGCTACGTCATTCCCTTCCAGAACGGCGTCGAGTCGGTGGCACGGATCGGCGCAATCCTGGGCAAGGAGCGCGTGATGGGCGGCGCCGCGTATATCGCCGGCCGCATCGGCGAACCCGGTGTCATCGTGCACACGGGCACCATCGCGCGCCTGCGCTTCGGACCCGTCGTCCCGCAGCAGCGCAAGGCCGCCGAAGCTTTCCACGCCGCGTGCAAGGGCGCCAACATCGACTGCGAGCTGGCCGAGGACATCGAGCAAGTACTGTGGGAGAAGTTCGTGCTGCTGGTCGCGATCTCGGCGACCACCGCGGTGTCGCGCAAGACAATCGGCGTGGTGCGCGCCGATCCCGATCTGCGCTGGCTGCTGGAGACAGTGATGCGCGAGACCTGGGCCGTTGGGCGCAAGCGCGGCGTCGCGCTGGCGGATGACCTCGTGGCGAAAACCCTCGCGCAAGCTGAGACCTTCCCGCCCGAGATGCGCGCGTCGATGGCAGCTGACCTGGAAGCGGGCGGCAAGCTGGAGGCACCCTGGCTTTCCGGCGCGGTCGCGCGCATGGCTGCCGAAGCGGGGTTGGAAGCGCCCGCGAACCGCGCCGTGTTCGCCGCGCTCAAGCCTTACCTCAATGGCCGATAACAGCTTCGAGTTCTTCCCGCCAAGAACGCCCGAAGGCAAGGAGAAGCTGCGCGCCACCTGGCAGGCGCTCGCGAAGCTCAAGCCGCGGTTCTTCTCCTGCACCTACGGCGCGGGCGGCTCGACGCGCGAAGGCACGCTCGAAACCGTGCTGGAGATCCGCAAGGCGGGTCACGAGGCGGCGCCGCACATCTCCTGCGTCGCTTCCACGAAGAAGGACATCGCCGAGCAGCTCGAGCGTTACCGCCAGAACGGCATCCGCCACCTGGTGGCGCTCAGGGGCGACCTGCCCTCCGGGATCGCCGCCTCGGGTGAATTCCGCTACGCGAGCGAACTCGTGGCCTTCATCCGCAAGACCACCGGCGACTGGTTCCACATCGACGTCGCCTGCTACCCCGAATACCACCCGCAGACGCGAAACGCCGGCGACGAAGTGAAGAACTTCAAGAAGAAAGTGGACGCCGGCGCCAATTCCGCCATCACGCAGTACTTCTACAACGCCGACGCCTATTTCCGCTTCGTGGATGAGTGCCGCGCGGCAGGCCTCGCCCTGCCGATCGTCCCCGGCATCATGCCGATCGGCAATTTTTCCCAGCTCGCGCGCTTCTCGGATGCCTGCGGCGCCGAGATCCCGCGCTGGATCCGCCTGAAGCTCGAAGGCTATCGCGACGACGCGGCCTCGATCCGTGCCTTCGGCCTGGACGTCGTCACGGCGCTGTGCGAGAAGCTGCTCGCCGCTGGCGCGCCTGGCCTGCACTTCTACACGCTCAACCAGGCGACGCTTTCCACCGAGATCTGGCGGCGCCTCAAGCTGTGAGGCGCCTGCTCGCCGCCTTCGCCGCAGCGGCGCTGGCGGCCGCCGCGCTCGAGATCTTCTTCGCGCGCGCGCTCGAGCCGCTGGAAAACCGCCTGCTCGACGCCTTCACGCGCTGGCACGCCGCGCGCCTGGCGCCAGACCCAGGGGTGGTGCTGGTGGACATCGACGAGAAGAGCCTCGCCGCGATGCAGGCCGAGGCCGGGCGCTTTCCCTGGCCGAGGGAAGTCTATGCGGAGTTGCTGCGCGGCCTGATGCCGCAGCAACCGCACGCGGTGGTGTTCGACATCCTGTTCTCGGAGCCGGACAGGTTTCGCCCGCAGAGCGACCAGGCCTTCGCCGAAACCGCGCTGCCGTATCGCGAGCGCCTCTACTTCCCCCTGCTGATGCTGGACGCACGCGACCACGCCAGCGGCGCAGCGGCTGCGGAGCTCGCGCCCCTCCTCGGCCTCGTGCGCCGGCCGGATGCCGACTTGCAGGCGCGCATCGCGCTCGTGCCGCCGCTGGCGCTGCCGCAGGAGCTCTGGCGCGGCGGCACCATCAACTTCCTCGAGGACGACGACCACGTTGGCCGCCGTTACGCGCTGCGCACCACTGTGCGCGGCTGGGACGTGCCCTCGCTCCCGGCGCGCGTCGCGCTCGATCTCGGCTATCCCGTGCCGGACTCGCCCGACCTGCGCCTCGCCTGGCGCGGCAAGGTGCGCGAGCTGCCCGCCGTATCCTTCAGCGACCTGTACGAGGATTTCGGGCGCGCCAAGCGCGTGCGGCCGCAGGATGAGTTCAAGGGCAAGATCGTGGTAATCGGCGCGGCGGCGCCTGGCCTGGGCGACCTGCGCGTGACGCCGCTCTCCAGCACGCAGCCGGGTGTAGAGATCCTCGCGACCGCCATCGAGAACCTGAAGAACGGCCGCGCGATGCGCGCGGCGGCGGCTTGGCTGCCGTTCGCCGCGGCGCTCTTTCTCATTGCGGCGCTGCTCGCCGCCTTCGCAAAGAACTTTGGCGCCAACCGCATCGCCATCGGCCTCGGCGTGGCGAGCGCCCTCGCTCTCGCGGCAAGCTGGCTCCTCGCCGGTCGCCTATTCCTCCTGCCGCTGCTCGCGCCGCTCGCCGCCGCCTGGCTCTTCTACTTTGCTGCCGCGACGGCCGCGTACCTCAAGGAGCGCCGCGCGCGCGAGGAGGCGATCGCGATGTTCTCGCGCTTCGTCAATCCGCATGTGGTCAGGCAGCTGATCGAGCGCGGCGGGCTTGAGGGCGCAGGGCAGGCGCGCGAGGTGACCCTGCTGTTCTCCGACATCCGCGGCTTCACCACGCTCTCGGAGTCGCGCGCGCCACACGAAGTGGTTGAAATCCTCAACCGCTACTTTACGCGTCAAGTGGACGTGATCTTTCGGCACGCGGGCTCGCTCGACAAGTTCATCGGCGATGCCATCATGGCCTTCTGGGGCGCGCCGCTCGACGACCCTGAGCATGCGAAGCACGCAGTGGCCTGCGCGCTCGACATGGCGGACACATTGCTCGCGTTCAAGGCGGAGCTGGGCGCGCTGGGCGCGAACTTCGACGTGGGCATCGGCGTGCATTCCGGCCCGGCGGTGGTGGGCCTGATCGGCTCGGACAAGCGCCGCGAGTACACCTCGATCGGCGACACGGTGAACCTCGCCAGTCGCATCGAGGGCCTTACCAAAGAGGTGGGGCGCCGCATCCTGGTTTCGCGGGAGACGATGGAACGCTGCGCCGGCTGCTTCGATTTCGTATCATGTGGCACCTTCCAGGCCAAGGGCCGCGCCAAACCGGTCGAACTGTTCGAGCCGCGCAGGAAACCGTGAACACTCTCGCTTCACACCCTGATCGAATCGCCACCTCGCTCTTTGGCCAGATACTCACCTCGCTCGTGGCTGCCATCTTCCTTTGCGTGCCCGTACTGTGCCTCGCCGAGGCGGCCACGGTAATCCGCGCGACCGAGCTCAAGCAAGCGCCCGCCAGCGACGCCGCCAGCGCCGGTGAGCTCGCGGCGAACGCGCGGGTGGACGCGCTGGAGAGACAAGGCGGCTGGACGCGCGTCAAGGCCGCTGGTGGCGCGGAGGGGTGGGTAAGGATGCTCGCGCTGCGCTATGACGGCGCGGGCGCAGCGAAGCAGGGCGACAGCGGCATCGCCCAGGCGCTCAACGTCGCGCGCACGGGCACCAGCGGGGCCCAGGTCACCACCGGCGTGCGCGGGCTCGATGCCGAGCAGCTCGCGAATGCCAAGCCCAACACCGCCGAACTGAAGAAGCTCGAGCGTTACACTGCGAGCAAGAATGCCGCCGCCGAGTTCGCCGAGCGCGGCCACCTGCACGCGCAGCAGGTGAGCTACCCGTGAGCGGGATGCCGCAGCGCCTGACGCTCCTCGCGTGCTTCGCGCTCGCCACGGCGAGCGCGCAAGCACAGTTCAACCTGCGCAACCTCGATATCAACAAGCTGGTGGACACGGCGAAGAACACCGCCAAGGCCACGACCGAGATCGGCGAGCAGGAGGAGATCGGCATCGGCCGCGACGTGGCCGCGCGTTTGCTCGGCGCATCGCCGCTGATGGCGAACGACGGCGTGCAGCGCTATGTCAACCACGTAGGGCGCTGGCTCGCCTCGCAGACGGAGCGGCCGGACCTGCCCTGGCAGTTCGGCGTGCTGGAAGCGCCGCAGCTCAACGCCTTCGCCACGCCGGGCGGCAACGTCTTCATTACGCGCGGACTGCTCGAGCGCACCAAGAACGAGGCCGAGCTCGCCGGCGTGCTCGCGCACGAGATGGCGCACGTGCTGCGCAAGCATCATCTCAAGGCGATCCAGAAAGGCGCACAGACGGCGCTCGCCGGCGAAGCGCTGCAGCAGGCGCTCACCAATCGCGGCGGCGCCAATGCCAACCGCGAGAAGCTGATTTCCCTCGGCTCCGAGGTGTTCGCGCGTGGGTTGGACAAGGGCGACGAGCTGGAAGCCGACCGCCTCGGAGTGGCGATCGCAGCGCGCGGAGGCTACGACGCCTATGGCCTGCCCGCCGTGCTGCAGACGCTGCAGGCGATGAACCCCCAGGACTCCGGCCTCGCGCTCATGTTCAAGACCCACCCCGCACCCGCAGAGCGGCTGGACGCGCTGGAAAAGCTGCAGGGCCTGCTCGACGCCTACGCCGCCCAGCCGCAGCTCGCCGAACGCTTCGCCGCCAGCGCGCGCGCACGTCGCTGATTCCCGACAGCCTCCCCATTTTCGGGGATGAGCAGCTGGCCGGCCGCAAGCTAGCATTGGCCTGCAGCGCACTTTGATCAGGATCAATAGGCGAGAAAAATTGGCGCATAGCATCCAACGGGCTAAATCTTCTCAAGGAGAGTCGCATGAACCGTCTCAAGGCAGCGTTTGCATTACTTCTACCGGCAGCGTTTCTGGCAGTCAGCGCTCCCGCCGTCGCGCAGCAGTCGGATGCCGGCTGGTACATTGGCGGCGCCTATGGCATGACGAGCTTCAGCGTCGACACGACAGGGATCACCAACCCCTCCGTGGATGAAAGTGACACGGGCTTCAAGATCTACGGCGGTTTCCAGTTCAACAAGTACTTGGGGGCCGAAGTTGGCTATGTGGACTTGGGCAAGGCAGGGGTGAGCGGCAGCGTCCTCGGCGTTCCCTTCACCGGCGATGCTGGCGCCACCGCTTGGACGTTCGCCGGCGTGGGCACCCTGCCGCTGAATGAGTCCTTCGCGCTGTTCGGGAAGGTTGGCCTGGCCAATTGGAAAGTGAATGCGAGCGCCTCCGGCTTCGGGAGCACCGATGATAGCGGCACCGACGCGTTCTTCGGCATTGGGGGTCGCTACAACCTGAACAAGAACTGGGGGTTGGTCCTAGAGTACGAGCAGTACACTGCTGGCGACTGGGGCGACGCTTCATTCACGTCGCTCGGCGTGCGCTACAAGTTCTAGCGCGACCCTAGTAGTTCTCGCGATAGAAGATGAAGTTGCGCGGCTGCACGTAGCGGCCGTAGGCCGCGCGGCCGCCGGGCTTGTCGTCGTAGGCGGTGGTGCCGTCGCCGTCCGGGTTGGCGGCGTCGTCCCAACGTCCGAGCAGGTAGGAAAGCGCCGCGCTGCCCGCGGCGACGTAGCTCGCGGGATTGCAGTAGCTGCCCCCCGCGCTGCCCAGGTTCGGCGTGAGCAACACGCTGCCCTGGGCGCCGGCGCCCGGGGCGGCCAGCACCAGCGTGCCGACGCCCGACGTGAACGGCACGGTCGCCGCGTTCACCGCCGTATTGCAGGGCGCGAGCGGCGCCGTGAACGAGAGCGCGATCGCGGAGCGCGCAAGCGTGGTGCAGCTGTCCGCCGCATTCACGGCGAACACGCTGCCGTTCCAGTACTGCAGCTCGATCGGCACCGGCAGGACCGACGCCCCGGTGCCGTAGGCGTTTTGCAGGCGCAGCCGCCCGAAACGCAGCTCCGCGGTCGGTCCGACCGCAAAGTGCTCGTTGGCGGAATTATTGTCCACGTCCAGGTTGAACGTGCCCATCTGCACCCCGCCCGCCGGGTTGGGGTCGTTGTCGTTGGGCGCGATACCGAATTGAGTAGCCGTGAAGAGCCCGTCGGGATTGTCAGGCGAATTCCGGCGTATGCCGGTACGCACGGAGATATTCGCGACGCCGTTGGTGAAGCTGCCGGTGGGCGCAAGGCTCGTGTCCACGCGCGCAGTGAGGTTGGTCGTGCCGCTGCGCGCACCGATGCCCAGGCTTGCCGCCGTCGCGAGATTGAGCTTTGCATAGGCGCCGGTGTAGTTCTGCGTGAGCGCGCCCTGGGTATTGCGCGCCTCCAAGGTGAAGCCGAGGGTGAGCTCCTCGTTCATGTAAGTGAAGGTCGATGCCGGCGCGCAGCTCAGGTCCGAGCGGTTGGCGAGTGTCGGCGTGCCCGTGACGGCAAACTGCTTGGGCTTGAATCGCCCGATGTAGCCCCCGCCCGCGTCGCCGTCCAGGCTGCTCGTGCCGAAGA
>Ga0326726_10003849_pt1 | contig 13770 bp, 15 predicted proteins | sample MHFenrmetagenome_2_FD_207603 | JGI IMG/M metagenome (GOLD analysis project Ga0326726, IMG submission 207603) | Lab enriched peat soil microbial communities from Michigan Hollow, Ithaca, NY, United States - MHF15MN | ecosystem: Environmental > Terrestrial > Soil > Wetlands > Peat | place: USA... | reverse complement strand
GCCGTCGAACAGGGTATCGAGCCACGCGCGCTCGGGCGGCGTGAAGCCCGGGTAGTCCCAATTCGCGCGCCAATTCCTGAGGTCGATCTCGCGGTGCGCCATGTTGAAGTCACCGCAGAAAATGAACGGTACTTGGGTGGAGCGCAGCGTCTCGAGGCGCCGATCGAACGCCGCGAGGAAGCGAAACTTCGCCTCTTGACGGTGGGGCCCGGCCGAGCCGCTCGGAAAGTACGCGCTCACGACCGCGACCGAGCCGAAGTGCGCCTCGAGGTAGCGGCCCTCGTCGTCGAACTCGGCGACGCCGATGCTGCGAACGACTTCGGTCGGCTCGTGCCGCGAGTAGATCGCTACGCCGCCGTAGCCGCGCCGCTTCGCGCCGTGCACGACGCGATGAAAGCCGCGCGCTGCATGGAGGCGATCGTCGAGCTCGGTCTCTTGGACCCGGATCTCCTGCATGCAAAGCACATCGGCGCGCTGCCGGCAGAACCAGCGGAAGAAGCCCTTGCGCGCGGCGCTGCGCAATCCGTTCGCGTTGAAGCTGACGACTCGCAAGGGGAATCCGGCTTGGGTTCGAATCCAAAAGAAGCGGGGTATGATACCGAACGAGTTCCGGACTTAATTCCAATGAAAGCCTACAAGACAGAGTTTCTGGAACTGGCGCTCGAGCTCGGCGTTCTGCGATTCGGCGAATTCACGCTCAAGTCGGGCCGCATCAGTCCCTACTTTTTCAACGCGGGACTGTTCAACAGCGGTTATGCAGCCGCCAAGCTCGCCCGCTGCTACGCGTCCGCCATCGCGAGCCTCGACTTCGAGTTCGACATGCTGTTCGGCCCCGCCTACAAGGGCATTCCGCTCGTCGTTCTCTCGGCCGCGGCGCTCGCCGAGCATCACGACGACGACTACCCGTTCGCCTTCAACCGCAAGGAGACGAAAGACCACGGCGAAGGCGGCGCGATCATCGGCGCTCCGCTCAAGGGCCGCGTGCTGATTCTCGACGACGTAATCACCGCGGGCACCGCGATCCGCGAGGTGCTCGAGCTGATTCGCGCGGCGGGCGCGACGCCGGCAGGCGTGCTGGTGGCGCTCGATCGCGAGGAGGTCGGGCCGAAGTCCCGAATCTCGGCGGTCAACCAGCTCGAGGCCGAGGTCGGCGTGCCGATTCGCAGCATCGTGACGCTGACCGACCTCATCGATCACCTCGAGGAGGACAAGGACTATGCGGCGCACCTGCCCGCGGTTCGCGCGTACCGCAACCGCTATGGGGTCCCGCTCGACCGGTAGCTGCGGGCGTCGAGGCCCGTAGTGAGAGGTACGTTGCAAAAATCGGCGCGCAGAAGCTTCGTCGGAGCGGAAATTTGGTATACCTACGAGATCTAACGACGGCGGTTAACCTAATTTGAGCATGCGTCAGCACCTCGCATGGCTTGCGGTCCTCGCGATCGCGCTGCCCTCCCTCGGTAGCGCCCAGCCAAAGAGTGGGCAGCCGAGCAAGCTCTACCGGTGGACCGACGACAAGGGCGTCGTGCACTACGGCGACACCGTTCCGCCGGAGTACTCGAAAGCCGATCGCAACGTGCTGAACAACCAAGGCGTGAACGTCGGCTTCGAGCAGGGCGAGCTCACGCCGGAGCAACGCGCCGAGAAGCAGCGTCTGGCGGCCGAGGCCGAGCAGGCGAAGCACGTGCGCGAGGAGATCGCGCGCAGGGACAAGATGCTGCTCGAGACGTACATCTCCGTCTCGGACATCGAGGACTTGCGCAATCGCCGGCTCGAGCTGCTCGAGGGACAGATCAAAGTAACGGAGCTCTACCTCGCGAACCTGCGCAAGCGTCTCCTCACGCTTCAGGACGAGGCGAGCAACTACAAGCCGTATACGACGCGCGAGAACGCACCGCCGATTCCCGAGAGCCTAGCGACCGACCTCTCGCGGACCGTGGGATCGATCAACCTCTACGAGCAGACGCTGTCGCGCTCGCGCTCCGACCAAGAGACGGTGCGCAACTCGTTCGACGACGACATCCGCCGCTTCAAGCAGCTCAAAGGCGGCTGATCACTCTCGGCCCGTGTGGCCGAAGCCGCCCGCGCCCCGGCGGCTCTGGTCGAAGCTCTCGACGACCTCAAACTCCACCGGCACGACGGGCACCACGACGAGTTGCGCGATCCGCTCGCCGGGCTCGATCCGAAACGACTTCTCGCCTCGGTTCCAGCACGAGATCAAGAGCTCGCCTTGGTAGTCGGAGTCGATGAGCCCGACCAAGTTGCCGAGCACGATGCCGTGCCGGTGGCCGAGCCCCGAGCGCGGCACAATCAACGCGGCGAGACCCGCGTCGGCGAGATGAATCGCGATTCCGGTCGGAATCAATTCCGTCGCGCCGGGCGGCAAATCGATGGCCCGGTCAATGCACGCGCGCAGGTCGAGACCCGCCGAGCCCGACGTTGCGCGCTTCGGCAACGGCAGCTCCGTGCCGATTCGCGGGTTCAAGATCTTCAGCTCGACGGAGCGAGGGCGGGCGTCGGTCAAAGCGGATCCTTATTTTTTTTCGGGGGCCGATCGGTGTCCGGGCTCTCAGCCCGCGCGCGAGGTCGGGCGCACCCCGCGGCGCGCCGCTCGGTAGCGCTCGCCGATCAACTCGACGAGCCGGCGCGCGAGCTTAGGCTTCGAACCCTCGCCGAGCGCGAGCTCGCCGCCGGGCCAGTAGACCGTGAGCGCGTTCGTCTCGCGGTCGAAGCCGCAATCGCGGCCGACCTGATTCGCGGCGATCATGTCGATCCGTTTCTTCTCGAGCTTCTCGCGCGCGTGCCGCGCGACGTCTTGCGTCTCGGCCGCGAAGCCGACGGTGAACGGCGGGCTCGGCAGCTGCGCAACGCTCGCGAGCGTATCGGGCGAGCGCACGAGCGAGAGCTCCATCTCGGCCGAGCTGCGCTTGATCTTTTGCGGCTCGGCCTTTTGCGGACGGTAGTCGGACACGGCGGCGCAGCCGACGAAGATGTCGACGCCCTTGATCTCGTCGTGCACCCTCGCATAGAGCTCATCCGCAGTCTCGACGTCGACGCGCCGCACGCCGGGCGGCGCGGGCAACGCGACGGGCCCGCTCACGAGCACGACATCGGCGCCCGCTTCGCGCGCGGCGGCCGCGAGCGCATAGCCCATCTTTCCCGAGCTTCTGTTGGTGATGTAGCGCACCGGATCGATCGGCTCGCGCGTCGGGCCGGCGGTGATCAGCACCTTCAGCCCTGCGAGCGACTGGAGCCGCAAGCGTCCAGGGCTCTCCAGCAGCGCCGCCGCGATCGCGAGCGGCTCGAGCATTCGCCCCGGGCCGATCTCGCCGCACGCTTGGTCGCCCTCGGCCGGCCCGAGCAGCCGTACGCCGCGCGACTCGAGCAGCGCGCGGTTCGTCTGCGTCGCGGCGTTCGCCCACATCGCCTGATTCATCGCGGGAGCGAGCACGACGGGCGCCGTGGTCGCGAGGCAGAGCGTGGTCAGCAGGTCGCCCGCGAGCCCGGCCACGAGCTGCGCCATGAAATGCGCCGTCGCGGGCGCGACCACGACGACATCCGCCCAGCGCGCGAGCTCGATGTGGCCCATCGACGCCTCGGCCGCCGGATCCCAGAGATCGTCGCGCACTCGCCGGCCCGAGACGGCCTCGAATGTGAGCGGCGTCACGAAACGGCGCGCGCCGTCGGTCATCACGACTTGGACTTCGCAGCCGCGCTCGACGAGCCGGCGCACGAGCTCAGGTGCCTTGTACGCCGCGATCCCGCCCGTCACGCCGAGCAGCACTCGCGTCGGATTGCCTCGTTCGGTAGGCATCGGGGGAGTCTCCAAGGCGACGGAGCTTACGCTCGGAGAGTGCGACCTTGCCACTGGCGAATCGAGCTTTTCTTATGTCCTCGCGGACTAATCGGGCATGCGCCGTGCGTCGCGACGGCCGAGGATGGCGGCTTCTTCGTGGGTGGAGAGCGCGCGTGAGCCTGAGCCAATGGCCGCGGTCCGAACGACCCCGCGAGCGGCTGCTCGGGTCCGGCCCTGCTTCGCTGTCCGACGGCGAGCTGCTCGCGGTGCTGCTCGGCACGGGCAGTCGCGGCGAGAACGTCGCGGACCTCGCGCGGCGCCTGCTCGAGAGCTGGGGCGGCCTCGCGGCCCTGCTCGGCACGAGCGCGGACGAGCTCGCGCGGGCGCGCGGCATCGGGCCCGCACGCGCCGCGCGTCTCGCGGCCGCGCTCGAAATCGGTCGGCGCTACCTCGAGGCGCCGCAGGACCCGCGCAGCGCTCTAGAGGCGCCACTCGACGCGGCCCGGTTCTTCAAGGCGCGGCTGCTCGATTTGCCGCACGAAGTGTTCTGCTGCTTGTTCCTCGACACGCGCCACCGCGTCATTCGTTACGAGGAGCTGTTTCGCGGCACGATCGACGGCGCGACGGTGTATCCGCGCGAGGTCGTGAAGCGCGCGCTGCAGCACAATGCGTCCGCGGTGATCGCGGGCCACAACCATCCGTCCGGCGTCTCCGAGCCGAGCGAGGCGGACCGCAGCATCACGCTGAAGCTCGCGAAGGCGCTCGCGCTCGTCGAGATCCGCCTCCTCGATCACGTCGTCGTGAGCCGCGGCGGCCACGTATCGCTCGCCGAGCGCGGCTGGCTCTAGGGCGCCGGCCAACGGCTACCTTGCCGGGGCCAGGGGCGAACCGGTATAGTCCCCGCCCCTTCGAGGGCTCCCTGAGTATTCAGCCATGTCGAGAGTATGCGACGTCACGGGCAAGCGCCCGATGTCCGGGAACAAGGTTTCCCACGCGAACAACAAGACGCGCCGTCGCTTCCTGCCGAACCTGCACGTGCAGCGCTTCTGGCTCGAAGGCGAGAAGCGATTCGTTCGCTTGCGCGTGTCGCGCCAGGGCCTTCGCATCATCGACAAGCGCGGGATCGAAGCAGTCGTCAAGGATCTGCGCGCGAAGGGCGCGCACATCTAAGGCCTAGGTAGAAGACGGAGTCAACTTTCGATGCGCGAGAAAATCCGCCTGATGTCCTCGGCCGGCACCGGCCACTATTACACGACGACCAAGAACCGACGGCTGCATCCGGAGAAGATGGAAGTCACGAAGTACGATCCGCGCGTTCGCAAGCACGTGATCTACAAAGAGACCAAGATCAAGTAATCGATCGGTCGAACGACTCTGATGAAAAAGACCCGCTCAAGAGGCGGGTTTTTCTTTTCAGCGGCGCGGGATCCAAGAGCCCGCCTAACGTGCGCTAGCGCAGCCCGATCGCGGACTCGCGCAACGCGCGAAACGACTTCAGATACGCGACGAAGTCCTGCAATCCCTGGATCCCGCTCTGCTCCGCGCGCGCGCACCACTCGCGGAAGTCGGCGAGGAGCCGCTCGTTGCTCGTGTGGGCGCCTTCCCAGAGGTTCCTTAGCTCGTTGCGAAACTGCAGCACGGTCTCGAAGCGCGGATGGCGCGCCGCGAGCTCCGCGAGCCGTTTGCGCGAGAGCTCATCGAGCATTTGCGGGTGTCGGATCAGCGCCTTGCGCGCCGCGCGCAACAGCGAGTTCGCATTGTCGCCGAGGCTCTCGGCCTCGCGCCGTAACACCGGCAGCGTGACTTTGTGCATGTAGGCGCGCAGCACGTGCATACGGTTCACGATGATCGCGCGCAGCTCGTCGAGATCCGCGGCTGACCGCGCCGATTGCTCGAGCTCCGGAGCGGTCGCGACGCGGCGAATCTTCGCGAGCCCGAAGAACACGAGCGCCTTCAGGTGCAGCCATCCCATATCGACCTCGTGGCGGCGCATCGAGAAGCGCGCCGAGGTCGGGAACGCGTGGTGATTGTTGTGCAGCTCTTCGCCAGCGATGAAGAGCCCGATCGGCCAGAGGTTCGTCGAGTCGTCGTCGGTCTCGAAGTTGCGGTAGCCCTTCGCGTGACACAGGCCGTTGATCACGCCGGCCGCGAGCAACGGCATGTTCGAGAGCTGGAGCGCAAGCATGATGATGCCCGGCACGCCGAAGAAGACGAGATCGGCGATCCCGAGCAGCCAGATGCCGAAGTAGCTGCCATGCGGATTGTGGTAGACGTTGTTCTCGAGCCAGTCGTTCGGGCAACCCTTCGCGTACTTCTCGACGGTCTCGGGATTGCGCGCCTCGGCGCGATAGAGCTCGGCTCCCTCGAGCAGCACCTTCTTCAACCCGAACAGCCGCGGGCTGTGAGGATCGCCTTCCTGCTCGCAGTGCGCGTGGTGCTTGCGGTGCACGGCGACCCATTCGCGCGTCGACGCGCCGGTGTTGATCCAGAGCCAAAAGCGGCAGAAGTGCCGCACGGCCGCATGCAGGTCGACCGAGCGGTGTGCCTGATCGCGGTGGAAGTACAGCGTCACGCACATCATCGTCGTGTGCAGCCAGAGCAGCATGACGATCACGTAGCCCAAGATGCCGAGACCGGCCAAACCGTAGAAATGCATGTAGATGAAATCCACCGCTTTGGTCCTCGCTATCGCTTGGGCTGCGGAGTGCGCGCCGCACCCTCGGATGGCGCGTCAATATAGCCGATCGCTCGATCCGCCTCCATATTGCGGCATCTACATATTCCGCCTGGACCGCTGGCGACAGCCAGCGAATGGCGGGTGTCTTGCGCAGCGGCGTAAGCTCAACCGATGCCCGAGCTACCCGAAGTCGAAACGACGCGCCGCGGATTGGCGCCATACGTGGTCGGCCGTTCGATCGCGGCCGTCGAGGTTCGCGAGCCGCGGCTGCGCTGGCCGGTTCCGAAAACGCTGCCGAGCAAGCTCGCCGGGCAGCGCATCGACGCGCTCGAGCGGCGCGGCAAATACCTTCTATTCGGCACGCGCGCCGGCACGCTGCTCGTGCATCTCGGCATGTCGGGCAGCCTCCGCTATCTCGCCGATCCTCCGGCGCACGGCCCGCACGATCACGTCGACTTGGTGCTCACGGGCGGCGGCTGCCTGCGATTCAACGACCCGCGACGCTTCGGCAGCTGGCTGCTCACGAGCACGCCGGACTCGCACCCGCTCCTGAAGCCGCTCGGACCCGAGCCGCTTTCGTCCGAGTTCACGGCCGACTACCTCGCCGATGCGTGCCGCGGGCGGCGCGTCGCGATCAAGCCGCACCTGATGAACGGCCGGATCGTCGTCGGCGTCGGCAACATCTACGCGAACGAGGCGCTCTATCGCGCGGGCATCCATCCGCTGCGTGCAGCCGGGCGGATCGCGCGCGCGAGATTCGCGCCGCTCGTCGATTCGATCCGCGCGGTGCTCACGGACGCGCTCGAGGAAGGCGGCACGACGCTGCGCAACTACGTCGACGGTGAGGGCAACCCGGGCTACTTCCGCCAGTCGCTGAACGTGTACGAAAGAGCCGGCGAGCCGTGCAAGCGCTGCGGGCAACCGATCCGCGAGCGCGTCGTCGGCCAACGCGCGACCTACTTCTGCACGGCCTGCCAACGCTAGGGACATTCCTGATTCTCGCTTCCAAGGCGGCAGGAATCCGCGCTACGCGGGACGCGAAAAATCAGGAATGTCCCTAATCGCCGAGCGCGACGCCTTCGCGGCGGGGATCGACCGCGCCCGTGAGGACCTTCTTGTCCGCGTAGTCGATCGCGATCGCGTGTAGGCCGCTGTTCATGACCCGGACGGCCGTCGTATGGCCGAGAGCGCCGAGCGCCGCCGCGTCGGCCGTGAGCGCCGTGCCCTGCTCGAGCTCGATCGGCCCCACCTCGGCGAGGAAGTGCGGCGCCGCGACGGCCTGCTGCACGTCGAGACGCCAGTCGAGCACGCCGACGAGCGTCTGCACGACGAAGCCGATGATTTGCGTGCCGCCCGGCGAGCCGACGACGAGCCGCAGGCGATCGCGGTCGTCGAGCACGAGCGTCGGCGCCATCGAGCTCAGCGGCCGCTTGCCGCCCTCGATCCGGTTCGCGACCGGCTTGCCGCCGCTTTCGGGCTCGTAGTCGAAGTCGGTGAGCTCGTTGTTCAAGATGAAGCCGCCGGCCATGAGCTGGCTGCCGAACGCGCCCTGCACGCTCGTCGTCATCGATACGGCGTCGCCGTTCTTGTCGACGATCGAGAAGTGGCTCGTCGACGGCCGCTCCGCGGCGGCCGTCGACGCGAAGTTCCAGGCCGCGACGCCCGCGGGTGTGCCGGGCTTCACGGCCGGCAGCGCGCGCTTCAAGTCGATCGCGGCCGCGCGCGCGTCGACGTAGCGCTGCTCGAGCAGCCCCGCGACCGGCGCCGGAACGAAGCCCGGGTCGCCGAGATAGAGGTTGCGATCTGCGAACGCGAGCCGGCTCGCCTCGGCGATCAAATGGATGGACGTGACGCGGTCGTCGCGCAGCTCCGCGAGCTCGAAGCGGCTCAGCATCTTCAAGATCTCTTGGGTCGTGACGCCACCCGAGGACGGGAGCTGCGGCCCGCAGATCTTCCACGCCCGGTACGGCGAGCACAGCGGCTCGGACTCGTGCGCGCGGTAGCGCTTCATGTCGTCGAGCGTGAGCCGGCCCGCGCGCACGTTGTTCTCGCGCACGGTGCGCACGATCGCGGCCGCGAGCTCGCCCGAGTACATCGGCTCGGCGCCCTTCGCCGCGAGCAGCCGCAGAGTCGCGGCGTATTCCGGGTTCTTGAGCTTCGTGCCCGAGGGCAGCGGCTCGCCGGCCGCGTCGTAGAAGTAGCGCCGGAAGTCTTCCGCACGCGCGAACCGCTTGAAGCCGTCGAGCAGCGCGTGGAGCCGCACCGAGACCACGAAGCCGTCGTCCGCTAGCGCGATCGCGGGCTCGAAGAGCTTCGCCCATGGGAGCTTGCCGTGCTCGCGATGCGCGAGCTCGAGCATCCGCAGCACGCCGGGCACGCCGACCGAAAGCCCGCCGACGCCGACCTGGGCGAACGATGCCGCGCGGCCGCCCTCGAGGAACATGTCGGGCGTTGCGGCCGCGGGCGCGGTCTCGCGCCCCTCGTACGCGACGATCGCGGGCTTACCGCCGCCGCTAGGCTCGTCGTAGAGCAACATGAACGCGCCGCCGCCTAAGCCCGACGACTGCGGCTCCACGAGCGACAGCACGAGCTGGACGGCGATGGCAGCGTCGAGGGCGTTGCCGCCTTCGCGAAGGATCTTGAGGCCCGCGTCCGACGCGTAGCGGTTCGCGCTCACGACCATCTCTTTGCTCGCGCGTACGGGCGCGGTCGGCGGCGCTTGCGCATGGGCCGCGAGCGCGAGCGCCGCGACGGCCTGCGCGAGCAGCACTCGCGACGTGAGAGGCGCGAGCCGGCGGAGGAACAGGCCGGCCGCAATCCGGGACGTAATCGCGATCATTGGCGGGTCGAAAACCTCGCCCTGAGACTGTCTGCGACGTGCGGATGCACGAAGGCCGCGACGTCGCCGCCGAACTCCGCGATCTCGCGCACGAGGCTCGAGGAGATGAACGTGTGCTGCTCGGACGGCGTCAGAAAGATCGTCTCGACGCCTTCGGTGAGATGACGGTTCATCGTCGCGAGCTGGAACTCGTACTCGAAGTCGGACACCGCGCGCAGCCCGCGGATGATCACTTTGAGCCCGTTCTCGCGCGCGAAGTCCACCGTGAGGCCGCTGTAGCCGGTGACCGAGACCTCGGGCAAGTCGGCCAGCACTTCGCGCGCGAGCTCGACTCGTTGCTCGAGCGGAAACAGCGGCGCCTTCTTCGGGCTCGCCGCGATCGCAACCACCACGCGGTCGAAGAGCCGGACGCAGCGGCGCACCATCTCCTCGTGGCCGCGAGTGATCGGATCGAACGTACCGGGATACATGGCGCCGATTTTCACGTGGCGAGCTCGCGTGACCCAAGGGGACGCCGCATTGTAGCGCCGCGCCGCGTCAGACCGCGAAACCGAGCAGGCCATACTCGACCGCGCCTGCGTGGCTGCGCTTGCGCCACTCGCCGACCTCGAGCTCGGGCAGCCCGGCCGGCAACGGCCGCTCGACGTACACGACGCCTCCCTCCGCGACCCATGGCGGCACGAGCTCGAGCAGAGGCTCCATCGGCAGCGCGTAGGGCGGGTCGAGGAACACGACGTCGAAACGCTGCGGCGCGCGGCCGCGGAGCAGCGCCGCCGCATCCTGCCGAACGATGCGCGGCTGCGCGCCGAACGTTTCGGCCTGGGTCTGGAGCGCCTCGACGAGCCGCGGATCCTGCTCGACGAACCACGCCTCGGCCGCGCCGCGCGACAGGGATTCGAAGCCGAGCGCGCCGGTGCCCGCATAGAGATCGAGCACGCGCGCGCCCGCGATATTCGCCTGCAACCAGTTGAACAGGGTCTCGCGCACGCGGTCCGGTGTCGGCCGCACGGCGGTCTCGTCGAGAATCGGAATTCGCCGTCCGCGCCATTCGCCCGCGATGATCCGCACGCTGCCTGGCGGCGCGCGTCGGGCGTTGCTGCGTCTAGGCATGTGCGCAACACTAACAGATGGATTTCAGCCGCAACTCTGGCAAGGAGCGTCTCCCCGTGGCCGCGGACTCGAAGACGGAGAAGACCTCCGGCTTTTTCGCAAAGCTCAAAGCTCGCTTGAATCGCGGCACGTCTTGGCTCGCGTCGGACTTGCTCGGCCTCAGCCAAAAGCCGCTCGACGAGGCGACGATCGAAGACCTCGAGACGCGGCTGCTCACGGCCGACGTCGGCGTGAACGCCACCGAATGGCTGATCGCCGAGATGCGGCGCGAGCATCGCCGCGCCGCGAAGCAGTCCGCGGCCGAGACCCTCACGCAAACCGCGCTCGGCCTGCTCGCGAAGGTCGAGGCGCCGCTCAGGATCGCGGGCCACCGGCCGTTCGTGATCCTCGTGCTCGGCGTGAACGGCACGGGCAAGACGACGACGGTCGGCAAGCTCGCACATCGGCTCAAGGCCGCGGGCCACTCGGTGCTGCTGGCGGCGGCCGACACGTTCCGGGCGGCCGCCGTCGAGCAGCTCGAGGAGTGGGGCCGGCGTGCGAACGTGCCGGTGATCGCGCAGGCGCCGGGCGCGGATCCGGCCGCGGTGGTCCACGACGCGCTCGTCGCGGCGCGCGCGCGCAGCCTCGACATCGTGATCGCCGACACGGCGGGCCGGCTGCACACGGCGTCGGGGCTCATGGACGAGCTCGAGAAGATCAAGCGCGTGATCAAGCGCTTCGACGCGACCGCGCCGCACGAAACCCTGCTCGTGCTCGACGCGAGCCAGGGCCAGAACGCGCTCGCGCAGGCGCTGAAGTTCCACGAACGGCTCGGTGTCACGGGGCTCGCGATCACGAAGCTCGACGGCACCGCGAAGGGCGGGATCCTGCTCGCGATCGCGCGCGAGCTCGAGCTGCCGATCCGTTTCGTCGCGCTCGGCGAGGGCGTCGACGATCTCGAGGAGTTTAGCGCGAGCGAGTTCGTCCGCGCGCTGATCGGAGAACGCGCCGCTTGATCCGTTTCGAGAACGTCCACAAGCGCTACGACGGCGGCCGCGATGCGCTCGCGGGCGTCACGTTCAACATCGAGCGCGGCGAGCTCGCGTTCCTCACGGGGCCGTCGGGCGCCGGTAAGAGCACGGTGCTGCGGCTCATTGCGCTGATCGACCGGCCGACGCGCGGCACCGTGCTCGTAAACGACCAGAACACCGCGCGGATCCCGCGCCGCCGCATCCCGAGGTTCCGGCAGCGGCTCGGCGTCGTGTTCCAGGACCACAAGTTGCTCTACGACCGCAGCGTGTTCGACAACGTCGCGTTGCCGCTCGTGATCGCGGGCGCGAGCCGCCGCGAGATCGACAAGCGCGTGCGCGCGGCGCTCGATCAAGTCGGTCTGCTCGGCCGCGAGACGCATCCGCCGATCACGCTCTCGACCGGCGAGCAGCAGCGCGTCGGGATCGCGCGCGCGCTCGCGCCGCGGCCCGACGTGCTGATCGCCGACGAGCCGACGGGCAATCTCGATCCCGACCTTTCGGCCGAGATCATGCAGCTGTTCGCGCGCTTCAACGAGGTCGGCGTGACGCTGCTGATCGCGACGCACGACCTCGAGCTGATCGAGCACATGCCACACCGGCGGCTCAAGCTCGTCGCGGGGCGCATCGAGTCGGATTCTTCCGGCGCTCACTGAGCCAAAAAGACGAAAAACAATGCGCCGCTACCTCGGCCTGCATCGGGACAACCTCGTCGGCGCCGTTCGCCGGCTTCGGGCCCAGCCGTTCGCGACGCTGCTCACCGTGCTCGTGATCGCGATCGCGCTCGCGCTGCCCGCAGGCCTTCGCGTGCTCGTGAGCAACCTCGGGAGCTTGAGCGGCGGCTGGCAGAGCGCGGCCGACTTCACCGTCTACTTCAAGCTCGAGGTGCCGACGGATCGTGCGCGGGCGCTCGCGCGCGAGATCGCCGCGCGGCCCGACATCGCGAGCGTGCAATTCGTGGACCGCGGAACCGCGCTCGAGGACTTCCGCGCCCACTCGGGCTTCGGCTCGGCGCTCGACGCGCTCGAAGGCAATCCATTGCCCGATGCGCTCGTTGTACGACCCGCGAGCGGCGCCGCGGGCGACGTCGAAGGCGTCGCGGCCGCGATCCGCAAGCTGCCGGAGACCGACCTCGTGCAGCTCGACACGCAATGGGTCGCGCGGCTGCGAGCGATGCTCAAGCTCGCGCAGCGGATCGTCGACCTCGCGACCGTGCTGCTCGCGCTCGCGGTCGCGATCGTGATCGGCAACACGATCCGGCTCGAGATCCAGAACCGCAGCGCCGAGATCGAGGTCACGAAGCTCGTCGGCGGCACGGACGGGTTCGTCCGCCGGCCGTTCCTGTATCTCGGACTTTGCTACGGCCTCGCCGGAGCGATCCTCGCCTACCTGCTGATCCTGGCGACCCTCGCGATCCTGGCCCCCCCGATCAGCGCTCTCGCGGCTCTATACGGCAGCCAGTTCGTGCTCGCGGGCCTCTCGCTTCGAGAGACCGCGGTGCTGCTGGCCGGCGGCGCGTTGCTCGGCTGGGCCGGCGCGGGGCTCGCGACGGCCCGCCACCTGAGGGCCGTCGAACCCCGCTAGGCCAAGCGCGGCGCGGGTTCCAGCCGGGGTGAGCTCGGGAACGAACCCGGTTGTTAGCACTCTAAGAACCCGAGTGCTAATATCGCGCGTTCAGGGAGGTAAGGATATGACTACGACCGCATTGGCGCCCCGGCAGCCCGAGCTCATGCTCACGGCCCGCACCGGGAGCCTCGACCAGTACATCCATGCCGCCAACTCCATGCCGATGCTCACCGCCGAGGAGGAGCACAACCTCGCGGTCAAGTTCCGCGACTCCAACGATCTCGACGCGGCGCGCAAGCTCGTGCTCGCCCATCTGCGCTTCGTCGTGTACGTCGCGCGCGGCTATGCGGGCTACGGTTTGCCGCTCGGCGACCTGATTCAAGAGGGCAACGTCGGCCTCATGAAGGCGGTCAAGCGCTTCGACCCGAACGTCGGCGTGCGGCTCGTCTCGTTCGCGGTGCATTGGATTCGCGCCGAGATCCATGAGTACGTGCTCCGGAACTGGCGGCTCGTGAAGGTTGCGACGACGAAGGCGCAGCGGAAGCTGTTCTTCAATCTCCGCAAGGCCAAGAAGCGCCTCGGCTGGCTGAACCGCGAGGAGGCCGAGGCCGTCGCGAAGGACCTCGGCGTGACCGCGCGCGAGGTCAACGAGATGGAGCAGCGGCTGTCGAGCTACGACGTCTCGTTCGACCCGGATCCGACGGACGACGAGGATTACGCGCCGGCCGCGTACCTGCCGAGCCCGAACAGCGACCCGGCGAAGCACGTCGAGCGCGAG
>Ga0326726_10003848_pt1 | contig 13771 bp, 15 predicted proteins | sample MHFenrmetagenome_2_FD_207603 | JGI IMG/M metagenome (GOLD analysis project Ga0326726, IMG submission 207603) | Lab enriched peat soil microbial communities from Michigan Hollow, Ithaca, NY, United States - MHF15MN | ecosystem: Environmental > Terrestrial > Soil > Wetlands > Peat | place: USA... | reverse complement strand
CGCTTTACCTTCCGGGACGGTTGGGAACGCGATGCCGGTCCCCAGGACGCCTTCTTTGAACAGCTCGCGCGAGAACTCCATGGTCAGCCGCCCGTCACCAATGATGATCGGCGTAATCGGGGTCTCGCTGGCGGGTGTGGTCTTGCCGCCGATATTGAACCCGAGCAGTCCGAGTTCTTTCTTCCAGAAACGCGTGTTCGCCCAGAGCTGATCCATGAGTTGCGGCTCGTTTTCGAGAACATCGAAGGCCGCGATGCAGGTCGCCGCCACCGCCGGCGGATGCGACGTCGAGAACAGAAACGGCCGCGCGCGGTGATAGAGGAAGTCAATAAAGTCGCGCGTGCCGCAGACATAGCCTCCCAAAGCGCCAATCGCCTTCGACAGCGTTCCTACCTGAATATCCACGCGCCCGTGCAGGCCGAAATGATCAATCGTGCCCCGCCCGTTGCGGCCGAGGACGCCGGAGGAATGGGCGTCGTCCACCATCATGATCGCGCCATACTTTTCCGCCGCGTCGCAGAGACCGGGCAGCGGGCCGATGTCGCCATCCATCGAGAACACGCCGTCCGAGATCAGCAGCTTCCGACCCGGTTGATCTTTTACGCTGGCCAGTTGCTCTTCGGCATGGGCAACATCTTTGTGCCGGAAAACGAGAATCTTTGCCCGCGACAGCCGGCAGCCGTCAATGATCGAAGCGTGGTTCAATTCGTCGGAGATGATGAAGTCTTCTTTGCCGAGAATGGCCGACACAGTGCCGGCATTCGCCGTGAATCCCGACTGAAAGACCACGCACGCCTCGACATTCTTGAAGCGCGCGATTTTTTCTTCCAGCTCCATGTGGATTTTCATGGTGCCGGCAATTGTCCGAACGGCGCCCGACCCGACGCCATACTTGCGCGTGGCTGCGAGCGCCGCCTCGCGCAGCCTGGGATGCGTGGTCAGCCCGAGGTAATTGTTCGACGCCAGGTTGATGACCTTTTTGCCGTCAAACGTACACTCCGGCGCCTGCTCGTCTTCGAGTACCCGCAGCTTGAAGTGCGTGCCCTTGGCTTTGAGCTCGTCGAGTTGGTCGGTCAGGAATGAAAGCGGATTGGTGCGGACAGCGGTGGGCATCGTTTCCCCTCGGTGAGTCAACTTCAGCTGCGCGGATCAACGCGGATCGGCGCAGATTTTCGAACGTATCAGTCTAATACCGCGCCCGACACGATGGGAATGCGAGCTCCCTTTGGGATGGCTTGGTCCTTATGACCACCTTAGACGCCAGCCCGCAGGGGCGAGCCAGACTAGCCCAGCGCTTCAGCGCTGGGAAAAGTTGTGAGAGACGGCCAAGTCCTGGAGGGACGGCCCCCGACCTCCATGCCTGGGACCCCGACCGGCCCGCTACACCCGCTTCTTGGCCTGCCCCAGCGCCGCCATCGTCCCCTTTGTCGCGCGCAAATAATCACCTGGCGCAATCAGAATCTGCAACCCGCGTACTCCCGCCGAAATCGAAATCACGTCAAACAACTCGATCGTCTCATCGACCAACACCGGGAAATCACGTTTCGCCGCGAGTGCCGTCACGCCTCCGCGGATGTACCCGGTAAGCGCCTGCAATTCTTTCACCGCTACCAGTTGGATTTTTCTCTCACCCGCAGCAGCCGCCAGCGCTTTCAGGTCCAGTTCCTGGTCTCCGGGAATCACCGCCATGCAGATTCCGTTGCGGTCTCCGTGCGCGACCAGCGTCTTGAAGACCTGCTCCGCCGGCAGGCCGATCTTGGCCGCTACGGTTTCGGCTGCGAGATCGTCGGGATCAACTTCATACTCGCGCAGCTCGTAGCGGATCCCCAGTTGGTCGAGCAACCGCGCCGCATTGGTCTTGGCCGCCACGATGCGATTGTATTTCAGCTCCGAGCCAGGAGCTTCGAGCTGCGCGCCGGTGGCGAGTGGCGAGAAGTGAGTTGTCAGTAGCGAGAGGCCAACTCGCGAGCCGGTGTATAGTGTCCCAGTCGCCGTCCATCCGGCATTGCCAGGCGTGCCGAACGACCAACGACTGGCGACCAACGACCTTTCACAAAGGAGGCTTATGCGTCTTCTCCTCAACTGGGTGCTGAGCGCCCTGGCGGTCTGGATCGTCTCGCAGGTGGTGCCCGGCTTCCACGTGAACGGCCCGATGGCGGCCCTGATCGCGGCGCTGGCCATCGGTTTCATCAACGCCACCATCGGACTGCTCCTCAAAGTCCTCACCTTCCCGCTGACGATTCTCACGCTGGGCCTGTTCTGGTTCGTCATCAATGCCCTCATGCTGAAACTCGCGGCGGCGTTGGTGCCGGGCTTTGAGGTGCGCGGTTTTCTGGCTGCCTTCATCGGCGCCATTGTGCTGAGCGTGGTCAGTTCGTTGCTGCACTGGCTGGTGATGCCCCCCAAGAGGCCGCAATAGATTTTGGGTGGTGCCGCCCTTCAGCGCTGCGACAGAGGCCCTTCCGTTGGGGCCTTGGCCGGCTCCATCGAATTCTGTGGCCAAAGTGCCGCCTGATACCATCTAAGAAATCAGCGGGATCCTGGAACATCCGAAAATGAAGAGAACACTATTCCTGTCATCCGTTGTCATCCTTGCCCTGGCCCCCTTCAACTTTGGCGCCTCTGATTCGCCCGCCACTCCCGATACCTGGCAGCGCGACCTCCTCGCCTGGCGCGACAAGCGGGCCACAAGACTCCAGGCTCCTGAAGGCTGGCTCTCCCTGATTGGCCTGGAGTGGTTGAAGGACGGTGACAACAGTGTCGGCTCGGCCCCCGACAACAAAATCCAGATCGCTAAAGCGCCGGCTCACCTCGGGGTCGTACGCCTTGAGAAAGGTGGAATGATGCGCTTGCTCGCGCCTTCCGGCGGGTTCGCCAAGGACCTGCTGCTTGACGGTCACCCCGCGCAGGAGCAGCCGTTGCTGGCGGACGACAGCCCGAATGCTTCCAAGCTCTCCTTGGGAGGCCTGACGATCATCGTCATTCATCGCGATGAACGCTACGGCCTGCGGATCAAGGACGCGCAGGCCCCTACGCGCGTCGGATTCCACGGCCTGCACTGGTATCCGCCGAATGCCGCTTACCGAGTGCACGCCAGGTGGATGCCTTACAACCCGCCCAAGATGCTGGATATCCCGACGATTCTCGGGACAGTGAGCAAGCTTCCGGCGCCGGGCGTGGCGGAATTTACGCTCGATGGTAAGGTTCTGCGGCTCGAACCCGTGCTTGAAGACCCGCAAGACACGGAGCTTTTCTTCATTCTGCGCGACCCGACCAGCAAGACCACGACCTACGGCGCGGGACGCTTCCTCTATACCGAATTCCCCGACCACGGCCTCACGCAGCCCGGCGAAATCTGGCTCGACTTCAATCAGCTGATCAACCCGCCCTGCGCGTTTACGCCCTACGCAACCTGCCCGCTGCCGCCTCCGCAGAATCGCTTGAGCGTCGCCATTCCCGCCGGGGAGCAACGCTACCATGATTAGCGCTGCCCACAAATCCAATGTAGAGACGCGGCTTGCCGCGCCTCAGTTCGCGGAGGAGACGGGGCAAGCCCTGTCTCGACAGCAAGAATTCAGACGGGCACGCCCCGTCCCTGTGTACTTTGAAAATGGGAGCTGCTCATGAGATGGGTCTTGATCCTGCTGTGCGTGGTGGGTATTACAGCTGCGTCGCTCGCTCTGCGTGAGCACTATCGCGAAGACAGTTCCCCTTGCAGCATCAACGAACGCTGGGATTGCGGGATCGTGAATCACAGTAAATTTGCAGTGTTTCTGGGTGTTCCGGTCGCGGTCATCGGGATCGTGGGATACCTGTTTCTCGGCACGCTTGCCTTTAAGAGAGCCTACCGGCTGATGCTGCTGGCAGCACTCCCAGGATTGGCCTTTTCGCTGTATCTGGCGCACATCGAAAGGGACAAGCTGGGCGTGTGGTGCGTCTATTGCGTGATCTCGCTGGGAGTCATTTCTCTAGTCACGCTGCTGGACTTGGGCACAGTGATCGCGAACTGGATGTGTCCACCAAAGCGAGCGCTCCAGACCTAGCATTTCATCTACTTGCCTGCGACTCCTATATACGCGCCTGTCAGAGCGTTCACGACGCCGGTTCCCGCCGCCGACTCTTTGTCCTTGCCGTACATTACGTACCAGTACAGGGCGCGCTGTTTCGGGTTCCAGAGCACGAAGTAGGTCACTACCTGGTCCGGATTCTTCTTGATCAGAGCCGCGCCGCCGTGCTCCTGCGCCACGGCGTAGGCCTTATCCGAGTCCACCTTAAGAAACAGCGGCTGGAATCCGAGGCCAGGTACTTCGGGGCTGTATGCCTGCTCGATGTCAGCCGAAGGCCCATAAGGAGGCGAGTCCTTCAGACGGCTTCCCGAACAGAAGAAATACTTGAGCTTGCCCCGGCTCGATGAAATGAATCCCGCCTTCCAGACGGTGGCTTTGCCGTCCTGGCCGTTGGCCTCGCTGTTGACTTGCGATTCCAGGCGCACCGGAATCACATCGGAAGCCCATTTCTGCGCCAGGCCGTTCACGCAACCGAAGGCTTGCAGGCCGGTATAGAGCGCGGGCGGTTTGCTGGGGGCTGGAGTGGCGGCTGTGCTGGTGGGTTGTCCACCTCGTCCTGCTTTAGGGGTAGACTCACAACCCGTCAGCAGGAATATGGACGCCAGAATGATGACGAGTACAGGAATCAGAAGCGGTTTCATACGACCTCCTGAACCGCACAGATTTTTACGGAAGGGAACCACTGAAATTGTAGAACTCGGGCCCTGCGAGGGCAACCCGGTACCGGGGGCGGCTACGGTTTTTGTGCGACTTCTTCGTGCAGCGCGGCAAACACGCGCTCCACCTGCTTTTCGGTCGCGTCGAGCGATCCGGCATTGTCGATCACAAAATCAGCAGCTTTGACTTTCTCTTCGTCTGGGATTTGTGCGGCCATGCGACGCGCCACCTCCGCCCGCGCCGCATCTTCCGAGATTTTCAGCCGCGCGGCCAGGCGCTGAATCCGCTGCTCCGGCCGGCACGTCACGACCATGAGGCGGTCGAAGCGGTCCGCCACGCCCGCTTCCAGAATGAGCGCGGCTTCCACGATCGCGATCGCGTGCGGGTCACGACGGCCGATGTCTTCCATCCATTCGTTCTCGTGCTTGACCACCGCCGGATGGACGATCTCGTTCAGTTCTTGGACCCGTCCCGAAGACCCGCTCCCGGGTCTCCCGAAAGCGATCTCCGCCAGCTTCGGCCGGTTGACCGTGCCATCAGAGTTGAGAATCTCCCGCCCGAAGCGGCGCACCACTTCTTCATAAACTTCGTGGCCGGGCTGCATGATCCAATGCGCAATCGCGTCCGCCAGGATCAGATGTGCGCCCCGCTTGACAAACATTTCGCCTACTGCGGATTTTCCGCTGGCAATCCCGCCGGTGAGGCCGACTTTGAGCAATGGATTTTCTCGATTGCAGAAACCAGGCTGCGAGCCGCGAGCTACGAGCTACGAACCAACGCGGACGTGGTCGCCCGGAGCTCGGAGCCCGAAGCTCGTGGCGGCGCCCCGCCGCATTTTCGCCGCCTTGACCGTATTCGCCATCAGCATGGCGATGGTCAGCGGACCTACGCCTCCCGGTACGGGCGTGATCGCCCCTGCTACGTCCGCCACCTCCGGGTGCACATCTCCGACCAGCGTCGAGCCCCTGGCCAAAAAAGTTTCTTCCCGCTTCTTGTTTCCGGCGAAGAGGCGGTCGAACTCTGCCCGGGTGCTCACCTGATTCATGCCGACGTCAATCACCGTCGCCCTCGGCTTCACGTAATCCCGGGTGATCATCCCGGCGCGGCCAATCGCGGCCACCAGGATGTCAGCTCTCCGGCAAACCCCCGGCAAATCGCGGGTCTTCGAGTGGCATACGGCCACGGTCGCGTTCCCATTGAGCAGCAGCATGGCGACTGGCTTGCCCACGATGTCGCTGCGCCCCACCACCACCGCTTCCTGTCCCGCAACGGGAATGCCGCTCCGTTTCAGGATTTCCATCACTCCCGCCGGCGTGCATGGCACCAGCCCCGGTCGCTGCGTCGACAAAAACCCGACATTCATGGGATGAAATCCATCCACATCCTTTGCCGGATCGACCGCCAGCAGCACCTTCTTCGCATCGACCTGCGCAGGCAGAGGCAACTGCACCAGGATGCCGTCAATTTCCTCTCGCCGATTCAAATCCGCGACCAGGTCGAGCAATTCCTTGGTAGTCACGCTTTCCGCAGGTGTGTGCTTCTCGCTATAGATCCCAAGCTCTTCACAGCTCTTCACCTTGCCGCGAACGTACACCTCGGAAGCCGGGTTGTGCCCCACCAGCACCACCGCCAGCCCAGGCCGCACGCCCGCTGCCGCCAGCGTTTTGACTTCAGCGGCCACCTCCGCCCGGATTTCCGCCGCCATCTTGTTTCCATCCAGAATCTTCGCTGCCATCAGGCCTCGTGTCGTGCGTGAATGCGAAGCGATTCTATCGCAAGTTGCGGCGCTGCTTCTGTGCTCCACCCGCGTTAGAATGATTGGTCATGATTCCACAGGACCTGCTCGACATCCTGGTCTGTCCGCTTTGCAAGAAGCCGCTCGTCTTGAAAGAGAATCCGCCCAGCCTGAAGTGCGGAGAATGCCGCCGGGTATATCCCATCCAGGACGGCATCCCGATTTTGTTGCTCGACGCCGCCACCATCGACGCGGCCTGAAAGTGCCAGACAAAACACGACCCATCCCAGACTGAAGCGACGTAGAGTGTCATTTCAGGGACATTCCGCGTCCCGCAGCCGGTTAATCTCTCTCTACCCTATTTCCTCTAACTTATTGCATCTTCGCGGGTTTCGGGGAGCCTGATTACCGTGAAAACCGTACCTATCCCCATACCAAAGTTACGGCATTTTAATTGCATGCAACAAAGTGGGTTGCCGATGAGTCTAATTGAACAAAGCACGAAACGGTCGGAGGTGATGACGGCCATGAAAGACAGATTTACGGTGACAGAACTGTGCGCCCTGCGGAACGATCTTCTGCAGGGTGGCATGATCGACTCCCGGGATGCGGCGGAACTCTTGCAGGTTTTTCTGATGGGTCGTGGTTATGGGGTTTCTCCGCAGGCCGCCATGGACGCTGCCGGCCGCGTCGAGATGTCCGGCTGCGCTCTGCCGGTCCTGCAGCGCGAACTCGAGGGGCTCGCGCTCGTCATGTGATTTTGAGGTTTCGCGAGTTAACAAAACAAGGTTAACGGGAAACTGACCGGGCTCAACTGAGCAAGCGGCCTTTTCCCAAGCGAGAAGCCGGGCCAACCAGCCCGGCTTTCCTGTTTTCTGGTTCCAGGGTGACCCGCTTTGCCCCCCTCGAGCAGTGTGCTACATTGCAGCCGGACTCCCAGTCCAAATCTTCCAGAGAGGCCAATTCCCATGAAGAACAAGCTGTATGCCATTCTTACCGCCACCGCGCTCGTCTGTGCCATCAGTGTGCCCGCCGCAGCCCAGCAGCAGGATTCCGCGAAACTCAAGCGCGTCCAGATGGCGGAGAAAAAAGAGCATCATCCCGAGATTGCCGCCGCCATGAATCATCTGAGAGAAGCCAAGCAGAATCTCGAGCACGCGGCCCACGACTTTGGCGGACATCGCGCCAACGCCCTTAAGCACGTCAACGAAGCCCTCGAAGAGTGCCGCCTCGCTCTCGAGTTCGATAAGAAGTAACCACGCCAGCGCCGAGGACTTCCGGGGATGCGCACGCGCGCATCCCTGGTTGTTTTCCCGCACGCTGGGCGCGCCCGCCGTCACTTTGGTTGCCCCACCTTCCACCTCTACCTTGTCCAAACGTTCCTGCCCACAATGATCTGGCATGGACCGCACGGCCAAGTTCGGAGCGCTCTTCATCTGTCTGTTCGCGCTGCCCTTTGCCGCTTTCGGGTTGTTCGCGGTCGTGACCGCAGTCCGTCAGATGCTCAACGGTGCAGGCACTGCGAGCCTGTGGCTGGCGCTGATCTTCGGCTTCGTCTTCAGCGGCATTGGCTTTGGGCTGATGTTCGCCGGCATTTATGGCAGCAAACTCCTGAAGCGGCAACAGCGCAAGCAGGCTGAGCATCCTGCCGAACCCTGGCTGTGGCGCGAAGACTGGGCTCAGGGACGCATCAAGGGCAGCACGCGCTCTGGCATGATCGGCGCCTGGGTATTCGCCATTCTGTGGAATCTGGTGTCCATCCCGATGCTGATTTTCGTCCCCCAGCAGGCCGCCAAGAACCCTATCGCTTATCTTTGCTTCATTTTTCCTATCGCGGGAGCGTTCCTGCTGGTCCGCGCTATTCGCCTGACGCTGGCCTTCCTGGAGTTTGGCACGACCTGGTTTGAAATGGCGGTCGTGCCGGGCGTGATCGGAGGCGAACTGAAGGGCATCATCCAGGCCCGGTTCCCACACTCGCCCGATCACGGCGTCCAACTGCGGCTGTCCTGTGTACACCGGGTTACGACCGGCTCTGGCGATTCGCAAACTACCTCGGAGCGGATCGCGTGGCGCGGCGAAACCAATCTCGTGTCAGGGCAGTTGTATCCGGGGCCGAACGGCACTTCCATCCCCGTATATTTCCGGATCCCCTGGGATGCTCAGGCGACCGAGACTCGGACCCCGCGGGATACCGTCGTTTGGCAGCTCGAAGCGCTGGCCGATGTTCCGGGCGTGGACTACCACGACGTTTTCGAAGTTCCCGTGTTCCGCACGGCGCAGACACCGGCACAGCCGTCGGAGTCTGAATCGGTCGCAGCCGCTAACCCCGCACAGAGGCCCAGTATCTTAACGGTCAGAGTCACCGAGACTGCCCAGGGAGTCGAGTTCTACTTCCCGGCTGCGCGTAACAAGGGCTTCGCCTTCGGAACCACGCTCATGCTCCTGATCTGCAGCACGATCACCTATTTCATCGCGGTCTCGCGCGCTCCCGTGATTTTCCCTCTGGCGTTCGGATTCTTCGCACTCATCCTGCTTTACGTCACCGTGCAGATGTGGATGGGCACAACCCGGGTCGGCATCGGCAACGGATTTCTGCTTCTGCAAGATGGTCTGCTGGGTGGGGGCAAGGTGCGTCGGTTTGCCTTTTCAGAACTATCCTCCATTGCCTGCGTGATCAGCAGCCAGCAGGGCGGCGGCACCGGCACCCCGTACTACGACATCGAACTCCACCTGCGCACAGGCAAAAAAACAACGCTTGGACGCACTCTCCGCAATGAGCAGGAAGTGGATTGGCTGATCGCAGAGATGCGCCGCCTGACTCGTTTACAGGCAAAAGCTGCGCGCGCCGGCGCGCCCTAAGCTCACAAGTCCTCTACCGCTTTCTGCAACTCGCGCGCAATCTCCTCCGGATCGCGTTCCGCTGCAAACTCAGCCGGCTTCCCGATCCGCACCTGAATCTTTCCCGGCGCTGCAAACTTCTTACCCGCCTGCTTGATCTCGAACAGCCCGTCAATCCGCATCGGCACGACCGGAATGCGCAGGTTGTTGACGAGCAGGCCGATTCCAGAACGGAAAGTTCCGATTTTCCCGTCTTCGGTGTGACGTCCTTCCGGAAACACCAGGACGCTATAGCCACGGTCCACAGCCTCTCCCGTATAGGCGAAGCTCTTGCGGAAGCCCGTCTGGCGTGGCAAGGGAAACAGGTTCAGCAGCGCTACACCCAACGTCCATTGCACGCGGTCGTAGATCCGACCCAGCCACGACCGGCCCGTTGACGGCGAGCGCAGAGCTTCCAGGGCTTCTCCACCGGTGGCTGTTGCGAGCTGGTGCCGGATTCTCGGGGGCAGCACGGTCTGGATGAAGCCCACATCCACATCATCAATGTGGTTCGAGATCACCAGCACCGGACCCCGCACCGACCGCACGTTCTCGCGGCCAATCACGCGCGGCCAGCCCAGCAGAAACACCGCGGGACGTACCAGAAGATAGTGAGCCGCCAGCCGTAGCCACGTCACCGGCCAGCGCAACGCCCAGCGCGGATAGTGAAACTCCCGCTGTTCGCCACGCTCCCCCTGCAACAGCTTCTCAAGATCCCCGACGGTCGCTGCGCTGGCGAATTTCGTCTCGCTCAGATCAACCTGATAGCGGTCTTCGAGCGCTCCCAGCAACTCCACGCGCTCCAGCGAACTCAGCCCCAGCTCACTTTCGAGATCGGCATCCGGCCCCAGTTTTTGAGGAGAACGTCCTGTTACCCGCGACACCAACTCCGAAAGCGCGCTCGCCGAGCCTGCCACGGCCTGACCGCTGAAACTTGCCTCGACCGCATCGCGAATCACGTTCCGCCGCGGCTTGCCGGTGGAAGTCCGCGGAAAATCTTCCTCTGGCCACATGAACCATGACCGCATGCGCTGGTAGTCGGCCAGCGACTCATTGGCCCGCCCCACGATCGCCTTCGCCTCTGCGTTCTGATCGCGCAAGATCAGCACCGCGCAGGGCTCTGCGTTGCCGCCGCGTTGCAGCCCGACCACCGCACAATCGCGGACTTCTCTCTGCGCCCGCAACGCCCCCTCCAGATCGTCTGGATACACATTCATCCCGGCAGGCGTGACGATTACTTCTTTCTTGCGGCCCTTGAAGCGAAGGTTGCCCTCGGCATCAAGCGCGCCCAGATCGCCGGTCGGATACCAGCCTTCTTCTCCCGCCACCGGCTGGAGGGCGCCGCCCATCCAATATCCGCTGGCCACACCCCCGCCGCGCACCAGGATCTCGCCGTCTTCCGCCAGCTTCACTTCACGCCCCGGCAGTACTTTGCCAATCGAGCCGCGGCTGGTTCGAAACGGGTGGTTCAGGCTGATCAGCGACGTCGTCTCGGTGAGTCCGTATCCCTGGATCACGGCATACCCCAGACGATGCCAGAATTCCTCCGTTTCGCGGTCAAGCGCCGCGCCGCCGCTGATCATCGCCCAGAACTTCCATCCGAACTGGCGGCGGAGAGCGCGAAACGTCCACCAGCGGCGCAGGAAGTGTTGGCCCGCCGCTCCCGCGTAGCGTTTCGCGAATCGCTCGCGGCCGCCGCTGTCCTCCAGATCGCGCTCGATCTTCAGCTTCAGCGACTCGATCATGCGCGGTACCCCCACGAGCACGGAGACCCGCTCGCGTCGGATCGTCGCCATCACGTCGGTTGGATTGAGCGTGTGCTCGAACACGACCGTCCCGCCCATCAGCGCCGGCAGAAAGATTCCCAGGAATTGTCCGAATACGTGACTCAGTGGCAGAAGATTCAGGAAGCGAATGGGATGGACCAGCCGCTCGTACTTCAAATATTTTCTGATCTCGCTCTCGAGCGGCGCGATATTCCCCAGCACGTTGGCATGGCTGATCACGACGCCTTTCGGCTCGGCCGTAGTCCCCGATGTGAAGACAATCTCCAACGGGTCCGAGGGCTGAATCTCCGCGGGGCGAGCGGAATCCGCCGCATGCCGGGAAAGCGCCGCCACCAGATCCGCCGGATCAATCGAAGGTATGGATCCAATAACAAAACTACGGTCGCGCGGGCAAAGGACAAGCTTCGTCTTTACTTGCGAACTGATCCGGCGCACGAAATCGGGACTGGAACCGTCGTCGATTGGAACCGCAATGACCCCGCACAGCGCACATCCCCAGAAGGCGGCCACCCACTCCGCACAATTCGGACTCCACAACAGCACCGCATCACCCTTGCCAAGATCACGCGCCTGCAATTCCCGCGTAAAGCGGCGTGCCGTGTCCGCTACCAGACGGTAACTCCAGCGCTCGCTCCGGTACCCGCGCGGATACACGTAGGCACACTGCGATCCCCAGCGCGCAAAGTCGTCGAAGTAGTCCAGTAGGGAGCGGCGCTCCATCGCCCAAATCGTAGCGCGTTAGGGCGTCGCCGTGCTGGCGCACAAACGGTTCATATATTTCGGTCCGTCCAACGTGAGCAGGTTGAGAAACTCATCCATATACGCGCACCTGGGCTGGTTGCGCAGAGTGACGGCGTACCAGTGTCGGCGGAATCCGGGATTGCCCAAAGGCCGTCCGACGATTCTCCTGCTCTCCAGGTGCGGCGACACTGCCCAACGTGCCAGAAGGGCAATCCCCGCTCCCGCCGCAACCATCTCGACAATAGCTTCGGTGAGCGGAATCTCCATAACGCGGCCAAGCTCAACGCCGGCCGGCTCCAGCACCTTGGTGATGAGCGTGCTCTCTTCCCGTGGAGGATAGATCAGGAGCGTTTCGTGCGCGAGGTCCTGCGGCTGGATGCGGCGTCGAGTCACCAGCGGATGCTGGGGCGACATTACCACCACCAGTTCGTCCTCGCAAAGCGGAGAGAGTTGCAGGTTCTTGTGCTCCGGTGGGCAGTTCATGACGGCGACGTCCAGATTGCCGGCAAGCAACTCTTCGGCGGGACGGTGCGTTGCTTCCATGTCAATGCAGACTTCGACCTTGGGAAAGCGCGAGTGGAAGCTGGCCAGGACCGGCGGCAGCCAGTGATAGCAGGTATAGCACTCCGTGCTCAGCCGGATCATTCCATGCGTATCGCCATTGAGTGCGAGAACCTGCGACTCCGCTTCTTTGAGGTCTTTCAGAATGCGCCGCGCGGCTTCCAGTAACTTCTTGCCCGCAGCCGTCAGCGCCATGCGCTTGCCCAGACGCAAGAACAAAGCGGTGCCCAATTTTTCCTCGGCGTCCCGGAGTTGATGACTAAGCGCGGACTGCGTAAGGTGCAGCCGTTTGCCCGCGGCCGTGACGCTCTCTTCTTCGGCGACCGCGGTGAGCAATTTCAGATGGCGAATTTCCAGATTGACATCCATGACGTATGACCAACCTTCATCCCTGCGATGAAAACAAACCACGGTTCTGTCAGATACCAGGTGTCGTCCAATCCTGCAAATGCCTTACTGCATTTGACGGCAAGAAACGGAGTGCGGACCCAAAACTTTCGCGCCAGGATTGCTGTCACGGGAACGTAAGCCAGCAACACCCTTAGGAGGATGTATGAAGCAGCTGATTGGACGCACCTTAGCATCTGTTTTGTTGATCGTTATGTCAGTCGCGGGCTGGGCCCACGGACAAGTCACCACCTGGCTCATCAAGGTCAACATTCCCTTTGAATTCAATGTTGGTGACAAAACATTTCCGGCGGGCGATTACTCCCTGGTCCAACCCCTCCAGCACTTTCTCGTGCTGCGCGATTCACGGGGGCAGAACGTAGCCACGGTGTTTACCAGCGGGATTGATTCTCCGACTGCGCCGGTTTCCAGCAAACTGCGGTTCGAGTCTGTCGGCGGCCAGCACATTCTGGCCGAAGTCTGGCAGCAACAGGATCCTTCCGGCCAGCGGTTGTACCCGTCCAAGGCGCGGATCAACTTCGCGAAGCGTCGGACAACCGAAGCCCGCGAGACGGCAGAAGGAAGCCAGCCTTAACTGTCAAACGTCGGAACATGGGGGAGGATCGCATGAGCGCTGCCAGCAACGTAACGAACGCGGCATCTTCAGCCACACCGCACGTTCTGGAGGTGATCCGTTCGGCGGAACACGAACTCTGCCAGCTTCTGCAGCAGCGGGCGGAAACCATGAAACGCATCGGCACCATCAAGCAGACACTGGTCTGCCTGGCAAAGGTGTTTGGTGACGAGGTAATCCCTTCGGAGGTCTGGCGGGCTCTGGGGCGCGGCAGCCTCCGCAAACAACCGGGCTTCACCCGAGCCTGTCGCACGATTCTGATGGAGGCGGGAATCCCGCTCGAGGCGCGGCAGGGATACCGGGAACTGGCACGGCGATTCCCTGA
>Ga0326726_10003847_pt1 | contig 13771 bp, 14 predicted proteins | sample MHFenrmetagenome_2_FD_207603 | JGI IMG/M metagenome (GOLD analysis project Ga0326726, IMG submission 207603) | Lab enriched peat soil microbial communities from Michigan Hollow, Ithaca, NY, United States - MHF15MN | ecosystem: Environmental > Terrestrial > Soil > Wetlands > Peat | place: USA... | reverse complement strand
CCGTGATCCGGTAATCATCGGTGGGGAGGGCGACGATATCGACCTTTTTTTCTTCGTTGCGGTAGGCGACCGGCTGATCGATGATCAGGTAATCTTTGGGGGCGTTCTGTTTCTCGAACCCTCCCCGCAGCAGGGCCTCCACATAGGGCTTGGCGCTCCCATCCCCGATGGGCGGCTCAATACCGTCAAGGTCGATCAGAACGTTGTCCACCTGCAATCCCACCAGCGCCGCCAGAACGTGTTCCACCGTGTGGACGCGCGCTTCGCCGACGGCAATGGTGGTGCCGCGCGCCACATCGATGACATGATCGACGTCCGCCGGAATCTCCGGAGACCCTCCCATATCCACGCGTCGGAACCGTATACCGTAATTCTCCGGCGCCGGCCGAAAGGTCATCGTACAGAGTGCACCGGTATGAAGCCCGACGCCGCTCATCGACACTGGCTGCCTGATGGTTCGCTGCTGGACGAGCATGCCGTCTCCCTGTTGAATTCCTGATCTGTTACTTGGGCCCCTCTGCCGCCTGCCCGCCGTTGCGGTCTGCACCCGGGCGGGCTTGCCCGACAGGGACGCCACTGCGCTCCCCACTCGCGCGGGCCTGCTCGAGCCTCTTCTCAAGTTCTTCCACACGCTGACGGAGCTGGCGTACGGTGACGAGGAGTTCCGGCAGCTGCGTGAGCGCTCCCTGAACCCGGAATGCTTCGCGCTGCGGCATTGCGGGAGTACCGAATATGACCGTCCCCGGCTTTTCGATTGATCTGTGGACGCCGGACTGTGCGCCGATCTTGGTGTTGTCGGCGATGGAAAGGTGACCGGTGAACCCCACCTGACCGCCGATCATGTTCATCCGGCCGACTTTCGTGCTGCCGGAAATCCCCGTCTGCGCCGCTATGACCGTATGCTCGCCGATGACGACGTTGTGACCCACCTGGATCAGATTGTCGAGTTTGACTCCCCGCTTGATCCGGGTTTCCCCCATCGTCGCGCGGTCCACCGCGCAGTTCGCCCCCAGCTCCACGTCATCCTCAACAACCACGATCCCCAGCTGCGGGATCTTCTCAAATGTCCCGTCAGCCCGCGGGGCGAACCCGAACCCGTCGCTCCCGATGACGGTTCCCGGATGAATCACGACACGGGAGCCGATCCGACAGCTTTCGCGGATCGTCACGTTTGCATAGAGCAGCGACCCGCGGCCTATTTCCACGTTCTCTCCCAGCACGGAGCCATGCCCGATCATGCTCCCGTCGCCAATACGGCAGCCTTCCGACACCACCGTGTGCGCCCCGATGCGGACGTCTTTCCCGAGCGTGGCCGATGGATGTACAACAGCCGAGGGATGGATACCCGGCCCAAGGGGGTCTCTGGGTGGGTTGAATGCCAGGAGGACTTTAAGGAACGACAGGTACGGGTCATCCACCCGCAGAAGCAGAGCGCGGGGATGAAAGGATCCTTCCCCCCGCAGAGACTTGCTGACAATTACGGCCGACGCATGTGTGGTTTCAAGATATCGTATGTAGCGCGGGTTTGCGACGAAGGTGATGTCCCCGTCGACAGCCTCCTCGATCTTCGCCACACGGCGGATCTCCACCTCTCCGGCCGCATGGGCGGCCTCTCCGCCATCTACCTCCGCACCGATCAGCCCCACAATGTCACGGAGTTTCATGGCGTCACCTGTCCGGGGAGTGGTGTCACTTTCCGAAGGATTTCATGCGGGCAATGACCTTCTCGGTCAGATCGTGCTTGTCGCTCGCAAACAACAGGAGCACTTCACCGCTCCGATCGAAAATGTAGTCGTACCCGTCGTCCTTCGCGATATCCTCCAGCACCTTGAACATCTTGTTCTGGAGCGGTTTCATCACCTCATTCTGCTTCTGGAAGAGATCACCGTTCTGTCCGAATTTCTTGTTCCGGTAATCAACGATGCGCTGGTCCAGCTCGCGCAGCTCCCTCTCCTGATCTGCCCTGGCCTGGTCGGTGAGAATCAGTTTGCGCTTGTCGTATTCGTCGAACCGCCGCTTCCATTCCGCCTGCATTTTCTGCAGCTCGGATTCCCACTGGGCGACGAGTGCATCGAGCGATTTCTGGGCATCGGCCGCTTCCGGCAGTGCCTGCATGACCGCTTCGGAGTTGATATGCCCGATCTTCATCTGCGCGCTTCCAGCGGACGCCAGAACGCCGAGCATAATCACCAGCACCAGCAACTGTTTCATGGGTATGGTCCTTACCTGCCACGTTTGAGGTTATCGAGGACGCGGTTCGTCAGATCCTCTTTCGTATCCGCGTACAGGAGAATATTGACCTGCTCCGTTCGATCGAAGACAAAATTGTACTTTTCCGCCCGTGCGATCCGTTCGATGGCCTTCAGGATCTTTTCCTTCAGGGGGGCGAGCATGACTTCGCGCTGCCGGGCCATCTCAGAATCCTTCCGTTGAGCATAGTCGCGGGCGCGCTGCTGAAGGTCTTGCACCTCCTGCACGGCCACACGCTTCGCTGCATCGTTGAGCATGGATTCCTTTTTCTGGTAATCCTCGACCCTGGTTTCGATTTCTTTTTGCATGAGCTGGAGCGAATCCTGAATAGGTTTCGCCATCGCTTCGAGCCGCTTGGTGATGTCGCGGGCTTCGGAAAGGTCGTCGAAGATCTTCGCGGAATTCACATAACCGATTTTCTGGGTCTGAGCGGCAAGGGGAAGAACGCAGACGAACACCACAAGGAGAACCGCAACAAAAGTTTTCACGGGAACCTCTTTCCTGGAGTGGCAATGAATGTAAGTGATTTTCAAACACACACGGAGCAAAGGCGGAACGGTCAGTACCCGCGACCGAAAACGAAATGGAACCTCCACCCGTCCGGCTTGCCGTCGCGGGGATACACATCATCAAAGCCGTACCCATAGTCGAAGCCGATCATCCCGATCGGCTGGATTTGCAGGCGGGCGCCGACACCGACGGAACGCTTCAGATTGAAGAAATCCGCTCGGGCCATCGATTCGAATACGTTTCCCGCTTCGGCGAATGCGAGAAGGTAGATAGGTATAGGGTTGATCGAAACGCCGAAACGGAGTTCTGCGGTCTGCTTCGTCATGGCTTTCCCGCCAACAATCTCGCCGGTAACGTTCCGCGGGCCGACCGCCTGGTCATCATACCCGCGGAGCGGGGTCGTCGCAATGTACCCGAGCCCGGTCCCACCCATAAAGAAGAGCTCGATCGGCGGGATGACGGAATCCTTATAGAAGTCGCCGATAAACCCGTACATCGAACTCACATAGAGCGCGAGGCGGGTCGACCCAAAAATCGGGAGGAACCAGTCGGACTGCAGCTGCCACTTGTGATAGTCGATGTTGCCGGGGAGAAGCGGGCCGCCCGAAATTTCCACCGAGAACGAAAAATTGGAGCCGGACGTCGGAAAGATCGGATTGTCCGTGTCGTTCCGCGAGAGGATCTGTGAGAGGCTGAACTGGCTCGATTTCCCCTCACGATAGATGCCCTGGCCGTCCCGCACGTCGTTCGCCTGCGCGCGCAGGATCCAGTCGCCGCGCCAGTAGATGTCGGGCCAGCGGAAGCGCCGCCCGACCCGGACAGACCCCCCGGTCTGCTGCAGATCATAGCCCCAGATCGTCCGGGTGTCAAAAAGATTTACACCGAAAAGCGTCGGCGTGTCGAACATCCACGGCTCGGTGAATCCGACGGTAAAGGTCCGGAACCGGGACGCTTCGCCAAACTGCCACTCGAAGTTGAGGACCTGTCCCGCCCCGCCGGAAAGCGGTTCGCCGATGGAGAAGTTGTTGATCGTGAAGCCGAGCGCCCCCGTCATGCCGAACGCGCCGCTATACCCCACGGAGGCATTAACATTATCGCTCGACTTTTCCTCCACTTCGTACGTCAGATCCACGGTCTTGTCGTCAACCATCTGATAATCGGGCTTCAGTTTTTCCGGGTTGAAGTACTGAAGCTGCTGGAGCTGGCGGAGGCTCCGGATGATGGCCGCACGGCTGAAATAATCCCCCGGGCGAGTGAATAACTCCCGCCGGATCACCTTCTCCTGGGTCTTCGTGTTCCCCCTGATGTTGACCGCCCCAATCTTGAACTGATTCATCTCGTACGCATTGATGGTAATATCGATGCTGTCGGGCGCAACCCGCGTTTCCTGGGCGTCAAGATTCAGCCGGAGATAGCCGTTATCAAGATAGAGCGAAGCGACGTCCGTCTGGCTCTCGTTCCCCCGGAGATTCTGCTCGAATTTCTCGGCGTTGTACACGTCGCCCGGCGACATCGCGAGACGCTGATTCAGCACGGTATCGCTGTACACGGTGTTCCCCTCCCACCGTATGTGCCGGATCCTGTATTGCTCACCCTCGAACACCCGCATGTGGATGAACATGTCCTCCCTGTCGTCACTGTACCAGAGTGAATCTGAGAGAACCTGCGCATCACGATATCCGTTTTTTCGATAGAATTTGACGACAAGGTCCTTGTCCTCATGGTATTTCTTCCGGTCGAATTTCGCAGAACGCCAGAACTTCCACCACACCTTTTCTACCGTCTCATCCATCGCGCCCTTCAGGTCTCCCTGACTGAACGCCCTGTTCCCCTCGAAGGTGATCCCGCGAACGCGAACTGCTTTTCCCTCGTCGATGGTGATGGTCAGGACGATGCGGTTCTTGTTCGTGTCAACCGGCACGGGGATCACCTTCACATCTGCCAGGAGATACCCCTCCTTTTCATACTCTTTCAGGAGTTCCTTACGGATGCGCGCCACATCCTGCAGCGGGAAAACCTGCCCGCGGACGAGATTAACTTTCTTCTGGATATCGTCTTTGCTCAACTCGTCGTTTCCCGTTATCTCTGTCCTCTCGTACCGCGGGAATTCTCTGACAGTGATTACGATGTAGGCCCCCTGGCCCACCTTCCGATCAATCCCTATCTGAACATCTTCGAAGATCCGGAGTGACCAGAGCTTCCGGACAGCCTGGCTTACCTGATCCCCCGGGATGCTGATTTCGTCCCCGAGCTTCAAGCCGGAATTGGCGATGACGGCTCCGGGGTCCGCAAGGGAATTCCCTTCCACTGAAATCCCAAGGATCTTGAAGACCTCCTGAGGCTGGGAACGCTGGGCAAGCACGGAGAAAGCGGAGAGCAGGCCGCACACAACCACTGCCAGTACATACACGAACGTCTTCATGTTACGGTCCTGTAACGCTCTTAAGGAGGCGCCGCACGTATCCTTTGCCGGCCGGGGCCGGCCGGAGCTGATCACCGACCATCCCGAAGCGGCGCTCACGCCGCTGGTACTCGGAGATGGCCTCATAGAGGTCCTGCCGCCGAAAGTCAGGCCATAACTTCGGTGTGATGTGGAATTCGGTGTATGCCAGCTGCCAGAGCAGGAAGTTGCTTATGCGAAGCTCTCCGCTGGTACGGATCAGCAGGTCCGGATCGGGAACCCCGGCCGTAGAGAGATATTCAGCAATCATCTCTTCGGTCACGCTCTCCGGCGCACATCGCCCTGCGGCAACATCTTTCGCCAATCGTCGCAGCGCTTCGGTCAGGTCCCAACGCCCGCTGTAGCTCAGGGCAAGGACCAGCGTGAGACCGGTATTGCCCGCCGTTTTCTGAATGCTCTCAAGAAGTCCGGTCTGAACCTCCGCAGGGAGCGCCTGCACATCTCCGATCACGCGGAGGCGAACATTGTTGGAATTGAGCCGGTCAGTTTCGTCGCGGAGCGCTTTGAGAAGCAAACGCATCAAAAGGGAGACCTCTTCCTGAGGGCGCTTCCAGTTCTCCGTCGAAAACGCGTAGAGAGTCAGGTAGCGGATGCCCAGTTCCCCACACGCATTGACGATGTCCCGGACGGATTCGACGCCTTCAGTATGCCCGCTGATGCGAGGCTTGCCGCGCTGTTTCGCCCAGCGACCGTTTCCGTCCATGATGATCGCGATATGCCGCGGAATCTCACCGGCGGTGCGCAAGCCCTCCTGGATCTTTCTGTCCCTGGCGGTTGCCTGCTGAGAACCCTTCGCCAAAGCTGGGTCTCTCCCCTCGTCCGAGGTCACAAGTGATTGAAAAAAGGAGAATTGTCAAGAAATGTAACGGATTTTCCCTGCAGAGTCAAATTTGACTTTCCAGGCCGAATCCGGTATCTTTTTTTGAAATTTTTTCCATTCACGGTTGGACAACCCGCCCACTTCCCTGGTTGACATAAATCCACATTTCAAACGAAGGGGTACCATGCCAGGACTTCCAAACATGCAGGGGATGTTGAAGCAGATCCAAAAAATGCAGGAAAAGATGGCGCAGGTCCAGGAAGGCCTCGAGAGCAAGACAGTTGTCGGTGAGGCGGGGGGGGGCATGGTGAAAGTCACGGCAAACGGCAGGCAACACATCGTTAAAGTGACGATCGACAAAGAAGTGGTGACTCCCGACGATGTGGAGATGCTGGAGGACCTCGTCCTTGCCGCGACCAACAAAGCCCTCGATGATGCCGGGAAGATGGCTCAGGACGAGATGGCCAAGGTTACGAGCGGCATACTCCCCAACATTCCAGGGATGAACCTGCCGGGGCTGTGAGGGAGTTCGCATTCTCTCGATACTTAAAGAGCACTTCATACTTTGGACCGAAACGATGCTCTATACCTCCGAGGCGCTCCAGCAACTGATTGACGAATTCGCAAAACTCCCCGGGATTGGGCACAAGACTGCTCAGCGGCTCGCTCTGTTCGTGCTGAAGCAACCCCGCGACGACGCGGTCCGGATGGCAAAGGCACTGGTGAACGTCAAAGACAGGACGCGCACCTGTTCCGTTTGCTGCAACATCACTGAACTCGATCCCTGCGCGATCTGCGCAAGCCACAAGCGCGACCGGACCCTTATCTGCGTTGTGGAAGAGCCCAACGATGTGCTGGCGCTCGAGAAGACCAATGATTTTCGGGGTCTTTATCACGTTCTGGGGGGGGCGCTCTCGCCGCTGGACGGCATAGGGCCCGACGAGCTAAAAATACAGGAACTTCTTGCCCGCCTCGCAGGAGAGGTCACCGAAGTCATTCTCGCCATGAATCCCAACGTGGAGGGGGAAGCAACAACCTTGTATCTTGCCCGACTGCTGAAGCCGCTCGGCGTGAAAGTCACCAGGATAGCGCGGGGACTTCCTGTGGGGGGGGATCTCGAGTTCGCCGACGAAGCAACGCTGAGCAGAGCGCTGGAAGGACGGATTGCACTCTGATGACAGGCCAGCCCCGCTCAAGCCCTCCGACACTGATCGATAGCGGTGAGCGGATGATCCCGACCGAAGCGGGAGAAATCAGTTTCACGTACGAGCGGCACGCGTTTGCATACCGGTATGCCCGGCAGTTTGTCGAAGGGAAAACCGTTCTTGATGTTGGTTGTGGGACAGGGTATGGCGCGCACATCCTCGCTCAGCGTGCGCGGGCTGTTACCGCGGTAGACAAGAGCGAAGAAGCTATCGCCTACTGTCGCGCGCACTCCGCCGGCCCGTGTATAGAATTCTGCGTTCAGCGCACCGAAGAACTTTCCTTCTCCGCTCCATTCGACGTCGGAGTCAGCTTTCAAATGATCGAGCATCTTCAGGATCCCCTGGGATTTCTTCGGAGCCTCCGACAGGCGGTCACCCCGCGCGGGGTCATTCTGATCAGCACGCCGAATCTCCGTGCCGGTCACTCGGCCGGGGAGGAAAATCCCTTTCACCTGAGCGAGATGACCTTCGGAGAATTCAGCGCGTTGCTCGATGCGTCGTTTCAGTCATACCGACTTCTGGGGATCGCACCCTCGACGGCCCCCGTCTGGCGAAGGGCTTTGCGGCGTCTTCCCTTCTACCGGTGGGGAAGGGGCATCAGGCGGACGAATCCCCTGAAGAGAATCGCCAATCGTGCAATGGACCTGACGAACTTCAGGGTGATCGATCACGCAGTCGCCGCCGAGGCGATAGACCTCCTGGCGATCTGCGACAACGAATAAACCGCTGACCATGGTTTCTCGAACATACCTCCGTTTTCTCATCGCCGCAGTCTGCCTGCTCTCCGGGTGCAGCCTGTTCGAACCGCGCGACCCGGAGGACCCGAGCGGGTCGCGCCTCGACTTTGTCCCGCCGACTGAACCGTCGATTGTGATCGACAATCTCCAGAACGCCATCGATCAGAAAAGTGTCGCAAACTATGCCGCCTGTTTTCCCGACGCCGGGGCGGGCGGGCAGACCTTCGTGTTCGTCCCCTCGGCGGAAGCCAGCGCCCAGTACGGACTTGTGCTCAGCTCCTGGGGGACCGCACAGGAACAGGCATACTTCCAGAACCTGCTTGCACGAAGCGCATCGAACGCTTTTGCCAATCTCCAGCTCATCCAGAAATCCCAGCTCGTCACAGCGGACTCCGTCATCTACAGTTACGACTATGTTTTTACCTTCGAGCACAGCGAGACGGGATTCCCCAAGACCGCACGAGGGAATCTGCAGTTTGCGCTCGCCCCCGACGCTGGAAACCGCTGGTCCATTTATCGCTGGATCGACTTCAAGACGGGGAACGACATAACGTGGAGCATGTTCAAAGGGAAGTTCAGCAATTGAATGCCGTGCCACGCATCGCACGCGTCGTTCCTCTCGCGGGGGCTTTGGTGTTTGTCCTGGCGTCCTGTATCAACCCCTTCGCCCCCGGACGGGACGAGACCCCCGGGGAATCCGCCTGCGATCCGCATACGATCGACGGGGTGTTCCAGTGTTTTCGCGCCGCGTACAGCTTCCGCGACACCACGCTCTACGGCCAGCTCCTTGACCCCAATTTCGTTTTTGTGTATCGTAACTACGATCTGGGTATCGACGTCACGTGGGGACGGGATGACGAGATGCGCACGACGTATGGTCTGTTCCAGAACACGCAAAAGCTCGACCTGATCTGGAATAATATCACCAGTACGGCGGCGGATTCCGACCGGGTCACGGTGGTGCGGGGATTCAACCTCACGATCGTTTTCAACCCCAGCGACATCGAACGCATCAACGGGAACGCAAACGTGATATTTGAGCGAACCCGCGTCAGCGATCCCTGGCGGATCGTCCGCTGGCGCGATGAGTCGAATTTCTGACCGGCGCATGAGCCTCTCGTACACACTCCGCGAAAGTTTTTCCGGCTTCAAGCGCACCAAACTTTCCAGCACAATTTCCATCGTCACGATCTGCATTTCCCTTCTGCTTCTCGGGGCATTCGCCTTCGTCACGATCCAGGCGTCCCGGTTCATCGATTCAATCCGGAACAAGGTGGAGATCGAGGTCTTTCTCCAGGAGCCGATCACGGCCGAGGAAGTGAGCGACCTGGCCCGCACAATCACGGCTCTCGACGGCGTGGAACAGGCGGTCTATATATCCAAGGATGAGGCGGCCCAGATTTTCAAGCAGGAAACCGGCGAGGACATCTACAAAGTGCTCGATTTCAATCCCCTTCAACCTTCCTTCAGGCTCACCCTGCGGCCCCAGTACCGCACGGCCGAGGCGGCACGCCGGCTGGACGACCAGATCAAGGTGCTCAAGGGAGTCGATAGTGTTCTCTACCGCCGGGCACTGCTCGAACTGATCGACCGGCGAGCAACGGCGGTCAACAGAGTGACGCTCGGTCTGGGGATCGTCATCAGTCTTTCGGCCATCCTCCTTGTGTCCAACACGATCCGGCTCGCCATCTACGCCAAACGGAAGCTGATCCGGACGATGGAGCTGGTCGGGGCGACCCGGTTCTTCATCCGGATGCCCTTCCTCGTAGAGGGAATGGTGCAGGGACTGGTCGGCGGATTTTTTGCCGCGGGACTCTTATACCTTGTGCTGGAGCACGCGCTGGCATGGGCGGCACCGGAATTCGCCACGTTCGCCTCGATGGACCCCGCTTTTTACGGTCTCGTGGTCGGCGCCGGCATCGTTCTCGGTCTGGTGGGGAGCGCCATTTCCGTAATTCGGTTCATCCGGCCCGCCGAAGGACAGTAGGCAGGCTCCTTGCTTCACACGAACCCGTTTTGTACTTTGGCCGTGCCGATTGTCACCGCACCGTTCTTCCAGGCTATCCTTACCTCCGTTCACCACGTACGTTCAGCGAGCAGGACAAATGAACCGGATTGCCACATTCTACAATTCGTCCGTCGGCAGAAAGCTGCTGATGGGGTTGACGGGATTCTTTCTCCTCAGTTTTCTCGTTATCCATCTCACGATCAACCTTTTCCTTTTTAAAACGGACGGCGGCGAGACCTTCGACGCCTATGCGGAGTTCATGGCGACGTACCCGCTTGTTCGGCCCGTCGAGATTCTCCTGTTCGCAGGTTTTCTCCTGCACATATTTCTGGGCGTCTGGCTCTGGTTTCTGAACCGCCGCGTCCGCCCCCAGAAGTATGCGGTGAACGGCGCGTCCGACACTAGTACGCTGACGTCAAGGATCATGTTCTTGACCGGAATGATCGTTTTGATTTTCCTGGTCGTCCACGTCCGCACCTTTTTTGTCCAATCGCGATTCATCGATCCCGGGATGCCGATGTATGAACTTGTCTGGCAGGCCTTCGGCAACCCGTGGTATGTCGCCTTTTATCTGGTAGCCCTGATTTTTCTCGGCTACCACCTGAAACACGGGGTCCAATCGGTCTTTCAGACCTATGGCCTGTATGTGGGCCGGTGGCAGAAGCTGATCGATGTGCTCGCCATCATCTTCTGGCTCATCATCCCGCTGGCGTTCGCATCGATGCCACTCTATTTTCTCTGGGCACACTCAACGGGGGTGAACTGACTATGGCAACACTCGATTCCAGAATTCCGGACGGACCCATTGAGAAAAAGTGGGACACCCACCGTTTCCAGTTGAAGCTGGTCAACGCCCCCAACAAACGAAAATACAGTGTCGTGGTTGTGGGGACTGGTTTAGCGGGCGCCTCGGCGGCGGCCTCGCTGGCCGACCTTGGCTACAACGTGATTTCTCTCTGCTATCACGAATCTCCCCGGCGTGCACACAGCATCGCGGCCCAGGGAGGGATCAATGCGCCCAAGAACTATGCGAATGACGGCGACAGCATCTGGCGACTCTTCTACGACACCGTCAAAGGGGGCGACTACCGGGCGCGTGAGGCCAACGTATACCGGCTTGCCCAGGTAAGCGGCAGCATTATTGACCAGTGCGTGGCACAGGGGGTCCCGTTTGCGCGCGAATACGGCGGCCTGCTCGACAACCGCTCGTTCGGCGGAGCGCAGGTCTCGCGGACCTTCTATGCACGCGGTCAGACCGGTCAGCAACTGCTGCTCGGGGCGTACTCCACACTCGTGCGCCAGATCGCTGCAGGCAAAGTGAAATTCTTCCCGCGCCGGGAGATGCTGGACCTCGTGCTGGTCGACGGGCAGGCGCGCGGGATCATCGCACGGAACATGGTGACGGGCGCTCTGGAGAAGTACAGCGGCGATGCGGTTGTCCTCGCCACCGGGGGATACGGAAACACTTTCTACCTCTCGACCATGGCGAAGGCGAGCAACGCCACCGCCATCTGGCGTGCCTACAAACGTGGAGCTCTCTTCGGCAATCCCTGCTTCACCCAGATCCATCCCACATGCATTCCGCAGAGCGGGGAGTACCAGTCGAAGCTGACACTGATGAGCGAGAGCCTCCGCAACGACGGCCGGATCTGGGTCTCGAAGAAGAAGGGGGACACCAGGAAACCGCAGGAGATTCCCGAAGAGGAGCGCGATTACTATCTTGAGCGGCTCTACCCGTCCTTCGGCAATCTTGTACCCCGCGATGTGGCGTCCCGTCGAGCAAAAGAGATGTGTGACAAGGGATACGGTGTGGGGTCTACAGGGCTCGCCGTCTACCTCGATTTCGGCGATGCGATCAAGCGGAACGGGAAAGCGTGGATTGAGGAGAAGTACGGCAACCTCTTCGATATGTACCACGAGATCACCGCGGAGGACCCCTACAGACTCCCGATGCGGATCTATCCGGCAGTGCATTACACCATGGGCGGTCTCTGGGTTGACTACAATCTGATGAGCACCATCCCCGGACTGTACGTTATCGGCGAGGCTAACTTTTCCGATCACGGGGCGAACCGTCTGGGTGCCAGCGCATTGATGCAGGGCCTGGCAGACGGCTATTTCATCCTTCCCTATACGATCGGGGACTATCTCGCTGCCGGCAAATTCAAGCCCGTCAGGCCCGACGCGGCAGAATTTGCTGCGGTCGAAAAGGAAGTCCACGAACGCATCGACAGGCTCATGGCAGTCAACGGGAAGACGCCGGCTGACGAACTCCACCGGGAGCTCGGCAAGATGATGTGGGAGCATGTGGGAATGGGGCGGAACCGCGCGGGTCTGCAGAAAGCGGTGACACTGATCCCCGAACTCCGGGCCCGGTTCTGGAAAGACGTCAGGGTGGTTGGCGCAAAGAATGATCTCAACAGTGAACTCGAGCGCGCGGGTCGCATTGTGGACTTCCTCGAGCTGGGCGAGCTGATGGCCGTCGATGCGTTGCACAGGAACGAATCCTGCGGCGGGCATTTCCGTGAGGAGTACCAGACGGAAGACGGCGAAGCGAAGCGCGACGACAGGAATTTCACCTATGTCGCGGCGTGGGAATTCGCGGGTGAGGGAAAGAAACCGAAGCTGAATAAAGAACCGTTGAAATTCGAGTATGTGAAACCGTCTCAGCGAAGCTATAAATGAGGAGTGACCAGGAATGAATTTCACATTGCAGGTATGGCGGCAGAAGAATCGGGATGCCGAGGGCCGGTTTGTCACGTATCAGGCCCGGAATATCTCTCCTGACGCATCGTTCCTCGAGATGCTGGACGTGGTGAACGCCGGGTTGATCAGGAAGGGAGAAGACCCGATCGCCTTCGACCATGATTGCCGGGAGGGGATCTGCGGAAGCTGCGGTCTGGTGATCGGCGGTCGTGCGCACGGACAGAATAAGGGTGTTGCGACATGCGAGCTCCGGATGCGGAGTTACCCGGACGCTTCTGAAATCTCCGTCGAGCCCTGGCGGGCGAAGCCCTTCCCGATCATCAAGGATCTTGTGGTGGACCGGACGGCACTCGACCGGATCATGCAGGCTGGCGGGTTCGTTTCAGTCAAGACGGGCGGCACCCCTGACGCAAACGCCATCCCGGTCCGGAAGGAGATCGCGGAGGAGGCAATGGATGCCGCCGCGTGCATTGGCTGCGGCGCATGTGTCGCGGCATGCAAGAACGGGTCAGCCATGCTTTTCGTTGCGGCAAAGGTATCCCAGCTTGCCCTTCTGCCTCAGGGTCATCCTGAGCGGAAAGAGCGGGTGGAGCGGATGATTGCGCAGATGGATGCCGAGGGGTTCGGGGCCTGCTCGAACACCTATGCATGCGAAGCGGAATGCCCGAAACAGATTTCCGTCGAGCACATTGCCCGGTTGAACCGCGAGTTCCTGCGGGCGAAGGTCATGTAAGCCGGACAGCCGAGGTGCCCTATGACGAGGCGGCCGCCGGTTTTTCCCGGCGGCCGCGCTGTGTTGTAGCACTTGTGTTATAACGCTGTTGGGGCACTATGACTTTACCGATTCTGTTCGCCAGCTTTCCGTTGCTGCTCTCCTTTTCTATCGGGAGAGATTTTATGTCATGGAAGAAATGTCGCGCTGCCCGGGTACGCGTATTTGCTTGCGGTCGTCTCACAACGTTAAAGGGATCAATTGAGCGATCCAGGACGACGTTTGACCATGCCAGCACGACCTTCTCCAAGTCTCTCCTCTTCACCATGATTCCCGCTCTTGCTCTCCTTCTTCCATCACTC
>Ga0326726_10003846_pt1 | contig 13771 bp, 13 predicted proteins | sample MHFenrmetagenome_2_FD_207603 | JGI IMG/M metagenome (GOLD analysis project Ga0326726, IMG submission 207603) | Lab enriched peat soil microbial communities from Michigan Hollow, Ithaca, NY, United States - MHF15MN | ecosystem: Environmental > Terrestrial > Soil > Wetlands > Peat | place: USA... | reverse complement strand
GGGCGGGGTCCCGAGCGAGTGAATAAGTTCGGGCTGAACGAGCGAGGGAGCCCCGCCCGGCCCAAGCGCGCGGCGTCAAGAGCTGCGATCCGACGTCAGCGGAGTTCGCGCGTCAGGAAGTCGAGCGTGCGCTGCCAGGCGAGCGCGGCAGCGGCGGCGTTGTAGCGCGCGGCGTTGGTGTCGTTGTGGAAGGCGTGGTCGACGCCGTCGTACATGTGGAGCTCGTAGCGGACGCCGGTGGTCTTGAGGGTCTGCTCGAATGCGGGGACGGCGTCGTTGATGCGCTTGTCGAGGCCGGCGTAGTTCAGGAGCATTGGAACATGAATGCGCGCGGCCTCTTCAGCCGCGGGCGGCATGCCGTAGAAAACGACCGCGGCGGCGAGTTCCTGCGAGTTCGCGGCGAGGCGCCCCGCCATGCTGCCACCCCAGCAGAAGCCGACGCAGCCGACCTTGCCGGTGCTGTGCTCGTGCTTTGCGGCATGCTTCACCGCCGCGACATAGGACCTGAGCGTCGCTTCCGGATCGAGCTCGCCGATGCGCTTGCGCGCCTCGTCCTCGTCCTTGGGCGTGCCGCCGGACGCCGACAGCGCATCGGGCGCGATGGCGAGGAAGCCCGCGACCGCGAGCCGTCGCGTGACGTCCTCCATATGCGCGTTCAGGCCGCGGTTCTCGTGGATCACGACCACGGCCGGGCGCCGCTTCGGCCGGCTCTTCGGCCGCGCGGAATAACAGGTGACCGCACCGTCGGGCGCGTCGAAGCGGTCGTGTCCGGTCTTCAGCGACGGATCGTCCGGCGCGATGGTCGCGGCCTCCGCGTAGCGGTTCTCCAGGAACGGCAGCAGGGCGGCGGCAGCCGCCGCACTGCCCGCAAGGCGCGCGAGCCTGCCGAGGAAGCTGCGGCGGTCGAGGCCGCCGTGCGTGTATTCGTCGTAGAGCTCGATGACCTGCCGGTTCATTCGTCAGCGTCCGGCATGATGAGCCACAGCAGCAGGTAAACGATGATGCCGGGGAAGGCGACGCTCAGGATCGAGACGATCACGTAGGCGATGCGGACCCTGTCCGGTTTCCAGCCGAGCCATTCGGCGATTCCGCCGCAGACACCGGCGATCATCCGGTCCTTCGAGCGCTTCAGCTTAGCGTTGGACATCACGGCACCCGGCACTGGACCCTGGGCGCCAATATCCTCCCACGCGGCCGCGCCGGATGCGAGTGGCCTGCGCTCAGACCCCCGGGCGGCCCATCGGCGCGCGCCTCTCGATCACGCGCTGCCGCTGCTCGGGCGTCATGCGCCGCCAGCGATCCCGCAATGCCTCGCGCTGCTCGAGCGACAGCGACTGGAAGCGCCGGTACTTCTCGCGCAACGCCTCCTTCTGCTCCGGGGTCAGGTCGCGGAACCGCTGCCAGCGATCGCGCAGCTTCCGGCGCTGCTCGGGCGTGAGGTGCTTCCATTTGTTCCAGCGCTCGCGGGCCCTGGCCTGCTGCTCCGGCGTCATGGACAGCCAGCGTTCCGCGCCGATCGCCATCGCCTCCTGGCGCCCGGGCGGCAGCGCATTCCACCGTTCCTTCTGGCCCGCGAGCAGCTGCTGCTGGGCCTCGGTGAGCGACTCCCAGGCGACGCCGTGATCCGGCTGCTGTTCCTCCGCGCGCAGGGACGGCGCGGCGAAGGCGAGCCAGGCGGCGAGTATCCAGACGAGTTTACGGTTCATGGTCTTCATCCTCGGCAGGCGCGCGCTGCGTCTCGACCTTCTGCAGCTCGCGTTCAAAATCCTTCGACTCCACGTACTTCGCGAATTCCTCGTCCTCGCCCGCGCTCTCCGCCAGGAATTCCAGGAATTCCGGGTCAGGTGACGGCGGCGGCGGTTCCGCCGCTGCGGCGGGCAGCGCCAGCAATCCCGCGGCGATCCAGGCGCGGCGCGCCATCCTCAGCTCACGTCGTCGGCGAGTTCATCCGCCGCCCAGTCATAGAACGCGGGATCCTCGTCCATCATGTCCAGGTCATCGCCGGCAGACACGATGTCGAACTCGTCGAGCGCGGCCAGCGCCGGTTCCGCCGGTGCGGAACCGGTCTCGCGGCCGCTCCACAGCGCGATAGCCATCACCGCAGCGGCCGCCGCGGCGCCCACCGGCACCCAGGTGGACAGTCGCGGCCTGACACGGCGCCGCGCTTCCTCCAGTGCCAGTTCGCGCGCGCGCGCGAGGCGCGATCGGGTTGCGCCGTCGAGCGAGGCCACGCTGTCGTCGAATGCCGCACGGCTCCTGCGTTCGAAGTCCTGATTCTTTTTCGTCATGTCTGCCATTCCCCCAGTAACTGTTGCAGCGCCTGCAGCGCGCGGAAGTAATGCGTCTTCACGCTGCCTTCCGAGCAGCCCATCGCGATGGCCGTCTGCGCGACGTCGAGACCCTCGAAATTCCTCAGCAGGAATGCCTCGCGCTGGCGGGTGCTCATGCCGGCGAGCGCGCGCTCGATGCGCGCGAGCAATTCCTCGCCCTCGAGCTGTTCGTCCGGCGTGCCCGACGGATCGGGCGCCGACTCGACCGGGTCCGGCGGCCCGTCATCCGCGGAGACGCCGGGCCACCAGGCGATCACGCCCTGCCGCACGCGGCGGCGGCGCTGGTAGTCGGTGATCCGGTTGCGGAGTATCCGGTAGAACAACGGCCGCCATTGCTCGTCGGGATGTCCCGCGTAGTTCTGCGCCAGGCTGATCATCGAGTCCTGCACGACGTCGAGCGCCTCGTCGTGGTCGCGCAGCGACAGCTTCGCGATCCGGTAGGCGCGTTTCTCGATGCCGGCCAGGAATCGCCCGAGTGCCTGCTCCTGGTCCACTGCCGTCTCCCGCGCCTTGTTTTCGCCGATCAGCGGCATCGGCCAGGAAAGCGTAGCAGAGCCGATCACAGGCCCCTCCCGAACGCATTTCGCGCCAATGAACGCTTCTCCACGGTGATATAACGTGGGCGCAGCCCGCCAGTTGACGCCCGCCGCGCTCACTTTATAACTTATTGATAAACAAGATTTTTTGCGCCCCGATCATCCCATCCTGCAAGTCGTCCTGGACACGCCGCTGCGCAGGCGTTTCGACTACCTGTGGCCTGCCGGAACGACGACGCCCGCCAGGCCGGGGCAGCGCATTCGAGTGCCGCTCGGCAAGCGCCGCGCCGTCGGCGTCATCGCCGCGATCGCGGAGCGGAGCGAACTGCCGGCAGCGCGCCTGAAGCGCGCGCTCGAGATCATCGACGCGGAACCGCTGTGGGATCCCGTCACCTTCGCACTGCTCGGCTGGGCCGCGGATTACTACCACCATCCGCTCGGCGAAGTGCTGTTCGCGGCGATTCCGGTTGCGCTGCGCGAAGGCGGCAGCGCCCTGCGCCGCGAACTCGCGTGGCGGTTGTCGGAACGCGGCCTCGCCGCGCTCGCGAATCCGCCGCGCCTCGGACTCCGGCAACGGCAACTGCTCAACCTGATCGGCGACGGAAGTGTCGCGAATGAAATCATCGCGGGCGCCGGGCTCGGCGCAGCGCTGAAGTCGCTCGCCGCGCACGGCTGGCTCGAATCGCTGGAGCGGCCGGAGCCCGCGCCGCGCGCCGGGCCCGGTTGCGCGGGCCCCGTGCTGACCGCCGACCAGTCGGCGGCCTGCAGCGCGATCGCCGCCGGCCTCGGCCGGTACGGCGCGTTCCTGCTGCACGGCATCACGGGCAGCGGCAAGACCGAAGTCTACATGCAGCTGATTGAGCGCGTGCTCGCCGCGGGCCAGGGCGCGCTCGTGCTGGTGCCGGAGATCGCGCTGACGCCGCAGCTGGTCGCGCGTTTCCAGGAACGCCTGACTGCGCCGGTCGTCGCGCTGCATTCCTCGATGGCGGACGGCGCGAGATTCGCCGCCTGGCGCGCGGCGGCAACGGGCGCCGCGCCCGTCGTGATCGGCACGCGCTCGGCCGTCTTCACGCCGATGCCGGCGCTCGGCCTCGTGGTCGTCGACGAAGAACACGATCCTTCCTACAAGCAGCAGGACGGCTTCCGCTATTCGGCGCGCGATCTCGCGGTCGCGCGCGCCCAGCGCGCCGGCGTCCCGGCTGTGCTCGGTTCCGCGACGCCGTCGCTCGAGAGTCTCGCCAATGCGGCAGCCGGGCGTTACACGAAACTCTCGCTGCCGGAACGCACCGGCCGTGCCGGCAAGCCGCGCGTCGGCGTCATCGACCTGCGCTTGCATGCGGCGCGCGACGGTCTGTCGCAGCCTGCGATCGCGGCGATCGAGCGGCACCTCGCCGCCGCGGGCCAGGTACTCATATTCCTCAATCGCCGCGGCTACGCGCCGACGCTCTTCTGCCCGGGCTGCGCCTGGATCGCGCCCTGCACGGCCTGCGACGCGCGGCTCACCGTGCATATGCGCCAGGCGCGCCTGACCTGCCATCACTGCGGCGCGGACCAGGCGATGCCCTACGGCTGCCCGCGCTGCGGCACGGAGCTTCGGCCGGTCGGCGAGGGCACGGAGCGCGTCGAGGCGACGCTTGCGCAGTTATTCCCGGCGGCGCCGCTGGTTCGCGTGGATCGCGACGTGATCCGCCGCCGCGGCGACATCGAGAAGGCGCTCGATTCCGTCGTGGACGGCCGCGCGCGCATCCTGCTCGGCACGCAGATGCTGACCAAGGGCCACGACTTCCCGGACGTCACGCTGGTCGTCGTGCTGGCCGCGGACCAGGGGCTGTTCGGCGCGGATTTCCGCGCGAGCGAGCGGCTCGCACAGCAGATCGTGCAGGTCGCGGGCCGCGCCGGCCGCGGCGACCGGCCCGGCGAAGTGCTGATCCAGTCCTGCTACCCCCAGCATCCGCTGCTGCAATGCCTGATCACCGAGGGATATGAGGGCTTTGCATTGCGGGCATTGGAGGAGCGCAGCGCAACCGGCTGGCCGCCCTACTCGCACCTCGCGCTGCTGCGGGCCGACGGCCCCGCGCGGGCCGAGGTGCACGAGTTCCTGCGCGAGGCAAAAGCCGCGGCGCCCGCGGAACGAAAGGGCCTGCGGCTCCTCGGGCCGGCGCCCGCATCCATGGAGCGCCGCGCTGGCCGGTATCGGGCGCAACTGCTGCTCGAGGCGCCGGCGCGCGCGACCCTGCAGCGATTCCTTTCCGAGTGGCTCGTCCGCGTCGGGGAATTGCGCCCGTCGCGGCGTCTGCGCTGGTCCGTGGACGTCGATCCCATCGAAGTGGACTGATAGACTCTCGCGCGCTTGAAAGACCTCATCGAAAAACTTGTGTCCGACGCGCTTGCGGCGCTCCCGCCCGCGGCCCTCGGCGGCGCCGCGCCGCCCCTGCCGGAGATCGAGCGCAGCCGCGACCCCGCACACGGCGACTTCGCCTGCAGCATCGCGATGCGCCTCGGGAAGAGCCTGCGCGCGAACCCGCGCAAGCTCGCGGAGCAGATCGTCGCCGCGCTGCCGAAGAACGAGCTGATCGCGAAGACCGAGATCGCGGGGCCCGGGTTCATCAATTTCTTCCTGACGCCCGCGGCCTGGCAGGCGGAACTTGCGCGCGTGCACTCGGCGGGAGCCGCCTACGGCCGCGGCAATCGCGGCGCCGGCCGGCGCGCGATCGTCGAGTTCGTCTCCGCCAACCCGACGGGTCCGCTGCACGTCGGCCACGGCCGGCACGCAGCCTTCGGCGCGACGGTCGCAAACCTGCTCGAACTGGATGGCTGGTCCGTGCACCGCGAGTACTACGTCAACGACGCCGGCCGCCAGATGGACATCCTCGCCGCGAGCGTGTGGCTGCGCTACCTGGAGCTCTGCGGCGAGACGCCCGCCTTCCCGGCCAACGGCTATCGCGGCGAATACGTCCGCCCGATCGCGGCCGGCCTGCGCGCGCGGCACGGCGACGCGTTCCTGAAGCCCGCCTCCGCCGTGTTCGCCGGCCTGCCCGCGGACGAACCGGACGGCGGCGACAAGGACCTGTACGTCGACGCGGTCATCGCGCGCGCGAAGGAACTGCTCGGCGCCGGCTTCCGCACCGTCTTCGAGGCAGGCCTCGCGGACATCCTCGCCGACATCAAGGGCGACCTCGCCGATTTCGGCGTGCGCTTCGACCGCTGGTATTCCGAGCAGGACCTGGGCGACGGCCGAGACGGCGGGCCGATCGACCGCGCGCTCCAGCGCCTGCGCGCGCACGGCCACGTCTTCGAGCTGGAGGGCGCGCTGTGGTTCCGCGCCACGGCCTTCGGCGACGAGAAGGACCGCGTCGTGATCCGCGCCAACGGGCAGAAGACCTATTTCGCGTCCGACATCGCCTATCACCTCGACAAGCGCGAGCGCGGATTCGAACTGCTGGTGACGATCCTGGGCGCCGACCACCACGGCTACATCGCGCGCGTGCGCGCCGGCCTCGCGGCGATGGGCGAGCCTCCCGGGTCGCTGGAGGTGCCGATGGTCCAGTTCGTCACGCTCTACAAGGGCGGCGAGAAGGTCGCGATGGGCAAGCGCGAGGCGCAGTTCGTGACGCTCCGCGACCTGCGCAACGAAGTCGGCAACGACGCGGCGCGCTTCATCTACGTGATGCGGTCGAACGAACAGTCCCTCGACTTCGACCTCGAGCTCGCAAAGAAGCAGACCAACGACAACCCGGTCTACTACGTCCAGTACGCGCACGCGCGCATCGCGAGCGTGCTGAAGCAGGCCGCCGAGCGCGGCCTGCCGTTCGACCGCGAATCGGGGCTCGCGTCGCTCGAACTCCTCGCCGACCCGCAGGAGCGCGCGATGATGCGCGAGATCACGCGCTGGCCCGAGGTCGTCCAGCAGGCCGCGGACGCGCGCGCGCCGCACGCGGTCGTCCATTACCTGCGCGAGCTCGCGACCGCATTCCACGCCTATTACAACGCGCTGCCATTCATCGTGGACGACGCGAGGCTGCGCGACGCCCGGCTCGCGCTGATCGTCGCCGCGCGCCAGGTGCTGCAAAACGCGCTGGCGCTGCTCGGCGTATCGGCGCCGGAGACCATGTAATGGTGTCGCGCGACTACAAGCGCAGCAAGGCGCGGCACGAGCCGTTCTCGGGCTGGACCGGCCTCCTGCTCGGCTTCATCGCCGGCTTCGGCGTCGGGCTCGCGCTCTACATCTTCGACCCGCGCTCGGCGCAGCAGAATGGCGGCGCGGCCGCGCCGGAGCCGGCGTCGGCGCGCGAATCAACCGGCGACGAGCCGGCGGACCAGTACGACTACTACAACATGCTGCCGAAGGCCGAGGTCGTCGTGCCCGAGCGCGAAGCCGTGGTGGGGCGCAACAAGCCGGCCGCGCCGGTCCAGAAGGCCGGTTCCTATGCGCTGCAGGTCGGCTCGTACAAGGACTTCAACGAGGCGGACCGGGTGCGCGCGCAGCTTGCGCTGCAGGGGATCGAGTCCAAGGTGCAGCGCATCTCGGTGGACAGCGACACCTGGCACCGCGTGCGGATCGGGCCGATCTCCGACCTGAAGGAACTGAACCGCATCCGCGACCGGCTGCAGGAAGCGGACATGGATTACCTGGTGATCCGCCTCGGCGACTAATCTTCGGTGATCTGGCGGAAATCCACGCCGAGCGAGCGCAGCTTGCGGTACAGGTGCGTGCGCTCCATGCCGACGCGCTTCGCGAGCAGCCCGACCTTGCCATTGCACAACATCAGCTGCTGCAGCAGGTAGGCGCGCTCGAACTGCTCGCGCGCCTCGCGCAGCGGCAGCGCCAGCAGGTCCTGCTTCACCAGCGGCTCGTCCGGCGTCTGCTGCAGCGCGAGCTGCTGCTCGATCTCGTCGAGACCGATCTCCTCGGGGCCGCCGATGATCAGCACGCGCTGCACGAGGTTTCGCAGCTCGCGCACGTTGCCGGGCCAGGGATAGTTGCGCAGGCGGTTCTGGGCCGCGACGCTGAAGCGCCTGAACGGCATGCCTTCCTCGTCCACGAGGCGGTCGATGTAATGGCGCAGCAGGTCCGGCACGTCCTCCGCGTATTCGCGCAGCGGCGGCACCCTGACCGTGATGACCTCGAGATGCGCCAGCAGGTCGCGCCGCAGGCCGCTCGCGGCGCTGTCGTGGCCGGGACTCGCAGCCGCCGTGAGTCGCGCGCCCAGCGGCGTGCGCCGGCTCCCGCCCTCGCGCTGCCAGCTGCCCTGCTCCAGGTCCGCGAGCAGCACGCGCTGCGCGCCGGACGACATGTCCTCGAGCCCGCCGAAGAACAGCGTGCCTCCCTCGGCCTGCTCGTAGAGCCCGGGCTCCACCTTCCCGTCCGACTCCGTGCCGCGCAGCCGCGCGGCGGCGGTCGCATCATCGAGACTCGCGCAGCTCACGGCGACGAACGGGCCCGCGGAACGGGGCCCCAGCGAATGCAGGTAGCGCGCGAAGGCCTCGCGGCCGGTGCCGGCCTCGCCGATCAGCAGCACCGGCGCGTCGTGCGCGGCGACCTGCTGCACCTGCTCGCGCAGGCGCTGCATCAGGCGGCTCTTGCCGATCGGCGCGACCAGCGGCGGGATCAGCGTGCGCTGCTTGTGGCGGCGCCGGTGGCCCGACTCGAGCGCGCGCGTGACGGTGCGCAGGAGCTTTGCGATCGACAGCGGCTTCTCGACGAAGTCGAAGGCGCCGAGACGCGTCGCCTCAACCGCCGTCTCGACCGTGCCGTGGCCAGACAGCATGACGACCGGGAACTTCAGCAGGTTCTTCTCGGACCATTCGCGCAGCAGCGTGATGCCGTCGGTGTCCGGCATCCAGATGTCGAGCAGCACGAGATCCGGCTCCTGTTGCAGGACGGCGCGGCGCGCACTCGCGGCGTCGGGCGCGGCCTCGACCTCATAGCCCTCGTCGGCGAGGATCTCGCTCAGCAGCCCGCGGATGTCGGCCTCGTCGTCGACGACGAGAATTCTCGACGAACTCATGCTCGTTCTCTCCTCGCATCGGCGCGGCGCAGCTCGCGCGACGCCGCCGGCAGTGTGATGCAGATCCGCGCGCCTCCCTGCGGCACGTTCTCGAGCTCGACCTGGCCGCCGTGCTCCTCGACGATGCGGCGCACGATCGCAAGACCGAGCCCGGTACCCTTGGGCTTGCTGGTGACATAGGGATCGAATGCCTGCTCGATCAGGCCGCCCTGGAATCCCGGCCCGTTGTCGATCACGTTGAGCACGATCTGGTCACCGGCGCGCTTCGTTTCGATCATGATGACAGGATTCTCGCGCCCGTCGAGCGCCTCGACCGCATTGGTCAACAGGTTGTTCAGCAGCTGTCGGATCCGGCCCGGGTCCGCCTCCAGCGTCGCCGCGCGCGGGTCCAGCGACAGGCCGAACGCGACGCGCGGATCCTGCGCATGGTAGAGGTCGGACACCTGCCGGATCAGCGCGTTCATGTCGAATTCGCTGAGTTGCATTTCCGGCGCCTTCGCGTACTCGCTGAAAGCCGCCACCATCTGCTTCATCGCCTCGACCTGCTGGACGATGGTCTGGGTCGAGCGGTCCAGGATCTCCGCCTCGGCCGGCTGCAGCCCGCGGAACAGCTTGCGGCGCATGCGCTCGGCCGAGAGCTGGATCGGGGTCAATGGGTTCCGGATTTCGTGCGCGAGGCGCCGCGCAACCTCGCCCCACGCCGCCTGCCGCTGCGCCTGCAGGAGCTGGGTCACCTCGTCGAACACGATCACCAGGCCGCCGGGAACGCCGGCGTCGCCCGGCAGCGCCGTGCAGGCGCAGACGAGCTCGCGCCGCCCGGCGTCGCTGCGGAGCGTGACCTGCTCGCGCCATTCGCTCTCGCCGGCCTCGAGGTGGCGCTGCATCACGGCGTGCAGCTGGCCGAGCAGCGGGTGGCGGGCGGCGAGCTCGGCGAGCGGCTGGCCGGCCGCCTGGTCGAATTCGACGCCGAGGATGTTGCCGGCCGCGTGATTGGCGACCCGCACGCGCAAGTCGGGTTCGAGCGAGATGACGCCGCTCGTCAGTCGCGCGAGGATCACGGCAAGCGCTGCGCGCTCGCCCTCGACCGCCGCCTGGCTGCGCTCGGTTTCCTCGCGTGCGCGCGCGAGCTTCTTGGTCATGTCGTTGAAGGACGTGACGAGGTAGCCGATCTCGTCGTGCGACGGCATCGACAGGCGCGTGTCGAAGTCCCCCTTCGCGACGGCGCGCGTCCCCGCGATCAGGTCCTGCACCGGCCGCACCAGGCGCTGCGAGAAGAAAAGGGCGCCGTACAGCGCCGCGAGCAACGCCATCAACAGCACCAGGGACAGCGTCAGCACGAAGGAGAGCTTCAGCGGTTCGCGCAGGAACGACAGCCTGCCGTATTGCTGGTAGGCGTTCTGCACCGTCGCCGCGAGATCGGCGAGGCGCTGCGGCACCGGGTAGGTCGCAACCAGCAGGCGCGAACCCTGCAGGCTCTGCGCCGCGCCGATGCGCGTCGCCGCCCGGATCCGGTAGCCGCCGCCGGACAGCGGTTCAAGGCTGACATAGGGGCTGCCCTGGCGCACCTGCTGCAGCAGTTCTTCCGGCTGCGTGCCGGGCAGCCCGTGCTGCATGCCCGACGTGCTGTAGGCCTCGGGCTGGCCGCCGGAGTTCGTGACGATCAATTCATCGGCGCCGGCGAGCCTCAGGTGATCATCGAGCGCCGCGTACAGGCTGCTGCCGCCGAGATTCGACAGGTCGTCCGCGATCCGCTGGGTGCGCTCGAGGACTTCGCGCATGCGCAGGTCGAGCGCGGCGCGCGACAGGCCGAGCGCATCGGACAGGCCCTCGCGCACCTCGGCGTGGAACCAGCTGTCGATGCCGCGCGTCAGGAACAGCACCGAGAACGTGAACACGAGCAGGAGCGGCGCGACGGCGAGGCCGCCGAACATCAGGATGGTGCGGCCGCGCAGCCTCGAGCCGGGCACGCGGCGGCGCCAGTCGCGTATGAAATCGGTCAGGCGGCTGCCGATCAGCGCCAGCAGCACGATGACGCCCGCGATGTTGATTAGCAGGATCCAGGGCTGAAGCTGCCCGAAGCGCTGCGACCCTTCACCGGTCACCGCGAGCAGCGCGAGCGCCGCGACCCAGACCACGATGCCGATGCCGACCGCGACCGGGAGCCAGCGCCGCGTCATGGCCGCACGCTCCAGACGTACCAGTCGGTGCTGCGCGACCAGCTCTTCCAGAACAGCAGCACCTTGATCGCGGTCGGAAGGTCGCCGATCTCGACCGATGCGCGCACGCGCATCTCGAAGCGGCCGCCGGTCGGCAACTGCGTCGTGTCCGCGAACTGCAACTTGCTGATGTGGGCGAGCGCGTCGAGCGCCTCGGCGCGGGTGGCGTGGCTCACGTGCTCGCCGGTCACCGGATCGGTGACGACATAGCGGTCCGCGATCGCGTCGTAGGCGAGCTGCCACTCCTTGGTCAGCGAGACGACCGTCTCGTCAGGCAGGAAGCGCCGCGCGGTGGTCGCCTCGACTTCCAGCATCAGGGTCAGTGGCACGCCTTCGTCGAAGGCCTGACGGGCGGCCTCGGACAGGCCGAGGTCGAGCCGGACGTCGAGCTGCCAGGCGCCCCCCAGCATCTCGACATAGGCGTTCCTGATCTCGAAGCGGCCCTCGTCGGAGGCCTCCGCGGGCAGGGCCGATGCCGCGAACAGGAGCGCCGCGATGATGACCAGCCCGGGATATCGCCATCGCGTCAAATGCACGCCGATTCCTCAGGCCCGCTTCTCGAGGCAGGCGTAATAGAAGCCATCGGCGTCGGCCGCGCCGCAGGGCAGCGCGCAGCCCGGCCCCGGGCCCTGCACCGGCGCGACGCCCGGCAGCAAAAGCCTAGCAGATTCGGTCACATCCAAAGCCGTGGGCTCGCCCGCGAGGAATTCCCCGACCACGGCCGTGTTTTCCGCACTCAGAACCGAGCAGCTTGCGTAGACCAGCCGGCCCCCTTCCGCGAGCAAGGCATAGACCGAGCGCAGCAGCGCAAGTTGCGTCGCTGCGAGGCCCGCGATGTCGGCGGCCCGGCGCAAGAGCTTGATGTCGGGATGGCGGCGGATCACGCCCGTGCCCGAGCAGGGAACGTCGAGCAGGATCCGCTCGAACGGCCTGCCGTCCCACCAGCCGGCAGCCAGCGCATCACCGACGGCCACGGTTGCGGCGAGCCCGAGGCGCGAGAGATTCTCCGCGATGCGCGCGCTGCGCCGCGCGTCGATGTCGAGCGCGACCAGTTCCGCGATGCCGGGTTCGACTTCCAGGATATGGCAGGCCTTTCCGCCCGGCGCGGCGCAGGCATCGAGCACGCGCATGCCGGCCTCCGCCGCGAGCCAGTACGGCGCGAGTTGCGCGGCGGCATCCTGCACGGACACCGCTCCCGCCGCGAAGCCCGGCAGCTCGCCGACATTCACCGCTGCGGCAAGCTTGAGCGCCTCCGGCGCGAAGGCGCAGGTTTCCGCGGAATGGCCGGCCGCGGCGAGCCGCGCGAGGTAGTCGTCGCGGCTGCCCTGCAAGCGATTGACGCGCAGCCACATCGGCGGCTCGGCATTTCCCGCAGCCGCCATCGCCTGCCATTGCGCGGGCCAGTCGCGCGCGAGCGCATCGAGGAACCAGGCCGGATGGGCGTAGCGCGCCTGCGGCTGCCGATGCGCCCTGCCGAGGATCGCTTCGCCCTCGCGCTGCCAGCGGCGCAAGAGCGCATTGACGAGGCCCGCGGCGCGCGGCTTTCCGAGCACGCGCGTCGCCTCGACGGTTTCCGCGACCGCCGCATGCGCGGGCGTCGCTCCATGCGCCAACTGGAAGAGCCCGACCAGCGCGAGCGCGCGGATCTCCGGATCGAGAGCGGCGCCCGGGCGGTCGAGCATCAACGCGAGGCAGGCATCGAGCTCTAGGTGCCAGCGCACGGTGCCGAAGGAAAGCGACTGGATCGCGGGGCGCACGCTGCGCCCGGGTGCCGCATCGGCAAGCGCCGACTCGAGCCGGCGGCCCGATCCTGCGACCGCCGCGACGACGCGGGCCGCCACCGCGCGGATCTCGGCTGCCTCGCCCGCGCTCAGACCAGCACCAGTCCGACGAAGCCGCGCGTATTCGCGAAATCCGCCGCCCCGACCGCGCGCCGGCCCGGCAATTGCAGGCGTTCGAGCGCAAGCGCGTCCTTGCCGGTCATCACGACGACGCCCTGCGGACCCGCCGCCAGGATCGTGCCCGGCCTCGGGCCGGCCGCTGCCGCGACGACGCGCGCCTGCCAGATCCGCAGTTGCAGGCCCTCGAGTTTCGTCTCGGCGACCGGCCAGGGATTCAGCGCGCGGACGCGGCGTTCGATCGCCTCGGCAGGCAAGCGCCAGTCGATGCGCGCTTCCGATTTCTGCAGCTTGCGCGCATAGGTCGCCTGCGCGGAATCCTGCGGCTCGAAGATTGCGCGGCCCTCGCAGAGCGAATCGAGCGCGTCCACGATCATGGCGGCGCCCTGCACCGCGAGGCGCGCCTCGAGTTCGCCCGCCGATTCACGCGGCGCGATCGCAATCTCCCTCCTCATCAACACGGGCCCGGTGTCGAGGCCGGCCTCCATGCGCATGATGCAGACGCCCGTCGTCGCATCGCCCGCCTCGATCGCGCGCGCGACCGGCGCCGCGCCGCGCCAGCGAGGCAGCAATGACGCGTGGATGTTCAGGCAGCCGAGGCGCGGCACGTCGAGGAGCGCCTGCGACAGCAGCAATCCATAGGCGACGACCACCATCACATCCGGCGAATGGCCGGAAAGCCGGGCCGGCGCGTCCGGGCCGCGCAACGATTCCGGCTGCTCGAGCGCCACGCCGAGCGCCTGCGCACGCCGCTTGACGGGACTCGCAGCGAGCGCCTGTCCG
>Ga0326726_10003845_pt1 | contig 13779 bp, 10 predicted proteins | sample MHFenrmetagenome_2_FD_207603 | JGI IMG/M metagenome (GOLD analysis project Ga0326726, IMG submission 207603) | Lab enriched peat soil microbial communities from Michigan Hollow, Ithaca, NY, United States - MHF15MN | ecosystem: Environmental > Terrestrial > Soil > Wetlands > Peat | place: USA... | reverse complement strand
GTTCACTCTTTTTGGTGATTGTCGAAAAGGACGAAGACCATCCTTTGTTTCCGCTGAAGAACCTGAAGAAGCGAAAAAACTTTATGAATATTTCATCAGTAAAGCAAAGGAGAAAATCAATCATGTCGGGGCTGGTAAATTTAAGGCTATGATGAAAATAGAATCTGTAAACGATGGCCCTGTAACCCTGCTGCTTGACAGTAAAAAGATATTTTAAATGTTAATGAAGACCAATATCCCTCCCTGTCAGATTAAAATAGACAAAGAAGGCGTCTGGTATTACAAGGGCAAGGAAATTATCAGGAAGGACATCCTGCGTTATTTTTATCAAAATTTGAAAAAGGATGAATTTGGAAGATATATAATTGAATTAGAAGACGATTGCTGTTATCTTGAAGTGGAGGACACGCCGTTTGTAATTAAAGCCGTATATGGATCTGATTCACAATCCTCAAATGAAGAATGTATTTACCTGCTTTTGTCTGATCAAAGCCTTGAAAAACTGGATCCCGGCACTTTATGCGTCGGAAAAGACAATGTACTTTATTGTTCAATAAAGGATAAAGCATTTGTTGCACGATTTTCAAGGGCAAGCTATTATCAAATCGCGAATTTTATAGAATATGATGCTGAGAAAGATAAATACTTGATCTCAATGAACGGAGAATCCTTTTATATAAAGGGTGTCAGACTAAAATAAAAGTAAAACAAACGGAGGCGCATAATGCTTGACGACCACGTGAAGGAGACATTGACGTTTGACGACCTTCTTCTTGTACCATGCGAATCGAATATTCTTCCCAAGGATGTCGAGACTTCGACGCTCCTCACAAATAACATTATCTTGAATATTCCAATTATCAGCGCAGCAATGGACACAGTCACAGAATCTCGTACTGCCATTTGTCTTGCCCAGGAAGGTGGCATAGGGATTATTCATCGCAACATGAGTATTGAAAAACAAGCAATTGAGGTGGATAAAGTAAAAAAATCGGAGAGCGGGATGATCGTGGATCCGATAACCATCGAACCTGAACAGAAGGTCTATGAAGCCCTTGATCTCATGAACAGATACAGGATATCAGGTGTTCCTGTTGTTAAGAATCGTAGACTGGTAGGAATTTTGACAAACCGGGATCTCAGGTTTGAAACGAACCTCGATCAACAAGTCTCAGATGTGATGACAAAAGAACATCTTGTTACCGTTTCATCAAATATCACACTGGAAGATTCTAAGAAACTTCTGCATAAACACAGGATAGAGAAACTACTTGTCGTAGATGACGAATATAACTTAAAAGGAATGATTACTATTAAGGACATAGAGAAGATAAAAAGATATCCTAATGCATGCAAAGATTCCTTAGGAAGACTAAGAGTTGGTGCTGCTGTCGGTATTATTGACAGGGAAGCTAGGATCGATGCTTTAATGGCAGCGGGAGTTGACGTGATTGTTATAGACACCTCTCATGGACATTCGAAAGGCGTATTAGACGCAATAATGGATACTAAGGCTAACTTTACAAAGTGTGAGTTGATCGCTGGTAATGTGGCTACAGTTGAAGGTGCAAAGGCTCTTATTGATGCCGGAGTAGATGCAATTAAAGTAGGAGTCGGTCCTGGATCAATATGCACAACAAGGATAATTGCCGGGGTTGGCGTCCCGCAGATGAGTGCCATTAGAGATGCTGCCAAGGTTGCAGCAAAATGTTACATACCAGTTATATCTGATGGGGGTATTAAATATTCAGGTGATGTTGTTAAGGCTCTTGCAGCAGGGGCCCATACCGTCATGATAGGAAGTCTTTTTGCAGGAACAGAAGAGAGCCCCGGAGAAACGATTCTCTTCCAGGGAAGAAGCTACAAGGTATACAGGGGAATGGGTTCTCTTGAAGCCATGAAGATGGGAAGTATGGACAGATATTATCAAGATGATATAGAAAGCAGCCTAAAAATGGTCCCGGAAGGGATAGAGGGAAGGGTACCTTTCAGGGGCTCGCTCTCTGCAAGCATAAGCCAGCTTGTCGGCGGTCTTAAAGTAGGCATGGGGTATGCTGGTTGCAAAACAATCAAAGAACTGAGAGAAAAAACAAAATTCGTACGCATTACGTCAGCGGGACTTCGCGAAAGCCATGTCCACGATGTTATTATCACCAAAGAAGCCCCTAACTACTGGCTGGATTGATCATATAACGACATTATAAAAAATCCCAGAAGCAGCGTCCTGTGTCCATGCAGCGTACGTTTATGTATACTTCTCTCATCAGTGGTTCGCGTGCCTGAAACTTACACTTTTTACATAGCCGGTCACTATTCAATCGATATTCGACTTTATGCGAGGTAATTTATAAATGAACTCTGCCGATTTTGTTCACCTCCACGTTCATACACAGTACAGCCTGCTCGACGGAACTATTCGCATCGATAATCTATTTAAAAAAGCAAAAGAGTACCAAATGCCTGCAGTAGCCATGACTGATCATGGTAATATTTTTGGGGCTATTGACTTCTATCAGCACGCTCAGAAATACGGCATTAAACCTATTATCGGTTGTGAACTATATGTAGCCCCCCAAAGCCGCTTCGATAAGAATGCTCATATATCAGGAGAGAGTGCTCACCATCTCCTTGTTCTTGTCAAAGATATGCATGGTTACAAAAATCTCATGAAGCTTGTCACTTCAGGATACGTTGAAGGATTTTACTATCGCCCCCGCATAGATAAGGAACTCCTGGCAATACATAACGAAGGTCTCATCGGGATGAGTGCGTGCCTACATGGCGAATTATCAAACCTCCTGCTTAAAGGTAAAAAGGAAACCGCCAGAAGAGTTGCCGAAGAATATAGAGAAATATTTGGCAATGGAAATTTCTATCTGGAAATCATGGAAAATGGCCTCCCTGAACAAAAGATTGCAAACAAGGGACTCATCGACATTAGTCGGGAGTTTTCAATTCCTCTTGTTGCAACGAATGACTGCCACTATATCAATAGAGAAGATGCCGAAGCACACGAAGTCCTGTTATGCATCCAGACGGGCAAGACCATTGATGATGCAGATAGAATGAAATTCAAGACCGATCAATTTTATTTTCGGTCACCTGATAACATGAAACAACTTTTTAAAAATATTCCTGAAGCTATTGATAACACGATCGCTGTAGCGGAAAAATGTAATTTAAGTTTTGAATTTGGTAATATTTCCCTTCCTAATTTTAAAATTGATACAAATGAAACGCTTGATGAATATCTAACAAGGTTGGCAAAGCAAGGACTGGAAAGCTTGCTACCGGTCATTATGAAGGATAATTCAGACCATGATCTCCGGGAAAGATATGAGAGGCGTCTCGAAGAAGAATTGAAAATTATAAAATCCATGGGATTTGCAGGCTATTTTCTTATAGTTTCAGACTTCGTAAATTATGCAAAACATAAAAATATTCCTGTTGGACCTGGCAGAGGTTCCGCTGCAGGAAGTCTTGTAGCTTATGCTATAGGTATTACCAATATCGATCCTATACATTACGGATTGTTTTTTGAGAGATTTTTGAATCCGGAACGGATAAGCATGCCCGATATAGATATAGATTTTTGCCAGGACGGCCGGGACGAAATTATCAAGTATGTAACCGAAAAATACGGCAACGATCGAGTCGCACAAATCATCACTTTCGGTAAAATGCAGGCGAAGGCCGTTATCAGGGATGTAGGAAGGGCACTGAACATACCCTATGGCGAGGTTGATAGCATTGCAAAACTGGTTCCCAATATACTGAATATTTCTCTGGATATGGCCATCCAAAGTGAACCACGGCTTCAGGAAGAGGAGAAAAAAAATGAAAAAGTAAGAAAGCTCCTTTCTCTATCACGAGCGCTTGAAGGTTTAAATCGTCATTCCTCAACACATGCGGCAGGTGTTGTAATTTCCGATGTGCCGCTTGTGGAGCGTGTGCCACTTTGTAAAAGCCCCAAAGATGAAATTGTTACGCAGTTTTCCATGAATGATCTTCAGACTGTGGGACTGACCAAATTTGATTTTCTGGGCTTAAAAACTCTTACGGTTATTAAGAATACCCTCCAGTTTGTAAAAGAGGGTAGGGGAGAAGAAATCGACATCAATACGATTCCCCTCGATAATCAAAAAACTTATCAACTGCTGATGAAAGGAAATGCCGATGGTATATTTCAGCTGGAAAGTTCCGGCATGAAAGATATCCTCGTAAATATGAAGCCTGACTGCATTGAGGATATAATCGCCTTAATAGCACTCTACAGACCGGGACCAATGAATATGGTTCCTGAGTTTATTTCACGAAAGCAGGGCAGGACAAAGATTGTGTATGAAGTTCCTGAGTTGAAAGAAATATTAAGGGAAACATACGGTGTTATCGTTTACCAGGAACAGGTGATGCAAATAGCCGGTGCTATCGGCAATTATACTATGGCTGAGGCTGATATTCTCCGAAAAGTCATGAGCAAGAAAAAAACCTCTGACATGGAGAAGGAGAAACCAAAATTTCTGGATGGTGCCAGGCATAAAAACATAACGGAAAAAAAAGCAAAAAAAATATGGGAGCAGATGGAGACATTTGCAGAATATGGATTTAATAAGTCTCACAGCACCGCTTACGCCATGATCTCCTACCAAACTGCTTACCTGAAAGCCAATTACCCGGTTGAATTCATGGCAGCACTTCTGACAAGTGAAAAGGACAATAGGGACAAGATCATCAAATACATCAATTGCTGCAAAGATATGGGCATAAATGTCCTTCCTCCCGATATTAATGAATCGCAAAGCGACTTCAGCGTTGCCGGCGAACATATCCGGTTCGGTCTAGCTGCTGTTAAAAATGTTGGCATTGGCGCCATTGATTCAATTATATCGGTCAGAGAAAATGAAGGTAGATTTAAAACTTTTAATGATTTCTGTAATCGTGTTGACCTAAGGAAAATTAATAAAAGGATGATTGAAAGTCTTATTAAATGCGGAGCTTACGATTCACTAGGCTATAACAGAAGACAGCTAATAGAATATTGTGAAGGCATTGTTGACGCGGCTCAAAGACGCCATAAAGACAGGTCAAGCGGGCAGACCAGTTTCTTTGACCGTTTTGAAAAAGATAACGATGCATATATAGATTCCTTACAAGGGGGATCGATCTCTGATATAGCTGAATGGGATCATCAAGAATTGCTTGCTCATGAGAAGGAAACACTAGGATTCTATATCACAGGTCATCCTCTTTTGAGATTTCTCGATAAACTCAGCTCTTTGGCTAATGTGGACACTTCGAGTATAAACGATAAGAAGGATCGTGATGCAGTTATTTTTGGTGGTGTCGTCAGCAACATTCGCGAGGTGACGACGAAGAAAAAGGATATTATGGCTTATGTGACAATTGAGGATCTTAAAGGATCAATTACAGTAATTTTCTTTGCAGATATTTATAAGGGTGCATTTGGTCTTCTTCATAGTGAAGAGCCTGTTCTTATTAAAGGTACAATAGATGCTGGTGAAGAGGGGGTTAAAGTTATTGCATCTGAACTTACTGGTCTCGCTAACGCAGGAGAACAAGCTTATAATACCGTACATTTTTACATTGATGTCACAAAATCATCGATCGAAGTCATCGAGTCTTTGAATATCTTGCTTAAAAATCATAAAGGTAAGTGTGATAGTTTCATCCACATTCTTAACGGAAAAAGCGAAGTAATCGTTTATCTCGGGAAGGAGTGCAAGCTGGAACCAACCGATGAACTTAAAGACAAAGCGGAACGCATGCTTGGTGCATTTTCGACTAAGTATGGTTATAATGATTATTAATGTAATTCAATTATTTGTAATGATAATATTAAGTATTAGTTTGATATTTGAGAATGAAGCATCGCGAAAGGACATATAGGAATAAAGTATCAAATAATAGTCTCATTTCATTTCATGTAAGTGTACGTGAAACAGATCTTTTTATTCGTTCAGACAAGGAACTTTATGATGTTGCACTTCAATCGGTTTATAAATATAGAGGATTTATAGAGTCTTATATCAAATATCATCCTGACTTTTTAACTTCCTTAAAACCAATCACTGATGACGAACTGGCACCTCATATCATAAAGGATATGCTTAAAACATCTAATGAGGCTGATGTGGGACCCATGGCCGCAGTTGCTGGGGCAATAGCAGAGTATGTGGGTAATGATCTGCTTAATTTATCCTGCAACGTAATCGTTGAAAATGGCGGTGATATATTTTTAAAAACTGAAAAGGATGTAAAGGTCGGTATTTTTGCAGGTGATTCACCATTAAGCTACAAAATCGGTCTGAAATTAAGGTCTGAAAAGATGCCCACGGGTGTCTGTACATCATCCGGAACGGTGGGACATTCTCTAAGCTTTGGAAAGGCTGACGCGGTTTGCGTTTTGTCAAGATCATCCACAATGGCTGATGCCGCTGCGACAGCTATCGGAAATCTTGTAAAAAATAAAGGTGATATTAAAATGGCACTCGAAAGAGGAATTAATATAGAAGGTGTCAGTGGTATGGTAATTATTGTGGGAGAACATTGTGGTGCTATTGGAGACGTTGAAATAATTTAAACGTCATAATGTTCATTTTGGCTAGTTTACATAACATATCTTATAAGACATAATAGAATTTAACAATTTGACTATAAACCTTCCTCGACCAATTTATTGACTAGCTGAAGTTGCTTATCTGTCAGCTTTTTAGGTACATTGACTGTGATCTTCACAAATTGATCTCCTTTACCAGTACCCTTTAATCCTAAAACTCCAAAACCTTTCATTCTAATTTTTGTATTGCTCTGAGTACCAGGAGGAACCTTGATTCTTTTTGTGGCTCCATCAAGGGTAGGAACATCAATACTTGTACCCAGAACGGCTTGCGTAAAATTAATTGACTTTTCGATATAAATATCATTTCCATCTCTTGCAAATATTGGATGAGGAAGAACATGTATATTGATATATAAGTCACCCGGGGGACCTCCGTCAATGCCGAGAGCTCCCTTTCCGGATAATCTCAATTTCTTTCCAGAATTAATGCCAGGCGGTACCTTAAAACTTATTTCCTCAACCGCGTCTTCTTTTTGGAGGGCCAATTTCTTTTCTGCACCAAAGACAGATTCTTCTAATGTAATTGAAAGGTTATATTCGAAATCCTGGCCTTTCTGTGGCTGGTGCGCAAATCTATGCCTTTCTCCCTCGAAAATGTCGGAAAATGAACCGCCTTGCGTGAAATTAAAACCCCCTCCCCTGTTAGTTCTGAACGATCTTGTCCCTGCTCCACCCAAGTCTCCAAAGCCAAACCCCCTTAGTATATCATTCAGATCGAAACCTCTAAAAATATCCTCCTGGGTATATCTCTGCCTGAACTGATCAGCGGAACCGAACGTGTCATATTCTTCGCGCTTCTTATGATCGCTTAAAACAGCATAAGCCTCACTGATTTTTTTAAACTTTTCCTCTGCTGTTTTATTATTAGGGTTTTTATCAGGATGCCACTTCAAAGCCAGTTTTCTGTACGCTTTTTTTATCGTCTCGGCATCTGCGCTTTTTTCCACACCCAATATTTTATAATAATCTTCTGTCATGTCAATAATGAATAATCAACTGTTTAATTAATATATGTTTCTCAAAAAATACAAAAAAAATATAAGTATCTCTATATAATATCCATTTCTTTTTTTTTGTCAAGTATAGTAAATAAATCAGTAATATTTAAATTATATATGATGATTTGAAACTGTTTATTCATTGGATAAAAGTGCTTTTGATCAATACTTAAAGATAAACATGAAATAAATGATATAACTAGTGAATGAATAAATTATAATGATGACTGTTGAATAGTGAATAATGACTTTTACGCTACCCGTCCCATATGAAATGCTTTAAGGTTTTCTTTAATGGCTTTCTCAGGGAATGATTGAAGGATTACCTTTTCCCATAGTGAAATATCAATTTGAAAATAAACTGATAAAACTCCCAGGAGCGCAGTATTTTCCATCCTGACATCTCCCGCCTTTATTGCTATATTATTAGCATTGATAACCTTCACAGATTTGAAGATTTTCTCAACGAGCTCAATTATGTTGGCAGGATAAAGGGTATCACCAAGATTTACTGAAGGTGGGTAAAGTTCTTTTTCATTAATGATAATAGAACCGTCAGGTTTCATAAAATCTAGATAACGTAGGGTCTCCAATTTTTCAAACGATAATAGGATATCTACATCACCCTTTTTTGCTATTGGTGAATAAACCTTCTTTCCATATCGAACGTGACTGGTTACACATCCGCCCCTCTGGGCCATCCCATGGACTTCGCTTTTCTTGACATCCATGCCTGACTCCATCATGACAAGGCATAATATATCACTAGCCCGCAGTATTCCCTGGCCACCCACACCTGCCAGCAGAATACTCTTTACATCATTGTTTCCATACATGGGATTAATCAACCTCAACAATAGCACCGACTTTACATACCTGCTGACAAAGTGTACAGCCATTACAAAGGTCGTGGTCAATAAATGCGATACCCTCCTGCTTTTTCAGATTCTTCTTAACCTTTTCAGCCGGCATATCTTCAAATTTTATCCACGAGATTGGCGGACATCCAAGGCCGATACAAGACTTGCAGCCAATGCAGATGCTTGTATCAACTGCCAGTGGTTTTCGCACATCATTTAAATTTCGCTTGAATAATACGCAGGATCCCCTTGATATAACAACGGAAGGACCAGGTTTTGACAACTCTTCATTTATAACTTTTTTTGTTGCCTTTATGTCATAGGGGTCCATTACACGGACACTATCAATCCCCAATGCAGTGGCGAGTGTTGTAAAATCAAGCTCTTTTGTTTTTTCCCCCTGAAGGGTGTAACCGGTAGCCGGATGTTCCTGCATTCCCGTCATGGCGCTTGTCCTGTTGTCACATATGACAATGACTGCATCACTTTTGTTATAGGCCATATTTAACAATGGTGTTATGCCCGAATGAATAAATGTAGCATCGCCGATAGCACCAACAACCTTCCCCTTACCTTTATCCTTCAAAGCCTTGCTCATACCGTGCGCCATGCCTATACTCGCACCCATACAGATACAGGAATGAAGGCCTTCTAGAGGTTTCATATACGGTAAAGTATAGCATCCGATATCACCTGTGACAAAGACATTAAGTTTTCCAAGGACATAGAATAGGCCTCTGTGAGGACAACCGGGACAAAGATTAGGAGGTCTGGGTGGAATTGATACTTTCGGCAAACTGACAGTTGTAGTCTTTTTACCTTTTATGGCTTGTTCAATCACACCGGGATCGAATTCGTTTGTATAGGGAAAGATCTCCTTGCCGATTACCTTAATGCCCAATGCAGCAACCTGCTCTTCTATAAATGGATCAAGCTCCTCAATAACGTAAAGTTTTTTGACTTTAGAAGCAAATTTCCGGATCAGCTTGGAAGGCATTGGATATACCATGCCTAGTTTTAAATAAGAAAAATTAGGGAAGATATCTTTTGCATAATTATATGACATCCCTGCTGTAATAATGCCGACTTCGGTATCATTCATTTCAATCTTATTTTCAGAAAAAATTTCAGCAAATTCTTTGAGTCTTTGCAGCCTTTTTTCAATTGCGACCCTTCTTTCACGAGCGTAGATAGGGACCATAACGTATTTTGATGTGTTAATATGTATAGCTGTTCGATCCTCAGTGACTGCCGGTTCTTCTAAAACTACAATAGACTTTGAATGGGAAACGCGTGTTGTTGTCCTCAGAAAAACAGGGGTATCAAACTTTTCACTAATATCAAACGCTATTTTTATGTAATCTTTCGCCTCCTGGCTATCTGCAGGCTCAAGCATAGGTATCTTTGCGAATTTGGCATAATTTCTGTTATCCTGTTCGTTCTGTGAACTGTGCAGAGAAGGATCATCTGCTGTAATTATGACTAGCGCACCGTTTGTTCCCGTGTAGCTTACCGTAAAAAGTGGATCAGCAGCGACGTTAACCCCAACATGCTTCATAACAACCATAGCCTTTGCACCCGCTATTGCTGCACCGATGCCCACCTCAAGGGCAACCTTTTCATTGGGCGACCATTCTGCGTAGACACCATTATACTTTGCAATATTCTCTATAATTTCGGTGCTCGGTGTTCCTGGATATCCGGATGCGAAGCGAACGCCATGTTCGTAAGCACCTCTTGCAATACTTTCATTTCCCGACATCAATGCCTTCATAAACTCTTTAGTTCTCCTGAGATATTGCAGACCATGACAGCTAATTCAACTGATGATAGCTATTTTCCGTTTTAAAAGATGTTTCATGGAAGGGTCGGAAGTTTTATCGAGCGCTTTTTTATAATATTCTAAGGCCTTCCCTTTGTTATCCATCTCATCATAAATTCTAGCTATATTTCTGTATGTTATGCCTTCAAAGCTTCCATCGGATTTTGAATTGGCAGCTTTTTCAAATGAATCCAGGGCATCCTTCAAGTCTTTTTTCGATTCATAACAGTACCCCAATCCGATGTATGCAAGGGCTTTTAGATCGCTTCCATCCGGTACTTCTTTAAGAAATTCAGTATATGCCTTTATTGAAGATTCTATATCACCGAGATTGTAGTACATATTCCCCATCTGATAACGAACCATCATGGCGGCTTTGGATCCCGGAAACTGCGTTATGACGTCTCTATACATATTCAAAATATTTTGATCGGGCTTATCTCCTTGCATTGTAAGCTTCATGGTAACGAGATTGACCTTTGCATAGAGCTTTTGTGCATTGTTCTCATAATTCATTCTGTAAAAATACCAACCGAATGAAATCGCGATGATCAAGGTTATTAAACCTGATATAAGATAAATCTTTGTTTTATTTTCTTTTACATATGTTGCTATTCGCTTTAATGCTAATTGCAATGAATCCGGCTTCTCAATTTCTTTCTTGGTAATCTTTCTAGCCATCGTGTTTTCCTATCTAAAAAATTAATTGTCCTTGGTTATCGATCTTTTCAACAACAAAGGCCGGCACCCGTACTATTTTCCCAACCGTGTTTGTACAGGCATGAATGGTATATCCTTCAACGAGGATCTTCTCTTTGTCTTCATCCAAGATGTTGTAGTTAAATTTCATGCTGGCCCTTTTCACATATTCTAACTCCGTTTCAATAACAATGATCTGGTCATATTTGGCTGGCGATAAATAATGGCAGTATGCCTCCGTCAACGGCAGGTTGTAGCCCTTCGATTCTATCTCCGCATAGACTATGCCAATGCCTCTGAGGAGTTCTGTCCGCCCGATTTCAAACCATTTAATATAATTGGTATGATAAACGATGCCCATAGCATCGGTATCCGCGTAGATTACACGTATCTTAACGTGGTTTTTCCTCAACAAATCCCCTCCAATTCTTTATGAAGTTACCTATGAGAAGATGACCGGGAGAAACCATCACGCCGTTGCTTTTTGCCGAAGATTCACTAAACACTGGACCGTTTCTTAAATTTTCACTTTTATCGGAAGATAGTACGGCAAATGGAGAAGGATCTGATGCGTGTGTTCTCAAGCGTATAGGTGTTGGATGATCGCTTAAAACGAGCAGTCTGAATGGTCCTATACTGTTAATTTCGTTCAAGATAGTACCGACGACCTTTTTGTCAAAATCTTCAATTGCTTTAATCTTACCTTCAATATTTCCTTCATGGCCCATTTCATCCGGGGCCTCAACATGAACAAATATAAAATCCATATCTTTCAATGCATCTAAAGCCTTTCTTGCCTTTCCAGAATAATTTGTATCTACGTAACCCGTTGCTCCCTCAACCCTAATTACTTTAAGACCCGCACAGACGCCGATGCCATTTAAGAGATCAACCGCTGATATCATTCCTCCCCGGAAATTATATTTGTCGGTGATTTTTTCAAGCTTAGGGACCCTTCCCTGCCCCCACAACCATATGGAACTCACTGGCTTTTTGCCCCCCGTAAGGCGCTTTCGGTTTATAGGATGATCCTTTAAAAAAGCTTGAGAACGTTTCATGAGATTGTTTAACTGATCCGCGCCGATGCCGCCGCGGGGCAGATAATTGCTGATCACTTTTCCTGTAATGTCATGGGGCGGTGTTGTATCAAGAAGATACTTCCCACCTCTCCATACTAAAAGATGCCTATAACTTACACCAGGGTAGAATTGAAAGTTAGGCGTCCCCAATTCATTATTGATATCATTTATGATTACGCTTGCTTCTTGAGTGGTTATATGACCTGCTGTAAAATCTTCCATTATATTTTTTGCATCTCCTGCTAGTGTTACAAGATTACAGCGAAATACGATGTCATTGTCACTCAGTTGAAGCCCCATACTGGCTGCCTCCAGTGGCCCCCGTCCTGTATAGTATCGTTTGGGGTCATACCCGAGAACTGTCATAATGGCCACATCACTCCCAGGTGAAAACCCGGCGGGTATGGTATCTATCATGCCTAATGTTCCCTGTGAAGCGATCATGTCCATGTGTGCGGTGTCAGCGCATTCCAATGGAGTCTTCCCTTTTAATTCAACTAATGGATAATCCGCCATACCATCGCCGAGCAGAATAATATATTTCATTACAGCCGTTCATCCTCAATTCGTATCAATACCGTTTTCCCACGTATTATATCAAGTTGATCAATTTCTTTTATTGCTTTATGAACATCTTTTTCCTTAGATTTGTGGGTCGTCATAACTACAGGGACTGGGCCTGCCTGCTGCCGTCCTTTTTGTATGACTGCGGCAATGCTTATATTGTTTTCGCCCAAAATTCCGGAAATTTTCGATAGGACCCCCGGCCTGTCTAATGCAGAAAATCTGAAATAGTAGTTAGTGGATATGTCGTCAAAAGACATAAGTTTGATATCATCAATTACATCTTCTCTCAGCGAACGGGCTGGCACCCGACCGGATATTCCCTTCAATAAATTTCTCGAAATGTCAATCACGTCAGCCAATACGGCACTTGCTGTAGGCATCATACCTGCGCCCTGACCGTACAAAAAAACAATACCTGATGCGTCACCGACGAAATGAAATGCATTGAAGTTTCCATTAACATTTGCAAGAAGGTGGGCAAGGGGGATCATGGTTGGATGAATCCTTGCCTCAGTATAGTTTTCTCTCTGAATGGCAATGGCAAGCAGTTTGATCCGATAGCCCAGTTCTCTGCCAAAATCGATATCCTGTTTACTGATTCCAGAGATACCTTCCCTGTAGATATCTTCAAGTTTTACCCTCTTACCGTATGCCAAGGATAATGCTATGGCCAGCTTATGGGCCGTATCGATACCTTCAATGTCAAAGGTCGGATCTGCTTCTGCAAAACCGAGCTTCTGTGCTTCCTTAAGCACAGTTTGAAAAGATTTTCCCTCATCGGTCATTTTGCTCAATATATAATTCGATGTACCGTTCATAATACCGAAAATTGATTTCATCCTGTTTGCCGCCAGACTCTCCTTCAGGGTCTTGATGATGGGAATTGTGCCGCCGACACTGGCTTCGAAGCCGATGTCAAGCCCTTCTTCCTCAGCCGCTTGAAATATCTCATTTCCGTGTGTAGCTAAGAGGGCTTTATTAGCAGTAACGATATGCTTCTTTTTATGTATGGCTTCAAGTATAAGCGAGCGCGCAGGTTCATACCCGCCAATAAGTTCAATCACAATGGATATCTCGGGGTCATCAAGGATTACTTTCGCATCAGAGGTTAACA
>Ga0326726_10003844_pt1 | contig 13783 bp, 13 predicted proteins | sample MHFenrmetagenome_2_FD_207603 | JGI IMG/M metagenome (GOLD analysis project Ga0326726, IMG submission 207603) | Lab enriched peat soil microbial communities from Michigan Hollow, Ithaca, NY, United States - MHF15MN | ecosystem: Environmental > Terrestrial > Soil > Wetlands > Peat | place: USA... | reverse complement strand
ACTGGCAGGTCGCTCGCAACAGATCTTCCGCGCTTACGGCGCCCGCGATGCGCCGGCTGAAATCGAACAGCAAGCCGCTTTGCTCGGCGGACTCGCGCGTGATCTGGATCTGGGCGCGCAGGCGCGCGGCGAGATTTCCGCCGATGATGGAGACCAGCAGGAAAAAAAGGATGGATAACAGGTTTTCCGCATGAGTCACCTGCAGCGAGAAGCGTGGCTCGGTGAACAGGAATGTGGACGCGAGGGAAACGAGGCCCGCGGCTAGCAGTCCCGGACCGAGTCCGTGCCGGATTGCCACAATCAGCACGGCGAACAAAAATACGAGCGACAGATCGCCGATCGCCAGATAGCGGTCCAGCAGCGCCGCAACACCCACGGCGAGAAGCACCGCGAACACACTCTCAGCATATGGCCGGACGCGAAGTGGCCTCACTTCAACCGGCGGGGCCGCGGTGGCATCGGTCGGCGCGACATCGTCCGATTGACTCGCGATGGTGATCTCGAAGTCATCGCCGCGTCGAATCAAGGCCCCTGCCAGCGCCGGCCGTAGTCGCAACTGGACCAGGCGACGGCGCGAGCGGCCGACCACGATCTCGCTAACATTCTGCGCGGCGGCGTAGGCCAGCACCTCGTTAGCCACGCTGGTTCCGTTGCGAGTCTCGGCCCGCGCACCGAGTTGTTCGGCGAGCGTAAACGCCGCCTGCAGACGCTCGCGCTGCGGCCCCGAAAGCTCCTCGGCTCGGACGGTCTGGACGTGTAGTACGGTCCACGGCAGCTGGCGCCGCTCGGCGATGCGTTTGCCAAGACGCACGAGTCGTTCGGCCTGCGAATCCGCACCGATGCAGACGAGGATGCGCCCACGAGCCGGCCATGGCCCCTCGATCGCACGCGCGCGCATGTAACTCTGCAGGTCTGCATCTACGCGTTCAACCGCGATGCGCATTGCCAGTTCACGCAACACCAGCAGATTCCCGCGCGAAAAGAAGTTCTGCACTGCGCGCTGTGCCACGTCGGGCACATAGACCTTGCCCTCGTGCAGTCTCTTGATGAGCTCCTCGGGCGGCAGATCGATCAGTTCGATCTCGTCAGCGGTTTCGAGAACTCGATCGGGCAGCCGCTCGCGCACCTTGACGCCCGTAACACGTTCGACGAGATCGTTGAGACTCTCGATATGCTGTACGTTGAGCGTCGTGAACACATCGATGCCGGCGTTGAGCAGTTCTTCCACGTCCTGATGGCGCTTTTCGTGCCGGCTGCCGGGGACATTCGTATGCGCCAGCTCGTCGACGAGGGCGAGCCGTGGGTTACGCGCGAGTAACGCATCGAGATCCAGTTCCTCGAAGTCGCGATCGCGGTAGTGGATGCGGCGACGTGGAATGGCTGGTAACCCCTCGAGCAGCGCGGCTGTCTCTGACCGACCGTGGGTCTCGACGATGCCGGCGACGACATCGATACCCTCCGCCTGGCGGCGCTTTGCCACCGACAGCATTTCGTAGGTCTTGCCGACGCCGGGGGCGGCACCGAGGAAGATCTTCAGCCGGCCACGTCCTTCCCGGCCGGCCTCCGCCAGAAGTGCATCGGGAGAGGGGCGAACATTGCTCACTGCAGTAGGCTAACCTGAGCGCGCGCCCGGCAGAAGCGTGGGGTCGGGAGCAAACAAATAAGCCTCCCCAGATGGGGACGCCCGGTTCCCGTGCGGACCTCCGCACAGGCACTTCCAGCCATTAGTACGGAAGCCCGACGCGCCGGTAGAAGTGGGAGAGCAGCCACATCGGGCCGATCATCAGGAACTGGACGTCCTTGAAGAAGGAGGGGCGCTGGCCCTCGATCGCATGGCCGATGAACTGGCCGATCCACGCCACGACAAAGATCGCGACGCAGATGATCCACAGGGGCGTGGAGAAGCTGCCCAGCCAGCGCACGATGCTGAGCAATGCCAGCATCACCAGGATCATGCCGAGCGCGAGCGGCACCGAGACCATGAAGTAATACGCGATGCCGACCAGGGCCAGCACGCTGCCCCAGTGCAGGTAGGGCGAGACCTCGTGCCAGCCAGCCGGCACCGGCAGGCAGGCCATGAGTCCCAGCACGCTTGCCAGAATCGCCGGCACGCAGATCCAGTGCAGGATCTCGTTGCTCAGGTTGCGATGGCTTTCGGAGTATTCGTCGAGCCAGGATTGCGCGGTTCTCATGGCGATCGCAAAGCTACGCTCGCGTCTTTGCTGTCGCAACTTCACAAACCGCTCGGGAGAGTCCGATGAGCCCGCCGACGATTGGCCAGCGCGTCCTGCAGTATTTCGCCACGGCACGCTTCATCTCCGACGCACGGCGCCTGGAGATCTACCCGCCCTTCTTCCTGATGCGCATCAAGGTGCGCGAAGTGAGCGCCGACTGGCGGCGCATCCGCATCGTGTTGCCGCTCAACACGCTGTCGCGCAATCCGGGAGGCGTGATGTTCGGCGGCTACCAGGCGTCACTTGCCGACCCGATCGCGGCCCTCGCCTGTGCGCGCGTGTTTCCCGGATATTCGGTGTGGACGCGGGCCATGCGCATCGAATTCGAGCGCGGGGGCCACACCGATCTCGAATTGCGCTTCGACTTTCCGCCGGAGCTGGAAGAGCAGATTCGTCGCGAGTTGCAGACATCGGGCCGAGCGACGCCGGTGTTCGAGTACGGCTACCATTTGGCGGACGGATCACGCTGTACAGTGATTCGCAACACGGTAGCGATCCGCCCGCAGGGATATCGTAAAGCCACGACCCCACCGGCCCCGCAGCGCGGTTTGTGAATTCTGCCGTTCAAGCGGCGTTCAGGTCGCCGAACTCACAGTGGCCTACGCGGTCGGGAAGATCTCTGAAGGTGAAATATGGAGGAGTCACGATGATGTGGATGCGCGGGCTCAGGATCTTGACGACGACAGTCGTTGCAACCGCGGTATTGCTGTCGGGCTGCGAAACAGTCAATCCGTACACCGGGGAGACGCAGACCAGCAAGGCGGCGAAAGGCGCCGGCATTGGCGCGGCGACCGGAGCTGTGGTGGGCCTCATCACCGGGCACGATGCTAAGCAGCGGCGCGAGCGAGCGTTGATCGGTGCCGGTATCGGCGCACTTGCCGGTGGCAGCGTCGGTTACTACATGGATGTGCAGGAAGCGAAGCTGCGCCAGCAGCTGCAAGGCACAGGCGTGAGCGTCACCCGTATGGGCGACAACATCACGCTCAACATGCCGGGCAACGTCACCTTCAGGACCGACAGCGCGGACCTCAACGCCGACTTCTTCAAGGTGCTCGATTCCGTCGGCCTGGTGCTGAAGGAGTATGAGAAAACCATCGTTGAGGTGGCCGGGCATACGGATAGCACCGGCACGAACGAATACAACCAGGCACTATCGGAGCGCCGCGCACAGACTGTCGCCCGCTACCTCGCGGGTAAGGGTGTCATGGAACAGCGGATGATCACGATCGGGGCTGGAGAGTCGCGGCCCGTCGCGACGAACGATACCGTAGAAGGCCGCGCGCTCAATCGCCGGGTGGAGCTCACCCTGGCGCCGATCACCGGTAATTCCTGAGCAGCTGGATCAGGCTTGGAGGGCGGCTTCGGGCGCGATGAGCGCCCGAAGCTTCTTGATCGCATTCGCTTCGATCTGGCGGATCCGCTCGGCCGACACGTGATAGCGGGCCGCGAGCTCATGCAGCGTCGCCTTGTTGTCTGTCATCCAGCGACTCTTGAGGATGTCGCGGCTGCGCGCATCGAGCATCTCGAGCGCCTCGCCGAGCCGGTCGGCGGTGCTCTCTTCCCACTCTTTCTCTTCGACCTCGACCGACGGATCGGCGTCCGCGGCAGGCAGATACATCGCCGGAGAATAGGTGTCCTCCTCGTCGCTTTCCGGTACCGGATCGAACGAAAGGTCGCGCGCCGCGAGGCGCTTTTCCATCTCAGTGACCTCTTCCGGCGTCACCCCGAGATCCTTCGCTACCGCGCGCGTTTCTGAGTCCGACAGCCACGCAAGATTCTTCTTGAGCCGACGCAGATTGAAGAACAGCTTGCGCTGAGCCTTGGTGGTGGCGATTTTCACCAGGCGCCAGTTGCGCAGCACATATTCGTGGATCTCGGCACGAATCCAATGCACGGCGAACGACACCAGCCGCACGCCCACGGCCGGATCGAAGCGCTTCACGGCCTTCATCAGACCGACATTGCCTTCCTGGATCAGATCGCCGATCGGCAGCCCATAGCCCATGTAGCCACGCGCGACATGCACGACGAAGCGCAGATGCGCGAGCACGAGCTCACGGGCGGCATCGAGGTCATTGTCCCGGCGAAAACGGGTCGCGAGCTCCAGCTCAGTTTCCCGGCTCAGAACCGGGATCTGCGAGACGCGCTCGATGTAGGCGTCGAGGCTCCCGAGTGGGCCGGAAATAAGTGTTTCACGACTCTTGAGAACGAGTGCGTTGGTCATGCTTCGCTTGAACCTCCCAGATCCCCGCAATGGGCGGCATTTTAGCAGTCGAGCCATTAGAGTGCTAATCGCCCCTTTGGTTCACCCTTGAAGCCGGCTCAATCCAGTCAATGGGTTACGATATGCTCCGCACCCCAAGGGGCCCCATCGAAGAAAACAAAGCGAGCTATCTTGAAGACCCTGAGTGCTGTGACCCGCGCCGCCGCACCGGCTCTTCTGCTGGCGGTGCTTTCGGCCTGCGCCACCAATCCGGCCCAGTACCCGCGGACCCCTTCGTCGCGTCTCGTCGCGCCGGAGTCCTGCGCGCTGGCGCAGATCCTGGCGTCGCCCGCCGAGGATGCGCGATCCGGATTTACCCTGCTCTCCGAGCCCCAGCCCGCGTACGAAGCGAGGGTGGCGCTAGTTGCTGAAGCCGAGCAGACCCTCGACCTGCAGTACTACATCTGGGACCCCGATACTGCCGGCACGCTGCTTGCGGTGAAGCTGGCCGAGGCCGCCAAGCGCGGCGTACGGGTGCGCGTGCTGATCGACGACTTCACCACCTCCGGCCACGACATGGGTCTGGCTGTGCTCAACTCTCTGCCGAACGTCGAAGTGCGGCTGTTCAATCCGTACGGCCAGCGCGGCGCCCGAGGCTTGCAGATGCTGGGCGACTTTTCCCGCCTCAACCATCGCATGCACAACAAGGCCATGATTGCCGACGGGCGCGCGGCGATCGTCGGCGGTCGCAATATCGGCGATCACTACTTTGGCGTGAGTGGCAGCGCGAATTTCCGCGATATGGACGTGCTGACGACCGGACCGATTGTCACCGACATCGCGAGCAGCTTCGACACGTTCTGGAACAGCGAGTTTGCCGTGCCGGTCGAGGCCCTCGGCTTCGTGTCCCAGGAGACCATGGCAAAGCGCTTCGAGCGTGCCCAAGCGGAGGGTCCAGCCTGGCGGGAAGAGCATGCCGCTGCAATCGAGGCGCTGCTGCCGCCGGGTCGTGGGCCCGAAGACCGCCTGCGCGAATGGCGCGCCACAATGGTCTGGGCGCCAGCCCGCGTACTGGTGGATGACCCTTCGAAGGCAGGCGGCAGCGGCCAAATGAGTGTGCTGGAGGAACTTGGAGCCCGGACTGCGCAAATCCAGCACGACCTTCTGATCGAGTCCGCCTACTTCGTACCGGGCACTCGAACCGTCGAAGGTTTCGCGCGCCTGGTCGACCGCGGCATACGGGTGAGAGTGCTCACCAATTCGCTGGCTTCTACAGACGTCGCCGCCGTACACGCTGTCTATGCGCCGATGCGCAAGCCGCTCCTGGAGAAGGGCGTCGAGCTCCACGAATTTCGCGTCGACAGTCGCAGCAGCGCGTTGCTTGGTTCCTCGGGTGCCAGCCTGCATTCGAAAGTCGTGGTCTTCGATCACACCAGCGTGTTCATCGGTTCCTTCAACCTCGACGGGCGCTCGGCGATCCAAAACACCGAGCTGGGACTCCTGATTGACAGCCCGGAGCTCGCCGACCGCACTGTGGCCGTCATCGAAGAGGGTTTCGCGCCGGAAACGAGCTGGAAAGTGATCGAGGATCCCAGCGGCAAGAAGCTCAGGTGGCTCGGTCGGACCAACGGCGTCCCCGATGAACGCACGCACGAACCCGGTGCCAGCATCTGGCGGCGCATGGGTGCGGCCATGCTCGGCTGGCTGCCGGCCGAGCAGATGTGAAATGTGGCCCGTCGGGCTAGGATCATCGACGGCAACGCGCGAAACCGGGCAGCGGAAAAAGTGGAGTGAGACCTATGGCACGACAGAACTGGCGGCTGCCGACGGCCGGGTTGATCGGATTGCTGGTGCTGGCCGGGTTGCCAGCACAGGCCGGCAATCTTGGATTTCTCAACCAGGCCCCGGTGAGTCATTTCAACGACGAGGACATGCGCCTCCTGAAAGAGGCGGTCAGTCAGGCGATGCAGGACGAGAATTCTCACGCCAAGAAGACATGGGCCAATGCGGACACCGGAAATTCGGGCGAGATCGAAAGCTGGGGCGCATTCAAGACCGCGGCGGGCGTTGCCTGCAAGCGTGTCCGTGTGACCAGCCACGCCAAGGGCGGAATCGACGGCAAAGGAACCTACACGGTGTGTCAGGATGCGGAGCGAGGTTGGGTTGTCGATCCGACGGCGAAGCCGGCGGCTGATTCGCAAGCGGGAGCGAAGACATGAGAGAGAGCGCCCTTGCGAGTTGCGTCCTGCTACTCACGATCGCAGGCTGCGTCGCGGTCGGTGACAATCCGAATCGCAAGGTGACGCCGCCGGTCGCGTCGCCCGATGTGCGCATGCTGGCGGGCGCCATATTGCCGGCGATCTACCAGGGCACGCTGCCGTGCGCCGATTGCGCCGGAATCCGTTACGCGCTCGACATCCGCTCTGATCGGGTGTTTTTCCTGCGCACCACATACCTCGGCAAGGGATCGGGTGAAGGGGAGAGCGCTGACGACATCGGAACCTGGAGTGCGGCGGCCGATGCGCAGAGCATCACGCTGCGCGGCAATCGCGGCGCACCGCTGATGTTCTCCATCGAAAATTCCGAGACGCTGCGCAAGCTGGACAGCGCGGGGAAGCCGATCGCCTCCACGCTGAATTACGAGCTCAAGCGCAATGCGAGCTACAAACCCCTGGAGCCTCGAGTGCCGATGCGCGGCATGTACAGCTACATGGCTGACGCAGGTATCTATCGCGAGTGCACCACGCAACTGAAGCTGCCGGTAGCACAGGTCGCAGAGAATGCCGCACTCGAGCGCACCTATCTCGGCGTGCGCAAGACCCCGGGTGAGGAGCTGCTGGTCAACCTGGAAGGGCAGATTGCAATGCGGCCGAACGCCGACACCGGGAAGCCCGTGCCGACCCTGGTCGTGGAGCGACTGGGTAAGGTGCTGCAGGGCGCGGACTGCACCACCGGGGTGACGCGGTGATTGCGCGTGCTACGGGATCAGGTGCTCGCGCTTCAGGCGGCGCCTGACCAGGTCCGCCACGTTTCTCACCCCGGTTTCCACCAGCTGTGGCCGCACGATCTCGCTTGTGCCTGACCACACCAGCTTGCCGCTCGTCAGCGAGTAGATGTTGACCTCGATCTGCAGCTTCTGATCGGCGGTGTAGTAGTCGGGTGGGCGATCCGCGACCCACGCGAATTGATAATAGCCCCACATGCTGTAGTAGGACGTGGGGACAGGATCTCTGGCGGTTCTCACCTTGGTCGTGGCATCGACCAGACGTATGGTGACCGCACCATCGAAGCCTTCGGCCGAGAGCTTGACGCGCACCTTGTCAGCGTCCTCCAGGTCAGCCTCCGGGACGACCTGCGAGGCAGCGACTGCCTTGGGTCCCATGATGTTGACCATCTCGCTCTCCGCGAGCCGCCGCGTCGGTCCGTCGCTGACCATCGCAACCGCAACGATGCGTTGAAAGTCCAGCTTCTTGACTGCCGGATCCTTCCACGAGCTCAGTAACCGGTCGCTCGAACTGTTGACTATGCCGGATATCAGCAGCGCGCCGAGCAGCAGCGTCAGTTGTCTCACTTGCATGCGTTTTCCCCCGCCAGCATCAGAATCTCCCGTCAGGCGCTCGGCTCGATGGCGCGCAGGTGCCGCGCAGTGGCCAACCACGAGCCGAGCCAACCCAGAATGGCACCGGCAGCCAGCAGGATGCCCGCGAGGTGCGGGTCGAGCCCGATGAGCCGGAAGCTGCTGCCGTAAAGTCCGGCCAGCCTGTTGACGGGGTCTTCGAGCAGCCGGATGCCCAGACTGATCAGGCCCCAGGCCAGGAGGCTCCCGCCAAGGCCGTACCAGAATCCACTGTACAGGAACGGGCGGCGTACGAAGGCATCTGATCCGCCCACGAGCTTCGTCACTTCGATCTCGGTGCGTCGATTCTCGATGTCGAGGCGGATGGTATTGCCGACGATGACGACGACACCCACCCCGAGCAGCACCGCCGCCAGCAGCAGGAGCCGGCGCGTCACGTCGAGGATCGACTGCAGCCGTTTCACCCACTCGGTGTCGACCTGGACCATGTCGACTTCCGGCCAGTTCTGCAGATAACTGCGCACGGCGTCGATATGCGACGGCGTGGCACGATCGGCTGCAGGGTGAACAATGAGCGCGTGCGGCAGCGGGTTGTCGGTGAGGGCATCGAGCGCCGCGCCGAAGCCCGAAAATTCGCGGAATTCCTGCAACGCCTGGTCAGCCGGCACCACCTCCACGCGCCCGATGCCCGACCGCTGGCGCAGCGCGGCGGCCAGCTGCTCAACTTTTGCCAGCTTGACGTCCGGCTTGAAGAACACCGACAGCTCGATGGCGCTGCCCCAGCCACCGGTGGCAGCGCGCACGTTGTCGACCAGCAAGTTGAGGCACACGGGCAGGGACAGTGCAATGCCGATCACCGCGATGGTCATCAGCGTGGCGAGTGGCTGGCGGGTGATGCGTCCGAGCGAGGCGACGAACGTCTGCGCGTGCCGCTCGATGTAGACACCGATGGATTCCAGCAGGCCACGTCGCGCTGATGCGAGTCGCGGGCGTGCCGGCGCCGTGATGCTATCCGGCATAACCCGCCTCGTCCTCGTTCTCTACCACGTGCCCGTGATCGAGCGTGATGCGTCGCAGCCCAAAGTGATCCACCACGTGCAGATCGTGAGTCGCGACCATCACGGTCACGCCGACGTCGTTGAGCCGCCTGAACACGCGCATGATCTCGAGCGCCAGGTCCGGGTCCAGGTTGCCGGTCGGCTCATCGGCGATCAGGACCAGTGGCTTGCTGACCACGGCGCGCGCGATGCCCACGCGCTGCTGCTCGCCGGTGGACAGCTCGAGTGGTGCGAGATTCTCCTTGCCCAACAGTCCCACCTGGTCGAGCGCTGCACGCACGCGCTTGTCGAGCTCGCGGCGGCGCATGCCGGAGATGACCAGCGGCAGGGCCACGTTGTCGAACACCGGACGATCCTGCAGGAGCTTGTGATCCTGGAACACGACGCCGATCTGGCGGCGGAATGCTGGAATGCGCCGGCGACTCACCCCGGAGGTGTTCTGATGATTGACGATCACGCGCCCGCGGCTCGGCCGGTCGATGAGCGCGACGAGTCTCAGTACCGTGCTCTTGCCAGCTCCGGAATGGCCGGTGAGAAACACCATTTCGCCGTCTGAAACGTTGAGCGTGACGTCGCTCAACGCCTCGCGGCCGTTAGGGTAGCGCTTGTGAACGTGCTCGAAGTGGATCACGTCTCAGCACCTGTGCCGAGCAGGGCATCCACATACGGGCCGGGCTCGAATTCGCCGAAATCCTCCGCCTGCTCGCCGATGCCGATGAAGCGGATCGGGAGCTTCAGCCGCTCGGCCATGGCGATGACGGCACCGCCCTTCGCTGTGCCGTCGAGTTTCGTCAGCACGAGTCCCGTCACGCCGAGCGCCTGGTTGAACTGCTCGGCCTGGGCGAGACTGTTCTGACCGAGGCTCGCGTCCAGAACCAGCAGTATCTCGTGCGGCGCGCTCGCGTCGAGGCGCTGGATCACGCGCTTCACCTTCCTGAGCTCGTCCATCAGGTGCGACTGTGTCTGCAGGCGTCCGGCGGTGTCGGCAATCAGCACGTCGATGTCGCGCGCACGCGCCGCCTGCAGGGCATCGAAGATCACTGCCGCCGGATCGGCGCCGCTCTGCTGTGCGATGACCGGCACCTGATTGCGTCGGCCCCACACTTCGAGCTGCTCGATGGCCGCCGCGCGGAAAGTGTCCCCCGCCGCCAGCATGACCTTGAGACCCCGGTCCGTGAGCCGGCGCGCCAGCTTGCCGATTGTCGTCGTCTTGCCCGAGCCGTTGACGCCGACCACGAGTACGACGAAGGGCCGGCGCGCGACATCGATGTGCAGAGGTTGCGCGCAGGGCTGGAGCCTTTCGACCAGGGAGTTCCTGAGTGCCTCGAGCAACGCGGCGAAATTCCGTAGCTCCTGGCGTTCAACCCGGCCCCTGAGGTCGGCCAGGATCTGCTCGGTAGCCGTGACGCCCACATCGGCAGTGAGAAGCCGGGTCTCCAGCTCGTCCAGGATCTGCGCGTCGATCGCGCGGCCCGGCAGCAGGTTGGCGAGATCGTAGCTGAGCCACGAGTCACCGCGGTTGAGGCGCGCGCGCAAACGCGCGATGAATCCGCGGCGGGTATCTTCTGCCGCAGGCGCGGCGGCGGACTTGGAAGGGTGAGTGGACATCTGTGCAGTGAAGCGCGCCGGGGATTGTAACCGATGAAAAAAGAAGGGCGGCCGCAGCCGCCCTTGCGCATGACTTGGGGCCGTGAATCTAGGGTTGCACGACCGAAGTGTCGGTGATGGTGACCGCAGCGCCATCGGCAGCCGCGAACGCCACCGTCTCGCGTTGCATCTCCGTCGTAACGGCCGCGCACTTCGCCGGATCGGGCCCGACGGGTGGGTTGGAGCAGGAGGGATCGATGATCGAGCCGTGATGGCCGAAAAGGAAATTGACGTACGCACCATTGCCTGCGGCAGTCGCACTCGTCGTACTCACGCGACGCAGCGCTGCACCCCCCGCCGTGATCATGCGTTGCGTGGAGCTGTTCGGCACCACCTGATCGGGCAACCAGCCGGTGCTACCCACAACCTGCGTGATGTGCACCGGTTTCGCCGCGAGCAGCGTCGCGATGTAGTTGACGGGATCTCCGGCATCGGCTGCCGTCTGGGCGTCACGCAGGAACTGATTGTAAAGAGTCGTCCCCGGGATCAGACCCTGTGCGGTGAGTGCGGCGTTGATCGCCGGCCCGAAGGCCGGCGAATCGACGATCGTCTGTGCCACGCCGCCGCCAGTATTCAGCAGCGATGCAGTGCGGGCATTGGCACCGAACGTCGCATACACACCGCCCACGATGCTGCCCAGCGAGTGGCCGACGAAGTGGATGCGACTCGCGATGAGGTCGGGCGTTCCGTCGCCGGTGAGATCGAGCGTGGCCAGCGCGCGCGTCAGCGCGAGTAAATCCACTGCGCCCTGGCGCAGGTTATCGCGTGTGGTGAGCAGACTCGAGAGATTGACGAAATTCTGGCCGGAACCGTCGACCACACCATCCGGCCCGGGCGCGAGCGTGGTGTTATTGCTGACGTCGAGATCGAACGTGAGCTCCTTGCCTGCCTGGCGGAACAGGGGCGAGAGCGGGTTGGTCGGCGTCAAACCGTGCAGCGGTAGATCGATCGAGACCACGACGAAACCCGCCCCATTCGGCGGCGGCGCCCCGAACGCATCGGAAATGAAGATCGCATCGGTGCGATTGCGCGTGAGGCCGTGCTGAAAGATCGCCACCGGCCACGGCGGCGGTACGAACCTCGGGACCATGACGATGATCGGAATGTCGAGATCCGCGGTCTTTGCAGGGACCGGGTTGAAGCGCGTGAGATTGCGGCTGGACTGATCCAGCGTGGGCACTGCAGGCGGCCCCGCGGCTGTCCAGAAGCGAGTCACGGGTGCGGTCGGAGCAGCCGCGCTCGGTGCCGAGAGGTAGTACGGTACGCGCAAGGTGCCAGCGTAGATGTTCGCAGCGCCCGGCAGCAGCGGATTGATGTCGTGGGTGTTCAGCGTTCCCGAGGGACCTGGTACAGGTGCAACGCTGAGCACCGGAGCCGGGCTGGCAGCGATGATTTGTGTGACTGCCGCCAAAGTGTCGCCAGTAGATTCGGTCGAGAAGCCGAACGAAACGACCACGGAGGTTGGATTCACAGCCGCAAATCCCGCGCCCACGCGCAGGTGGGCGAACGTGAGCCGGCAGATTGCGTTCAAGGTCGCATTCGTGATTGGCGTGCAGGTCGGCGTCGTGGCACCGGCCTGTATTTCCTTGATCGCCTGGTCCCGAACGGTCTTGTAGTCCGTATCCGGAACGGCCAGCGCCCCAGTAGAGCTGTGAATGCCTTCGGTCAGCAGCACGAGATAGCCGAAATTCACTGCGCCCGCAGAAGGCGTCAGCGGTTTCGTCGGCCGGATGATGAGCGTGCCGCCCGCCGAGCCCGGTTCCGCGGCGACTGATGCCGTGTAATCGGTGCCGAATGTCAGCACCTGCGGTAGTTGCGCACCGGGAGACGGCGGAAGCGAGGGTGCCTTGGTCGAGTTGTCCAGGGTCAACCGGATCACACGCATGCTGGCTGCGGTCAGCGTCGCCGGATCGATGGCGCCTCCTGCGAAACGCACCGACATGTACCCATTGGTCGAGAAACCATCGAGCTGGTTGATCGTCGCGGCGGTGGGCTGGAATGGGTTGATCGGCAGGTTCAGCGTGCCGTCGGTACTGCCGCTGAAGTACAGGTCGTTCGGATACGGCAGGATGCCATTCAGGGGCTCGAACTGGGGCCGGAATCCGCTTGCCGTCGCCGGCGTGGCTGGAGCTCCATTGCCACTGGTCGGGTCGGTCGGGCCGACGTTCGCTGCGCCATTCGACGTGGAATCCGAAAAACAGCCGGCCAGCAACATCCCTGACAGCAGCAGGATTGCAGCGCGCACAGTCCTCATGGTTTGCTCCTGAAGGATCCCGGAAAGGGGCGCGTAGGCGCTCGTTTTAGTGCCGCCAAGCCTACGCTGTGGGTAGCGCAACCAGCAAGTCGACCGTCTGCAGCAGCCGGAAACCGCACATGCCACCAAAGAAACCGCCAGCTCGCACCTCACCCAGGCCCGGCCCGCGGCGACGGCCACAGCTGCGCAATGAACTGCGCATCATTGGCGGGCGCTGGCGCGGCCGACGCGTGAAGTTTCCACCGGTGAAAGGCCTGCGACCCACACCCGACCGCGTGCGCGAGACGCTCTTCAACTGGCTGCAGCCCGCGATCGCGGGTAGCCGCTGCCTGGACCTGTTCGCAGGATCCGGAGCGCTCGGGCTCGAGGCCATGTCGCGCGGTGCAGCGCGCGTGCTGTTCATCGATCGCGAGCCCGCCGTGCTGGGGCAGCTGAGCGCAACCTTGTCGATGCTGGGCGCCGCGGGGGCGGAGCTCAGGCTCGCGGATGCGACACGATTCCTCGAGTCGCCTGCCGAGTCGTTCGATGTCGTGTTCGTCGACCCGCCCTTCGCCGACGACTCGTGGCGTACGGCATGCGCAGCGCTCGAGGCGCGCGGCTGGCTTGCACCCGACGCATTCATCTATATAGAGCGGCCCGCCCGCGAGGGGCCGCCCGCTCTGCCCGAGGGATGGATCCTGCACCGGACCGGGCGCGCCGGTGAGGTCGGGTATCATCTGGCCCGTCGCCAGGCGGCACCACTCGCACCAGGGGAAACGCGATGAGTCGCAATGCGGTATATCCCGGCACCTTCGATCCCATCACCAATGG
>Ga0326726_10003843_pt1 | contig 13783 bp, 15 predicted proteins | sample MHFenrmetagenome_2_FD_207603 | JGI IMG/M metagenome (GOLD analysis project Ga0326726, IMG submission 207603) | Lab enriched peat soil microbial communities from Michigan Hollow, Ithaca, NY, United States - MHF15MN | ecosystem: Environmental > Terrestrial > Soil > Wetlands > Peat | place: USA... | reverse complement strand
AAAAGACCTTCAAGTCGTTGCATTGCAATGTCTTGAGGGAGTTTTCTTCTGCGTCATTGCTACACACCCCCTCGTGAGAGTGTGATGAAAGCACACGCTGCCTTGGACAGCTTGACACGCATTCGCCGAGTCGAAGCTGAGTCTGTCCGGGCCATTCCGCCCATCGCCGCGCCCGCAGAGGCCGAGTTGACCCTCCTCTGCCCCGGCCCGGTCAGCACCTCTCCCCGGGTCAAGCAAGCCCTCGCCAGCGCCGACATCGCCCATCGGGATCGGGCCTTCGTGGACGTGCTCGCCCGGCTCACGGCCCGGCTGCGCCGCGTTGCAGGCGCGCCGGACCACGATGTGCTGGTGCTGGGCGGCGGGGCCACCGCCGCGACGGAGGCCGCACTCGCGACCTTCGTGGCACACGAGGAACGCCTGCTGGTGGTGTCCAATGGCGCCTTCGGTGAGCGGATCGCGGAGATGGCCCAATGTCTAGGCATCCCGATGAGCCACCTGCGGTACGACTGGGGCGAGCCCATCGTGCTGGAGCAACTGCAGGGCATGCTGGACGGCGATCCGCGCATCCGGGCGGTGGCCATGGTGCACCACGAGACCAGCGTGGGCCAGCTCAACCCGGTCAACGAGGTCGGCCGGCTGCTCGCGCCCCGGCACCTGCGCTACATCGTGGACGTGGTGTCGAGCCTCGGCGGCGAAGAGTTCGACATGGTGAAGTCCCGCGCGTCCATCGCGATCGGCAGCGCCAACAAGTGCCTCCATGGTGTGGCCGGCGCGGCCTTCGTCATCGTCCGGCCGGAGCTGTGGAACGAGACCCTGCACGTCCGGCCGCGCTCGATGTACCTCGACCTGCGCCGCTACCGGGCAGCGCAGCGGGAGAATGGCCAGACTCCGTTCACCCCGGCCGTCTCGGCGGTGGTTGCGCTCGAGGCGGCTCTGCACGAGCTGGAGGACCAGGGCGGAGTCCCTGCCCGTCGCGCCACGTACCATGTGCTCAACGCCCGTCTCCGTGCCGGCCTGATCGGCCTCGGGCTCAAGCTCCGATTCGATGGCCCGGGTTGCGCGGCCTCCCTGAGCGTCGCCCAGCTCCCGCCCGGTCTCTCGTTCGACTCCTTCTACCAGGACCTGCGGCTCCGCGGATTCCTGGTCTATCGCGGGAAGGGCCCGGTGAGCCACGACTGCTTCCTGGTGGCCAACATGGGTGACATCGGGATCGAGACCATCGACCGTTTCCTGGAAACGGTGGCGGACATCGCGGAACTTCCTGCCAGGTAGGCTGAGAGGTGAGCAGTGAGAAGTGAGAGGTGAGAAGTGAGAGGTGACTTCTCACTTCTCACTTCTTACTTTATCCCCTCCCTTTCTCGCGCCTTGACAACCGGTTCATGGACTACCAGGCCATCATCCTCGCCGCAGGCAGCGGAACCCGGCTCCGACCGCTCACGCTCGAGACCCCGAAGTGTCTGCTCGACGTAGGCGGACGGACGATTCTCTCGCGCCAGCTCGAACGGATCGCGGCCGCCGGGGTGGAGCGGGCGGTGGTGGTCACCGGCCACCTCGCCGATCAGGTGGCGGAGCATCTGCGGCTGCACCCGCCACCGATCGAAGTGGCGCTGGCCCCCAATCCCGAATTCGCCACCACCGGCAACTGCATGAGCGTGCTCGCCGCCCGGGCCCAAGTGACCGGTCCGGGCATCGTGCTGTGCGATGGTGATGTTGTCTTGCAGGGCGACGCGTTGCACCGGCTGGTCCGGCACCCCACTCCCTGCGGGCTCCTGCTCGACACCGAGACGCGGCTTGGGGAGGAGGAAATGAAGGCGCAACTGGACGACCGCGGCGCCGTGCGCCGGCTGTCCAAGCAGGTCATTCCAGCGGAGGCCGCGGGCGAATCGATCGGAGTACAGAAGGTAGGCGGTCCCGCCCTCTCCATCCTCTGGGCCACCCTGGATGCCATGCGAGACGCGGGTGACACCGGCGGGTACTACGAGGACGCCTTCCAGCGGATGATGCAGGCCGGCGTTACCTTCCACCCCGTTCTGATCGGCCACCACGAATGGACGGAAATCGATGACCTCGCCGATCTCGAGGACGCCCGCGCGCGGTTCACCGGGTGACCCCGGGTCAGAGACGACCAGCAGCGAGAAGGCCCCGCCGGCACCGGTCAAGCCGCCCGAGGTAGAGGAACTGGTGGACGAATATCTCCACCGCCCCATCGCGAGACGGCTGGTCGACCTGCTCGTTCACACCCCACTCACTCCCAATCAGATCACCCTGATCGCCGCCCTCGTCGGGGTGGCGGCCGGGATCATGATCCCCTTCGGCGTCGGGCGGCCCCCCGTGCTGCTGGCGGGCGGGCTGCTGCTGTTCGCCGCCGTGGTGCTGGACTGCTGTGACGGACAGCTGGCCCGGCGCAAAGGGATCTCCTCTACCTACGGCGCGATTCTCGACGGCATCGGCGACTACGCCGTGGGGCTCGCAATGGGCATCGGTGGCTCGCTCTACGCGGTGGGGCTCACCGGCAACCGCTGGTACTGGCTGCTCGGCCTGGCCGGCATCGTCAGCTCCGCGGTGCAGTCGGCGCTGTTCGATCACACCAAGACCCGGTACATCGCCAGGGTGAGTGGGGGATATGCCGAGCGGGAGGAAGACCTCGACCGGGTGGAGCAGGACCGGGTGCGGGCCTGGAGCGAGCGTCGCTACCGGGACGCGCTGCTCCTGTGGGTCTATCTGAGCTACTCCCGGGCCCAGCACGCCGCCATGACCATCGGCCCGGCGGAGGATCCGGTGGCGTACCGGAGCGCCAATGCCGGGCGGATGCGGGCCTGGACCTTCATGGGCATCGGCACCCACTTCGCCTTCGCCTACCTGACGGTCATCGTCGGATACTGGTGGCCGCCCGGGCCCATCCTCTACTTCGCCGGCACTGCCACGCTGTTCAATCTCGCGCTCGCCATGCTGGTGGCGCTGGAACCGCGCCAGGTCCGCGCGTGACCCGTCGCGCCATCCTGACCTCGCCATCGGTCGGCGATCCGTCGGCCCACGTCGCGGGCCTCTCTGTCCTGCTGCGCCAGCTGCTTTCCTTCCAGGATGCCGGCATCGAGGAGGTGGAAGTAGAGGGGCTCACCAATGGCGAGTTGCAGGATCCGCGGCTCACCCTGCGGGTGATACGGGCGCCGGCCGACCGGCCCGCGGGCGAGAGGGACGCGCTCCTCACCGCACGTATCGGGCTGGTGTGGCACCGGCTGCTGCCCCGGCGGCTGGTCCGCTCGGGATACCGGGGGGACATCGAGGCGGCGCCGCTCGAGAACGGCGAGTTCGTGGTTGCCCCGGTCGACGCCCGCGCCCGTCGGGAGGCCGAGGACATGCTCCTGGCCGCGCTGCTCAAGGCCACCGACGGGCTCATCTCCCGCTCGATCAATCGGAGGATCTCGCTGCAGGTGACCCGTTCCCTGCTGGAGACCTCACTCACCCCCAACCAGATGACCGCCATCGCCGCCCTGTTCGGCCTCGCGGCGATCGTGGTGGTGGGCTGGGGCGGTGCCGCCTGGTTCGTGCCGGGGGCGGTGCTGCTTCAGTTCCAGTCCATCCTGGACGGCTGCGACGGTGAGATCTCCCGGCTCAAGTACATCCGCTCGCGGCTGGGAGAATGGCTGGACCAGGTGCTGGATGATGCGGTCAACCTGGGATTCTTCGTCGCTACCGGCTGGGCGTTGCACCGCGCAGGCTGGGGACCGGCGCTCACCCTGACCGCCATCGGCGCGGGGTTCCATCTGACCTACCAGGTGGCGCTGTATGCGGCGCTCATCGTCAGCGGCGGAGGAAGCGGCAGCGTGGCCAGCATTCGCTGGCGCGGGCAGAAGGACCATGGTGACATACCCCATGCCACCGGTCAGCCGCGCAGCCTGTGGAAGGCGATCAAGGAGACGCTCGAAATGGCCGGCCGGCGGGACTTCTTCACCTTTCTGTACCTGCCTGCGGCCGTCTTCGGCGTGATGCAGCTGGCTCTGGCCTGGTGTACCGGGATCTTCGTGCTCTCGGGCCTGGCCTCCAGCGTCCACTGGCTCGTCTTCGGAGCGCCGGCGCCGGCGGCGAAAGCAAAGTCGTAGTCCTTCCACCGGACAACAGACGCAAACGGGCGACCCTCTCGGGCCGCCCGCCAACTGCCTGGACCAGGGGGAAGGTTACGCCGCGGCGGTGACGCCCAGCGAGGCCCGCCGGCGAAGCTGCGCGCTCAGCAGCATCTCGGCCTTGGCATAGTCTTCCGGCGTATCGACGTCGGTCCAGCGCACCCCCACCAGCGGCACCGCGGAGAGCAGGCCCTGCGCCAGCAGGTGGCGCATGCCCAGGGTCACTGACGGCGGTTCTGCCCGGGCTACATGCCGCAGCGCGTCGAATACCCGCGCATCCAGCCGGAAGCAGCCGGTATCCACCGCGTCGTAGGGGTAGACATCCTTGCCGATGGAGCTGATCAGGCCATCGGCCACACGCACCTTGGTGGCATCCGCCTCGTCCAGGCTGACCGGATGGAAGTCCACCATCAGGCGCGCCGTGTCCGTAGCGACGCCGTCCTCACGGTCCAACTGCCGCAGTACCGGGTGGGCAAAGACGTGATCGGCCATCTGCAGGTAGAACGGACCGGTGACAAAAGCCTCGGCGCACAGGAGCGACACGCCGTTGGGATCGTGGTACCGCTCGTTATGGACCAGCGTGAGCTTGACGGGGGTCTCAACCGTGGCCAGGTGGGCGCGCATCTGATCGGCGGCCTTCCCGGTCACGATGATGGCCTCTTCGACCCCGGCCGCGGCCGCCTGCTCGATGGCATGGTCAATCAGGGCACGCCCGGCGACGCGCACCAGAGGCTTGGGCAGCTCTCCCCGCTGAGCGGAGAGACGCGAGCCGTTGCCTGCCGCGAGGATGACCGTCTGACGTGTGCCGAGCAACCGAACGTCCATGGCTCTACCCAGGGGAAGTGAAGGCCCGGAAAAGAGATCGCAGCGTTAGGGGCAACAAGCGGGCCCGAAAGGCGTTCCGTTTTCCGCGTTCCGGGTTCCGCGTTAGCCCAAGTCAGGTGTAGTCGGCTAACGCTTTACCAGACAACAGCTTGGAGAATTACAAACGGGGAACTCTGAACGCGGAACGGGGAACACTCTGGTGAGATGACCATGGTCGCTTGAGAGGCCCGTGTCATTCCACAACGTGTCACTTCGCGCACCCCCGCATTTGCCCGGCAAGCGGGGCACGGGCACATTCCGGCCCATGCTGACTGCCTTGCTCGCCGCCGTGGTTCTCGCCGCACCCAAATCCCCTGACGACTCGATCGCGCGACGGATCGCGGTAGCCCCCGCGGAGTCGATTCAGGTGACCGTGGTCGGCCCCGCCGGCGGACCGGCCGTGGTGATCGTGCCCGGGCTGGTCTCGCCGGCCTTTGCCTTCCGCAAAGTGCTGCCTCCGCTGGCCGCAGCAGGGGTCCGCGCGGTGGTGGTCGAGCCGCTGGGCGTCGGCCGGTCCTCGCGGCCGGGGGACGCCGATTACTCCCACACGGCCCAGGCCCGGCGGGTGGCCGCGGTGATGGACTCGCTCGGACTCAGTCACGCGGTGGTGATGGCGCACGCCACCGGTACGGCCGTAGCGCTGCGGCTGGCGCTGGCCCGTCCGGAGCTGGTCAAGGGGCTGTTGTTGGTCGAGGGCGGGGCGCTGGAGAGCGCCGCGGTACCGGGCATCAAGAAGGCGCTGCAGTTCTCCTTCCTGGTCCGGCTGTTCGCGGGCCGGGGCCGGATCAAGAAAGAGCTTCGCAAGGGGCTCATCGCGAGCTCCGGCGATACCACCTGGGTCACCGATTCGGTGATCGAGCGCTACACCGAGGGCCCGGCCGGGGACATGGGTGCGGTGCTGCGCGCGCTCAAGGGAATGCAGCGCTCGGTGGAGCCCGACTCGCTCGCTCCCCGGCTGCACCAGATCCCGGTGCCGGTGCTATTGCTCCTGGGCGGCGCGGCGCACGAGGGGGGCCCCAGTAGCGGGCGGATCCACACCCTGGAACGGCGGCTGCCGCACTTCCGGCAGCGAGTCGTCTACGGGGCGGGGCTGCATATTCACGAGGAGCAGCCGGAGGTTCTGGTCAACGATCTGCTCGAGATGGTCCACCAGGAGGGATCATGAGCCAGGATGCGGTAGCCCTGATCCGCCGGACGATTCAGCCGCTCCACGGCCAAGCCTGGCATGGTGGACCGACGCCGGTGGGCGCGCTCCGCGGGGTTACCGCGGCGGAGGCGCGGTGGGCGCCACCGGGGGGAAGGCAGAGCATCTGGCGGCTGACCCTGCACATCGCCTACTGGAAGTACACCGTGCGCCGGCATCTCGAGGGCGGCGACCTTCCCCGCTTCCCGCGGAGTCCGGCCAACTTCCCCGCCCTCCCCGCCAGGCCGGATGAGCGGGCCTGGAAGGCCGATCGCGATCTGCTGGCCGACGAGCACCGGCGCCTGGTGACCGCCCTTGGCCGGCTCAACCCCGCCCTGCTCGGGAGGCGGCCACCGAGCGGGAAGAAATGGACCTGGGGAGAGATGATCATCGGAGTGCTGCTGCACGACGCCTATCACACCGGGCAGATCCAGATGCTCAAGCGGCTGTACCGCGGACGGCAGTAAGAAGTAAGAAGCAAAGAGTAAGAAGTGAGAAGTGAGAAGCGGGGAGACAGAGGTGCCCCTGAGCGCGAAGGGCTGCTCCACTCGCTTCCTTCTCACTTCTCACCTGTCACTCCCCACTTGTCACTTCTCACTTGTCACTTCTCACTTCTCACCTGCGGTCAGCTCCGCCACACTCACCAGGATCCGGTCCGGCACGATTCCGCTGCCCCGCAGCCGGTCTTCCCGGAATTTCCCGGTTCGCACGAGCCAGCCCGCTAGACCGGCGCGTTGCGCCCCTTCGATGTCCGACCAGAGATCGTCGCCGATCATCACCACCGAGCCCGGCTGGCTGGAGATCCCCGGCGGAAAGGTGGCGAGGGCGGCCATGTAGAAATCGATCGATGGTTTCCCCACGACGGTCGCCTGCTTGCCGGAGGCATACTCCAGCGCTGCAACGAAGGGACCGGCGTCGAGCGTGAGGTTGCCTGCCTTCTGGAAGTACCGGTCCCGCGAGAGCGCCACCAGCTCTGCCCCGGCCAGCAGCTGGGTGAAGGCCCCCTGCAGCAGCTCGAACGACCAGCGCTGGGCCAGATCCCCGACGATGACCGCATCCACCGTCTCGGCGCTCCCCGCCAGCTCCAATCCGGCCAGGTCGGGCAGCGCCGCATCCGGCACCAGCGGCGACACTCGCTGGAGGCCACGCGCACGGCAGCTGCCCACCGCGGCGCGCGCGGGCGTGACGATCTCCTCCTCCAGGATCCGGTAGCCGTACCCCGCGAGCCGATCTACCAGTCCGGCGCGCGAGCGGCTGGTGGTGTTGGTGACGCAGCGGAAGGGGACCCCCCCGGCCCGCAGGGAGGCGAGCACCTCGGGCCCGCCCGCTACAGGCCCGGCATCGGTATAGAGGGTGCCGTCGAGATCGAAGAGGAAGGCGGCGGGCATGGACCCGGCGCCTGACTAGGACTTCCGAAGCAGGCGGAAGGCGTGGCTCCAGTCGTTCTCGCGGAAGCCGGGAATGCACCAGAGGATGCACAGCGGCTCGATTGCGCGCGCCGCCACGGCGGTCCCCATGTCGGCGGCTTCCCAGCCGAAGCGCCGCAGCAGCTCAGCCACCTGGGCCTTGGCGCCGGCATCGTTGCCGCAGTAGAACATCGTCGGCGGTCCCCCCGCCAGCCGGGGCGAGACCATCAGGGCGCTGCCCACCGAGTTGAACGCCTTCACGAACCGGGCCTCGGGATGGGCCTGCTGCAGCCGCTCCATCAGCGATTCGTCGAGTCCGGTGAAGAAGCTCAGCACCCCATCCCTGGGTGGTGCCTTCGCGATCGGGTTGGTGGTGTCGATGATGAGCTTGCCGCGCAGGTTGGCTCCTCCCGCAAGCTGCAGCGCCTCCAGCGCAGCGGTGCCGAGCACGGCGAGCACCAGCGCCTCGGACCACGCCGCGACCTCGGCGAAGCCGCCGGCGGGGATGCCTGACTGCTGCTGGAACTCGACCAGCTTGGCGGGACTGCGGGACCCGATGCGGACCTCGTGTCCGTGGGCCTTGAGGCCCGAGGCCAGCGTCTGGCCGACGCCGCCGGAGCCGAGTACACCGAACCGGGTCATGGAACGCTCCTTCAACGGAATGGCTGCGAAGGGAGGCGGGCCCCGGGATCAGTACCGCCCCAGGTAGCTCCGCACCTCCCACTCGGTGACTTCGCGGTTGAACTGGGCCACTTCCTCCCGCTTGGCCTCGAGGAAGCGTTCGGTGAGGTGCTCTCCCAGCGCCTTCTTGATGACGTCGTCCTTCTCGAACCGGTCGAGCGCCTCGTGCAGGTCCCGGGGAAGATCGTCGATCTGGTACTTGCGCCGGTCGCGATAACTCATGCGGAAGATGTTCCGGTTCACCGGCTCGCGGCACTCGAGCTGGTTCTCCACTCCGTCCAGCCCCGCGGCCAGCTGCACCGTGAGAGACAGATACGGGTTGGCGGAGGGATCCGGCATCCGCAGCTCGCAGCGGGTGCCGTCCTCCCGGCGCTCGGGGATCCGCACCAGGGGAGAGCGGTTTCGCATGCTCCAGGCGACGTTGATCGGGGCCTCGTACCCCGGGACCAGACGCTTGTAGCTGTTGATCAGCGGGTTGGTAATGGCGCAGAAGCCCCGGGCGTGCTGCAGCAGCCCCTCCACGTAGGACAGCGCCGTGGCGGAGAGCTGGTGCTCGGTCTTGCGGTCGTAGAAGGCGTTGTCCTTCCCCCGGAACAGGCTCTGGTGGGTGTGCATCCCGCTGCCGGCCTGACCCTGGATCGGCTTGGGCATGAAGGACGCGAGAAAGCCGTGCCGGTTGGCGATGTCCCGCACCAGGAAGCGGAAGGTGGCGATGTTGTCCGCGGTGGTGAGCGCGTCGGCGTAGCGGAAGTCCACCTCGTGCTGCCCCGGGGCCACCTCGTGGTGGGCCGCCTCGACCTCGAAGCCCATCAGCTCGAGGTCGTGCACGATCAGCCGGCGGAGTTCCTCCCCCTTGTCCACCGGCGTCAGGTCGAAGTAGCTGGCCTGGTCGTGGGTGGCGGTGCTGATGTTCCCGGCGGCGTCCTTCTCGAACAGGAAGAACTCGACCTCGCACCCCGCCATCATGCTGTAGCCGAGCGACTTGGCCCGGTCGATCTGCCGCTTGAGCGTAAGCCGGGGACAGCCCGGGAAGGGCTGGTGATCGGGGGTGTAGATGTCGCACAGGAGCCGGGCCACCCGCCCGCCCTCGTCGTCCATCGGGAGAACGCGCAAGGTGCTCAGGTCGGGCACCAGCAGCATGTCGCTCTCCTCGATCCGGACGAATCCCTCGATGGAGGAGCCGTCGAACATGATCTCGCCATCCAGCGCCTTGGCGAACTGGCTGCGCGGCACCTCGACGTTCTTGTTGATGCCGAGGATGTCGGTGAACTGCAGCCGGAGAAAGTCCACCTGGAACTCGGTGGCGAGCTTCACCACCTCGGACTTGGTGGCGCCGGCCAGCTGGCGGGGGAACTCGGGCAACGGCGGGCGAGAGGGAGCGGGCATTGTAGTTCCGAGTTCCGAGTTCCGAGTTCCGGGTCACAGGCTCCGAGCCATTCGGAACTCGGCACTCGGAACTCGGAACTCGGTTAGCCCAGACTTTCCAGGATCTTCCACAGCTCGACCGGGCTGAATTCGTTGAACCGGTCGTTGATTTCCCGCTCGGTCCACTCCCGGAAGATCCACCCGGTGCTCTTGTGGCGGGTGCCTTCCGCGAAATGAAGCCGCCCCTGCGCCAGGTTGCCCGCAATCCGGGTCTCCAGGTACACGCTCCAGCGCGTCTGGCTCCGGGCCAGGTCGCCCAGGTGGCGGGCTGCGGGGGCTTCAGGGAGGGGAACCGGCGGTGGCTGCTGCGGCTGGGCCATGCGTCCTCCGGGTTACATGGACGGTAATTGGAGCCCAGTGGCGGCGAAAGAGGGCGGGAAGGCGGACCGGCGGGAAGGCGGGAGAGTACCTGCCACTCCGCGTTCCCGGCTTTCCGCCATCCCGCCCTTTCTCCCGGCTTCCCGCCCTCCCGCCTTCCCGCCTAGATTCCCCGCCCATGACCGCAACCACCTCGGCCTCGACCGACTGCCGCTCCTGCCATGCGCCCCTGACCGCCGGCGCGCGGTACTGCCACCGCTGCGGCCGGGCGGTGGGCGCAAGCGGTGACCGCACGATCTGGGTCATTGCCTGGAGCGCGGTCGCGGTATTCATCGCATTCATCGTGTACTTCGTCCACAACCGCTCCGCCGAAGCCGCCGGACCGGACATGGCCAACGCGGGCAACGTCGGCGCGGGCGGCCCCACCAGCGCCCAGCGGCCGGGCGCGCCCCCCGACATCAGCCAGATGTCCCCCCGGGAGCGGTTCCTCCGGCTGCACGATCGGGTGATGGCCGCCGCCCAGTCGGGCGACACCGCCACGGCGGACCGGTTTGCCCCAATGGCCATCGCCGCCTACGGCATGCTCGACACCGTGGACGTGGACCTGCGCTATCACGCCGGGTCGCTCTACATCCGGACCGGCGCCTACCCCGAGGCCCTGGCCCTGGCGGACACCATCCAGGCCCAGGCGAAGGATCATCTGTTCGGGGACATGTTGCGGCTCGAAGTGGCCCAGGCCCGGAAGGACAAGGCGGGAGAGACCCGCTTCCGCAAGGCGTTCCTGGAGCACTACGACGGCCAGATCCCCCTGCGCCGGCCGGAGTACGAGGAGCACAAGGCGATGCTGGAAGACCTCAGGAAGCAGCTGCAAACAAACTAGTTCCGAGTTCCGAGTTCCGAGTGCTCCACCGCGCCAATTTGGGATCTCGGCGGGAGCCCGGCCTCGTGGACTCGGCACTCGGCACTCGGAACTCGGAACCTTCTTCATGCCCCGCACCATCCACGTCGCTCACAGCCCCGACTCCGACGACGCGTTCATGTTCTATGCCCTCTCCGAGGGCAAGATCGACACCGGCGACCTGCGCTACGTTCACGAGCTTTCGGATATCGAGTCGCTCAACCGCCGCGCGCTTGAAGGCGATCTGGAGGTGACGGCGGTATCGATCCATGCCTATGCCTACCTCGCCGACAAATACGCCCTGCTCAACTCCGGCTCCAGCATGGGGGACCGCTACGGGCCGCGGCTTGTGGGGCGGACCGCAGGACCGGCGGACCGGGGGGCAGGGGCCCGCGGGAAGCGGATCGCCGTCCCGGGGAAGCTGACCACCGCCTATCTCGCCCTCAGGCTGTTTCAGCCGGATTTCGAGCCCGTGGTGGTGCCGTTCGACCAGATCGAGGATGCAGTGCTGGCGGGTCGGGTGGACCTGGGCCTGCTGATCCATGAAGGCCAGCTGACCTACCAGGACCAGGGCCTCCACCTCTGGGCCGACATGGGCGAATGGTGGTTCGGTGAGACCGGGCTGCCGCTGCCGCTGGGCGGCAACGTGGTGCGGCGCGACCTGGGTCCGGCGATCGTCGCCCAGGTCGCCCGCGATCTCAAGGCGAGCATCGTCTACGCCCTCGAGCATCGGGTGCCGGCCCTCGCCCATGCCAGGCAGTTCAACCGCGGCATCGGCGAGGAGAAGACCGACCGGTTCGTCGGGATGTACGTCAACCAGTGGACCGTGGACTACGGGGATCGGGGCCGGGAAGCGGTGCGCCACCTGCTTCGCCGGGGGTATGACGCGGGCATCATACCGAGCCCGGTGCAGGTGGAATTCGTCGGATAGGGCGGAAAGGCGGGACGGCGGGAGGGCGGGAAACTGGCCTTGAGGTCCCGCCTTCCCGCCATCCCGCCTTCCCGCCTCCCCCCTTCCCGCCCGACTATGATCTTTCGCCCCATAGGGTTAGACTGCAGCATCGGGTGAATGGCCCCCCTACCTAGCCACGGAGTCACCTTGCCGCTGGCCGATGTGCCGATCAGCCTGCTCGTGGTGGATGACGAGGAGCCGATCCGCAATGCCCTGAAGAAGTTCCTGACCCAGCAGGGCTACGACGTCGCGACCGCAGCCTCGGGAGAGGATGCGTTGCGCATTCTGCAGCGCCAGAAGATCTCGGTGCTGCTGCTCGATGTCCGGATGCCCGGCAAGAGCGGCATCGACCTGGTGCCGCAGGTGCTCGAGCTCGAGCCCTCCGTCGCCATCCTGATGCTGACCGCGGTGAACGACGCCACCACCGCGGCGCTGTGCATGCAGCGGGGCGCGATGGACTACCTCACCAAGCCGATCGACCTGGCCGATCTGGCCCGCGCCATTCTGCGCGCCATCCGCCGGCGGGACAGCCTCATCGAGCAGGCCAATCTCAATCAGTGGCTCAAGGAAGAGGTGGCGGTCCGCACCGCCGAGCTCAGGCGGGAGCGGGCCAAGCTGGAACGGCTCTCGGTCGCAACCCTCGAGGCGCTGGTCAACGCGCTGGAAGCGAAAGATCCGTTCATCCGGGGACACTCCACCCGGGTCGCCGACCTGGGCGCGCTGATTGCCGCCGAACTGGGCCTGGGGGACGAGCAGGTGGAGCAGGTGCGGATGGCGGGACGGCTGCACGACATCGGCAAGATCGGGATCCGCGAGGAGATCCTCAACAAGGAAGGCCCGCTCACCACGGAGGAGTACGACCAGGTCAAGCAGCATGTGGTGGTGGGTTCCCAGATCCTGGCTCCCCTCACCCACTTGGGCGAGATCATCTCCTACGTGCGAAGCCACCACGAGCGCTGGGACGGCCAGGGCTATCCCGATGCGCTGAAGAGCGAGCAGATCCCCCTCGGCGCCCGCATCCTGGCGGCGGCGGAGATCTACGACGCGCTGACCACCGCACGGCCCTACCAGGAGAAGATGCCGCCGGAAGTGGCGGTGGAGCGCATGCGGGACCTGGCCAGCAGCGTGCTCGACCCCGAGGTGTACCGGGCGCTCGAGACCGCGGTGCGACGGCGCCAGGCGCTGGTGTTCCTGGACGATGCCCGAACCTGAGGGCCCGACGACAGACATCAGACCGAAGGCGGCGCTGGACCAGCGGGCCGGTGGGCCAGTGGGCAAGGTCGGGATCGCGTTCCCTCCCCCACTGGCCCGCTGGTCTACCGGGGACCTTCCCCGGTCCCTCGGGCGGGTGACGGGAATCACATCGCCCCGGCCTCCATCGGCGCGACTCCTGTCCCGTCCTGGGCCATGAGCAAACTGGTGCTCGTCATCGAGGACGATCCCGATCAGCGGCGCCTGCTCGAGCGCATGCTGCTCGGCAGCGGCTGGCGGGTTGCGACCGCCCCGGACGGCGAGAGCGGCCTCAACGCCGCGAAGAGCCATCCGCCCGATGCCATCGTGCTCGACGTGATGATGCCCCGCCTCAACGGCTACCAGACCTGCCGTCAGCTCAAGGCCGATCCCGCCACCGCGCCGATCCCGGTGGTGATGTGCACCTCCAAGGATCAGCCGGCCGATGAGTTCTGGGCCACGGAGGTGGGCGCCGAGGCCTTTCTCGCCAAACCGGTGGACATCGGCCGCCTGATCCAGATACTCGAACGCCTGACGGAGCGACAGTGAGCCTGCTCCAGATCATCCTGACCTTCGCGACAGTCGTCATCGGGCTGGGGGTCATCGGCGTGGTCGTATGGCTGGTCTACGCCCTGTGGCTGGGCCGGGTGGAGCGCACCCTGGCCCGCCGGAAGGGGCTGTACCGCGAGGTAGTGGCCGGGCTGG
>Ga0326726_10003842_pt1 | contig 13785 bp, 5 predicted proteins | sample MHFenrmetagenome_2_FD_207603 | JGI IMG/M metagenome (GOLD analysis project Ga0326726, IMG submission 207603) | Lab enriched peat soil microbial communities from Michigan Hollow, Ithaca, NY, United States - MHF15MN | ecosystem: Environmental > Terrestrial > Soil > Wetlands > Peat | place: USA... | reverse complement strand
CGGAGTCCGTGAAATCATCCTCGCTACCGGCGGGTTTGCAGAGACCTTTCGGATCTTCTTTCATGCCCTCAGCAATTTCCTGATCGACACGCCGGCCCGGATATTCCTCTTTGGCATCGATCTCCCGGATCATCTCCACCGCTTTCCAAAGATCCTTCTCACATCCCTCCCGGAAGACGAACAGGCCGCGCTGCACACACTGCGCGAAGAGCTCGGTGCCGCCCCGGATCGGCCCGCATTTCTCGCCCTCGGGCAAATTATCCGCGAAGAGACGCGCCGGCATCTCCGACAGATGTGCGGAGAGTTCCCGCTCTTCATCGTCGAAGCCAACGACGCTGCAAACAGCGCTTCGCTGGCACGTGAGGCGCGAATGAGCGGGAGAGTACTTCGCTTCCTTAGCCCCGCCGTCCTCTCTCCCCGCCTGAAGGGTTTGCCGACAGTAATTATCGCAGGCACGCCCGAGCTTCTCGAGATCATCGACGTGGCCCACTTCCAGCTCAAAGGAACCCCCTCGGCACCCGAGATCGAACACCTTGCCCTTCTCCTTTCCTCAAACAATGGAGGAGACATACAGCCACCCGAACCGGCACTCAACGCAGCGGAGGAATTGCTCCCCGCGAATGGCGGTCCCTTCGCAATCCTGGCCCAGCGCGCCCGCGCTGTGGAGCGGGTCGTGGCCGGAGTGGCGGAACGTGCAGGGGAACGGGCCGGTCATCTCGCATTGCGGGTTGGCGAAAGAACCGAATCCGCAGTACGGTCGGGAATTCGTCGTTTTGCGGCCACGGCTCCGCCCTTCGACCCCTTTGCGGGAGTCACCTATAGCGTCCTGTACGCAGAATTCCTCTCGCATGCGGGCGACCCACACTGGCAACGGGATTTGACGCAGGGATTTCAGACGGTATTCCTGCAACACCATCCCGAATACGAATACGGTTCCTCCTTTGTCGTCAGCGGCTCCTCACGCACCGCACTTGGGCTTCTCGGATTCCATTGCGGCATCGACGAAGTGCTTACCCCCGATCTCAGCTGGACGTATGAACATTGCTTCCCACGCGTGGCTGCTGTCCCGCTGACCGATGACCTCCAGATCGATGTCGAAGGCATCATCCGCGCCGTCGAAGAAAAACTCGGGGAGGACGACCGGTGGCGGACCTACGGGGCTGTCGCCCTGAACAATCCCCATAACGCCACGGGTCAAGCGTTCCCGGAAGAGCAGATGCGTCCGCTGGTGCAATGGCTTCTCCAGCGTGATGTCCTGATCATCGACGACCTCGCCTACCAAAACGTCGCCCCCGCATCGACCTTAGGCGGCCCACCGACGATCCGGCAGATCGCGGACGGTCTGATCCGGGCCGGACATCTGACGCGCGTTCAGGGGGAGAGAGTCATCTCCGTACATTCAATCTCCAAAACGGACTGCCTGGCAGGATCGCGCCTGGCCGTTGTCGAGATCCGCCAGCCTGACCTGCGCTCACGTTTCGCGTCAGTCAACGCTACTCTGGCCCCGAACATCGCCGCAATCTTTCTTTCGTATCTTTTCTATCGGGCGCCCGCCAGTGCGGTCAACGCGTACTGGAGGCTCCGGAATCAGATCTTTGACGAACGGATGTCGGCCCTCGAAGACGCGGTACGAAACCTGCCGCCAGAACGGAACAGATTCGGCATCAGCATCCGGCGACCGACGGGAAGCATGTACCCCCTCATGATGATTCGCATACTCCCGTCTGGACTTTCTCTCGACTGGCTCTCCTCCGGTCTGGCCCGACAGGGGATCGGCCTTCTCCCACTCTCCGCCTTCGCGCGGACCGAGGAAGGATTTGAGGCAGGCCGCAAAGCATTCCGATTGACCCTGGGAGGCACGGATGGTGCCGACCACCTCCTCCCCAAGACCCGTCGCGTCCTGATCGACCTGAATAGGATGATGGCCGAGGAGGAATCCCGATACACGCGGCGATCCTTTGCCACTCGTGCTCACCCCTCACACAGGCTCTTTGAGAGCAAACCGCTTCTCACCCGCGCGGAAGATCTCCTTGCGGGGGTGAGGAGAGAGGCGGTTGAGCTGGCCAGAAATGGAGCATTTTCCTCGTCCGTGACGCCGGCCGTCCTGGATGCCGACCGCAGCCGCTTCCTGCACGAGTATCTACCCGACCGTCTCTCCATGCTCATGCAGCGGACACGGGACCGCGTCGCTCTGGCGGATTCCGCAGTCGGCGCAGTCTTCGCTGATGATGGAAAAATGCTGGAAGAGCAGCTGGAGCATGAACTGTACAAGGACTCCCTCGCACGACGAAAAGAGCAATTTCGCAGGCGGCTCTTCGACAGGACAGTCCATCCGACCCAGATGTTTTCGCTCGAGGTCGAGAAGTTATGGGAAACCTCCCTTGTCCGGCTCCTCCGGGCGCAATCCGTGTCTCCCGCGCTTCACCGCCGGCTGGCGGCAGCGCTGCTGGACGAGTTTGCCGGGCTCAATGTGAGCATCGCCTCGCAGAACGAAGGAGAGGAACTGCTTCTCGACCTGAATGCGCTTCTTGCCGCCGAGCAGATTTTGCGCGACGATGCGAGAACCGGCTTCCGCCCCCTGCTCTCCTACTGGGGCGACTGGGACGGGAGCACCCGGCCTTCCGGGCAGGGTCATCAGCTGGTGTCGACGGTCCTGATCGAAAACGTTCGCCGCCTCGCCGCTCTGTTCCAGGCCCTGCGGGCGGTCGCCCCAGAGATCCCTATGGAAAGGACGCTCGTCGAGGCGGTCGGAAAACTGGACGTGAGCATCCGACGGTTCCGACGGCTCCTCGATGAGATCACCCTTCTCACCCATCATCTTGAACGCCGCTACCGCGGCATTCTGCCATATCAGCTGTCCCCGGGCCGGGCACGCAAGCTGGGAATGAAGCTCGGCCTCGCGCGGGACCCCCTGACGTCTCTCTGGCAACACAACGACCGACTCGAGCGCCGCATGCTCACGCTTCGAGCGAAGCGAAAGGAAGCGTTGCGGTATTATTTCGGACTGAACAAGGCCTTGCGCAAGGCCCTCCATGCCGCCATTCCCGCGATCCGGACCCATCGCGGAGAAGGGAACCTGGCGCTGGAAGCAAGTCTCTACCGCGACCTCCTCAAGCGGGTCGTCATCACACCCCGCATTCACCAGAAACTGATCACCGCCCAGGACCAGTTCGCGATCGACACAACCGTCCACAACATGACGGAGATCAATGACGTCGCGGGGACGTTTGGAAATCCCGGGATGATTCTCGGACTTCAGGTGAGCATGTCAACGTCGCCGGACGCCTTGATCGCTCTCGACCGCAAGCTCCGTTCTCGGCACGAGGAGACGCTCCGGAGACACCCGGAGACCGACCTTGCTCCGATCTGGTCGATCCCTCTCTTTGAGGATCTCGACGCCGTCAGGGCAATCGGGGGGTATCTCGGCAAAATCTGGGAATACTCCGTGCAGAGTCGCCGCATCGACCAGCAAACCGCCAACCGCCTCACGGAGATAATTCCCGAGGTCTTCATTGCAGGATCGGACTTGAGTCAACAGGTGGGGCAGACTGCCGGGACAGCGCTGTATCGTGAAGCCAAGCAGGAAATCGTTTCCTGGCTGGCCGAACGCGGCCTCGTAGGACAGATTCGCATCAAGATGGGGAGCGGGGAACCGATGCAGCGTCAGGGCGGGTATTATGCTCCCCAGTCAGGACTCCGCGGTTTCGACACGACGGGGGAAAACAATCTGCGCCTGGCAGCATCTCTCCCCGCATCGGCCAAGCGCAGCGTTCTATACGCGACAACTCCGCTTATGGGGGTTTTCGCCGGCGGCGACCTCCGGACCTTTCAGAGCAATCTCGCAGAACATCTTCGCGCCCTGCCTGCACTGGAGTACGCCCGACTCCTCTTCCATGTCCACGCATCCCAACGATTCTATGAGCGCGAACTTGCGCGGGCCGCGGAGCCTCTCTACGATACGCGCCTGCAATTCTCAACACGTGGGCTCCAGGAGCTGGAACGTTTGACGGTCGGCAAACGCGACCCCGTCTTCCGGGAATTCGCGGAACTTTCGACGGAGAACTTTCGCCACATCACCTACGGGAGCCCTGAGGACGTCGTCGGGCTCCATGTCATCTCCTATTTCATCGCACGAACCACGCCGGCACTCCGCGACCGCCCCACATTCCGTCCCGGCAGGGGCGTCACAGAGAGCAAAGGGCACCGTATCATCGAAAAAATCGCGGAGACCATTCCTCTCTCAAAATACGGAAGCCTCCTCCGTGCCATCGCCCACAACCAGGCTCAGACGACGGTTCTGGGCGTAAATCAGTTGACCACGGGCCTCTTCCGGACGTTTCAGATGTTCGCCTCCCGCCAGTTCGCGGAGGGAACCGGCGGGACGCTACTTGCCGATCGGGTGCTCCCCAATCTCCCCGTCTACGAAATCCTCCATTCGTTGCGTCTTTATCACGACGTGGAATTGCCGCACCTCCGGGCTCTGGAGCATGCCTTCCCCGCCGGGAATTCCGCTCTGACAGCACTCCGGGAAGACGTCGACGCGATGGGACGCCATCTCGGCGGCCTGCGCAAGGAATTGGTGCGCCGGCACGGCCTGGCGGTCTCCCATTTCTTCGACGGCGACCGGTTTATCCCGAACCTGCTGCCGACCATCCGGCCCGATCTGGCTGTCCTGCTCCAGCCGGACCTCTTCAACACCGATCTTGCCTCCCTGCTTGCCGATGTGCCGGGTCCGGTTTCATCGGTGTGGGCTGCGGAGACGCAACGCCTCCTCACGATTCCCCAGAATGTTCGCCGGTGGCGGTCCGCAGCCTGGAACCTGCTCCGAGCACCGGTCTTCGCCCGGGTCCAGAGTTTCACCGAACTCGCAGTTGCACTGGCATCGTTGACGGATGCGGCGGCTCTCCGGACCCAGATATTGCCGCCGACTTTGCGCAAACAGATGCGCCCTTCGATGCGAGACGCCGGTGGCGAGGCACTCGACGATTCAATGGGCCAATTTCTCACTGCAGCCTTCGAGTATCTGAGTGGCCTCAGCCAGCAACACCTGGAGGTTCCGACAACCGTCGTCCGGGCACTCAAAGAAGTTGAGCACATCATGAAGATCGAGGAACAGGCGCTGTCTGCAAGACAGCAGGAGGAATTGCGATTCTATCTCTTGCAGATAGCGCGTCTGACCGGGGAGAATGGATGAAGACTACGGGTCCGGGCTCTCAGCCGGTGGCCTGTCTTCTCCCCGGATCCGGTCCGGTCCCTCCGGCAACCCAATCACCTCCCCGGCTGTGAATCCAGAGTCCCCAGAAAAGAAAGAGGATGGCCAACAGATAGGGGAAAACGTGGTCAACCTCGAATAGGGCTCCTGCGAGGACAGGTGCAACGACCATGGCGGCCGACATCAAGGCTGAGAGAATCCCGATATTCTCACCTCTGCGACGATCCTCCCCCCTTCCGGAAACCTGACTCGTAATCACAACACGCAACACCGCCTGCCCCGTACCAAGGGCAGCCAGGCCGGCGAAAAAGAGCGGGACCTGCTCGGTGGCTATGCTTGCAAGCCCCGCCGCCAGGATAATGAGCATAAGCGTCACGAGTCGATGCTCACTAAACCTGGCCAGCCAGAATGTGTTGAGCAGAAAGGTCTGGTTCGCGACGACCGTGAGGCCAACTACCGTGAACGCAAGGCCGGTTTCGAAGGCGCTGAACCCGAACACGTCCTTGGCGAAAAGCGCGAAGACGGACTGCCCTGTGACAAAAGCCAGAGCGAACATCAGCCAGGTCATGTACAGCGGCCGGAGCCCTCGATTCTCAACGGCCCGAATGAGCGGCCTGAACGGACTGAATGACGGCATGCGCGTCAGATCCCGCGTGTGGTGTGTTTCCGGGAGGAAGAGGATCGCAAGGATGCCGTTCACGAGCGCCATGAGCCCCGCCATCCAGAAAGGAAAGCTGTGGGATACGTGGCTCAGAAGACCCCCGACGATCGGTCCGAGAAGAAACCCGACGCCGAAGACCGCGCTGATCAGACCGAGATTTTTGGTTCTCTCCTTGCTATCGCGTGAGATGTCTCCGATGTAGCTCTGGGCGATTGTGAAGTTCCCCGCAGCGATACCGTCGATGATCCTCCCGAGAAAAAGCACCCAGATCACCCTGGCACTGGCGAAAACAAACCATCCTGTGGCGGTGCTCAAAATACTGAGAATCAGGATCGGCCGGCGTCCTACCCGATCGGACCAGGCACCGAGGAGCGGTGCACTCAGGAAGGAGAAGAGAGAAAACGAGGCAAAGAGAAGCGTTACAACGATGGGGGATGCCCCGAATTCGGTGACATAGTAGGGAAGAATCGGAATGACGATTCCGAACCCGATAACATCGACAAGGACCGTCGAGAGGATAATGAGCTTCTCTTTTTGCATACAGTGACCCTTCCGCTGAAGCGGCAGATCGTGTAGACCCCGTTACAGCCCGAACTCCCGGCGGTAAAAACCGCTCAGGTGTGCATCCACCCACTGGTAGTGGCTCGCGGCGTCGATCCTCCGGAACGATGATCGCCTCCACGCCGCAAGGACATCCGCCGTCCTGCGGCGGATTTCCGCGTTCGGTTCGGCAAGCCGCTGGGCGATCCCGGTTCCCGCCCTGTTGAACAGAGCGGCAAGATTCAGATAATCGTAGGCATTGTCGACACCCAGGGGAAAGCAGCGCTTCTTTAATGCGAGGGCCTTCTCGTTGATCGGCGAGACTTTCCCGTCGGCAGAGAGTGCCATCTCCGGCAACGCTGGTCCGGCCGCAACCCAGACAGGTATCAACGCCGTCGTGAGGGGAAACCCCAGCACCGTCCAGAGTGTCGTCAGCGCCGGATCTTCTCCCGGAAGCACGCCCTGGACAATCAGAGAGGATGTCGAGGAGTGACGCACGATGAAATCTCGAAAGAGCACCATCCGTTGCGCGCTTGAATCCTCGGGGAGTTCGGAGAGCAGGTCACGATCCAGGATCGCATGCTTAAGGCTCCTGTCGGCCTCCTGGAGAATGAACTCCACAGTGAGCTTTCGGATCCTGAATTCGTCCTCAACGAGCCGTGAAATCGTTGCGTACCGGACGGTTCCCTTCCGTTGACCCGGACTGCCGCTGAGGGCATAGTTCGTGCGGAGGATATACCCGTCCGGGGCAACCGCCGGATCGTTGGCATCGTACTTGACCCAGCGGGCACACCCCACCTCATAGTATGCCGCTCCGCCGAAAGCATCGATAGCACCGAAATTCGCGTCGACTCCTCTCTTGCCTTCGGTGTCGCGCAGCAGCCGTTCAAAATCCGCGAGGGTAGCGCACGCACCCAGGGTCTGCCGCATGAAAATCCCCTCTTCGTCCTCGCGCGGACACTGGACGCCGACATTCATGTTGTACGCCGCTGTGTTGATGATGCTGAAACCGGCACTGTTGCTCCCCATCCAGACCTCATCCTGAAGCGTGTCGCTGTTGACGACGCCGATAAATGAGAATCGGGGTCCCTGAAAGTACCGGATCTTGTTACGCTCGAAATCGGAATCCCGATGTTTCCAGAGGATGGGTCGCCCATCGGCAGTCGCCTTGCCAGAGATGACTGCGGACGTGCAGGCCAATCCCGCGCTGTAACAGGTGAACAGACCAAGTATCAATCCGAAAGGGGGACGCATACGATATTTCTTTCTCGGTTCAGTGAAACAGAATCCCCCGGCATGCGGGTGAGCATCGCCCGGAAGGAGGGGCACTGCTCGATGCGGAAACAGCCGGGGAGGTGACGGCACAGTACGCCGTTGCATGGTAGTTCACGGATTCCGGAACCCGGGATTTGAAAGGAAACGATTTGTAGAAGATGTCTCTGTCAACATCCGGAAAAAATGACGGTATGTCAACCGGTCGCGATCATTGCCCGAACTCCCCCTCGTACGAGGTCCGCGCTTCCGATCTCCAGACTTCCTTTCCTGCATAGCGGAGGTAGGTCCCCTCTATCACCGCAAAGCGGAACCGACCCGGCCGTTTCCTGATCCAGAGGGCGGCCCCGTCAGTCTGAAGCAACCCCGTCGAATCCGTGGACGGTCCAAACCGGAGCTCATCGGAGTACGTTGGACCGGAGACAATCACCCGCCCATCCGACAGGCCCTGGACCCCGAACTTCAAGGCACCGCTGCGGAAGGGCGCAAGGAGCAGTGTGAACCGGCAGACACTATCCTTCTTCCCCGTCTGGTCAAAACGGACCCAGGAGATCAGCTCCGTGCGGCCGGGGAGAGGATCGCTGACGCTCGCAGCCCACCCCTGGCCTATCCCGGTGCGCAATCCCGTCTGTGCCGGGAGAATCGTCAGGCCAGGCGAACCTGTGCTCTGGAACCCCCCCCGGTACGGGAGCATGCGCGACGGCGTGTGGAGATACCATGACAGGGTGTCGGTCGGCCCTGCCCCTTCTACATCATCCGCCACCACCCAGAAATCGGGTTTGACAAAGAGGATTGCGCGGCGTTGATGGATGCCCGTTGACGCGTAGCCTCCGTGCGAAGCGGCAAAGTACTCGACCGACTCCGTCGTCGCCCAGCGCACATCCTCCCCCCGGACACCTTCCCGCTCAATATTTTTCCCGTTCACCACTACCATATTGTGCGCCCGGGAAGATCTGTACCAGGATTCATGGAGAGGATCGTCATACGTCGCCCCGATGCCCGCATCCACGGCCAGGGGAACACCGTAGGCATAGAGCTCGAAGCTGAGAAGATCATTGTGCGTGTGGTTCCCCGCATAGGGTCCGTAATTGACGGTCAGATAGAGTGCTTCCCGCGTCCAGTCCGACCTCATGACCGCAAACCCTGAGGCAGGCATGTTCCGGGAAGTAAAAGCCGGGAGAGTCCCGGCTTTCGATCCGGGGCGCGAAACTTGGAGGAGATTCTGGAGAACCGCATTGACTTCCGGCCTCTCAAAGAGGTCGGCGCCGTCCTGCATCACTTCCACGGGGATGCGTCCGCGATGACTGTCGTTGATTGCAGGAACATCTCCCGTCGGCGTTACCATGGTGATCAGCCATTCCAGGGTCTTTCCCATGGTCCCTTTGATCGACCCGGCGAACTCCTTCTCCCGGGCATGCTCGGTCAGCAGGTAGAGTGTGTTGCGATAGACAAGGTATGTGGCAAAGGTGTAGTTTCGCGGTGCCCGTTCCGAATGACCCCCGTCTGGAAAGAAATCTTCCAGCATGTGTTCCTTCAGTCGATGCACACCCATCGCCAGCCAGGCCGCGGACTCCGCCAGCTCCGGGAACGACAGGCCAAGCTGGATGAGCGTGTAGGCACCATGAATCTGCCAGTTTCCCGGCCGGTATCCTTCTTTGTCCTCCAGGGCATATAACCAGCGTCCGGCCCCGAGAAGGGTCTTCAGCATCGTTTCGTGAAAGCGGGGGTCTCGACGCTCATAGGGGAGCAGATATTGTTCCAGAAAAACACGGGACCGGGCACTCAATCCCAGTTCATAATAGACGACATCGAGGTCAGGAATGGTTCTCCCAACGGCATTGCGTTGCTCATACCAACGCGCAAAGAGCTCATCGAATTTCGCTGCATAGTGAGGGTCGTTTTTCAGAACAAACGCCGAGGTCAGTGGCCGCGCCCACCACCAGTAGTGGAAGCCGTACTTGCCGCTTCTTCCTAACGCACGGTCGAAATCCACCGTTCTGCCGAAGTCGACTTCCTTCGTCCCCCATGTACGGATCCGGTTCCGCAGTATTCCATCGGCGAGAACCAGGGTCGTCTCTCGTTCTCCCGCATCCGCTCGTGCAGCCCGGCGGAGATATTCATAGGCCGTCAGCATTTCTGTGTCGAGAAGGTACCCCACACTGCGGGTGACATATCGCGGCTGCTTTTTCGCGAGCCAGTATTTTCCCCACTCCCGATAGGCCTTGAGCGTATCTCCGCTTTCCAGAGATTTGCGCATGCCCAAAAATCTGCTCCCCGCTGGCCGCAAGGACGCGAAGAGATCCTCATCGCTGATCGTTTTGATCCGTCCAGAGACATATGCAGAGTCATTGAGGGGAGAATCCCCGGCGAAGCGAAGCTGCGACCGGGCAGGAACCGCCATGGAAAAACCGGAGCATATCAGCAGCAATAGAAGAAGTGGACGGTCCATAGGGATCTCCTATACGAAGAGTGACAATCAGGATGCCAGTTTGTATATGCCCCACATCGAGCCAGAAACGAGGAGCCCGACCGCGAGCCAAGGAGTGACGCGCGGGTGCCGCGGAAACGCCGCCGTCCATCCGAAGCCCGCAAATACGGCGAACAAAGGGAGCAGCGGGTAGAGGTTTTTTCCCCAGCTGGTTTGCATGCCCGCCGGATACGACAGGGTAAAACCGAGCGAAGCGATCACACCCAGACAGAGCACCGCTGCCATGAGCGCGGCATTCGATTTCACCGCCGGGTCTTTCCGGCACCTCCACCACCCGAACAGGGCTGCCCCCGTCAGAAAACCTGCCAGCAGTACATAGGCGAGAGGGGGAAGATGTATCTCATACGTGCGCCCGAAGGCTAGCCAGAAGCTCCAGCCGATATTCCGCAAGGCCCGCAGGAACTGCGAGACAGTCATCGTGAGGCCCATCTCTGCCCCCGGCGTGATGACCAGGGGAGCGCCATACACCAGGAGATTCCGCATCACCAAGGCCCCCACGCCGAGTACCAACCCCGGGAGGAGCATCGGAACAGAACGCCAGACCCTGGCACGGCTCCCCGCGCGGACTTCGAGGAGACGATACCCGAGGACCAGCAGCAGAAGAACGCCGGTGAGTTTCGTGGCGATTGCCGCCCCCGCAAGAAAGCCGGCCACGAGACAGGACTTCCCGCTCCACCGGGAATACGGACGAAGAATGACAACCAGGAAAAGGGAGCTGAGGGACACAACGAGCACGTCATTATTCAAGCTCGCGGAAAGACCGACAAACGTAGGAAGGACCGTTGTGAATGCGGCCGCAAAGAACGGGACGGTGGGCACGTCGGGAAACATCGCCCGCCCCACCGACCAGGTCGCACCGACAGCGGAAATGCCAAGGACCACCGATAGCAGTCGCAGGATCACAAGTGAGAGAGGGGGCCCTTCGGGTTCCTCCGAGTATTCAAGAGGAGGAAGCCCACTCACAATCATGACCCCTGCAAGAAGACCATAGTAGAGAGGTGCCTGGTAGGCCTCATACCCCGGAAATTCCTGCGACCCGGCCGGGTAACCGTGTCCCAATGCAATTGACGACGCGACCCAGTAGTGCGGAAATTCGTCCGGCGACTGCCATGCAGGCGTGACGAAGACAAAAACCACCCTCAGGACGAATGCTCCGACGAGGAGAGCCGAAAGAGGGCGGGGGATTAGCGTAAGGGACATGGGGGTCACCGACTGATTCAACTTAGTCAAAATCCCTGATTTTCCAAACTAGTGCCCCTCCAACTTGATGACTCTACTCAACAAGGGGCGTCCCCCCGTCGGCGGGACCTGTTCCAACGATACAAATATCACTTAGCCGTTCAATAATTTTGTTGGAACGGCACTAGATACCTGTTACGTAGGCGGATTTTTCGGGACTTGTGTATATTAAACGACATTAGAAAAGACGCATAGTCGATGACGCTCTTCCCTATACGGCGAGAGGACCGCCCCCCCGGGACTCCCCCACTCCTTGCCAGCCTCCTCGTGGCTGCTTTGCTCGGGCCCTTCCCAGGTCGAGCGCAGACGATCGACTGGGCGCAGGTCCACGAAATCACCACGCGAGGCATTGATTATCTCTACAACCTGGAGATGGAAAAAGCGCGCATGGCGTTCGACTCAGTCAACACCATGGCTCCGGGAGACCCTCGAGGGAAATTCTTCCGAAGCATGACACACTTCTGGACCTATACGCTCAAGAACGACGAACAGGAGTTCGCCCGATTCATGAGCGAGTCGGACACCGTCGTCGAGATCTGTGAACGACTTCTCGAGCAGGATCCGAAGGATGCCGTCGCCATGTTCTACCTGGGGGGCATTCGCGGGTACCGGGGGCTCGCGCAGCAACTGAACGGTTCCATGCTCAATGCGGTCCTGGAGGGGCGGAAAGGATACGGGTATCTGGAGGACGCGGTTCGCCTGCGCCCGGATCTCTCCGATGCGCAGATGGGATTCGGGATGTTTCGCTATTTTGTTGCAAAGGTCCCCCGGGGGTTTGGCTGGGTTGCCAGATTGCTGGGGTTCGAGGGCGACCTGGAAGGAGGGCTGAAGTCGCTCCGCATTGCGGCCACGAAAGGGATCTACACGAGAAGCGAGGCCACCTTTTATCTTGCTCAGTTCCTTTATAACGAGCACCGGCAGGAAGAGGCGTTTGCCCTTATGAAACCCCTTCTCCTTCGTTATCCCGAGAACACCCTCTTTCATGTGTTGTACGCAAGCTGGCTCTTCCGCGACAACAGACTCGATGAGGCATCAGAGGCCCTTCGCAACGCGTCGGCCATCAATGCACGCAAAACCATCAAGTACGGTGAAGAATTCATTTATAGCACCCGGGCCACAATCGCGTACACCCGAAACGACTTCGCGTCGGCCCTGGAAGACTATGCGCTGTTTCTCGAGAAGATCGCGCAGCGAGACAAGATTCCTGCCGTGACGTACTACCGGATCGCGGTTACACGAGAAATCATGGGTGATCGTGCGGGAGCCCTGGCGATCTGCCGCGAGATAGAGAAGACCACCGGCCGGGGAGGATGGAACGAATCGTATTTCCAGCGAAAGGGCCGCGAACTCAGCGCGCAGCGGCTCCCTACGGCGGAGATCATGATCATCCGGGGCGGGAATGCGACCACCAGAAAGGATTTCGACTCCGCGGCCGTCCACTATCGCCTGGCGGTCGACGCAGCAGGGAGCAACCCGGATTTGCGCGCGCGGGCGTTGTACGGACTTCAGCAGACGTTGTTCGAGAAAGGGAACGACAGCGCGGCAATCACAACGGGGCGCGAGGTTGTCGGCCTGCGACCCGCGATTGAAACGTGGACCATCCCACACGCCTGGTTTCAGCTTGCCAGAAGTCTTGGCCGTGTCGGTCAGCGTTCCGATGCTCTCGAGGCACTCCGGAAAGCCGAAGAATTTGACGATTACGATTTCCAGCAGTCACTGGAAGGGCGCCTTGAGGCGGAGAGAAAGAAACTCAATGGCAACCAGTGACATTGTAGCACCCCTCCGCTAGGGCGCTACTCCCCGATCCCTCGGTCGGCTCCGGGCTCCCTACGGCGGCCCGACTTCTGGGTTCTGAATTGTCTTATCTTCCCGTTCCTCCTTTCCTGTCAGGCTCCCCCACCTTGGGCCAGTCCCGGGGCTTCCCCGTCTTCTCGTCCGGGGGAAGGACACGCCTCTCGCGTGGTATCATCACCGGCTCTTCCGACGCAAGGTAGGCAAGACAGGCCGTCAGGACGGCATTGTTCTTCAAGTCGTCAAATACAAGCTTGTCATACGTGTCGCGATTGGTGTGCCAGGTGTAGGCGAAATAATCCCACGCGTTTGACCCGAGACCCAGTCCTGGCACTCCCGCTGCCGCGAATGAAGCGTTGTCACTCCCACCTCCCGCCGGCATGCCCGGAAAAGAAAATTTAACGTCCTGTGTCACTTCTGTTGGAATGCGGGAGAACCACCGGGCGAGGTACTCACCCGCCGTTAGAAACCCGCCCCCCGACATCTGAACCACACGCCCCGTCCCGTTGTCCTGATTGAACAACACTTGCACACCCTTGACGATTTCCGGATGATCAAGGACGAACGCGCGGGAACCGTTGA
>Ga0326726_10003841_pt1 | contig 13785 bp, 13 predicted proteins | sample MHFenrmetagenome_2_FD_207603 | JGI IMG/M metagenome (GOLD analysis project Ga0326726, IMG submission 207603) | Lab enriched peat soil microbial communities from Michigan Hollow, Ithaca, NY, United States - MHF15MN | ecosystem: Environmental > Terrestrial > Soil > Wetlands > Peat | place: USA... | reverse complement strand
TTATGAAGCCGCTTGTGTTATCAACCCAACCCAGATACCGCGCATGAACTCACTCGATAGATGTATTGTCCCGAAATCCTAACTCTCTTTCGCCTATGTGTCAATACAATCCTACATCGAAATTTCTTTGGTTTTACCTGTGCATACCTCGTGCCCGCCTTAGAGACCCTGAGAAAAATGAAGCTCTCGGAAAGACAATGGCATTGGTGGAGCCGTCATCTCCGAAGGGATGATCCAGCCTACTATCCCAAGGATTCTCCAGCAAACAAGCGTCCTGCTTTAGACAGGATCCGAGAACCCCGGATCCAGCTTCCTTTTTTCAGTGATGCCGAATGAACACCTTAGGTACAAAGACTCAGATTGTGAGTCTCAAGAGTGTGGCATAATTCGCCGCAGCATCCGGGCAAAACCATCGCGAGTCAAGGCTCGCGACATCGAAATAGGCAGCCCTGCCTCACGCAAGCCCTTCGCCGTATAGTGATGGCAATGGTGGAACAGATGATAAGACGACCGGGCAACACAAAACCGGCTGTTGCCGACAATCCCCACCGGTTCTTCCGATGCGATAGTGGCTCGGAGATAGGACCGCAATTTCAGATACCCGGTTTTACTGATCTGAAACCTGAAGGCTTCTACCGGAGGCTTCTGCGTCCGCTCGGCCCAGATCGATTGATTAACCCCGACTTCGACAACGCCCTCTGTCGGCCACAAGAGTGCACGGAGCACCCCCGTAAAACCTTGACGCTTCTCCAAAAACCACGCACGCTCAGCATAGCCCCATTCTTCATAGACACGTGGATCCCCTGAGGCACCATCCGCCCTGGCGATACCGTGGTCACCGCTAACATTCGACACCGGCGCTTCGACAGGCAACGCTATCATCGAATGCGCAGCATCGAGTGACACGACAATTGAAATAGAGTCGAGGGTGAGAAACGCAGGATCAAATCTTGCCAGCATACACAACGCCCATCCTGTGAACCGAAGGGATCCTGCCACTGTTAATGGAAGAGGCTACTGCCATGCCGGCAAAGAGTCATCCCAAGAAACGCGTGCTCTTCAGAGGCAACCTTCTCACACACCTACTAGCAAAGCGAGATGTTCCATTAGTCTGGGCGACGGCTACCTCCTCATCTGCTTTCATCGAGGCGGCTGGTGTGCCTCCATCGCACGTATGCAGCGACCACTACAATACTCCCTCCAAGCTCGCTCGCTTCTCCTTCAAGGGGACGGCTTGGTAGATCCCTCACCGCGCGCATCGAGGGGGCACATTCAGATCGTGCGCCCTCTGCGAGCGCAAGGGACCACCAAGCTGCCCCCTCATCATGTTTCCATCATTTCCAATCGCGCATCGAATTCATGCCCGCAAGCCGTGCAACGGATGCAATCTGATTCGACCGTAAATTCGTCCGATCTGATTCCCATGCCACCGCAATCCGGACAGCGCGCGAGGTGGACCCTCTGATCGTCTACGGTTTCGTATTGCGTGCCACGGAGACAATACACCGGCTTCCCTTCAAGCAACCACGGGTTCCCTGCTTTGTCGAGCACCGGCAACGTCACATAATGATGCTTCACGTAGTCTTCAAGTTCCTGCCGGTTGGCGAAGCCGTCCTTGATCAGCTTTCCCCCTACCACTTCATAAAGCCTGTTCTCTTTCACGATCGCCTTGGTTGGCCCCATCTCTCACCTCCCGTTCTGACTAGGAGCAACTAGTATGTAGCCAATGGCGGCGAGAGCGGAATCCAAGCTCCTCAAGCCATCAGCAATGCGCCCTCTCCTTTTTCCAGCTACACCGCCATGCTTTGTCTACTCTGGAGACCAGGCTTTGTGAACAACGCGCGACGTATTGCTACGCGATGCCCGAGTAATACCGCAGAATATTGGAGACGGATATCACACCGATAATCTGTCCATCTTGCGTCACAGCCAGATGCCGGGTGGCTTGGTCCTTCATCATGCGCACGGCGTCGATGATCGGCCGACCACCTTCAATGGCCACCACCGGCGTCCGCATGCAGGTTTTGACAATGGTTGTGTTGGGATCCAGCCCTTTGGCCGCCACCTCGCGGGCCAGAGCCGAATCAGTGATCACACCAACGTACGATTGACTGTTTGTAACAAGCAGAGACCCGAGCTTCCACTGCTGCATAAGCTGACTGGCCTTTCGCAGACTCTCGTCTTGTGGCACGCTCCGGACTTCACTGGACATATGCTCAGCGATCTGCGGACCAATGAGCGTGCGCCCGATTTTGGCTTTCTTCGGTGCTGCCGAACGATGCGCTTCCAATTCCGACACGCAGCTCTCCAACACGCGGCCACGCTGCAACAGGCTTTGCCGATCACTATCCATGCCGGTGCCTTCCGGAGCCTCGTCAGTCATGTTGACCAGTCCTGCCGCCTCGCCCAGCTCAGCATACTCATAAGCATGCAACAAGTTAGAGGTCTGCCCAAGCAGATCTTCGATTAGCCGTTCGGTTTCCAGGTCGAATTCTTCCAGACTGCGCGTTTGCTTACCCTTGCCCAAGAACGGAGCAAATTCTGCGAGCTGTTTCCGCATCCGTTCGATGCTTCGATCAAGAGAAACCCGTGGTTTTGAGGGAGTGGTGCGGACGGCCATAGCACCTCCTATCGATATTGATGGATGAGTGGGCTCAATTTTACCCTTCTAAGTCAGCGAGGGCAAGCGAGGAGATGGGGCTGGCACGGAAAACTCCGTTCCGAGGGGAAAGATCGGCTGCAGTCGTGGTGGGGGGCTAGAACGACAGATAGTGACAGGGACCGAGTATCCGCCGGCATCCAATCAGGTAAAGATTTCCGAGTGACTCCGCCTGTACGGGCCTGGCCCATCGGGCTTCAAAGACGTGTACGGTCCTACCCCATCCGAAGCGGGGAGTGTGCACTTCGATCAACTGCTTCGCGTGAGGGACCAGCGCTGTGAGGAGAAGCATCCCTTCCTTGCTCCGGTTGACAGCGAAGGCCTTTCCTTGCCCGGTGACGACCGACTTTTTTCCAATGGACTCAAACACTTCATACGAACACATGCGCCGATAGTCCATGCGCGCCTCGCATCGGCGTCCCGGAGAGATGGCCGTATCCGACACCACGGCGGAGGCTTGGTCAACGTGATGATTTCCTACGTTCTGTTCCCGCTGTGTGATAGCTGCGGAGTGGGAGAGTACATCTTCAAGGATGTGCATCACCATGCTAGGCCTCCAACTCTTATCTCTTCTTAGTCTGCTGGGATTGAGTGGAGGAAGAGAGCAAGCACTGTACCGCAGGGGGAGAAAGGGTCAACAACATCATTTACGGGGCATTTTGAATGTGCGGCCTCCCGCTCGAGCATCAGGGCGCGTATTCCTACGAAGGGAAACGAGTTCACCCACGAGATCAGAGTTGCTGTACCACATGGATTTCACTGGGATTTTGCTACTGTAGCCCATGACATACTCCAGCAAGGGGATTCCTTCATATCGAGAGGTGGTAACCCCCGCGAATAACTGGAGACACTCTCGTGAATTTGGTAACGTTCCTGCCACCGCATAGGCAGCCCACACCAAACCACACCATAGACCCAATCCTGAAATCCCAAGTGGTGTGGTTTCACAAGGCGGATCATTCGGCGCGGTCCTACCTAACATAAACGCTAGGCCGGTTTAAGAATGTTCCCCACATTATTCATGTCGGTTCGTTGTGCAATCACGAAACAGCCAGACGAGAGAGTAGACATTCCTTCTAGTCACTCATCGTCACTGTCCCATGCCGCTCGCCTGAACGTCGACGATTGCAGCAAAAACGTTTTTGAATAATCCTTGTTGCCCCGCTTCGCTGGTGTGAGGAGCCATGATGGATCTTTCTTAGCAACAATGGACTCCCTCGCATACGCCGCATTCGCATACAGTCCGCTTCCGGGAACATACCCTTCAGAGATTTTTCATTCCTTTCACCTGGATAAGAACACGATGGAATACTCAATTTCCATGGTTCGGTTCTTGCTCAAACGGGCTCGCATCGCGTTCTTGCCGGGAAACAACGGTTGAATCCCGGATCTCGAACATCTGTAACATCATGAGGAGGACACCATGTCGCATCGTCGCAAGAAATTCCTGTTGGCCGGTCTAGCAGGAATGCTGTGCTCTACAGCGCTGCTCGGCCTCTCGATAGCTTATGCTGATGGGAAAAATAATCTGCACCTTCCCGGCATGCGGGACCGGAATAACCCTCCGGACAATTCCTTCACGCGTATGTTTCCTGACTTGCCGCCTTACACCCCGCCAACAGACGCCGCACGCGATCAGGCCAAGAAGCTGGGTGAAAAAGGTGGCCCCATCGACGCGTTGGATGACTTGAGCGATCCCATCTTGTCGATCACAGATCCCCTGCGCAGTGTGAACAATCCCGACAATCCCAACATGACTGCCGGCGTAACATTCTTCGGCCAGTTCCTAGATCACGATGTGACACTCGACCCGAGATCCCCGTTGCTCGAACGGAGCAATCCTAGAAAGACGACAAACTTTCGCACTGCGGCGTTTGATCTTGACAGCCTGTATGGTAGTGGGCCGGAAGAATCCCCGGAGTTATATGACAAGAGTTCTGGTGATATTAAGATGCTCGTAGAACCTATCCCTGGTTCAGAACTCGTCTCTCGCAAGGGAGCAATCCGTTTCGATCTACCGCGTGACCCCAACAATAATGCGATCCTGGGCGATGCCCGGAACGACGAAAATGTCATTATCAGCCAATTCCACCTCGCAATGCTGCGGTTTCACAACGCGGTAATCGACCACTTGCGCAAGGATCCCGCGGTTGCCGATCAATCGGCTGAGCGGATCTTCAAGCTGGCCCAACGCCAGGTCCGCTGGCACTATCAGTGGATCATCCTACATGAATTCCTGCCGCTGACGATTGGGCAAGAGCGGGTCGATGAGATCCTCAAGAAGGGCCTCCGATTCTATGACGTAGACAAAAGAAATCCGTTGATCCCCATCGAATTTTCGGTGGCAGCCTACCGTTTCGGCCATTCACAAGTTCGTCCTAGTTACCGCCTCAACTTTGGTCCCACTGCAACGCCGGCGGCGCCGTTTTTCGCCTTTGTCTTTGACGATACCCAAACCCCCACCGTTTCCGACCCGAACGATCTGCGTGGCGGAAAGCGCTCGGCTCGCCGGTTTGTTGACTGGCAGACCTTCTTCAAATTCGACGCGATCAATTTCCGGCCTAACAAGCTGATTGACGGCAAACTCTCCACCCCGTTGATGCTGCTTCCGGGCTTCCGTGGGGCTGCTCCCGGTCTGCCGGCCGACGGGGTGCAGTCGTTGGCCTCCCGCAATCTGATGCGCCACGTCAACTTCGGAATTCCGTCCGGCCAGGCGATTGCGCGGAGGATGGGCGTTCCGGCATTGACCCCGACGCAGCTGGACATGCTCAAGCCCTTCGACATGGAAAAGAGCACGCCGCTCTGGTTCTACATTTTGAAGGAGGCGGAACTCATGGAGGGTGGTCTCCGCTTAGGACCGGTGGGAGGCCGTATCGTCGGGGAGGTGTTTGTCGGCCTGCTGAAGGCCGATGAGTCTTCCTATCTGGCCGCTCGACCGAACTGGACACCGGTGCTGCCGTCTGCGACGCCCGGCGACTTTCGTATCACCGATCTGTTGACATTTGCCGGAGTGGTCCCGCCGCTGGACTAGCGACAAAGGTCCAAGGGGGTCGGGAGTCTTCATTACCCTGAGCGGGCGAGAAAAGACTCCCGACCCTTTGCGTTCGTGATCGCCGAGCAGACAATGTCAGGGGCGCGCATGGACGAGTTGTTGATGAGACGGAGCCGACGCTATATCTCTGAACTGGATTGCTCGCTCAGCCAGGCATCGAACGCCTGACGGAGAATCCGTTTATAGCGCGGGTGATACCCTGGGATGCTGGAGTAATCTTCCAGCTCCAGCATCTTCTGAATCATGCTCACAGTATACGACGCACCTTCAGCCTCGTGATCCTTGTGCCACACGGCAAGGCGATTCTCGGCCTCGCCCGTCTTGCCCTCCTCGAAGACGTGCCACTCACAGTCTTTCGAATATCGAAGGTAGGCCATGAAGACTACTCATAACGATGAAAAACCGGAAAACAATCGAGGCACATCTGCGTTCCACCCTTGCGAAATTAGGCCAGACCGATCCGAGTAGTGAAACCGGGACAGCAGGAGCGATCGACGCCGCTCGCCCGACATCGAGAGTCTGGATCAAGAAAAGAGGCCAGCCGCAATTAGAAAACATATCGAATGCCGACCTGCGTATACCAATCGTAGGCGCCAGGGACACCGATGCCCCAGAGCCCGACGGCCGGACGAACCCATGCACGGAAATGCTCACCCAGCCGCTTACCCACTTCGAATTCCAGATTCATGGCCGTCCTACTCTTCTGGTTCCAATCGATGAATAGGTTAGGTTCGAAGCTCGTCCACCATTGATTGTTAAACCAGGGAGTATCGAGAGACGCGCGTAATCTGGTGTAATTCACGTCGTTTCGACTCGGATCTCCTCCCACCGACGTGATGTGTTGGAAGGTTGGGAAGACAACCGAGTTGATTCCCGATACCGGAACGGAGACGGCAATCCCGGGACCGATTTGATACTTTCCTCGACCGAGGTCTGGGCTACCAGCCGTGGGGAAAATGATATCGCCTCCCGCCAAGAGAGTAAATCCCGGAGTTCGCCACACTTGCCCCCCCAGTCTCATGCTGAAGTCGCCGAATCCAGTCATCGACGTGCTCCCTGATGTTTGCGGGTCAAACCATAAAAACGGGAGATCTGTTCGGACCACAAATTTCTCCCCAAGCGGGATATCCACTCGCGCCACACTCTCGAATTGAACACCGCCGCCTCGCCGGTCACGATACTCGGTGGACAACTGCACTCGACCGACGACGGCCGCAGCATTCTGTCCGTTGTCGGCGGTTACGACGTTGAGGAGCCGATCGGACATCGTCTGCAGTGCGCCCTTAGACGGCTGTCGCTTCGATTCCGTCTGTGGTGTCTCGGCAGGCACGTCGGGCTGCGCTTGGACAGCCGGTTGTTTCTCCGGCTGTTGAGGTGACGGTGCAGTACCCGGTCGGGGCGGTTGAACTCGAATAGGTCCGGACTCTTCGGGCGAATCCATCTCTAAGTCCTGGGCATAGGTCTTGGCGACATCCAGCGCCGGAGACACACACACGAACGCGAGAGCGAGACAGAATAGCCACGTATGCTGTGATGCACGACCCTGAATAAGGTGGTCGGTCATTTCCGTGATCGACATAGGTGGATTCGACAGAGATGGATCATGTGACCAGGCTCATGCTGAATACAATCGGGGTAGTATGCCCTGATCCGCCGACACCTGTGCCAGGGAACAAGCAGTCACAAGAGCGCTATGCATATCATCTGAGTGAACTGTCCTCAAGGGGCTCGGCAAGGTTGGGCCGCCCCTAATGCTTTTGTCGCGCGGTTCGTTGTATCCTTCCGAAGAAGCATGATCCGGGCGCCGGGCTTGTCGGTTATCACCTTTCTCATCACGATCAGCGTGTCGCTATGACCTCCCATTCGCACATCTCTCGCCATGGGCAATTGGTGATCGGGGTACTGTTCTTGTTCGTGGTCTGCATGCCGGATCGCTCGATTGCCTTGCAGATGGACGCCAATGGCTACAACGATATGGGAATCGTGTTCCAGGAAAAAGGCGATGTCGATGCAGCCATCGAGAACTTTCGCCAGGCGATCAAACTGAAACCGGATTTCCCCGAGGCCATCTATAACCTCGGCGTGGCGCTGCAGGCCAAAGGCGATGTCGATGGCGCGATCGAACAGTATCGGTCGGTCTTGAAACTCAAACCGGACGACGCCAATACCTACGGCAACCTTGGGAACGCTCTGAAGTCGAAGGGAAACATCGACGATGCGATTGAGGCCTATAGGGCTGCCCTACGCATCAATCCCGAGAACGGGTTGGTTCACTACAACCTGGCGATCACGCTGAACACCAAAGGCGATGTGGACGGCGCGATCGCGGAGTATCGTGAAGCGATCCGGCTGCAACCTGACGACGCGAACGCGCACAACAATCTAGGCATCGTGCTCCACAAGCAGGGTAATCTGGATGGCGCGATTCAGCAATATCGCGAGGTGGTCCGGTTGAAACCCGATCACATCAGCGGCCGATACAACCTCGGAATCGCGCTCCAGACCAAGAAAGAACTCGATGCCGCGATCGTCGAATATCGCGCCGTTATTCGCCTCCAACCCGATCACATGGGGGCCCACAACAATCTCGGAATCGCGTTACAGGCCAAAGGCGACTTGGACGGCGCCATTGCCGAGTACCGCACTACGGTCGGACTGAAACCCGATCATTTTAAGGCTCACTTCAATCTGGGAACGGCCCTCTACAGCAAGGGAGACCTGGACGCGGCAATCGTAGAATTTAGAGAAACCATCCGGCTCAAGCCGGATCATACCGAGGCCCACTTCGGCTTGGGAAATACGCTCCAGGACAAGGGGGATCTCGATGGAGCCATTGCGGAATATCGGGTTGTCATTCGAGCTCAGCCGACCAACGCCGCCGCGTTCAATAACCTCGGTGCGGCCCTGCAGGCCAAGGGAGAGTTGGAAGAAGCGATCGGTATCTATCGAACCGTCCTCCTGTTTCAACCCGAGCAAGCACATGCTCGGTATAATCTCGGCGTGGCGCTACAATCCAAAGGCGATCTGGACGGTGCGATTGAGCAGTACCGAACCCTGGTGGCCAAGAGACAGGATTACACAGTCGGCTACTACGCGCTCGGCGAAGCGTTGGCACAAAAGGGTCAGCGCCAGGAAGCGGTGAAAGTGCTTCAAGAATATCTTCATCGGGAGCAGGATGCCCCCGACACGCATCGACGGATCGAGCAAGCGCGTACACGCCTCAAAGAACTCGAAGGATAACCCGCGCCCTACCTTGCGCTCCCTCATTGTGCCGAGATCGACATCGACGCCGGCAGAGAAGTCGCGTGACCCTCTACCGACCGTTACGGCACCTTTCTCTTGGGTGGATAGTTCTCGAACGCCTTGATGATCGCCTTGTTGCCCAGTTCGGTGTTTTCCTGGGCCGTATCCGCTAAAATCGCAACCATCGTCGCGCGCCACTGTAATTCCTTCTTGACCGGCTCGACCAGATCCACGACGAGTGTTCCCTCTGTATACTCATAGGTCGTGACAGTGTTGTAATTGGCTCCCCATCCGTATCCTCCGCCGTAGTACCCTCCGTAGTACCCCCCGGTCGGGCCGCTTGTCGTCCCCTGCACTCGCTGCTTGTCTTTCGTGCCAAGCCAGTAGTGGACCAAGAGGTCAGGATGTTCGTCCATTTTGACTTCCCGGAGTCCTTTCTTGGTGAGTTCTCTCGAAACGCCCGCCTCGATTCGTTTCCGTGTCAGAGAATTATCGAGGAGGCCGGTTTTCGTAATGTCTGTCAGACCCGCAAATGCAAACGTGTGGAACCGGGTAAAGTCCGTCGAAGGGTCGAAGTCTGTTTTCACATCGATGGTTGTACAAGCCTGGGCACAGAACAAGGCCATCGCTAAACAAAGAGTGGTACCCCAGATGCGCATCGTTGCCTCCTTAGAATCGTGATTCACGTACATAGCAGATCGCACGATGGGATTGCACCACTCATCAGCAATTGCTGCCGTCTGTCGTGTACGTGACCAATACTCCATAGTGATCCGATCCGACATCTAGCGTGACCGGGCTGGGCGTTCCGAATAGCTCTTGCCGGAGACAGGCATTCGGATCGGCCGGCCCCGAACGCATGGCAAAGATAAAATCGATACGCCTGGCCATGCTGAGACCCCGCCGATAACCATCAAGGATCTTCTGCCGTTCCGCCTCGGGCATCGCCTGCACGATCGAGCTGAGCGCGGGCGGCAGCGTCACTTCCTCATTCTGCGCGATCGGATTACTTGCGGGATCGTAAGAATGCAACTCGCCTGTACGGCGAGCGAGCATGTACGTATCTCTCAATCCGGCATCGTACAGCGCTCGGTATTCGGGCGAGTCCGGCTCGAAGTTGAAGTCCCCTCCGATGACGACACCCACATAGTGCCCCTCAGTCTGTAGTGTTCGCAATTTCTGCACCAATATGCGCAATTCCTCGATCCTTCGGTCTCGATCCTCTGCCAGCGCCGCAAGAATTTGTTGGGCCTCTCCTTCCTTTGGAATCCGCCCCTGAAGCTGGCCCGCTATAATGCGCTCAGTGAAATATTCGTCCCGCTCGATTCCTGAATGGAGATGCAGACTGACGGCGAGCACCTTCTTCTTGATCACGGGGTTCTCGATCTCGGCAATCAACGCATAGCGGAGCTCGCCGAATTGTACGCCCGTGGAATCCCGACATCCCCCCATCCCGCCGCTGAGCTTGAGCCCCGACAGTTTGCGAATCCGCAAAGGAGCTTTCGCAAGCACAACCAATCCGTTATTCAATCCAGGAAGGATAGCCACATTTCCCACCAGGCGAACCCCGCAGGCGTCAACCTGGTGGACTTCGTCATAATCCAGACCGGACTTCTTCAGGCCGTCCACATAGACCATCGCCGCGTCCGGCAAAGGATTGACTTCTTGCAGGAGCATGACGTCAGGCGCCGCCACAGCCATCTGCTTTACTTGAAGCGCCAATCGCGCCGCATGCTCCTCCACTGATTCACCCGGTCGAACCGTGTAACGGCCCACTTCCAACCCATGCAGCGTGTTGTACGTCAGCACGCTGAACCGACTCATGCGATTCGCGTTCTGCTCGGGACCCCGTGTTTCAGGACTCAAACTGGAGCATCCTCCAAAGAAAGACACACAGGTCAGGAACACTGACGCAAGAAAGATCGGGCGGACCGTTGACGTGAATTTTCGAGGTGCGCGCACTGGAATAATCCTGCTGCATGCCGCCAGCTGTGTGATTCGGCTGCTCATCGATTGTCCTGTCTACCTTTTTCTCCTGACATCCTCGGCGCCTGACTTCCCCACTGACTCACGGCTTCGGTTCACCCGAAGCACCTAGGCCGATGTCGACTTCGCCCTTCTCATCGAACGGCAGCTTGAATCTGCTGGGAGACTCCACGAATGCGGTACCTTTGAGTCCATAGCGCAGCTTGCCAGCGCCTGATGTGTTGAGTTCCTGAAATTGCCGGAGAAAACTATTGAGACTGGTGATGACCTCGACATTCACGACCTCGGACCCGAAGCGAGGGATGATAACTTTTTGGCCGGACATTCCGTTGCCGAACTCCTTGTCGTTGAGCTCAAGGTCGAATCGCAGGCCGTTAATTCCCAATTCCTGGTCGTTTGGATTCCGGATACGGAGCTGTACATTAAACCGTTGCTCAAACACTGCAATATCCTTCGGCACGATATTCGCGATACTGATCTTTGGTCGTTCAATATCAGGCGGCACTGTGGCGCAAGCTGTCAAACCCATCACAACCACCGACAGAAGCACACACAGCCGGCTTTGCGCTTTTCGCATGGTCGTAACTTTCTCCCTGTCACACTCTCTTGATCAGTTCGCTTGCGGCGGCGTTCAGGTCACTCAACTGTTTTCTTGGCCGGCTCACTGACGCCTTGTTGCTCAGGCTTCTCGTGAGGCACGGCCTCCTCGATCAGGTCATTAACAAATTTATTCACCGGGGTATAGGTCGAGGCCGTTTTTCGATTCTTGAAATCCGTCACGATGCTGCCCAATGTGGCTCGGGCGACATCCTCCATGTACACAGGATCTTGCGAGACGGCCTCGTTCTGCATGGTCGTTTCGGCCATTGAGGCCCACACCATCTCTCCCGTCTCCGCATCCCACAGCTGGAGCGAGACCCGCATATTGCTCGACCGAGTCTGTGCTACTCGGAAGTCGAAGCCGATAACTTTGGCGCGATCGGTCATCGTTTGCGAGAAGGCGGCGAGTTGGGGCTGAAACACGTAGCGCACACCGAGTCCGGTGGCTATTTTTCGTAGCGCGCGACCGTCGAAGATATTACTCAGTTCGTAGTCAGCTCTCATTTTGGCATACTCTCCGGCCAATCCTTGCCGGTTGATGCGCTTGGCTAATTCCTGCGGAGAGATCACGTTCCAGTTCGGCGATACCTTGTGGAGAATGTTCTCGAGCTCATATGATAATCCGCCCTCATTACCTCGGAGAGCGGGAGACGTGATGGCCCCAAACAGTGCCACGGAATGCTGCTCAAACATTGCGGGCTGAAACGACGGTGGCATCGGCGTCGAACTGGTTCTGACTTGCCACCCGTACAGCGAACTTGCGCAGGCCGTTGCAAGAATGGTGAGCAGAACCAGCCAGACGCTTGCCGCAGAAGTCATACATTTCTGTCTCATCTCATGATCTCCCTCGCCGAAGAGCCTGTCAATTCTGACTCAAACGGAAAGACCCGTTTCCAGTCGCGCTTCATATCCACCACCGTCCACCCTTTTGCGTTCGCCTCATCCAGCGCCTTGTCCAATTTCCCAATATGCGATGTACGGTCATAGGCCCACTCACGCTCGGCATCGGTGTGATGGACCAGACCCATGAAGCGGGGTCCGCCGCCCGAGGCCGTCCACTGCAGCATCTGCTGATCGCCGTCCGAATTACCGAAGGCGAAGATCGGTCGGCGGCCGATGAATTTCTGAATGCCAATGGGTTTCCCTTCCTTATCGTCGATGAAATCCACTGCAGGCAATTTGACAATCACCGGCTTGCCGCCGCGCAACTCGAACTTCTGTTTGCCCATGCTCCCGACGACCTGCTCGGGCGGAATGCCGTAAACCTCCTCGACCCAGGCACGCATGAATTCCACGCCGCCGCCGGACACGATGAACGTCTTGAACCCGTTCGCACGCAGGTAGTCAAGCAGTTGCAGCATCGGCTGATACACGAGTTCGGTGTAGGGCCGTTTAAATCGAGGATGCTTCGCCGTTGCCAGCCAGTCCTTGACGATCGTATCGAACTCCTCCGTCGTCATGCCCGTGTGTGACACCGCCAAGACTTCGAGCAATGCCTTTTCCCCGCCGGCAGCGAAGGTTTTCTTATCGCCTTCGAGTAGCGCCTTGAACGGCTGTTTCTTCTTCCACTCGGGGTGCTGCGGCGCCAGTGCCTTCACACGGTCTAGCGCAAAGGCAAGCTGGAAATAGGTCGGTTGTTCCGCCCAAAGGGTGCCGTCGTTGTCGAACGCTGCGATACGCTGGGCCGGTGGAACGAAATCGGGACCACCCTCTGTCGTCACACGGGTCACGAAGTCAACCACAGCCTTTTTGACAGCACCGTCGTTCCAAAATAAGAGCGGATCGTCCGTAGCCTTCGCCACACCCGGTATCGCCGCGATCAACGCGATCACCAGGAAGAGTCCTGCCAGTGCTCTAGCTGATTTCATGTGTCCCTCTCTAGAAACCATGGTGCGGAATCGACTTCAGCCAAAGTTTCCCCTCTTCCCGACTATTGCCAAACACACCTGTCCGTCGACCTGCAGATGGAACTCTTAGAACTTAAATCCAAGATCGAGTTTGAAGCTCCAAAATCCTGGGGTCCCTGTGTTTGATAGATCGATCCATTGCTGCCTGACACCTCCCCGGACAAGAAAATAATTGTTGATGTCCCACCGCAGACCTCCTCCTATTCCATAGCTCAAAAATGTATCAGATTTGGTCGGCTGCGCGGTGCCACAAATGTAGCCGAACCACGGATCCCAATAACATCCGGCGACCGGCGGGCCTGCTGCGATATCGGTGTTGACATAGGTACCTCCGACGT
>Ga0326726_10003840_pt1 | contig 13787 bp, 13 predicted proteins | sample MHFenrmetagenome_2_FD_207603 | JGI IMG/M metagenome (GOLD analysis project Ga0326726, IMG submission 207603) | Lab enriched peat soil microbial communities from Michigan Hollow, Ithaca, NY, United States - MHF15MN | ecosystem: Environmental > Terrestrial > Soil > Wetlands > Peat | place: USA... | reverse complement strand
ATGTGAATGATCTTGCGCTGCACCTGACCGAAGTGCTGTGGATTGCCGATGACGCGGTCGTCGAAGCGCGCGCCGACGGCGAGCAGCACGTCGCAGTTCTGCATCGCCATGTTGGCTTCGTAGGTGCCGTGCATTCCGAGCATGCCCAAGAACAGCGGGTCGGTGGCAGGGTAGCCTCCCAGCCCCATCAGCGTGTTGGTGCACGGAAACCCGAGCATCTTCACAAGCTTCGTGAGCTCCTTGGAGGCATCCGACAGGATCACCCCGCCGCCGGTATAGACCATCGGACGTTTCGCCTCGGCGAGCAGCTGCACCGCCTTCTTGATCTGCCCCGGGTGCCCCTTCATCACGGGGTTGTAGGAGCGCATCGTCACCGATTCGGGGTATTCGAAAGGACACTTGGCGCTGGTGACGTCCTTGGGAATATCGACGAGCACGGGGCCCGGCCTTCCGGACCTGGCGAGGTAGAACGCCTTCTTGATCGTGACGGCAAGATTCTTGACGTCCTTCACCAGGAAGTTGTGCTTCACGCATGGGCGCGTTATCCCCACAGCGTCGCATTCCTGGAAAGCGTCCAGGCCGATCGCGTGTGTCGGTACCTGCCCGGTGATGATCACCATCGGGATCGAGTCCATGTACGCGGTGGCAATTCCCGTCACCGCGTTTGTGACCCCGGGCCCCGAAGTCACCAGCGCCACTCCGATCTTGTTGCTCGACCGCGAATAGCCGTCCGCAGCGTGGGCCGCGCCTTGTTCGTGGCGCACCAGGATATGCTTTACCTTGTCCTGCTTGAACAGCTCGTCGTAGATGAAGAGGACCGCCCCACCTGGATAGCCGAAGACGTACTCGACTCCCTCGGCCTGAAGGGACCTGACTACGATCTCCGCACCCGTCAATTCCATGCGTGTTTCCGAAGGATTCGGTGAAAGCTTTAGAGACTAATTGCTGACACTTGATTGGTCAAGTTCTCCCTGATTTATCCCGGCTTTTGATACCATCGGACAGCCACGGTCTATTCAACCAGGACCGAAAAGAGGACGCTCCCTGGCCTCCCCAAACGAATTAGCCGAGTTTCTCGCGAGCGTCGAGCGACGCGCCTACAAGCAGGCGCTGTTCGCGGTCCGTGACTCCGAGAACGCCCTGGACATCGTGCAGGACGCCATGCTCAAGCTTGCGGAGAAATATGGCACCAAGCCGGTGGCGGAGTTGCCCATGTTGTTTCAGCGTATCCTGCAAAACACCATCCGCGATTTCTATCGCAGGCAAAGGGTCCGGTCGTTGTGGGTTACGTTGTTTTCCTCTCTTTCCGCAGGAAAGGAGGACGAAGAGTCAGATCCGCTCGAGACGCTTGCCGTCCCCGATGCCTCCCCATCCGGGGCGGGTCCTGCAGATCGGCTGGCACAGGCTCAAGTTATTGAAATAATTGAGAAAGAACTGCAGAGGCTGCCGGCGCGTCAACGGCAGGCGTTTTTGCTGCGTTACTGGGAAGAGTTGGACGTCGCCGAGACGGCAGCCGTCATGGGCTGCTCTGAAGGCAGCGTAAAAACCCATTGCTCCCGCGCGGCACACGCACTGGCAGCGGCCCTGAGAGCAAAGGGGATAGAGCTATGAACGAACAGCAGACCGCGTACCGAATCAGGCAGCTTCTCAACCGGGGGCTCGATCTGGACGCCGGCAAGCTCGCCCGCCTGAAGGCGGCACGCGAGCAGGCCTTGGCGCGCCAGCGCGTCGAGTCACCGGTATTCGTGTTGGCCTGGGCCGACAATCTGCTCGGCCGCTTCGGCGGGACTGCGTCCATCGTTCCGCGAATGCTGCTGCCGACGGCCGTCCTGATCCTCGGCTTGATCGCGATCAACCAATGGCGGGAGTCGCAGGTCGCTGCGGAAATCGAAGAAATCGACGCAGCGGTGCTGACCGGAGACCTGCCGTTGGACGCCTACCTCGACAAGGGATTCGATGCATGGCTAAAGCGCTCCTCGCACTAGCACTTTGGCTCTGCATCTCTCTCCCCGTCCTCGCTGCCGCACCAAAGAAGCCCCCCACGTGGGCTGAGTTGACGCCGGAGCAGCAGCAGATCCTCGCACCGCTTGCGGCCGACTGGAACAAGCTCGAGCCCGAGCGCAAGCGCAAATGGATCGGTATCGCCAAGCGCTATCCGAAGATGAAGCCTGACGAGCAGGCCCGGGTGCAGCGGCGCATGCAAACGTGGGCAAAGCTCACCCCCAAGGAGCGGCAGGCTGCGCGCGAAAGCTACAAGAAGATGGAGAAATTGCCGCCCGATAAGAAACAGGGCCTAACGCAGCAGTGGGAAGAGTACAACCGCCTGCCCGAGCAGGAGCGGCGCAAGCTCGGCAGTACCCCGCGCAAGCCCCCGGCCGCGCCTCGGTCCCCCGCTCCGCCCGGCGCCTCTTCCGCGCTCCCCGCTCCGGCCCCGGCCGCAAATCCGGCGAGCCCGTAAGCACCTGTCGATGGAGCCGGAGGCTCCTCTCGCTCCGAGGCCGGCAGGGCCCGGCCTCGGCAGACGCTTGGCGTCCATGACGTACGAGGCCTTGCTGGCGTTCGCGATCGCTTTTCTCGCCGGCATCGCGTTCTACGGTGCAGCAGAGGGACGCCTTGCCGGGACAATACGCTTGCTCTTCCAGATCTACCTCTTTCTGGTTCTCGGATTCTACTTCGTGGCGTGCTGGAGTCGAGGAGGCCGGACTCTGGCGATGCAAACCTGGAGGATGCGGGTCGTGCGATCCGACGGCGCTCCGATCAGCGCCGGCCGCGCGGCATTGCGTTATGCGCTCGCCTGGGTCTCGCTGGCGTCGCTGGGCGCCGGCTTCCTATGGGCGTGCATCGACCGCGACGGACAGTTTCTCCATGACCGGCTGGCGGGAACTCGCATCGTGATGACGGGCGATGCGGCCGTGAGCGATTAGGTCCGGAGGCCGACGCGTAGACCGCTACCGACGCTCGACCCACCACATCATGAGCGTCGCCGCCCCGAGAAAAACCATGCTGGGCACCACGGCAGCGATGAAGGGCTGCCAGTTCTGAAGCAGTCCCAGATGGGAAAAAAGGCTGTTCAGGAAGTGGAAAAAGACGCCCAGCATGATGCCCGAGAACACCTTGACACCCACACCCCCCGCCCGGACATGGACATAGGCAAAGGGCAACGCGAGCGCCATCATGACCAGCGAGACAAACGGATATACGATCTTCTTCCACATCGCGATCTCGTAACGCTCCGCCTTCTGCCTGTTCTCGGACAGATGGCGCGAGTACTGATAGAGATTCCACGCCGACATCCGTTCCGGCGCGACAAACAGCACGGCGAGGATATCGGGCGTCAGAACCGAGCTCCAATCCATCTCCGCGAGGCGCTGAACGCTGGTCGCGCCCGAAGTGAAGCCCGTGTTGACGATCTCGCGCAGGCGCCACATGTTCTTTCCGAGGTATTGCCCGTGTTTCGCAAAACTCATCGATTTGAGGCGGTACTGATCGTCGAACTCGAATACCCTGATGTCGGACAAGGTCGTGTCTGGCAGGACTTCCCGCACGTTGACAAACCGCCGCTCGTCCTTTACCCAAAGGCCGGTTCGGAATTCGCTCGCCACGATCGAACTTGTCGCTGAAAGCTTGAGCTGTTTCGCCGCCCGCTCCGACACGGGAGCGATGAGCTCTCCGAATATGAGCGTGGCGACCGCAAACACGACGCCTATGCGAAACAGCGTGCTAATCGCCCGCCAGGGCGCCAGCCCGGAACTGCGCATTACAGTGAACTCGGAGTTGGCGGCAAGATGCGAGAGCGCGTAGAGCGTCCCGATCAGAACCGCCAATGGAAACAGCTCGTAGACATGGCCGGGAACGGTGAGCGCGACATAGGCAAGGGCGTGCTGCAGCCGGTATCCGCCTTTGCCGAGATCGGTCAGCTCACCGATCAGGTCGAAAAACGCAAACAGGGCGAGGAATGCGGCGAATACGAACAGGGTCGCGCCGTAAATCTCCCTCGCGAGATACTTTCGTAAGGTGTCCACCTCAGTACCTCATGCCGAGCAGGGAACCGACCCGAATCCGCCGGTAGAACAGGAGACCAAGGACGCCCAGCATTCCGGCATGGACGACCCACCAGCCCGTATTGAAGCTAACTCGGCCAGAGGAGACCCAGGCCTGGACAATGCTGAGCACGTTCGCATATACCATGTAAGTGAAAAGCGCGAAGAGCAGGTTCACCGAGCGGCTGGTTCTGGGGTTGACGAAGGACAAGGGAATCGCGAGCAAAGCCAGGACGAGCGCGGAGATCGGCAAGCCGATGCGCCAGAGCAACTCGGCCAGATGAGAATTGCTCGGCGCGAGAACCAGCCCGAACGTCGACATTGCCTTCGTCGAGGTCTCTTCCGCCCGCGGTTCCCGCGTCTCGACTCGCATGGCGTAGCGCTCGAAGTTCATGACCTTGAAATCGAGATTGCCGGGTACTCCGTCGTAGTGACGCCCGTCCAGTAGGACGACCATGCGGTCGCCGTTCTCCGCCAATTCCCGGTATCCGCGCCTGCTGACCGTGATGCCCAGCCTGCCCTCCTTCATCTGGGCAATGAAAACGTTCTGTACGTTGGTCTCGTCGCCCGCGATCCCCTCGACGAAGAAAACCCGGTCAACCCCGGGGGCCTCGAGGAAGACCCCGGGTGCAATGCGCGAGACCTCGTCTCTCATTTTCATCTGGTTCCGATACTCCTCGGCTTTGCCAATCGCCCAGGGCGACAGGAACAGGGACAGCACGGCGACGAGCGCAACCAGCGGCGCGGCAAACAAGAGTACCGGACGTACCCATGCAAGAAGCGAAAGGCCCGAACTGAACCAGATCACCATCTCCGATTCCCTGTAGCTGCGCGAGAGTGTCATCAGAACCGTGACGAACAGCGTCAGCGACAGCAGAATCGGCAGATAGTTGAGCGCGGAGAACGCCAGCAGGGCAGCCACGCCTGCGGAGAGGATGTTTCCAACCGCCGCCTGGCCGAGCAACCGGATCAGCTGCGTCGTCAGCGTGATGGCAAACAAGGCCGAGAACACCGCGAGTGCGAGATTCCCGAATTCGCGCAGCAGAGCGCGCTGAAATATCACTTTGCGAACCGATCGAGGGCCGCAGAAGAGCTCGAGCGTGAGGCGAGAAGCATCGCATCGCTTTGACTTCGGCGAAGCAAACCGGAGATAATCCTCACACTTTTGCCTGAGTCAGGGTCGAGTGGAATTTAGCACAAAAATCGCGGCACCGGAGAAGCAGCCGACCGCGTGCGCCGCGGTGGGCGTATTCGAATCGCGCAAGCTCTCTCGTACCGCGGAGGCGCTCGACAAGGCCGCACGCGGCCAATTGCGCGAGATCCTTCGCTCGGGAGACATGGACGGGAAGGTCGGCAGCACGCGCATGCTGTATCGCGTACGCGGTGTGGCTGCGGAGCGCATCCTCCTCGTGGGGCTTGGAAAGGAGAAGGAGTTCGGCGACAAGCAGTATCTGGACTGCGCACGCGCCGCGCTCTCGGCGATTCGGGAAACCGGAGCCCGCGACGCTTGTTTGTATCTCACTGAGCTGCAAGCGCCCGGCCGCGATGCCACATGGAAAGCGCGCCAGCTCGTCCTGGCCGCGGCCGACGTCGGCTATCGATTTGATCAAATGAAGAGCAAGAAGGCGGCGACGGGCTCGCTTGCCCACGTCGCTGTCTCTGCGGTGCAGAGACACGAGGCTCCCGCTCTGGAGCGCGGCGTGCGCGAAGGGCGCGCCATCGCCGCCGGAATGTCCCTCACCCGCGATCTCGGCAATCTTCCCGCGAACGTATGCACCCCCGCTTACTTGGCTGAGAGTGCAGTGAAGCTCGGGCGCGAATGGAAGCTTGCGGTGGAAGTGCTCGAGCAGAAAGACATGGAAAAGCTCGGCATGGGCTCGCTACTCTCGGTGGCCAGGGGGTCGCATCAGCCGCCTAAGTTCGTGATCCTGCGCTACTCGGGCGCCGCGAAGAAGGAACGTCCCGTGGTGCTCGTTGGAAAAGGAATCACCTTCGATACCGGCGGCATCTCCCTCAAGCCGGCGGCCGAAATGGACGAGATGAAATTTGACATGTGCGGCGCCGCGAGCGTTCTGGGTACGCTGCGCGCGGTGGCGGAGCTCAAGCTCAAGCTCAACGTCGTCGGACTGGTGCCGACGTGCGAGAACATGCCGGGGGGCGCGGCCACCAAGCCGGGTGACGTCGTCACCACCATGTCGGGCCAGACCGTCGAGATCCTCAACACCGATGCCGAGGGGCGCCTCATCCTCGCCGACGCCCTGAGCTACGCCGAGCGCCTCGAACCCCAGGCCGTAATCGATATCGCCACCCTCACGGGCGCCTGCGTCATTGCGCTCGGTCATGTCTGCTCCGGACTGTTCGCCAACAAGGACGGCCTCGCTCAGGAGCTGCAATCGGCGGGAGCGGAGTCGTGGGACCGCGTGTGGCAGCTGCCGCTGTGGGACGACTACCAAGAGCAGCTCAAGAGCAACTTCGCCGACTTCGCCAATATTGGCGGGCGCCCCGCGGGCAGCGTCACGGCGGCATGCTTTCTGTCGAAGTTCACCCGCAAGTACGATTGGGCGCATCTGGACATCGCCGGGACGGCGTGGAAGTCGGGGAGGGAAAAAGGGGCAACGGGCAGGCCCGTACCTCTACTGACGACTTTCCTGATCAAGCGCGCAAAAGGATAAGCTCGGAGGAAGCCACGACGGCTCCGCTGCATACCTGACTGCAGGCCATTGCTCATGACACGCATCGACTTCTATTCCAACGCCGAGTCCAAGCTTCAGGCTGCCTGCCAGCTCGTCGCCAAGGCAGTCCGCGAGCAATTGCCGGTCTTGGTCTACGCGCCTGACCAGAACATGGCTCGCAGCTTCGACAAGGTGCTGTGGACCTATCAGGCGATTGGCTTCGTCCCACATTGTCTGGCGGGCGACGCCCTGTCCGCCGAGACCCCCGTGGTCATAGCGTTCGATGACTCCGAGGCCGCACACCACCGAGTTATCCTCAATCTTCACTCGGACACGCCGCCCGCTTTCAGCCGCTTCGAGCGGCTGATCGAGGTGGTCGGCACGGACGACGACGATCGGCAGCGCGCCCGAAGCCGTTTCCGCTTCTATCGCGATCGCGGCTACGAAATCCGTCACCACGACCTGACGAAATCGACTTCATGAGCGAGCCGGAAGACTTGCTGGGAAAGGCGGATGCGTTCCTGAAGCGCTATCACCCTTCGCGCGCGGCTGCCCACGACGTACCGGTACTCACCGAGGTCATCGCCGAGGCCCACGAGGCTCCGGCGCAGCCGGACCCGGCCGGCGTGGCGCAAGGCGCCCAGGCCGGGAACGAGCTGCTCGAGCTGGAGCAACGGTTGAAGCAGAGCATACTCGAGGCCGTCGCTTCGCACGTCCTCAATACCGTCGAGGAGCCGCTCAAGGCACGCCTCGACGAACACCTGCAGCGCGCGCTCGTCACGCTGAGCGCCCAGGTCAAAGCCGACCTGGAGACGCTCATCCGCGAGGCCGTCGCCCGGGCTGTGGCTGCGGAAATCGGGCGAACACGCGGGCCTTCGCGACGCGGCTGAAGCTATAATCCCCACAGAGCGCGTCGAACCGGGCTCCTCTAGTGAGCGCCGCTCGGCGCGCTTTTTCGTTCTGACGGCAAATGGAACTCCCAAAGAGCTTTGACCCGCACGAGGTCGAGAAGCGCTGGTATCCCCTCTGGGAATCACGCGGCTACTTCGCGCATTCCGCGGGCCCCGACAAGCCGGCGTACTGTATCCAGCTGCCGCCCCCGAACGTCACCGGCACCCTACACATGGGGCACGCATTCCAGCAGACCCTTATGGACGCCTTGATCAGATACCACAGGATGCGGGGTTTTGACGCGAACTGGGTGGTCGGCACCGATCATGCCGGGATTGCGACGCAGATCGTTGTCGAGCGCCAGCTCGATGCCGAAGGCAAGACCCGTCGCGACCTCGGCCGGGAAGCATTCGTCAAGCGCGTCTGGGACTGGAAACAGCATTCGGGCTCGACCATCACGCGCCAGATGCGCCGCCTCGGAGCGTCCGCCAACTGGAGTTTCGCGGATTCGGATGGGCAGAAATCGGGCTACTTCACCATGGACGAGCGCATGTCACGCGCCGTCATCGAGGTGTTCGTGCGGCTGCACCAGCAGGGCCTGATCTACCGCGGCAAGCGCCTGGTGAACTGGGATCCGGTGCTCGGCACTGCCGTTTCCGACTTGGAAGTAGACAGCGAGGAGGAGGACGGCAAGATCTGGGAGATTCATTATCCGCTGGAGGGCGGCAGCAAAGGGGTGGTCGTCGCGACAACGCGGCCGGAAACCATGCTCGGCGACGTGGCCGTCGCGGTGAATCCGAAAGACAAACGCTACACCAGGCTCGTCGGCAAGCGCGTGCAGCTGCCCTTGAGCGCGCGCGTAATTCCGGTGATCGCGGACGACTACGTCGACCCGGAATTCGGCACCGGCTGCGTGAAAATCACGCCGGCGCACGATTTCAACGACTACGTAGTCGGGCAACGCCACAGTATGCCTTTGATCTCCATCCTTGGTCTCGATGGGAAGCTACTCAGCAAAGCCACTGTTTTGCGTGTTCCATCCAGGGCCATACGCCCAACGATCGAGGCAGCCTGGGATCATCAAGAAGCTTTAGAAGCAATTCCAGAAGAATACCGCGGTCTCGACAGGTTTGAAGCGCGCAAGCGCATCATCGCCAACCTAAGGACTCAAAACCTGCTCGTCTCGGAAAAGCCTTACAAGCTCCGCGTGCCGCGCTCGGGCCGCACCGGCGAGATCGTCGAGCCGATGCTCACCGACCAGTGGTTCGTGAAGATGGAAGGTCTCGCCAAGCACGGCCTCAACGCGGTGGCGAAAGGCAACGTGAAGTTCTACCCCGAGCACTGGACCAGTTGGTACAACCAGTGGCTGGAGAAAATCCAGGATTGGTGCATCTCGCGCCAGCTCTGGTGGGGACACCAGATCCCGGCGTGGTACGACGACAAGGGCAGCATCTACGTTGCCCGTAACGAAGAGGAGGCCAAGAAACAGGCCGCGGCGAAAGGCTATTACGGCACACTGAAACGCGACGATGACGTGCTCGACACTTGGTTCTCCTCCGCGCTCGTTCCATTCAGCTCGCTTGGCTGGCCGGAGAAGACACCGGATCTGGAGCGCTTTCTACCCTCCTCCGTGCTCGTCACTGGCTTCGACATCATTTTCTTCTGGGTCGCCCGGATGATCATGATGACTCTACATTTCACCGGAGAGGTACCTTTTAAGCATGTCTACATCAACGCCCTGGTGCGCGATGCCGAGGGCGAAAAGATGTCGAAATCGAAAGGCAATACGCTCGATCCGCTCGACCTCATCGACGGCATCTCTCTCGATGCCCTAATCGAAAAATCCACTGCAAGTCTCTTACGTGGTGAGCACAAGGCGAAGATCGAGAAGTACGTTCGCACGCACTATCCGAACGGCATCCCCTCTTTCGGTGCCGACGCCTTGCGTTTCACCTTCGCATCGATTGCAACGTTCGCACAGACTCTCAATTTCGACCTCAACCGCTGTGAGGGCTACCGCAACTTCTGCAACAAGCTGTGGAACGCGACACGGTTCGTGCTGATGAACTGCGACGGCAAGGACACCGGACTCGACGAGTCCCTGCCGCTGGAATATTCCTTCGTCGAACACTGGATCATCGCCACGTTGCAGGACGCCGAAGACGAAGTCGAACATAGTTTCGACGAATATCGCTTCGACAACGCGGCACGGGCTATCTATGAATTTGTTTGGAACGAGTACTGCGATTGGTACGTTGAACTGGCGAAGACTCGGCTCGCGAACGGTAATGAAGCGGAACAACGGGCCACGCGCCGCACGCTAGTGCGCGTACTCGAAGCTGCGCTGCGATTGGCGCATCCGATCATTCCCTTTATCACTGAAGAACTATGGCAAAAGATCGCACCGCTTTCCGGAAAGGTCGGGCCCAGCATCATGCTGCAACGCTTTCCGGAAGCGGATATGAGCAAGCGTGCCCCCACGGCCATAACGCAAGTTGCCACGCTGAAGGGTTTGGTGGAAGCGTGCCGCTCGCTTCGCAGCGAGATGGGTTTGTCGCCCGCGGAAAAGGTTGCGGCACTAGTCGAGGGCGACGTTACCAGTGTGGGTGCGGAGGTGTTGCGCCCCCATCTCATGGCGCTGGCAAGGTTATCGGAGGTAAGGTTTGTAGAGGTACTGCCCACCTCGCAAGCGCCGGTCGCCGACGTTTACCCTCTCCGCATAATGCTGGACGTCAAGATCGATGTTGCCGCAGAGCGTGCACGGCTTCAAAAAGAGATCGCTAGAGTCGAAAGCGAAATAGCCAAGGCAAGCGCCAAGCTCGCAAATCCCAGCTTCGTTGAGCGTGCTCCGCCCGCGGTGGTCGCCCAAGAAAGGGAGCGCCTCGCCGCATTCAAGGCGACGCTAAAGAAGCTGAAGGATCAGCTCGACAAGCTCGGGCCCTGAGCATTCAAGCTGCTCCCCCGTGATACCCGCGCTGCGAGCGTTCCGCTCCGAGAGCTTCCGGATCTTCTACGCCGGGCAGGGCCTCGCGCTCCTGGGGAACTGGATCCAGAGCGTGGCGATGAGCTGGCTCGTATATCGCGTAACCGGCTCGGCGCTGCTGCTCGGCGTGACCGCCGGCGCGCAGCAGCTGCCCGTGCTGTTCCTGTCCCCGATCGCGGGCGTATGGGCCGACCGCGTCAATCGGCGGCGGCTGCTGATCCTGCTCCAATCGCTCGCGTTCGTGCAGGCATTGACGCTCGCCGCGCTCACTTTCGCCGATGCAGTTCGCGTCCCCTACCTGATCGGCCTCGCTCTGCTCCTGGGGATGATCACCGCGTTCGAGACGCCGACTCGCCAGGCCTTTCTCCTGGAGCTGATCGAGCACCGCGAGGACCTGCCGAACGCGATTGCGCTGCAGTCGATGCTCTTTCAATCGACGCGCTTCGTCGGACCCTCCGTGGCCGGATTGATGCTCGCCGCGTTCGGTGAGGCCTGGTGCTTCTCCACCAACGCGCTGTGCTATCTGGCGATCATCGGGACCTACGCCTCGGTGCGGGTGAAATCGCACGAGCCTCCCGGGAGCGGGGTGGAGTGGTGGCGCCAGCTCGCTTCAGGATTTGCCTACGCGTTCGGCTTTACCGGGACCCGGCGCCTGCTGCTTCTTCTCATGACGTTGGGGCTCTTTACTGCGCCATGGCAATCCTTGATGCCGATTTTTGCCGCGGAAACCTTCAGCGGCGACTCGAGGACGTTCGGTTTTCTGATCGGCGCGGTGGGCTTAGGGGCGGTGATGGGCACCTTCGTCCTTGCGGCGCGCAGCTCTGTGCGCGGCCTGGGCCGGGTCGTCGCTGCGACAACCGTCACCGCCGGCGCCGCCCTGATCGGGTTTTCCCTTTCGGAAACGCTATGGGTGTCGCTCGCATTCCTCGCCCTCTTCGGCGCCGGGCTGGTCGTTACCGCGGCTTCGATCAACACCATTCTTCAAACCCTGGCCGAGGAAGACAAGCGCGCGAGGATCATCAGCATGTACGTCATGTGCTTCCTCGGATTTGCGCCCATAGGCAACTTCATCGCGGGCGCGCTTGCTGAATCGATCGGGGTGCACTGGACCCTGTTTTCCTGCGGCGTGGTCGTCGCCGCGGCCGGGAGTGTATTTGCGCTGCGCCTGACGAGCTGGGCGCAAGCCGTGAGGCCCGTCTACCTCAAGCAGGGAATCATCCGCGATCGATAGGCACCGAGCGGTCGTCTCACTTCTTCTTCATGAAGAAGGTGAAGACCTTGTCGTTCTCCGCGTGCGAGAGCAGTTGATTTCCGGTCTGCTTGGCGAAGGCCTGAAAGTCCTTTACCGATCCCGGATCGGTGGCGAGGACGCGCAGTACCTGTCCGCTCCCGAGGTCGGCGAGGGCTTTCTTGGCGCGCAGGATCGGAAGCGGGCAATTGAGTCCGCGCACGTCCAGATCCTTGTCGAAGGTCGTCATGATTGTCCGCTTGCTTTCAAAGGGGCAAAAACTATATACCAAACCGCGCGCCCTTTGAAGCGCGACGAGGTTGCCTAATCAGTTTCCGATACTTAAACTGGAACGCAGACAGCGGCTGACTGCCACGGGAGCGCCTTTGGCAAAGGAATCGCCACGAACTGACTTGCAATGGCTGGTGTATGTCGCCAGTCTTCCAATGGACGACCCTGCTGCGAGAATGCGGGTACTGCGCACGCTCGAAGCGATGGGTTGCGCTCTGCTGCGCGAGGGTGTCTACCTGCTGCCCGACAACCCGGTGAACCGGCAAGGCCTGCAGCGCTTGTCCGAGCACATGAGCCGGATGAACGGTTCTGCTCATGTGCTGCACGTGACGAGCGCCGATGCCGAGCAGGGACGGTCGTTCAAGTTGCTCTTCGACCGCGCCGGAAAATACGAGAACCTGATCAAGACCATCCAGGGGCTGCGAGCGGGATTTGGCATTTCCGAGCCGAGCGCAATTGCCCGAGTCCTCAACAAGCAGCGCCGCGAGTTCGAAGCGATCAGCGCGCTGGACTTCTTTGATTCGCCGCTGAAGGAGCGCGCGGCTCGGGCGCTACGCGAGACCGAGGCCGAGGTACGGAAAAGGATGTTTCCCGACGCTGCCAAGTCCGGAGGCCGCCTGACTCAGACGGGGCGATACTACTTCAAGCGCGTCTGGGTGTCCCGCAAGCCTCTCCTGGCCGATCGGCTCGCCTCGGGGTGGCTGATCCGGCGGTTCATCGACCCAGAGGCGACGTTGATGTGGCTGGAAAAGACTCAAGCGTGTCCGTCAACCGCGGTCGGGTTCGGCTTCGAAGGTGCGACCTTTTCCAACAGCCGAGACAAAGTGACGTTCCAGGAGTTGCTGGCGCGGTTCAGTTTGGACGGCAATGAAACGCTCGCCAGAATTGGCGCGCTGGTGCACTACCTCGACACCGGGGGCGCGCCGGTTGCCGAGGCGGCCGGCGTGGAAACGCTACTCCAGGGAGCGCGGCGGCGCTGCACCAGCGACGAAGAGCTGTTCACCGAGAGCGAGAAGACGTTCGATCTTCTGTACGAAGCGTACTTCGAAGGTCCGGACAAGGACAATCCCTCTCGCTAGCGGTTCTTTCTCTCCTCGGCCTGCTGCGTGCGCAGATCCCGCAGGCGTGCCTCGACGGCCGAGAGTTGGTAGAAGTCGCCGTCACCGCTTTTCTGTGCAAGCTGGAGCTGCTCGATCGCGGCCGGCAAAGTTCCCTGCAGGACGTAGGTCTCGGCGAGAGCCTGGTGGTGCAGCAGGCGCTTGCCGGACGCGGCATAGGATTTGGCCTGGAGGTTGTAAAGCTTGGCATCACGCGGATAGCTCTTCACGAGGTCGGCGAGCCAGGCAAGCGCCGCTGGGTGCTGCCCCATGCCCTGCAACACGTCGACGTAGGCGTAGTGAAGCGGCCGATAGTTGGGGAAGCGCGACAGAGCCGAGCGAAGCACGTCTCTGGCCCCCGCTGCGTCGCCCTCGCCGAGGCGAATGCGCGCCATGAGCAGCTCCACCATGGGATGGGGTCCCAGGAGCTTGCGCGCGGCTTCGGCCTCGGATTCGGCGCGGCGAAAGTTCCGCGCCCGCGCCTGGGCACTGGCAAGACCGTAGTGCGCCCCTGCCTCGTTGGCGTAGCGGTGCTCGCGCACGAGCTCGTCGAAATGCGCGACGGCATCACGCGGCGGGCCCTGC
>Ga0326726_10003839_pt1 | contig 13787 bp, 15 predicted proteins | sample MHFenrmetagenome_2_FD_207603 | JGI IMG/M metagenome (GOLD analysis project Ga0326726, IMG submission 207603) | Lab enriched peat soil microbial communities from Michigan Hollow, Ithaca, NY, United States - MHF15MN | ecosystem: Environmental > Terrestrial > Soil > Wetlands > Peat | place: USA... | reverse complement strand
TCTTCCGTATCCGCCAGCACCACCGACATGAATTCCTTTAGCCGTTCCTCTTCCGGGCTGAACGTGGCCGCCTGCTGTTCCGTTTGCGTCGGCGCCAGAGTGCCCGCCTGGTTCAGCACCACCGACGGGTCCACCCCGAAGTACATCGCCACCAGTGCCAGCACGATCGCCCCGATACCGCCGCCGACCAGACCTGGCTTGCCCACACGCAGCCCGCGCCGGTCTTCGATGTTGTCACTGCGGCGGCCGTTTTCCCAGCGCATGGGGTGCTCCTTGGCATGTTGAGGGGAAAGTCTATTGTAGTCATTGTCGGCCCATCAACCGGACGTCCGGCAGCCAGCCGGATCGACCGGGCCCGGATGCTTTAGGCGCCAAACCCAGGGTTTTCGTTGTGCGGGTGCAACAAAACAACACTTCCTCCGCAATGTGACGTAAAAAACAACAGTTTTGCTTGTAGGGAAGTTCCGAGTCTGGATAATAGGCCCTGTCCCCCAAGCACATATCCGTGCAGGACAGCTCTGCAGAGCTTCAAACCACAATTGGTTATTCATTTTTCTTTAGGAGAAAGCAATGAAAAAATCGCTGATCGCCCTGGCCATCGCCAGCGCCGTTTCCGCCCCCGCTTTTGCGGCCACCAGCAACGTCGACGTCTACGGCGTGCTGAACCTGTCCGTGAACTGGTACAACGACCAGTTCGACTCCAGCGACATCCAGGTGACCTCCAACGCCAGCCGCATCGGCTTCAAGGGTTCGGAAGATCTGGGTGGCGGCCTGTCCGCAATCTGGCAGATCGAATCCGGCATCAACGCGGACGAAGGTAATGGCACGTTTGCTTCCCGCAACACCTTCGTTGGCCTGTCGGGTGGCTGGGGTACCGCGCTGTTGGGTAAACACGACACCCCGTTCAAGCTGGTGGGCCGCTCTGTTGACCTGTTTGGCGACACCATCGCTGACTCGCGCAACCTGATGGGCAGCAATCTCGGTTTGGGGTCTTCCGACATGCGTGCCAACAACGTGATCGCCTATGTCTCCCCTAACTTCAGCGGCTTCAACGTCGTTGCTGCTTACAGCACAGATCCGGTCAATTCCACTTCCGCGCCCGATGGTTTTAGTACGAATCCTGCTGTTGTTGGTAATACTGATGTGTTGACCATCAACGGCACCTACACCAATGGCCCCCTGTACCTCGGTGCTGCTTACAGCACCGGCGATGGACTCAAGAACTACCTCGCTCAGGACGACAACTGGCGTTTTGCCGCTGGCTACACCTTGGGCGACTTCAGGATCGTCGGCCAGTATGACCAATACAATGCTTCAAGTGGTGCCTCTAATCCTCTCGATATCCCGGACTACTCTGCATGGATGGTGGGCGGTTCCTACACCATGGGCGCAATGGTCTTCAAGGCCGACTACATCAGCGGCTCGTTCGATAATTGCGACAGCGCAGATATTTGCGATCCTGATCAGTGGGCTATCGGCATGGACTACAACCTGTCCAAACGTACCACCGTCTATGGTCTGTATGCTTCTGGCCATACCGTCCTCGGTCTGGGAGCTGGCGATAGCGACATAAACGCCAGCATCGATGGCTATAGTCTTTCAACCGGAGATCTTGGCAGCGTTGGTGGCTTCGCTCTGGGTATCAAGCACTCCTTCTAATTCAATGCCGGGTTCGCCCGGTTCGAATCAGGAAGTTGAAACGGGCTCCTTCGGGAGTCCGTTTTTTATGTCAGGCCGAGACGCCTGTAAAATCGCAGGCCTGTTGCCGCTCGCACGCTGATTTTACCTGACGCCCGATGATGCCTGCTCCCCATACCTTTTCTCTCCCCCCCGATCTGCAACAGGCCCTGCATCGCGCGCTCGAATACCGCAAGGGCGGGCGCCCCGCCGAGGCCGCGGCGCTGTATCGGCAGTATCTGACCCGCTATCCGCAGCATCCGGCCCTGCTCGGGGCTTTGGGCGAACTGCTGCTGCAGCAGGGCGATTTTCAGGCGGCGCTGCCCCTGCTGGAGCAGGCGAAGCAAGCGGCGCCGGGCCATGCCCCCCACTGGCTGATGCTGACGCAGTGCCTGCTGCAACTGGAGCGGGCGAAGGACGCGAAAAAGATCATCTCCGAGGCGATCGGCAAGGGCCTGCGCCACCCGCTGGCGGATGAATTGCTCAGGCAGGCGCGTTCGGGGCACAAGCAGAAATCCGGGAAACCCGTTCCCTTGAACGAGTCGCTGCGCCAGCTCGAAGCCTTGTTCCAGGCGGGCCGTTATGGCGAGATGGAGATGCTTGGCCGGGAGCTGCAGCACCACCATGCCAAAGCGCCGCGGCTCGAGTATCTGCTGGGCTCGGCCGCCCTGATCCAGGGGCGGCTGCGGGACGCGCTGCCACCGCTCCGGCGCGCGGTGCAGCTCGATCCCAGGCTGGCGGAGGCGCAGTTCAATCTGGGCTTCGCACTGGAAGGGCTGGGCCGTCTGGACGAGGCGCTGGATGCCTATCGACGGACGGTGGCCGTTGCGCCGCAACTGGCTGAAGCGCACAACAACCTGGGCAATGTGCTGCAAAAGCTCAAGCGCCATGACGAGGCGGTGTCGGCTTACCAAAAGGCCCTCGCCCTGCGGCCGGAAGTCGCTCAATACCACATGAACCGTGGCGATGCCCTGCGGGATCTGCAACGACTGGAGGACGCGGATGCGGCCTATCGAACCGCGATCCGACTCAAGCCCGACCTGGTTGAGGTTAATCTCAACCTCGCCCATGTCCTGCAATTGCAAGGGCGCTACGAGGCGTCCGTGGAACACTTTCAGCGTGCGATCGACCTCAGGCCGGATTATGTCGAGGCCTATCAAGGGATGGGCCACGCTTTGCGTTCGCTGGGTCGCCATGAAGAGGCAGAAGCAGCGTATCGACGCGCATTGGAACTCAAGCCCGATGACGCCAGTATATATATTAATCTTGGCAAGGTACTCAAGGAAGCGTCCCGCTACGAGGCTGCCCTTGACTCGTTTCAACGGGCGCTGGCCTTAAAGCCTGATTCCGATTCTGCCTTCAATCAACTGGCCGGTACCCTGCTGGACATGGGACGGCATGAGGAGGCGCTCAAGGCCTATCGTCGCGGGCTGGCACTCGATCCGGGCGGGCTTTTTTACATGCACAGCAATATGCTGATGATGCTCACCTATCAGGCCGGAGGGACGCCACAGCAGATTCAGGCCGAGGCGCGTGCCTTCGGCGAGAAGGCGGCGCGCAAGGCTGTGCCGTTCATGCATCACGACAATGTGCCCAACCCGGGTCGCCGCTTGCGCATCGGCCTGGTTTCCGGCGATCTGGGGAATCATCCGGTGGGGTTTTTCCTGCAAAACGTGCTGGAAAGCCTCGACCCGGACAAACTGGAGGTGTTCGCCTATGAGACGTCCGAACGCAAGGACACGCTCAACCAGCGACTGCGTCGCTCAGTCCACCAATGGCGTGATGCAAGCGTCGCCAGGATGAGTGACGAGGTGCTGGCGAACCAGATTCGGGCCGACGGCATCGATGTCCTGATCGACTTGGCCGGACATACCGGCAAAAACCGGCTGCCCGTGTTTGCCTGGAAGCCGGCGCCGGTGCAGGTCACCTGGTTGGGTTATTTCGCCACGACCGGGCTGAATGCGGTTGACTATGTTCTTGCCGACCCGCGGGTTTTGCCAGCAAGAGAGGAAGGACAATTTGTTGAGAAACCTTGGCGTTTGCCGGATGTTTATTATTGTTTTAGTCCGCCAGAAGTGGCGTTAGGGGTTGCACCGTTGCCAGCAGGTCAAACCGGCTTGGTGACGTTTGGCTGTTTCAATAATCCCAGCAAATTAAACGACGGTGTGATTGCGTGTTGGGCAAAGGTGCTTAATGCCGTTGCCGATAGTCAGCTGTTTCTCAAATACAAGGGGTATAAGGACGCCACTTTGGTCAAGGGGGTTCGTGACCGTTTCGCCCGGTTTGGCATCGCCGGGGAAAGGTTGCGCTTCGAAGGAAACTCTCCGCGAGACGAATATCTGGCGGCCTATCACCATGTGGACATTGCCCTCGATCCTTTTCCCTACCCCGGCGGAACAACCAGCGTCGAAGGCTTATGGATGGGGGTGCCCGTGCTTACCTTGGCCGGGCAGCGTTTCATCAGCCATCAAGGCGAGACGATTTTGCACAACGTCGGACTGCCGGAGTGGATCGCGGTCGACGAGGACGACTACGTGGCGAGGGCGGCGGCTTATGCAAGGGATACGCAAGCGCTCGCCGCGCTGCGGGCGGGGCTGCGAGATCGCCTGCTGGCCTCGCCGCTTTGTGACGCCCCCCGCTTCGCACGCAATTTCGAGGATGCCATGCGGGGCATGTGGCAGAAATGGTGTGGGGAGCAGCAACCACCCGAAGTGTCCAGTTAATATCTGAACCACGATAAGACTACGGGCTTCTTCGGGAGCCCGTTTTTATGCAGTCAGCCTTCCATCACCTCGAAATCGTGCGTGATTGCTGCAACCTTGCCGAGCATGATGCTGGCCAATACGGAGGGCACTGAGGTGGTCTTGGGTTGCCAGCTACTCAAACAGCTTATGAAGCAGTTCATCGCGGGTGATGCCATGATGCGCGGCTATGCTGGCCAGAATGGCGGCGAGTGTTCCGAGTTTCAGTGGGTCGTGGTTGGGCAGGGTGATGTGGTGTTCGCCTTGAACCGTACTGGTCAGGCGAATGTGGCTACCTGTCTGGCGAGTGGTGGCATAACCCAGGCGGACTAGACGTTTGACCTACTCAGCGCCGGACAAGTCGCGCGGGATCTTCATGCGGCGAGGACTTCCTCGCGGGTGATGTGCAGGCGAATGATGCTGGGGGATTGCCCTGCGTCAAAATGGCAATGTACGGCGTCTCTGACCTGCGTGTGGAGGCTGGGCAGATCGTCGGCCTCGGTGATGATGTCCACGCCAACCCCGCGAGCGATGTAGCCGCCTTCCGGCGCTTCTTCTACGATGAAATGAATTTCGGTCATGACGGCATCCCCGGGAAACGGTCTATAGGTTCAAGTATCGCCTAACTTGGGGTGAGGGTGAAACAGACTCTTTTGCAAGTCCTTGTAGCCGATCAGCCTTCCACCACCGCGAAATCGTGCGTGATCTCTGCCACTTTCCCGAGCATGATGCTGGCCGAGCAGTATTTCTCGGCAGACAGGTGCACCGCCTGTTCGACGCGTTTGGGGTCGAGCGCCTTGCCGGTGACGGTGAAGTGGACGTGGATTTTGGTGAAGACTTTGGGGTCGGAGTCGGCTCGTTCGGCGTCGATGTCGGCGACACAGTCGGTGACCTGCTGGCGACCCTTGCGCAGAATGTGGACGACATCAAACGCCGAGCCGCCGCCCAGCCCCAGCAGCAGCATTTCCATCGGGCGCACAGTGATGTACTTGTTAAGTCATTAGGACTACGGTCTTATCGCTTATTTGATACACTGCCCGTGTGAAATTTACCCGGTATTTCTTGTCCATACGGCAACGGCCGGATCGGGCCTCGATCAAGTTGGAATGGATACAGCGTGTGATTGATCACCCGGAACGGGAAGTGGTCCAGGCCGATGGGCGGATTCGCCGTTGGACCGCCGTTTCAGAAGCAGGGGGTAAGTATTTGCGTGTGATCCTTTTGCCGGACAGAGAAACCGTCCACAACGCATTTTTTGATCGGAGGTATGTGCCATGAAGATTAAATACTTTCAGGACACCGATACGCTTTACATCGAATTCAAGCCAACGGCCGTGAGCGAGAGTAGGGACCTGGATGAAAACACCCTGCTGGATTTGGATGCAGAGGGCAATGTTTGTGGCATCACCGTCGAACATGCGCGGGACCGTGCGGATATTCCGCAATTCTCTTTTGAGCAAATCGCGGCCTGAAGCATTTCTTAACAGAGAACGGGCGCCTGGGGCGCCCGTTTTCATTTGTTCAGCCTTCCACTGCTTCGAAATCGTGCGTGATCTCGGCGGTCTTGCCAAGCATGATCGAGGCCGAGCAGTATTTCTCGGCCGACAGGTGCACCGCCTGTTCGACGCGCTTGGGGTCGAGCGCCTTGCCGGTGACGGTGAAGTGGACGTGGATCTTGGTGAAGACTTTGGGGTCGGTGTCTGCGCGTTCGGCTGAAAGGTCGGCGACACAGTCGGTGACCTGCTGCCGGCCCTTGCGCAGGATGTGGACGACATCAAACGCCGAGCAGCCACCCAGACCCAGCAGCAGCATTTCCATCGGCCGCACGCCGAGATTCTTGCCGCCGGATTCGGGCGCGCCGTCCATGACGACGCTGTGGCCGGATTCGCTCTGGCCGACGAAGCTGACGCCTTCGATGAGTTTGACGCGGGCTTTCATGGGGTTCCTTCAGGCAACAATTGTGCGGAGTTTGTACCACAAAATCCCCAGCCATTCGTGCAGGGCGAAGCTGCTGTCGCGCAGCCCGGCGGGGGTGGGCAGCAGGTCGAGGATGGTGTCCACGCGGGTGCTGGAAAACTGGATGCCGGCGGGGATGACGCTGAGTCCTTGCGCTTCGAACAGCGGCACGGCGCGGCGCAGGTGCCAGGCGTGGGTGACCAGCACGATGCGCTGGACGCCTGCCTGCTTGAGCAGGGGCGCGGAGTACCGGGCGTTTTCCCAGGTGGTGGTCGAGTCGTCCTCGATCCACTTGGCAGAGAGGCCGTATTCGCTTTGCAGGATGTGTTGCATGATGCGGCTCTCGGCGAGCGTGCCGCAGTCGGCCATGCCGCCGCTGGCCAGGAGGGGCAGTCCGCTGGCGCGATGCAGGAAAGCGGCGTAGCGAAGGCGTTCCAGGCTGATGCTGTTGAGGGTGTCGCCGCCGTATTCGGCCTCCCCCAGGCGCCGCCCGCCGCCGAGGACGACGATGGCGTCTGCCGTCTTCAGCGTGGAGGGGCTCACGGGGCCGCTGATTTCCAGGCTTTTCAGCAGCAAACCGCCGACCCAGGGCATGGACAGGCCGTAGAGCGCAATAGTTGCAAGCAGGATCAGGGTCAGGGACAGACGGGGGCGTCGGCGCTGAACGACGAGCCCGGCGACCAGCAGCAACACCAGCGATAGCGGGGGCAACAGGGCGGCGGCGACAAGGTGGGTGGCAAGCCAGGCAGACATGGTGTGGATTGTATGCCAGCGTGATACCTGATTCGCATCGAGTGTTTGACTTTGTGCAAGGGGGGCGGTTAAAATGCCCGGCTTTCCGAGAATGTCCTCTGTGCAGAGGTTGGGTCATGAAAACCTTTTCCGCTAAAACGCATGAAGTCAAACGCGACTGGTTCGTGGTTGACGCTGATAACAAAGTGCTGGGTCGCCTGGCTTCCGAGATTGCGCGCCGCCTGCGCGGCAAGCACAAGCCCGAGTTCACGCCCCACGTCGATACCGGCGACTACATTGTGGTGGTCAACGCCGGCAAGATGCGCGTGACCGGCAACAAGGACCTCGACAAGAAATACTATCGCCACTCCGGTTACCCCGGCGGCATCTACGAAACGACTTTCGCCAAGATGCAGGAGCGTTTCCCCGGTCGTGCGCTGGAAAAAGCGGTCAAGGGCATGCTGCCCAAGGGCCCGCTTGGCTACGCCATGATCAAGAAAATGAAAGTCTATGCGGGTGCGGACCATCCGCACGAGGCTCAACAGCCCCAGCCCCTGGACATCCAGTCTTAAATACAAATCCAAGCTTAATTAAGGTCATAACATGATCGGTAACTACAACTACGGTACGGGTCGTCGCAAATCATCGGTTGCGCGCGTGTTCATGAAGGCAGGCAGCGGCAAGATCGTTGTCAACGACAAGCCGGTGGACGAATATTTCTCCCGCGAAACCGGCCGCATGATCGTGCGCCAGCCGCTGGTGCTGACCGACAACCTGAACCGGTTCGACATCATGGTCAACGTGTCGGGTGGCGGCGAGTCCGGCCAGGCGGGTGCAGTGCGCCATGGCATCACCCGTGCACTGATCGAACTTGACGCCGGGATGAAACCGACGCTGAAAGCAGCCGGTCTGGTGACGCGTGATGCCCGTGAAGTGGAACGGAAAAAAGTCGGCTTCCACAAGGCGCGTCGCCGGAAGCAATTCTCCAAGCGCTGATTGTATTGGGGTCAGCCGCTTGCTGCACAAAAAAGCCGTCCGGACAGGGCGGCTTTTTTTTGCCTGTCATGGGCTGTGTTTTACAATAAGCCTCATTCTTCGCAACGGATTCACACATGATCAAAGTCGGTATTGTGGGCGGCACCGGATACACCGGTGTCGAATTACTGCGTCTGCTGGCGCGCCATCCGCAGGCGGAACTGAAAGCCATCACTTCGCGCAAGGAAGCCGGGATGCCGGTGGCCGACATGTTCCCCAACCTGCGCGGACGGGTAAAACTGGCATTTTCTACCCCGGAAGAAGCCGGACTGGAAAACTGCGATGTCGTGTTCTTCGCGACGCCCAACGGCGTGGCGATGCAGCAGACCCGCGCGTTGCTCGATGCAGGCGTCAAGGTGATCGACCTGGCGGCGGACTTCCGCATCAAGGACGTGGCGGTGTGGGAGCACTGGTACAAGATGGAACACGCCTGCCCCGATCTGGTGGCAGAGGCGGTATATGGCCTGCCCGAAATCAACCGGGCGGCGATCAAGGGCGCGCGACTGATCGCCAACCCCGGTTGTTACCCCACAGCGGTGCAGTTGGGTTTCTTGCCGTTGCTGGAATCCGGCGTGGTCGACACCGGCTTTCTGGTGGCCGACGCCAAATCCGGCGTTTCCGGTGCGGGGCGCAAGCCGGAAACCCACATCCTGTTTGCCGAGGCGGCAGACAATTTCAAGGCCTATGCCGTCGGCGGTCATCGTCACTGGCCGGAAATCAAGCAGGGACTGGAGAGCTTTGCCGGCAAGCCGGTGGGATTCACTTTCGTGCCGCACTTGACGCCGTTGATTCGCGGCATCCACGCGACCCTGTATGCCAGAATCAGTGCCGACATCGACCTGCAAAGTCTGTTCGAAAAGCGTTATGCGGGGGAGGCCTTCGTCGACGTGATGCCCGCTGGTGCGCACCCTGAAACCCGCTCGGTGCGTGGTGCGAACATCTGCCGCATTGCCGTGCACCGGCCGCAGGGCAACGACACCGTTGTGGTGCTGTCGGTGATCGACAACCTGGTCAAGGGGGCGGCGGGGCAGGCGGTGCAGAATATGAACATCCTGTTCGATCTGCCCGAAGATACCGCGTTGGCCGATATAGGGATGCTCCCCTAAAGGTCTGTGGCCCACTCCGCGCTGAAGTCCCGCAAGGCGGGATGGAGTCACATGCCCTGACCCGGGTGGAACTCCGTAGCGCAAACAGGGTCTTTGCTTGACGCCAGGCGGGTGATGCGGATAATTACCCCACACATTTTTTAGGAGCAATACCATGAATGCAGCAACCGAAATGGAGTCACCGCTGATCTTCACCGATAGCGCGGCCAACAAAGTCAAAAGCCTGATCGACGAAGAAGGCAATACCGATCTGAAACTGCGCGTTTTCGTGTCGGGCGGCGGTTGCTCGGGTTTCCAGTATGGCTTCACCTTCGATGAAGCGCAGAATGCAGACGACACTGTGATGGTCAAGAATGGCGTCACCCTGCTGGTCGATTCGATGAGCTTCCAGTATCTGGTGGGCGCCGAGATCGATTACTCGGAAGGACTGGAAGGCGCGCAGTTCGTGATCAAGAACCCGAACGCCACCACCACCTGCGGCTGCGGTTCTTCGTTCTCGGCTTGAGCATTGCCGGGCAACAATGAATAGAAAGCGGCCCTGGGCCGCTTTTTTTTGCATACGCGGCCTTGGCCGCGTTTTTTGCGGGTGACGAATCAGGCTGGATGAATGGCGCCCAGGATGCGCTCACCGCGTGCGCCGGTCACCGAGGGCAGGTTGCCAGGCGCATGATGCAGCGTCTGCCGGGCCAGCCAGGCGAAGGCGAGCGCTTCCACCCAGTCGGGGTCGATGCCGAGCGTGCTGGTTGTCGCTACCCGGACGTTCGGCAGGTGCGCGACGATACGCTGCATTAATGTGTGGTTGTGCGCGCCGCCGCCGCAGACAAAAAGCTCCTGGGTTCCGGGGCATTCGCGGCTTACCGCATCACACAGGCTGATGGCGGTGAATTCGAGCAGGGTGGCTTGTACATCGACTGGCGCGAGGGTTCGATCAAGGCGGTCAAGTGTCGCGTCCAGCCAGTCCAGATTGAATTGTTCGCGCCCGGCGCTCTTGGGCGGGGGCTGCGTCAGATAGGGGTGACGGGTCAGTGCTGTCAGCAGGCTGGATTGGACGGTTCCGCTTGCCGCCCATGCGCCATCGCGATCGTAACGGGCGCCGCTGTGCCGCTTGATCCACGCATCCAGCAGCATGTTGCCGGGCCCGGTATCCCATCCGCGCACCCCGCCGGTTACCGGCAAATCGGTGATATTGGCGATGCCCCCGATATTGGCGATGACACGGTGGATTTCCGGATTCCGCAGCGCCTGGGCATGAAACGCGGGTACCAGCGGCGCGCCCTGGCCGCCTGCTGCAATGTCGCGGCTGCGAAAGTCACTGACGACCGTGGTGCCGGTGAGTTCAGCCAGCAGGGCGGCATTGCCGATCTGCAGCGTGTAGCCGTCTGCGGGGCGGTGACGCAGGGTCTGGCCGTGGCAGCCAATCGCCCTTATGGTTTCGGGGGCAATTCCATTGAGCAGTTCCTTGCATGCATCGGCGTACAGGCGCGCCAGTTCGTTGGCGGCAATCGCAGCAAGGTGGATTTCGTCGGGCTGTGGTGTGTGCAGCGCCAGCAACTGGTCGCGCAGGCGATCTGGGTAGGGAAGATAGTGAGTTCGGAGTAGCCGAATCTGACCAGTGGGACCTATTTCGGCGAGGACTGCATCGACACCATCCATGCTGGTGCCGGACATGAGGCCGACGTAACAATCGGCCTCATGGGCTGATGCTGCAATCAATCGAGGGCAGCGAGGTTGGTGCCGCGCAGCAGGCCGAGCTTGTCAGACCAGCTTGCGGTCTGCTGCAGGAAGCGTGCACGCTGTGCCACAGGCAACGGGGGCGATCCGGGAAGTTTGACTGTTAAGGGGTTATAGGGTGTGCCTGCGATACGCACTTCATAATGCAGGTGTGGGCCGGTGGATGCACCGGTCGTTCCTACATAGGCAATCACTTGTCCCTGACTGACTGCGCGGCCGGGACGGACACCTGAAGCAAATGCGCTCAGGTGCGCGTAGTAGGTTTCGTATCCATTTTGATGGCGCAGGATAACGAGGTTGCCATAGCCCCCTCTGCGCCCTGCGAAGGTGACGCTAGCGTCACTCGTGGCTTTGACCCGGGTGCCAGTGGGGGCGCCGAAGTCGACCCCGGTATGGGCACGATGGAATCCCAAAAGGGGATGCAGACGTGAACTGCTGAAGCTGGAGGTGACGCGGGAGAATTCGAGCGGTGAGCGTAGGAAGCCTTTCCTCAGCGACTCACCTTCGGGCGTGTAATAGCCTTCGTGACCAAAGGGGTCGCGGAACAGGACGGCGCGGTATGGTTTGCCGGCATTGACAAATTCGGCCGCCAGCAATTTCCCGGCGGCAACGGGTTCGCCATTGCGGTAGTTGACCGTGTAAACGACAGAGAACGTGTCGCCACGACGCAGGTCTTCGCGGAAATCCAGGCTGGTCGAGAAGGTGTCTGCCATCTGGTCGGCAATCTTGTCGGGGATACCGGCGCTGTCGGTGGCGCCGTACAGCGACGACAGAATGTGGCCGGAGCGCATCACAACGCGGGTTTCGATCAGTTCACTGCTTTCCTCGGCAACAAAGCTGTCACCCTGCCGGCGCACCGTCAGGGCGGGCGCGTCGCTACGCTCGAACTGAATGGTCAACAACTGGCCATCCTGGGTGGTGGTGGCCTGAATGCGTTTGCCAGCACGAATACTGGAGGCCAACTCACGCACCGCATCGGTGGCCAGCAATCGCTGGATTTCCAGATCGTCAATCTTGAGCCGTGACAGCGCACTGGTAAGGGTGTCGCCGGACTGAATCATGCTTTCGCGCGCGAACGTGCCGTCAGTGTTTTCGGTGGCCAACGCCGGCAGGGCGATTGCCTCAGTGATGGTTTGCGGAGTGATAGCCAGCGTGTTGGTGTCCGGTGCCAGGCCGAATGCCGCAACAACGCCAAACAGAGGCAGGCTGGAAAGTGCAACCAATGTACGCAGGCTAAAGCGGCGTTCCGCTCCGGTCATGCGATCGGTTAAGATTCTCAGTTTGGTGAGCGGCATAGACCGGTTCCCTTCCGTAATCGAACCCGGAGTTTAACACAAATGCTGCCGGGCAATTTTTCAATCCAAACAGCAGCTTGTGTAAGTTGGGTTCAATGGTATTCATGTTTTACGGCTGAGTCTGGGCAAACTTGACCTGCTGCAGAGAGGATTTTGATGCAAGACGCGTTACAGGAAATCAAGCGTGGAGCCGACGAACTGCTGGTCGAGGCCGAGTTGATCGAGAAGTTGAAAACTGGGCGCCCCTTGCGGATCAAGGCGGGATTCGATCCGACGGCGCCTGATCTGCATCTGGGCCACACAGTTTTGCTGAACAAGCTGCGCCAGTTTCAGGCGCTGGGTCACCAGGTGATTTTCCTGATCGGGGACTTTACCGGCATGATTGGCGATCCGACCGGGAAAAACACCACGCGTCCGCCATTGACCCGCGAGGCAGTGGCTGAGAATGCCAAAACCTATCAGGAGCAGGTGTTCAAGATCCTCGACCCGGCCTTGACCGAGGTGCGCTTCAATTCGGAGTGGATGGAAAAGTTGGGATCAGTCGGCATGATTCGCCTGGCAGCAACCCATACGGTGGCGCGGATGCTGGAGCGGGACGATTTTCACAAGCGTTATGCCAGCCAGCAGCCGATCGCGATCCATGAATTTCTTTACCCCCTGATCCAGGGCTACGACTCGGTCGAGCTGAAAGCGGACGTCGAACTGGGGGGCACCGATCAGAAGTTCAACCTGTTGATGGGACGTGAACTGCAAAAGCATCACGGGCAAGCCTCGCAGTGCATTTTAACCATGCCGCTGCTGGAGGGCACGGATGGCATCAACAAGATGTCGAAATCGCTGGGAAACTATATCGGCATCAACGAGCCGCCACAGGAGATCTTTGGCAAGCTGATGTCGATCTCCGATGATTTGATGTGGCGCTATATCCAGTTGTTGTCGTTCGAGTCGCTCGCGACCATCGATGGCTGGAAGCGGCAAGTGGCCGACGGCGCCAATCCGCGCAACATTAAAGTGGCGTTTGCACAGGAAATCGTGGCGCGCTTTCACGACACGGCGGCGGCGACCGGGGCTTTGGCCGAATTCGAGGCACGCTTCCAACGCGGGGCTCTGCCAGACGATATGCCTGAAATCAGACTGTCCGGTGTCGAAGGTGCCTTGCTGGTGCCACAGTTGCTGAAGCAGGCTGGACTGGTGACCAGTACCTCGGATGCCATACGCCAGATTGCCGGTGGCGGTGTCCGCCTTGACGGCGAACGCGTTGCAGACAAAGGCTTGGCGGTGCCTGTGGGCGCAACCGTGGTGGCTCAAGTGGGCAAACGAAAATTTGCTCGCGTCACAATTATTTAAAATTAATTTGCCGAAACGGTTGACGGATGTTTTTTGCTCTGTAGAATGCGCACCTTCTCGAAACGGTGCTGCAGTGGAAGCTGATGTGCTAATCGATTGATCTTTAACAATTTACAGCCGATAGGTGTGGGTGTTGTGGTGGTAGTTGGGCTGACTTAGGTTGGTCT
>Ga0326726_10003838_pt1 | contig 13789 bp, 14 predicted proteins | sample MHFenrmetagenome_2_FD_207603 | JGI IMG/M metagenome (GOLD analysis project Ga0326726, IMG submission 207603) | Lab enriched peat soil microbial communities from Michigan Hollow, Ithaca, NY, United States - MHF15MN | ecosystem: Environmental > Terrestrial > Soil > Wetlands > Peat | place: USA... | reverse complement strand
GAAGGCCTGGACGCTCTATTGGATACTTAACTATAGAATCGGCAGAAATATATCAGTAACGGCCTCTGTCACCGGTACTTCCGGAAAGAAACGGACTCGTTGCAGGAAAATCGGGAAATCGCTTCTTTTTTCTCCGCTGAGGGGCAGCCATTTGGCACAAAGCTGCCATATGCTTTTACCAAGGGTCTCTTCAACACCGATGTGGCGCAGCACTGCGCAACGTCCTGCGGGAATGGTTCCGGAAACGATGTCGTATTCCGGGTCGTTGATTTCGCAATCGACAGCGGCGCAAAGGCCGATGCGATATTTGTCAGGAGAAACCTCTGCCGGGTCGTCGTACAGGATATTGAAGGTTGCGCTGAACGATGGCGGCAGATGGTTTTTTCGGCGCCATTCAATGAATCTCCGTACCGAATTTTCGATCAGACGGGGATCGCCGCGATGCTCCATGACGGCAACCTTTGTTTCTGCGAAGTCGATGATCGCAACAGTTTGAGGCATCGTAAGACTTTTTTGTATGGAGTGAACAAGGGTTCATTCTTGAACGGCACCAAGTATTGTTGTCCGAAGGGGCGGTTCGCGAACCGCCCTCATGCATGGTTCGTGACCGTCCTTACGTGCTATATAACCGCAAGCAGCATAACGGCCAAATCGGATGGTGGGCATATCCGGTTTCCCCCGGCATGGTCGCTGTCGCACGCTCACTGCCCGGCAGGTATTGCAGTCAAACGGTTCTGCTGTATATTGAGACCGTTTGCCGTCGTAACGGCAATGGCTGAAAGGCAGCATCTCTGAATTCAGGTATTAACCGACCCTTGATGAAAATTCTCGATCGATACATCCTCAAAGCGCATGCAGGGACATTCTTCTTTGCATTTGTCACGATCATGTTCGTTTTCATCCTCTCATTTCTCACAAAGTTCCTCGATCGTCTTGTCGGAAAGGGGCTCGATATCGGTGTTGTGGTCGAGATGGTGCTGCTCCAGTCAGCATGGATGGTCGGCCTGGCTGTGCCTATGGCCGTGCTGGTGGCGACGGTCATGGCATTCGGCTCCCTGACCAATAGTTCCGAACTGACGGTAATGCGTTCCGGTGGGATCTCGATGTATCGCCTTGTCGCTCCGGTCCTGATCGCCTGCCTTGCCTTGTCGTTCCTCGTCGAACGGTTCAACAACGTGATGATGCCTGAAGCCAATTACCGGGCAAATGCGCTCTTGTCCGACATCACGAAGATGAAACCCGGTTTTGGTATAGACAAGAACTCCTTTTCCGATGTCATCAAGGGCTATTCCATTATGGCCGGCAAGGTCGACAACAAAACAGGCGATCTTTTCGATATCGTTCTCTATGACCGTGAACGGCCTGAAATCAGGACGGTCATTACGGCGTCAAAGGGCCGGATAGCTTTCTCTGCCGATTACCGTTACCTGATATTGACTCTCGAGGACGGCCAGATCCATGAACTGATCCTGCCGAAAATGGAGCAGTACAGGAGAATGGTCTTTGCAAAGCACCGGTATGTGTTCGAAGCTGCGGGATACGGGTTCGAACGGAGTGACGAGAATGGCCGCCGGCGCGGTGGCAGGGAGCTTTCGGCCAATGAGCTTCTGGCCATGGGGGAAGAGTTCCGGTCGAAGGCCGACAAGGCCGATCGTTCAGTCGTCAGGGGGGCCGACGAACTGAAACGCCAGGTCGATCTGATCAGGAAAAATCGTGGCGTCCCGGCCGGACCGATCTCTCCCGCCCTGTCGGCTGCCGCATCCGACAAAGCCGTCGAGTCTGTTGATTCCATGATCCAGGAGGTGACGTCCCGAATTGCCGAGGCGGAAAAGAACAGGGCCGAGTACAACAACTACATGGTCGAGTACCATAAAAAATATTCGCTGGCCTTTGCCTGCATTGTGTTCGCCATTGTCGGCGCGCCGCTCGGCGTGATGGCCCGCAGAGGCGGATTCGGTATCGGTGCGGCTCTTTCGCTGCTCTTTTTCGTCCTCTACTGGGTGCTGATGATCGGCGGTGAAAAGATCGCCGACAGGGGATTGCTCTCTCCGGCCGTCTCGGTCTGGCTGCCCAACGTTATCCTGTCGGTCGTCGGCCTTTTCATGCTGCGTCGCCTGACCCGATCGGTGAACGCCTCCTCACGCTGACCGATGCTTATCGCTTTTTGAATGCGCAGACCGGTTTTTTCTTACCATGTTCGTCAACGCTGACGAACGTGATGCGGGTCGTAAAGACCAGCTCCTTCACGCCGGTTGAGATCTCTTCCCTCGTTACGTCCACGATATATTCGACCGAGGTGGTGCCGACCCGGTTCTGTTTGGATTCGAAACAGAGTATGGTACCCTGCCGGATGCTTTTCCTGAACTCGATCTTGTCCATGCCGACAGTGACGAAGTTGCAGCCGGGATAATCGAGCGTGACGGCGATGTAGCTGACTTCATCGATCCATTTGAGGATGTTTCCGCCGAAGAGGAACCCGAAATGGTTGAGGTGTTCCGGCATCACGAGTTTGTGTGTTTCCATGGGAGTATGACTTGGGAGTTTGAATGGTTAATCTTTCAGCGGTCTGACCATGACCACTTTTTCCCTCTCGACGATTACGCTGCCTGCTGCGCCTTTCGCCTTCCTGACATATTTTTTAAGGGTATAAATCACCGGCACCAGTCCGGAAGTCCTGGCCGAAGAGTACCATGCTGCGATCTCTGCGGCCCTGCGGATTTCGGACATGTTATGCATGCCGGCCCCCTTGAGCACGCAGTGCGATCCGGACGCCCCCCGGGCGTGGAGCCAGACGTCGTCCGGTCTGGCGTGGTCGAAGGTGAGCAGTTCGTTGTTTTCTGCATTCCTGCCGACGTACAGGGTGATGGTTCGGGTGAGGGGGATGGTCCTGAACGGACTTTTCTTTTCCTCATTTCGTGTGCCTGCACTCGTGGTTTTGAGGTTTGCAGGAGGTTTGGCGTCGAGCAGCTGCTGAATTTCGTCCGGAGTCTCGGCAGCGTCGATCTCGTCGAGCTTCCGGCGCAAAGCTTCGAGTTCACGATGGAGCCTGGTATGGCGGGTCTGCAATCCGATCAGCTTCTTGCGGCTCTTCGATGCCTGGGCGAAATACCATGCTGCGTTCTCCTGGATGTTCAATTCCGGTTTGATCGCTATGGTTTTTTGTTGAAAGGCGGGGTCGAAGATGTTGGTGACCGTCACCTGATCAGTACCAGGCCTGACCTTGCCGATTGCTCCGGTGAGCAGGTGCCCGAAGGTTTCGTAACGTTTTGCAGATGCTTCCATTTCCGAAGCGTCTCTGGACGCCAGCTCTTTTTCGGCTTTACCGATCATTTTGATCAACTCCCTTCGCATGTCGCCGGCACGGTCATGCAGGTGCACGTAGCGGTGCATCTTGCGGCTGTAGTGGCTCATGGCGTCGAGCACGGTGTCGAATGAAGTGACGGTGTCGCCGCCGACGGATTCCAGTATCGAGAACGAAGGAGGATGGTCGGGCTTTTCGATGACGCAGGGCGATGGAGAGGCCAGCTCATAGAAAATCGCAGTGAAGGCATGGAAGAGCACTTCCGGATTTTCGCTGCCTGCGCGTGCGACGAGCCTGCGTGCAAGTCGCCGGTCGAAACCCGGCAGGATTGACGAAAGCTTTTTCTCGAGCGGTTCGTCACTTAAAGCCCCCTCCAGCTTCTGACGGAACAGTGATTCGGAGCCGGCGAGCGTTTCGAGCGTTCTGAACACCGGAACACTTTCAGCATCGAAGTCGAAGGAGGCGCCTTCCAGATCCCTGCCCTCCTTGAACGCTTCGATGATTTTGCCGTCGCGGACCAGAAGCACGTTGGTGTCTGCACTGAACAGCCTGAGCACGATTGTGTGGCCGTCTTCAAGGGAAAACCTGATCTCCCGGTCGTTTGGGGCCATGGCGACGCCAGTGACCTGCTGTTCGAAGACGCAGCTCATGATGCCTGCCGAGTTGCGGCGTTTCCTGTTGAGCCCTTCCCTGGTCGAGAGTGAAAAATCCTGCGACCTTACGGTGACGATGAGCTGAAGGTGGCGGCCGTCGACGGTGACGAACCCGAGGGTGATCTCGTTTTTCTCCTGGGAATGGATTTCGAAAAGATACCCTCCTGCAAGCTGTTCGTGCAGTTCCCTGGCTACATGGTAGAGCGTAAAGTAATTTCGGAGCATGGGCCGGAAGGGTTGCGTCGGGGCGATCTTTCCTCTATTTTATTATTCAGGCACGGACAGAGAGGCTGCCGTATTGGTTCAATGTATAAAAAAACATGGCTATGCATGAAGAAGGCAATCATTCCTGCTGCTGCGGTCCTGCAGGCGACGGTGACGGCGCAGGCCGTGAGAAGCGGCTTGGATGGCACGAATATTTCATGAGCGTCGCGCATCTCATCTCGCGCCGGGCAACATGCACGAGGGGGCATATCGGAGCCGTGATCGTCCGTGACCACAATATCCTTTCGACAGGATACAACGGGGCGCCTTCGGGCCTGCCTCACTGCAACGAGATCAACTGCCGGATTTTCGTGAGCACCCATCCCGACGGAACGGTCGAGGAGAACTGCGTCAACACCATTCATGCGGAGATCAACGCGATCGCGCAGGCCGCAAAACACGGCGTTTCGATCAAGGATGCCGATATCTACATCACGGCCAGCCCCTGCCAGCACTGCCTGAAAGTGCTGATCAACGTAGGCATCAAAACGATCTATTACGACAAACCGTACAAGATCGAGCATATTTCAGAGTTGCTTCGGTTGTCGGGGGTACGTCTGGTGAACGTTACCGGTGAAAAATACTGAACTGGCGGTGTTATGACCACCACAGCGAGTGAGCACGTGCGACCGGGCGACGAAGCCTTCATGAGGCGTTGCCTGGAGCTGGCCCTGAACGGCGCAGGGAGCGTGAGCCCGAACCCGATGGTCGGGTCGGTGGTCGTTTATGATGGGAGGATTATCGGCGAAGGCTGGCACGAGCGATACGGCGGGCCTCATGCCGAGGTCAACGCCATTGGAGCCGTCAGCGAGCCTGAGCTGTTGCCTGCATCGACCCTGTACGTGAACCTTGAACCCTGTTCCCATTTCGGAAAGACGCCTCCGTGCGCCGACCTGATCGTCGCAAAGAAAATCAGGAGAGTGGTCGTCGGATGTCGTGACCCACACGAAAAGGTGGCAGGGCGCGGGATTGAAAGGCTCGGGAATGCCGGAATCGAAGTGACCGTCGGAGTGCTTGAGGCGGAGTCGGAGCGGCTTAACGAGGCATTCATCACCAGCCATCGCCTGGGCAGGCCGTTTGTCGCCCTGAAGATCGCCCAGACCCTTGACGGCCGCATAGCTACGGTGCTCGGAGCGTCGAAATGGATCACGGGCGAGGCGTCGAGAAATGAGGTCCACCGGCTTCGCAGTCGTTACGATGCCGTGTTGTGCGGCGCTTCAACGGCTTTGGCCGACGATGCCGAACTCACGGTGCGACACTGTGACGGCAGGCAGCCTCTCAGAGTGCTCCTCGACCGCCGGCTGCAGGTGCCGGTCGAGGCCAGGGTGTTCAACAGCGAGGCAAAGACCATCGTGTTTGCTGCCGGCGACGAGGCCGAGCCGTGCCGCATCAGCCAGTTGAAGGCGCGGGGCATCGATGTGGTGACCGTGGGGGAAACGGGCGGCAGCCTCGATCTCCGTGAAGTGTTCGCAGAGCTTCACCGGCGCAAGGTGCTTTCCATAATGGCGGAGGGGGGGAGTCGCCTCTCTGCAGCGCTGGTAAGGGCCGGACTCGTCGACAAATTCCTGGTTTTCGTCGCTCCGAAGCTGTTCGGCGGTGACGGCCTGGCGACCTTCGCTTCACTCGATGTGGTCCATCCCGACCAGCCGGTCAGGCTCAGGTTCGCCGGGTGCACCATGTTCGGTGAGGATCTGCTGATCGAGGCCTATCCAGGCTGACAACATCAACAAACGAGGAGCTATTTCCATATGCCGCCATCATTCAAGAAAAGTAACGCAAGCAAAGGTAAACAGTCCTTTTCAGGAGGGTTCATGAACAACAACGACCTTGGCAAGCTGTTGCTGCGTCTGTGTGTAGGAGGCCTCATGATGTTCCACGGCGTCCACAAACTGATCCACGGTTACGGCTTTATCGCGGCGAAACTCAAGTCTGCAGGGTTGCCCGAACTGCTTGTCGCCGGAGTTCCCATCGGTGAGGTTGTGGCTCCTCTGCTCATCGTCCTGGGCTTGTTCACCCGTCCCGCGGCTCTGATCGAAGCGTTCCTCATGGCCATGGCCGTCTGGATGGTCCACATGGGACAGCTGACTGCGTTCAACGATCAGGGTGGGTACGCACTCGAACTGCAGGCGTTTTATTTCTTCGGCTCCCTTGCCGTGTTTTTCTTCGGAGCCGGACGATACAGCGTGTCACGAGGCGTCGGTCAATGGAACTGAGCGCATTTTGAATTCAGTCAGTATGATGAATCATGGCGATGCGGCAGGAACCAAAGTCGTCGAGTTCAGGAATGTGAGCGCTTACCGTGGCGGAACGCTGGTGTTCGACGGTCTCGATCTTTGCATCGAAAAGGGGGCGAACACAGCGATTCTCGGACCGAACGGTTCCGGAAAATCGACACTGCTCAAGCTTCTTTCGCGTGAAATCTATCCGGTCCACTCGACGGAAAGCTCTATGCTGGTGTATGGCCGCGACCGGTGGAACGTCGAGGAGCTGCGCTCCCGACTGGGCATCGTTTCCCATGACCTGCAACTGGATTACGGCCGCCACGCCAAAGGACGTGACGTGATTCTGTCCGGCTATTACTCGAGCATCGATACCTGGCCGCACCAGCAATTCAGCCCGACAGAGCTCGCTCAGGCCGATGTGCTGATGCAGCAACTCGGCATCGACAACCTTGCGGAACGTCCTTACGGCAGGATGTCGACTGGACAGCAACGCAGATTCCTCCTTGGCCGGGCCCTGGTGCACTCCCCTGAAGCCCTTCTGCTCGATGAGCCGACCAGCGGCCTTGACCTGTCTGCCACGTTCCAGTACCTGAACACCATAAGGAGCCTGATGCAATCGGGCACGCAACTCATTCTCGTCACCCATCACCTGCACGAAATACCTCCGGAAATATCGAAGGTGGTGTTCATCCGGAACGGCCGTATCCTGGCTGAGGGCGAGAAGTCCGAACTTCTTACCTCGGCAGCTATTTCCGCGCTGTTTGGCTGCGCAGTGGAGGTCGTCGAACGTAACGGGTTTTACCAGGCGGTACCAGGTGAGTGAAGGAAAAGGAGAACGGACGGAAGGGCTGGAATGTGGGAAATGGATGTTATGGACGAAGAAATCATGGACGTTATGGACAAGAGAAAGAGGCATGATTCCTGCATGAGTGTATTGGTCCATTCCGTCCATGACGTCCATGATGTCCATTCTCCTTTTCTTCGTCCATGATTCAGAATTCTTTTCCCCGTCGAGGAACTTCGACGTCCGTTGTCCGGTTAGATGGGGCATGTTCTACAGGCAATAACCAATAACTTTTTATCCCTGAATATTATGGCCACGATTACCCTCAAAGGCAATTCCATCAATACCGTAGGACAGTTGCCTGCCGCAGGCAGTACCTTGCCTTCTTTCACGCTCGTCAAATCCGATCTTTCAGAAGCGTCGCTTTCCGATTTTGCCGGCAAAAAGCTGGTTCTCAATGTGTTTCCAAGCCTCGACACACCGATCTGCGCGACCTCGGTCAGAAGGTTCAACCAGGAGGCTGCTGCGCTGGGCGATACTGTTGTGCTCTGTATTTCCGCTGACCTTCCGTTTGCGCAAAGCCGTTTCTGCGTGGCTGAGGGGCTCGAACGCGTCGTGCCGCTTTCGGCATTCCGGTCGCCTGAGTTCGGGCAGAGCTATGGCCTGATCATCACCGACGGACCGCTGAAAGGTCTGCTGTCCAGAGCGGTGATTGTGGCCGATGCGAACGGCAAGGTTCTTTACACCGAACAGGTGCCGGAGATTGTGCAGGAGCCCGATTACGCAAAGGCGCTCGCCGCGCTTGCATGAGGAGCGGGAGCTGGGGGCAGAAACGTTCCCCAGGTTAAAATCCGGGGCAACAGAAGAGGGAGAAGAGCTGATTGTCCGTCGTACCGACTGTCGGGACTCCTGAATATGGAATGTTGAAGCCCGGGGCAACTGGATGATTGACTCTCTCATCCCTTTTTCAGTTGCCCCGGACTTCAGTCCGGGGATAGCTGAAACCAAAAATAATCCGGACTTTAGTCCAATATCTTCGATAAAAAGAAGTCAGATTTTCGTCGTGTGAGAAAAGAGAAGAGATTGGACTGAAGTCCGAAGAGTTTTATTTGAAACTGTTTTTATCTCTATTCCCCCCGGGTTAAAACCCGGGGCAACTGAAGAGGATGTAAGAGCTGAATGTCCAGAGGGTTAAAACCCTCCTGAATGTGGGAGGTTAAAACCCGGGGCAACTGAAGATGATGTAAGAGCTGAATGTCCGTCGTCCAGCTTGTCGGGATTCCAGAATATCATTTCAGTGAAACTCTTCTGTGGTTATAAACTGAAATCAGCCCTGACTCTTGAGTACGGGGCTGTTTTCATTTTTTTGTTACCTTTGTTTTACGAGGTTTTTCAGAAGGGTAATCGATTCAACATTGCATGTTTACAGGAATTATCAAGGATGTCGGCACTATCGGCGGCATTGCGCCCCGTGAGGGGGGACTGCGGCTTCGTGTCAACTATACCTCTTTTGATGCTTTCGGCGATCTGTCGGTCGATGAGAGCGTGAGCGTGAACGGCACATGCCAGACGGTCGTGGCGATGGGCAAGGGTTGGTTCGAGGTCGATACGGTTGCCGAAACCCTCAAAAAGACAACCTTCGGGTCGTTCCGGCCGGGCACAAAGGTCAATCTCGAACGCGCAGTCCGTCCGATAGACCGGCTCGGCGGCCATTTCGTGCTGGGACATGTCGATTGCGTCGGCAGCGTGGCTTGTATCGAGGAGTCCGGCCAGAGCCGTACGATCACCATCTCGTTTCCCGTGGAGTTCGATCCCTGGATCGTTCCGGTCGGCTCCATCGCCATCGACGGCGTCAGCCTTACAGTCGCCCATACGGAGTCGTCAAGCTTTTCCGTGGCGATCATCCCTTATACTTTTGGACATACGACCATCGCCGACCTTCGCAAGGGCAGCGAGGTAAACCTCGAGTTCGATATTCTCGGCAAATATGTAGCCAAACAGCAGTCGGCCGGAAAAACCGCCGCCGGGAGCCGTATCAGTGAATCCTGGCTGGGAGAGCAGGGGTTCGCATGAAGTCCGGAGACCAGCCTCAGCCGGATCTGTTCGGGCATGCCGGCAGGGAAGCCTCCTCGGACCGCTTCCAGCCGCTTGCCGAAAGGGTCAGGCCGCGACAGATAGGCGATCTGTTCGGCCAGGAGCATCTCGTGGGGCCCGATGGGCCGATCAGGAGATATATCGAACAGGGCAGGATTCCTTCCATGATTTTCTGGGGGCCTCCCGGTTCGGGCAAGACCACGCTCGCCGAAATCTGCGCCGGATCTCTCAACTACCGCTTCGAGCAGCTCTCTGCCACCGATGCGGGAGTGAAGGATGTGCGCAGGGTGCTCGAAACGGCTGAAAAGACACGCAGGATCGAGGGGCGCCAGACACTTCTTTTCATCGACGAAATCCACCGTTTCAACAAGGCACAGCAGGACACCCTGCTGCACGCTATCGAACAGGGGCTTATCGTCCTTATCGGCGCGACGACTGAAAATCCGTCGTTCGAGGTCAACAGGGCGCTTCTGAGCCGCATGCAGGTTTACATACTGCAGCCGTTGAACGACGACGAGGTGCGCAAGGTCATCGATCGAGCCATCGCAAGCGACAGCGTGCTTTCAGGCGCCGGCGTGGTCGTCGAAGCCATGGAGTTCCTTCTGCAGTATGCCGGAGGCGATGCCCGCAAGGCGCTCAACGCGCTCGAAGCCGCAATGTCTCTCGTTCCTCCGGGAAAGGGGCCGTTGTCCATCGACAGGCACATGCTCGAAAAAGCCCTTCAGCACCGTGCTCCCGAATATGACAAGGGCGGGGAGTCGCATTACGACACGGTCTCGGCGTTCATCAAGTCCATGCGCGGTTCCGATCCTGACGCGGCCCTGTTCTGGATGGCCAAAATGATCGAGGGCGGGGAGGATCCGAAGTTCATCGCCCGCCGCATGGTGATCTTTGCCAGCGAGGATATAGGCAATGCCGATCCCTATGCGCTCACACTGGCTATCTCGGTATTCCATGCCGTCGAGATGATCGGTCTGCCCGAAGCGAGGATCAACCTTGCACAGGGGGTGACCTACCTGGCCGGCTGCCCGAAATCCAATGCGAGCTACCAGGGGCTCAATGAAGCCTCTGCAGACGTGAAGTCCGGCGGACCATTCTCCATCCCGCTCTATCTTCGCAACGCGCCCACATCGTTCATGAAAGAGATCGGTTACGGGCAGGGGTACCGTTATCCCCACAGCTATCCCGGACATTTCGTCGAAGAGCACTATTTCCCTGACCAGATGCAGCCTAAAGCCTATTACCGACCTGGCACCGAGGGGCGGGAGAAGTTCCTGAAAGAGCGGCTTGAAGCACTCTGGAAAGGCCGATACGAAAGCTGATTGCCGGGAATAGGCGCCAGTGATATATTTGAAAATAAATTAACGATCAACACCCAGCTATGAGCCTGCACCGATTGTTTTCATTTCTTGCCGTCGTCCTTCTTTTCGCATTTTCCGGAAGAGCCGAAGCCGCTTTCGCTCCTCCTCAGGCTCCTGCGGAAAAAAGCTCGATGACGATCAGCCTGGAGGACGCCGTCCAGATCGGTATAAAACATAACAGGGATCTTGAGATCGCAAGACTCGACAAGCAGATGGCCGGCCAGAAGGTTCGGGAGTCGTGGGCCGAAGTCCTGCCGCACCTATCCTCCGGAATGACTTATACCCGCACCCTGAAACCGACGGTGATGTTTCTGCCCTCGAGTATTTTCGGTCTTCCGGACGGGGGATCCCAGGCTATCGAGGTAAGCCAGGACAATTCGTCGATGGTTTCGCTCAGCCTCAGCCAGACGATTTTCAAGCTTTCCGCCTTTGCCGGAATCAAGGCAGCCTCGCTGGTCCGGAAGATCAGCGACGAGTCTTTCCGCCAGACCAACGCCGAGGTGGTGACATCGATTCGACGGGCATACTATGACGCCCTGATTGCTTCGGAGAAGCAGAAGCTGGTCGAACAGAGCATATCACGATGGGAATTGTCGCGCAAAGACACTAATGCGCTTTTCAGGCAGGGGGTGGCAGCAGACATCGATACCCTTAAGGCCTGGCTTTCGGTCGAGAACCTGAAGCCGGATCTTATTCGCGCCAGGAATGTAGTGTCAATCGCAACCACAAGGTTAAAAACTGTTATGGGCGTCGATCAGGATATTGACATCGCGCTCTCCGATTCGCTTGTTTTCCATGAAACAGATTCGCCTCGTGATATAGCAGCGGCTTATGGCGAGGCTCTCCGGAAGCGGCCGGACGTTCGTAGTCTTTCGTATCAGGTGGAGGCTGAAAATGAAAAGGTGACAGCGGCGCGTTCCGAAGGGATGCCCACGCTCAGCGCGTTCGGCTCGCTCGACGCCCAGACGCAGTTCAGCGACAAGGTTCCGCTCGACGAGACACGCTGGCCGGTCTCTTCATCCATAGGCCTGCAGCTCTCTGTTCCGATTTTTTCAGGTTTCGGCACCAGTGCAAGGATTGAGCAGGCCAAGATTTCGAGAATCCAGACGCGCACGAAGTTCGACGATCTCAAATTTCAGGTGCGGGCGGAAGTCGAGGTTCGGTTGACTAATCTTGTTGAGGCCCGCAGGAGAATCGATATTCAGTTTGAAACGATCAGCGTGGCCGAACGCAGTTATCGGATCACCCGACTGCGCTTGCGTGAGGGAATCGGATCTCGTCTCGAACTCGCCGATGCCGAGTTGCAGCTCAATACGGCGAAGATAAACTACCTGCAGGCTGTGTATGACTACCTTATAGCCTCAGCGGAGCTGGAGAAAACGCTGGGTCGGGTCAGCCCCGAAATCCTGAAATCCTGATCCGCCCTCACTGCCCTGCAGACGAATCCTGAGGCTTTGCGCGGGTCGATGCCTGCAATTAGCGACGAGACTGTCCGCGCGGCAGCCCTGGCTGAAGAATTGATGCCGACGGGGCGTCCGGAAAGCTTGCAGTCGAGCTTTTCGCTGTGCCAAACGTTGTAGATTGCGTCCGGTACGTACGCCTTGATATCAAGGACGGAGAAGCCGTGCTTTTCAAGCAGGCGGGAGAGGGTGTCCGGAGAGAAGTGGTAGAGGTGGCGCGGTGCGTCAAGTGCTATCCAGTGTGCCCCATAGCGTCGGGCGTCATCGCTGTTGATGTTCGGCAGGGTGATGACCACCACGCCGTCTGGTTCGAGAAGGTCACGAGCCTTGTCAAGGGCGCATTCGATGCGGTGAAGATGTTCGAGTGCATGCCAGAAGATGATGCGGTCGAACCGGTTGTCGAAGTCGGTTTCGCTCAGGTCTGCTTCTGATATCCGGGAAAGTCCCGCTGATGTTGCGATCGCAGCGGTTTGCCTATCCGGTTCTATCCCGCAGAGGTTCTCCAGCGGAATTCCATAATCTTTGTGCAGCCGAAGAAGCAACCTGCCGGTCGAGCAGCCGATTTCGAGTACCTGTACTGCGTCCGCCGGTTTGCTCAGCCCGCTGGTTACAACGCCTGCTTTCCAGCCAAGCAGCAGTGAACTCAGATAAAGATATGCACGATCCCTCCGTGTACGGCAGTTGCCAGGGTGCAGGAATGGGTCGTAGGCCTGTTCAGGATAGTGCTTTGCTGCTTCTGCGGCTTCAGGTCTCGGGTTGAGCATAACAAGCCCGGACGAGGATGCGCGCACGATCGTCCATGTCGGCTCTGAAAGTGCGAATCTATCGGGTGCTTCGAGAAGCGGGGTGAAATCCCGATCGCCTGTGATCGGGCATCGGACCAGTTCCATGATCCGGCTTCTATCGGTCTGTTCCGCTTCTGAGGTCGGCTATCGCTTCCCTTAGCTGGATGTAGAGTTTACGGAGGTCGTTGCTGAGCACTTTGGTGTCGCCAAGTACCGGCATGAAGTTGGTGTCGCCTTCCCAGCGGGGGACGATATGGAAATGGATATGAGAATCGACGCTCCCTCCGGCAACCTTGCCGAGGTTTGCTCCGAGGTTGAAGCCTTGGGGATTCAGGGTTTTTTTCATCGCACGCATGCAGAGATCGGCCATCTGCATGATTTCCAGCTTTGTCTGGTCATCGAGATCAGAGAATTCGGGAGTCTGGCGATAGGGGATGACCATGAGATGCCCGCAATTGTAGGGGTAGAGGTTCATGATCGCAAAACAGCGATCACCTCTGCAAAGTACATAGCGCTCCTCGTCCTCTTCAGGAGGGATGTCCGCGAAGATCGATTTGCCCTCTTCTTTCGCAGAAGGCTTTTCATCCTTGAAGGACTGCATGTAAACTTCACGCCATGGAGAGTACATTCTTTGCATGGTGCAGCGAATGCAATAGTGTAGAAATGCTTAATTGTGTACCAAAGGTGGGACTCGAACCCACACGAGTTTACACCCACTGGATTTTGAGTCCAGCGCGTCTACCAGTTCCGCCACTTTGGCATGTCGACATGTGCGAGAGAAGGGACTCGAACCCTTACGCCTCACGGCACTAGTTCCTAAGACTAGCGTGTATACCAATTTCACCACTCTCGCGTCATGAAACGC
>Ga0326726_10003837_pt1 | contig 13791 bp, 9 predicted proteins | sample MHFenrmetagenome_2_FD_207603 | JGI IMG/M metagenome (GOLD analysis project Ga0326726, IMG submission 207603) | Lab enriched peat soil microbial communities from Michigan Hollow, Ithaca, NY, United States - MHF15MN | ecosystem: Environmental > Terrestrial > Soil > Wetlands > Peat | place: USA... | reverse complement strand
CGGCGTTTCGGATCAAGCCGACGTCCGTGGAGGTGCCGCCCATGTCGTAGGTGATCGCGTTGCGGAACCCGGCGGCCGTGGCGCAGTACGCGGCGGCGATGACGCCCGAGGCCGGTCCGGACATGATGGTGTTCGCCGCTCCCTCGGCGACGATCGTCGAGGACACGGTGCCGCCGTTGCCCTGCATCACCAGCAGCTCCTTGGTGAACCCGCGGCGCTTCAACTCCGCGCGCAGGCGCTCGAGGTAGCGGTCGAGCACCGGCTGCACGCTGGCGTTCACTGCGGCGGTGACGCCGCGCTCGTACTCGCGGTACTCCGAGAGCAGCGTGTGGCCCGCCGTGATGTAGCGATTCGGCCAGGCCTCGCGCGCGATTTCGAGGGCGCGGCGCTCGTGCGCAGGATTGATGTAGCTGTGCAGGAAATGGATCACCAGCGACTCGCAACCCGCCTCGAGCAATCGGCTGACCGCCGCGCGCACGGCCGCCTCGTCCAGCGGCACCACGGGAATTCCCTCTGCGTCCATCCGTTCGGCGACTTCCAGGCGCAGCTCGCGGGGAATCAGCGGCTCGAACCATCCTGTCAGTCCGTAGGGTCGCGGCCGCGTGCGGCGCCCGAGCTCCAAGACGTCGCGGAATCCGCGCGTGGTGATGAGGCCCGTCCTCGCCAGCTTGCGCTCGAGGAGCGCGTTGGTGGTGGTCGTCGTGCCGTGCACGATCAGCGCCAGCTCGCCCAGGGCGATGCCGGCTTCCTCCAGCGCCGCGATGACGCCGTAGGCCTGGTTCTCCGGCGTGGTCGGCACCTTGGCCAGGCGCACCTGGCCGCTCGCGGTGTCCAGCGCGATCAGGTCGGTAAAGGTGCCGCCGACGTCGATGCCCGCGATCCAGCTCATACGGCGCGGTACTCCTCTTCGATTTCGTCCATCCTGCCCGAGCGCCGCACGTGGCCCTTCTCGATGACGTAGGCGCGGTCGGCCACCTGCCGCGCGAAGTGCAGGTTCTGCTCGCACAGCAGCACCGTCAGTCCCTCGCGCTTCAACTCCTGGATGGTGCGCGCCATCTGCTCCACGATCAGCGGCGCGAGACCTTCGGAAGGCTCGTCGAGCAGGATCGCGCGCGGGTTGCCCATCAGCGTGCGTGCGATGGTGAGCATCTGCTGCTCGCCGCCCGACATGCGCCAGCCCAGGCGGTCCTGCAGGCGGCCGAGGTTGGGAAACAGCTCGTAGAGCCGTTGCGGGGTCCAGGACGGGGCGCCCTCGCGCGGCGACTGGCGGCCGACTTCCAGGTTCTCCGCCACCGTCAGGTCGGTGAAGATGCGCCGGTCCTCCGGCACATAGCCGAGGCCGAGGCGCGAGATCTGGAACGGCTGCAGGCGCTGCACGGGCTGGCCGGCGAAGCGCACCTCGCCGGCTTGGGGGCGCACCAGGCCGATCAGGCTCTTGAGCGTGGTGGACTTACCGGCGCCGTTGCGCCCGAGCAGCACGGCGACTTCGCCGGCGCGCGCCTCGAACGCGAGGTCGAAGAGGATCTGCGCGCGGCCATAGGAGGCGTTGAGGCCCGTCACCTCAAGCATGGCCGCTCCCGAGATACACCTCGCGCACGCGCGCATCCGCGCGCACCGTCGCGGGCTTGCCCTCGGCGATCAGCTCGCCGCCGGAGAGGACGATCACGCGGTGGGCGTGCGTGAACACCACGTCCATATCGTGCTCGGTGAACAGCACCGCGATGCCGCCGCTGCGCGCGAGCTCCGCCGCGAGCTGCATGAGCTCGTTGCGTTCGCGCGGCGCCATGCCGGCGGTGGGCTCGTCCATGAGCAGCAGGCGTGGTCGGTTGGCGAGCGCCATCGCCAGCTCGACGCGCTTGAGGTCGCCATAGGCGAGCACCGCGCAGGGCCGCTCCGCCTGCTCCAGCATGCCGACGCGCGCGAGCAGGGCGTCGGCCTCGCCGGCATGGCAGCGCGCGGCGAGCGCGGCGAGCGACCACAGGCGCCGGTGATGGGACAGCAGCGCCATCTGCACGTTCTCGCGCACCGTCATCGAGCCGAAGGTGGCGGTGATCTGGAACGTCCGGCCGACGCCGAGCCGCCAGATGTCGCGGGGCGCTAGGCCGGCGAGGCTGCGACCCTCGAATTCGATCGTGCCGGCGTCCGACTCGACCTGGCCGTTCAGCATGTTGAAGCAGGTCGTCTTGCCCGCCCCATTCGGGCCGATCATGGCGAGCAGCTCGCCCGCATCCACCGAGAAGCTGACCTTGCGCACGGCCTGCACGCCGCCGTACGCCTTGGAAAGCTCCTTGACGGCGAGAACCATCACGGGGCGAACCTTGCGCGCAGGAATCCCGTCACGCCGTGCGGGAACGCGAGCACGATGAGCAGGATCACGCCGCCGATGACGGCGCGCCAGTAGTCGATGCCGCGCGCAACCGCATCCTGCAGCCAGGTGAATAGCACGGCGCCCCACACCGGACCGGTAAGCGTCTGGATGCCGCCGAGCAGCACCATCACCAGGCCATCCACCGAGCGCGGCACGGCAAGCGCTTCCGGCGAGATCGAGCCCTTGGAGAAAGCGAACAGGGCCCCCGCGAGGCCGGCAAACAAGCCTGCCAGCGTGAAGGCGGCCCATTGCACCGCGCGCACGTCGATGCCGATGGCATCCGCGCGCAAGGGTGAATCGCGGCCGGCACGCACTGCGTAGCCGAATGGCGCATACAGCACGCGCCACAGCAGCGCGATGCCCCCGAGGCAGGCGGTAAGCGTGAGGTAGTAGTACGCGCTCTTGCTGGCGAGCCATGCCGCGGGCCAGATGCCGACGAGGCCGTTGGAGCCGCCGGTGAACTGGTCCCACTGGAAGATGACCGACCAGGCGATCTGCGCGAAGGCGAGCGTGAGCATCGCGAGGTAAACGCCGGAGAGGCGCACGCAGAACCAGCCGAAGGCGAGCGCGCCCAGGGCGGCGAACCACGGGCCGGCGAGCAACGCCGCTTCCATCGGCAGGCCACCCTTGAGGACCAGGAGCCCCGCCGCGTACGCGCCCAGCCCGAAATACGCCGCGTGCCCGAAAGAGTGCAGGCCTCCGGGACCCATGATGAAGTGCAGGCTGACGGCAAAGAGCGCGAACAGCAGGACGTCCGTGAGCAGCACCAGCGTGTACCCGGATTGCACCAGGGGAACCAGCGCCAGGGCGAGCGCGAGCGCGCCGAGCCCGACGACCATGCCACGCGAGGGCAGCCGCAATAGCGGCTCCACCGAACCTGCGCCGCGGGCCTGCGCCGGCATGCGCCCGAGCAGGCCCCAGGGCCGCAGCACGAGCACCGCGGCCATGACGATGAACTCGACCACCAGCGTGATCTTCGAGAAGCCCAGGCCGATGCAGAACGACTTGATCTCGGCGATCAGCAGCGCGGCGAGAAAGGCGCCGGGAATCGAGCCCAGGCCGCCCACCACGACGACCACGAACGCGTCGGAAATCGTCTGCAGATCGATGAACAGCGTCGCCGGCTCGCGCGGGATCTGCACGGCGCCGCCGAGCCCGGCGAGCAGGGCGCCCAGCGCGAACACGCCGGTGAACAGCCATTTCTGGTTCACGCCGAGCGCGGCCGCCATGTCGCGGTCCTGGGTCGCGGCGCGCACCAGCGTGCCCCAGCGCGTGCGCGTCATCAGGTACCACAGCGCGGCCAGCACCGCGGGCCCGAACACGATGAGAAACAGGTCGTACTCGGGGAACTGGCGGCCGGCGATGGTGACCGCGCCCGACAGGCCTGGCGCGCGCGGCCCGAGGATGTCGTCCGGACCCCAGGCCCAGAGCGTGAAGTCCTTCACCACCAGCACCAGGGCGAACGTGGCAAGCAGCTGCAGCAGTTCCGGCGCAGCGTACAGACGCCGCAGCACCAATGCCTCCACGAGCGCGCCGAACGCGGCGACGGCAAGCGCGGCCAACGGCACGCTCGCCCAATAGCCCAGCTCGGGCGCCAGCGCGACCGCGAGGTACATGCCCAGCATGAACAGCGAGCCGTGCGCGAAATTGACGATGCGCGTGACGCCGAAAATCAGCGACAGCCCCGCCGCGACCAGGAAGAGCGACGAGGCGCTCGCCAGCCCGTTCAGGAATTGGATCAGGATGGAGGACGCGGTCATAAAAAAAGGGGGGCAACCCCCCCTTTTTGGGACGGCACCGTGCCTAGTCCTTGCGCATCGCGCGCACTTCCTCGAACGGCGGCATGAACAGCGCGCCGTCGGCGAAGCGCCAGTTCACCATCGTGCCGACGCCTTTCTTCTTCGCCAGCTGCCCGACGTAGGCGCCCATGGTGGACTGATGATCCACCGCGCGATAGACGATGGGGCCGATGGGAGTGTCCATCTCGAGGCCCTTCAGCGCGGCGATCAGCTGCTCGGTATCGGTGCTGCCCGCCTTCTTGATCGCATTCGCCACCGTGTACATCGTCGAATAGCCCACCACCGACCCGAGGCGCGGGTAGTCCTTCCACTTGGCGCGGTACGCGGCAAGGAACTTCTGGTGCGCCGGCGTCTTGATCTCGCTCCAGGGATAGCCCGTCACCCACCAGCCTTCTGGCGTCTCGTCCTTGAGCGGATCGAGGTATTCGGGCTCGCCCGCGAGCAGATTGAACACGGTCATGCCCTTGAACAGGCCGCGCGTGGTCCCCTCGCGCACGAACTTCTGCAAGTCCGCGCCGAAGAGCGAGGAGAAGATCGCGTCGGGCTTGGCGTCCATCAGCGCCTGCACCACCGAGCCGGCCTCGATCTTGCCGAGCGCCGGCGCCTGCTCGGCGACGAACTGCGCGCCGGGTTGCGCTTTCGCGAGCAGCTTCTTGAACGAGGCGGTGGCCGACTGGCCGTATTCGTAATTGGGATAAACGATCGCCCAGCGCTGCTTGTTCAGCTTGGCGGCCTCCGGCACCAGCATCGCCACCTGCATGTAGGTCGAGGGCCGCAGGCGGAACGTGTAGCGGTTGCCGTTCTCCCACACGATCTTGTCCGTGAGCGGCTCGGCGGCGACGAACAGGACCTTGCGCTGGTTGGCGAGGTTGGAGACGGCGAGCCCGATGTGCGAAGCGAAAGTGCCCATCAGCACGGAGGCGTTCTCGCGCGACAGGAGCTCCTCGGCCACGCGCACCGCGTCCCCGGGATTGCCGTTGTCGTCGCGCGAGATCACCTCGAGCTTGCGCCCGTTCACGCCGCCTGCCTTGTTGATTTCCTCCAGCGCGAGCTCCCAGCCCTTCTTGTAGGGCTCGAGGAACGCCGGAAACACCTTGTAGCTGTTCAGCTCGCCCACCTTGATTACCTGCGCCTGCGCGCCGAATGCAGCGAATGCCGCAACCGCGGCCGCCAATGCCTGCTGGATCTTCATCGCCACTCCCCTAGGTCAAGTCCGTGGATTGGATGCGCTTCACGCCAGCGGCCTTCATGTCGGCCCAGGCCTTGGCAAGCGAGCCCTGCACGTCGATGCCGCGGCAGGCGTCCTCGATCACCAGGGCCTCGAATCCCTGCTTGCGCGCATCGAGCGCGCTCCAGCCGACGCAGAAATCGGTAGCGAGCCCGGCGAAGTACACGCGTTTCAGGCCGCGCTGCTTGAGGTAGCCGCCCAGGCCGGTCTGCGTCTTCTTGTCGGCTTCGAGGAAGGCGGAGTAGCTGTCGACGTCCTTGCGGTAGCCCTTGCGGATGATGAGCTCGGCGTGCGGGATGTTGAGGTCCTTGTGCAGCGCCGCGCCTTCGGTGCCCTGGACGCAATGGTCGGGCCACAGCACCTGCGTGCCGTAGGCGAGCTTCACCGCCTCGAAAGGTTTCTTCCCGGAATGCTGCGAGGCGAACGACACATGATCGGCCGTGTGCCAGTCCTGCGTAATCACCACGTGCTGGAACTGCTTGGCGATGCGGTTGATGAGGGGAACGATCTGGTCGCCTTCCTTCACCGCAAGCGAGCCGCCCGGGATGAAGCAGTTCTGCACATCGACCACGACGAAAACGTCGCGGCTGCCGATCTTGACCTTGGGTGCCGCCCAGGCGCTGGGTCCCAGCAATGCGATTCCCCCGGCCGCAAACAGGAACGATCTGCGATTCATCATGGTGACCTCCGCTGTGATGGAAAGTGTACTTCAGGCACTACCGACATGGTTTGCTTCTGCAGCGCGAGATACGCCGCGCGGATGAGGCCGCGCGCGCGCATGCCACGCGCGACCCGAACGCCGGCGGCAAGCGCCTCGCGCACGGTCCGCGGGGGCAGGGGACCTACGTCTACCGTCACGGGCAGCTCACCGAGGTCGCTGTCTTCCTTCACCTCGCGCGCCGGCCGGCGGACGATGGCGGGGTGGGCAGCGTTTACCGCGTTGGCGATGAGCGTGGCTGCAGCATCCGCTTCGGCGGCGTTGCGTGCGACGACGGTGACTGCATCCGCGATGCCGAGCGACTGCGAGCGGCCGCGCCAGCCCGAGGTGGCGATGCCGCAGGATTCATCCAGCCGGAGCTGCGCGTCCAGCGCCGGCTTAAGCGGATTGTTCACGATCCCGGCCTCGAAGGTCTCGCCCGGCGGCAGGTGCACCGCGATGTCGCCGCCGTCGTTCACGTAGGCCTTGCCGACGGGCTGCATGGCTTCGAGGACCTCGTCGGCTACCGCGCCCGCGACCGCCGCCATCGGCGTCACGAACACCGCGCGGTGCGGCCACACCGCCGCGACCATGCGGCGCGCCACCGGGCCGCGCACGAGGGGATACGCGGCGCCGAGCGGAGCGCGCAGGAGCGGCAGCTCGGCCACCAGTTCCTCCAGCACCGTGCGAAAACGCAATTCGGCGCGCTCATACTCGAGTTCCGTGCCGAGGATCACCAGATCGATCGGGCCGTGCTGCAGGTGCAGCCGGCCGTCGGTCAGGCGGCGCGCCACTTGGTGCTCTCCAGCACGCGCTGAAGCGTGACGACGTGGTCCATGTGCCCGCCGATCGCGGCGTACTGTGCGAGCGGCAGCGTGAATTCGATCGGCAGCACCAAGGCCGGAGTGGGCACGTAGCCGAAGGACTTGTCCGGCATGGTCAGCACGTCCACCATCACCGTGATGCCGCCGCCGGGCCAGACATACACTGGCGCGCCGCCGCAGGTGACGCGGGTGATCAGGTCTTTCACGGAGTGCGTCAGGCGTACCGGGTTCTCCGTTACGCCCGCGCGCAGGCTGCCGCCGGCGCCGCCCATGAACAGCACGCTGCACAGCGCCGGCTCGCAGTTCTCCGCGATGCGCTCGACGACAGCCCGCACGGGCGCCGGCATCGGCGCCTTGCGCGGCTTGAGGTCCTCATCAAGCTCGAACCACTCTGCGTCTTCACCCGTCGTCGACACCATGAGCAGCCGCATGCCCGGCCAAGCCGCCTTGGGGTCGATCTTCTCGATGATGGACAGCGGGTCCGTGATGTCGGTGCCGCCCCAGCCCATGCCCGGTTCGGCCACCTTGAAGTAGCGCCCCGGCGTGGACCTGCGGCCCCGTACGCGAATGCCGCCTGGCCGCATGTCGAGGAAGCGCCCCGCCTGGTGCTCGGTCAGCACGCCGGTGATGTGGTCGTCCACCACGATCACCTCGTCGCAATACCCGTGCCATTGCTTGGCGAAGATGCCGATGGTGGCGGAACCGCAACCCACGCGCATGCGCTCCTCGGGCACGCCGTTCACGACGGGCGCCGCGCCCGCTTGCACGAGGACCGTCGATCCGCCATCGATGGCGACCTCGACTGCCTCCTTGTTGGAGAGCTTGAGCATCGCGTCGCAGGTGACGTTGCCTTCCTTCTTCGAGCCGCCGGTCAGGTGGCGCACGCCGCCGAGCGATAGCATCTGCGAGCCGTACTCGGCGGTGGTGACATGGCCGATCTGCTCGCCCTGCACGCGTACCGCAGCTAGCTCGGGGCCGAGATAGCGATCGGTGTCGATCTTCACCTTGAGGCCGCAGTAGCTGAAGATTCCCTCGGTGACCACCGTTACCATGTCCACGCCCTCGGCCCTCGAGGACACGATGAACGGCGCGGGCTTGTAGTCGGGGTAGGTGGTCGTGGCGCCTACGCCAGTGACGAAAGGCGCGACGATCCTGCCATCCCACGATTTCCCCTCCTGGAGAAAGGGCACGGCCGGCCCGCCGCGCTCCAGAAGCAGCAGGGGATCCAGCCGCACCAGCTTGCCGTCCTGGTTGGCGTAGCGGTCGCACGCGCCGCTTTGCCCAATGCGGATGCGGCACAGCACCGGGCAGGCGTCGCAGCGGATCACGTCGCCGGTCAGCGGCGCGGTGCTCTCAGGTGCGTCTTCCGGATCTCGCATCGAGTTCGGCCTTCAAGCGGTGTGGCAGCACGGGCACTTGGCGCATGCGCACGCCCGTGGCATGGTCGATGGCGCCGAGGATTGCAGGCGCGGTCGGGATCAGGCCCGGCTCGCCGACGCCTTTCGCGCCCGAAGGCCCCAGCGGTTCCGGGTCCTCGATCAGGATGCAGTCGATCGCCGGCGCGTCGCCGACGGTGGGAATCAGGTAGTCGTGCAGGTTCTCGGTCTTGCCCGGCACATACTCTTCCATGAGCGCGAGGCCGAGACCTTGCAGGGCGCCGCCCTGAATCTGGCCCTCGACCTGGACGGGATTGAGCGCCTTGCCGACGTCGTGCGCCGCGACGATGCGCCGCACCTTGACCGTGCCGAGCGCTTCGTCGACTTCGACCTGCGCGATCTGTGCGGCGAACGCGTACGTGGCGTAGGGTTTGCCCTGGCCGTTGGGATCGAGGGCCGTGGTCGGCGGATCGAATCGTCCTTCACCCGCGAGCACGTCGCCGTTCGCATCGCGCGGCAGCTTCGAAAGATCCAGCCGGTGCGTAATGCCGCTCTTGCGAAACACCACGAAGTGCCGGTCGAGCTGCAACCGGTAGCGCCGGTCGCGGTACTCCTCCGGCGGCGCGCCGGCGGTGGCGAAGATGCGCCGTCGCAGGTCCAGGCCCGCGAGCTCGGCGGCCTTGCCCGAAATGAATGCCTGGCGCGAGGCGGAGGTCTTGCCGGCATCGAGTGTCCTGTCCGTGTCGCCCATCACCAGATCGAAGCACGTCATCGGCAGCCCGAGCGCGTCTGCCGCGACCTGCGTCAGCGTCGTGTTGGAACCCTGACCGATGTCCACAGCGCCGTTGTAAAACACGAGCCGGCCCCGTGCGGAGAGCACGATGCGCAGTGTCGAGGGGTTGGCGAGCGCCGTGTTGCCGATGCCGTACCACATGCAGCCCACGCCCACGCCGCGGCGCAACGGGCTGCCGAGCCTCTTCGCCTTGGCATTGAACGATTCGGCGTCCGCACGCAAGCGCTGCCAGTGTGGCTGCAAGCGCTCCAGGCACTGGCCGAGGCCCGCCGAGTGCTCGAGCACCTGCCCGGTTGCGGTGATGTCGCCGACCTTGAGTGCGTTCAGGCGGCGGAATTCGAGCCGGTCCATGCCGAGCTTGTCCGCGAGCTCATCCATCATCGCTTCGTGCGCGATGGCACCTTGCGGCACGCCGAAACCGCGGAAGGCGCCCGAGGGATGGCAATGCGTGAAGAAGGCGCGTCCGCGCGTGCGTACGTGGCGCACGGCGTAAGGGCCTGTGGCGTGGATCGGCACGCGCGTCGCTACGGTAGGCCCCCAGCTCGCGTAGGCGCCGGTATCGAATAGCGCGTCCATGTCGACCGCCTTGAGCAGACCCTGCGCGTCGCAGCCGAAGCGCGCCTGGACGCGCGCCGGATGCCGCTTGGTGGTCGAGGCCATGCTTTCGGGGCGGTGGTACACGCAAGCGACCGTCCTCGCTGTGAGAACCGCGCCAAGGGCGACGAGCGGCTGCACTGACATGTCCAGCTTGCCGCCGAATCCGCCGCCGCACGCGGTGGGGACGATGCGGACCCGGCCGGGGTCGAGCTTCATCACCAGTGCCACTTCGTCGCGATCCATGTAGGGCGTTTGCGTCGTGACGTGCACTTCGATGCGCCCGTCCACGACGCGCGCCCAGCCGGCCTCGGGCTCGATGTAGGCATGCTCGACGAAGGTCGTCTCGAACGTGCCCTCCGCAACGGCGGCGCATTCGGGAAAGGTCGCGCTCACGTTGCCGCGTCGCACGCCACCGTCGAGCAGCAGGTTGCCGGGCTTGTCCGCCTGCACCAGCGGCGCGCCCTCCGCCATCGCCGCGTCCAGCCCGAGGACCGGCTGCAGAGGTTGCCATGCGACGGGGAACGCCGCTTCATCGAGCGTCTCGATTGCGCTGCGACTGCCGATTACCGCGGCGATCGCCTCGCCGCGAAAACGCGCTTCGCTTTCCGCCAGCACGGGCTGGTCCTTGATGCCGGGATAGATGCCGAAGCCGTTGGTGGGGACGTCTTTGGCGGAGAGCACGCGCACGACCCCGTCGTGCGTGCGCACGTAGGCATCGAGGTCTCCCAGCCGGAAGCGCGCGCGATGGTGCGGCGAGCGGACGACACGCAGCCACAGCGAATCGGCGGGAATCGCATCCGCGCCGTACTTCTCCGCGCCCGTAATCTTGGCGATGCCGTCCACCTTGCCGGCGCGCGCCCCGATCGCCTTGCCTGCCGCGGGCGCGGGCGCGAGCACCGGCCGGTTGGCGACGTCGAGCACCGCCTCCACGATCTTCTGGTAGCCGGTGCAGCGACACAGCACGCCGCCGAGCGTATCTCTGACATCTTCTTCCTTCGGCCTGCGCTTGCGCGCCAGCAGCTCGGCGGCCGCCATCAGCATGCCCGGCGTGCAGATGCCGCACTGGGCAGCACCGTGGTTCTGGAAGGCAACCTGCAGGGCCGCAAGCCTGCCGCTCTTCGCCAGTCCCTCCACCGTGGTGACGCTGCGGCCTTCGACCTGGCCGAGGGGCGTGAGACAGGAACACACCTGGCGCCCGTCCAACAGCACGGTGCAGGCGCCGCAGTCGCCGGCGTTGCAGCCGATCTTGGTGCCCGTGAGTCCCAGCTCGTCGCGCAGCACGTCGGCAAGGCGCGCCACGCGCGGCGCGCGGCTCGCCGTCTTGCGGCCGTTGACTTGGAACTCGGTCGCCTGCGTCCCGGCGAGGAAATCGGCACGCGGCCGGTTCACGCGACCTCCCGCAGGAGTCGCCGCACCAGCTCGAGCGCGGCCTGCAAACGGTACTCGGCGCTCGCACGCACATCGGCGATCGGCGCAAGGCCGGAAAACTGCGCCGGCTTGACCCAGTCGGCGAGCGTCGCGTCAAAGCGCTTGCCGCGCAGCTCCGCCTCCAGCGCGGGCAGGCGCACGGCGACCGGCGAGCAGGCGCCCACGGCAATGCGCGCCGCCTGGACCTTGCCCGCCTTGTGCTCGATCACGGCGCTGGCCATGGCGATGGAGATCACCAGGTACCGGCGCGCCCCGAGCTTGAGGAAATGGCTTGCGGAGGCGAATTGGGGCCGCGGAATCCGCACCGCCGTCAGCAGCTCGTCCGGCTTCAGCGCAGTCTTGCGCGGCCCCGTGATGAAATCCGCCAAGGCGAGCCTGCGCGATCCTCCGGTCTTCGCGAGCTCGACCTCGGCGTCCAGCGCGAGAAGGGCCGGGACGCCGTCGGCGGCGGGGGAGGCGTTGCAGAGATTGCCGGCCACCGTTCCCGCGTTCTGGATCTGCGCGCCGCCCACCTCGCGTGCCGCGAGCTTGAGCCCGTCGAACACGGGCGGGAGCTTCGTCTCGATGACCTCGCTCCACGTCGTGGCGGCACCGATGCGCCAATGGCTGCTGCGCGCCGAAATGCCGCGCAGCTCGCGCAGGCCGGTGATGTCGAGGACGTTCGCCGGGAGGGGGCGCGCCACCCGCGCCGGGTAGAAATCGGTTCCCCCTGCCAGGATCGGCCGCGGCGCGCGCGCGAGGATCTGCAGCGCTTCGCTGAGTCGGGACGGCCTGGCGTAGCCAACCATGATCTCTATGCTGCCTGCTTTTCCGGCCTCAGTTTAAGTCGTTTCAAGCAGCGGTCGATCCACAGGCGCGTCAGCTTCTCCTGCGCGCCGTTCTGCGCCAGGCGCTGGTGCAGTGCCCCAAAATCGACCCGGTCGAGGGGCTGGTCCTGGTTGAAGCAGGAGAAGACATAGCTGCGCTCGCCCGTCACCGGGTCCACGTGCGGCTGCAGACACTGCGCGCAGATCTCCTTCATCATGCACTGCATCGGCGAGTTGATCGAGCCGATGGCGCGGTGCCCCGCCTTGAGGAAAGGCTTGAGCTGCTCGTGGCGCGCGCGGCCGACCGCCGCCATCATGCGATCCGATCCGATGGCGATGATGCGGTCGCAGTCGGTGAACCGAATCGGCTGCGCGCCGAGCTCGCCGCTCGCATAGGCCAGCATGCCTTGCACGATGTTGCCGACGTGCGCGCGGTCCTGGCTGCGCGCCGGCGCAAACCCCGGCGCTTCGTCGCAGCACCAGACCACCGCGTCGGCCGCCGCCTCGATCTCCTCGACCTTATAGCGGTCTGCGAGGCGGTTGTAGCCGGCGAAATAGAGCACGCGCGAGCCCGCGCGGCGCAGAGCCTGTCCGATCGAGAACTGCACGGCGTTGCCCAGACCGCCGCCCACCAGCACCACCGTTTCACCCGCAGGAATCTCGGTGGGCGTGCCCGTGGGGCCCATCAGGACCACGGGCTCGCCCGGCTTCAGGTGCGCGCACAAGTCGGCCGATCCGCCCATCTCGAGCACGATGGTGGATAGCAGACCCTTTTCCTTGTCCACCCAGGCGCCAGTGAGCGCGAGCCCTTCCATCGCGAGGGTGGTGCCGTCGGTCTTGAGCGCGAAGGCCTCGTAATTCTGCAGGCGGTAGAACTGCCCCGGCTGGAAGCGGTGCGCTGCCTGCGGGGCGCGGATCACGATCTCGACGATCTTCGGCGTCAGGCGGCGCACCTCGTGCACCACGGCGCGCAGCTGGTCGTTCAGGCGCGCGAGGAACGACCGCTCGTCGATGGCGGATGCGGGTTCCGACTTAGCCAGCACGCGGCTCACCACCGGATAGCCCTGCTTGGCGCCGCCCATCGCCTTCACCACGTTGCCGAAGAAGGAGGGGTGCAGGTCGCCGAAGAAGCTGACGAAGCGGCCGTCCGGCCGGCGGTGCAGCAGGACTTCGACCTGTTCGGGCTTGGCGCTGGCGCGCTCGGGTTTCACCGCAGCGCCGGTCTCGTCGCAGGCCTGGTAGTACTTCCCGTCGAGCGCGAAGCCGACGCCTTCCTCGCGCGCGAGGACCGTATTGGGCTGCGTGCCCGCGGCGACCAGCACCGAGCGCGCGGGGAGCTCCACCTCGCCGGACGCCGACTTGAGCCGTATGGCGCGCGCGTGGCCGAATTCGTCCACTTCGATGCGGGTAGGCGAGAGGCCTTCCGCAAACGAGATGCCTTCCTCCAGGGCCTTTTCGATCTCCTCGTGGTTCAGCGTGTAGGACGGACTGTCCACGAGGCGGCGGCGGTAGGCGATGGTGACGCCGCCCCAGGATTTCAGCAGCTCGAGCTTGCGCTCGGGCGCCGCGCGCAGCGCCTTGGCGTGCGCCATGAACTCATCGGCGATGGCGCACTCCTCCGCGCTCCAATCCGGCAGCTGGCCCAGCGCCTCCAGGCGCGAGAGAAATTTCTCCACCTGCACCGCGTAATAGGCGAGCGACTCGGTCGCCGTGTCGATCGCGGTCAGCCCGCCCCCGATCACGACCACCGGCAGGCGAATCTGCAGGTTGGCGATCGAGCTGCGCTTGGCGGCGCCGGTGAGCTGCAGTGCCATCAGGAAATCGGAGGCGGCGCGCACGCCGCGCGCGAATCCGCTCGGGATGTCGAGCACCGTG
>Ga0326726_10003836_pt1 | contig 13794 bp, 17 predicted proteins | sample MHFenrmetagenome_2_FD_207603 | JGI IMG/M metagenome (GOLD analysis project Ga0326726, IMG submission 207603) | Lab enriched peat soil microbial communities from Michigan Hollow, Ithaca, NY, United States - MHF15MN | ecosystem: Environmental > Terrestrial > Soil > Wetlands > Peat | place: USA... | reverse complement strand
CCGCCGAGCAGCACGATCTTTTTCTGAGCCAGTGCCCGGTCGCCTATCCGGTATGCCTTGCTGGCGTTAAGCGTGCGGGAGGTAATGGCTACGACGTCATAACCGGAAAAGTCTTCGGGGACTTCGTCACCAGTCCGTTCATCGATAAGCGTGACGTCGAACTTCCTGCTGGCGAGTGTGGCCACCATGATAAGGTTCAGGGGCATGCTGATGCTTCCCGAATCTACCATCATGCCGGTCTGGCTTTTCGGCTGGATCAGCAGCCATTTTTTCCTTGTCTTCTGTTTTGCAGCGATCCGGTCAATGGATTCCGGAGTGAAGTCTTTGAGGTGATAAGAGGCTGGAGTGGTGTTTGGTACTTCTGGCGGCATGCCTGTATGCTCTATACGAATGGATAAAACTGATATTCCAGATGCATTTGCGTTGCTGAATGCTCAGTCGGCAAAGCGATGTTGAACCTCCTTGGTGGGGGTCGCATAACCTGAAATTTCAGGAGAGCTGCCCCGGAACCCACCGTTCATGGAACTACCGCCATAAAGATGCGGATATGCATTGGCGCCTAACCTTTTGGTGCACTTGCCGACATTTTCCAGGTAATCCCCGACAACCCACCAGTGGCCGTCAATGAATACTTCAAGAAAACGGCCGTATGCCTCGGCACCCTGAACGAAAGCTCCGCGAATGTTGCTCATAATCGAAGGGGATAGTGGTTATTGAGTTGAGCGAATCAGATTCTGCAAATCACTACCTGATTCTGTTTCCCCAAAGCGAGAACTCGTCGCTGGTGTTCGTGTTGTGTTCTTCGGGAAATTGATCGGGTGTCTTCAGTTTCACGTTACAGTCAAGAGTACTGGCTTTTGCATCAACAATTTTCAGGGACTTTTGAGGTTCTTCAAACTGAAGATTTGCAGCTTCGGCTTCGATTATTTTCAGGCACTCCTCCAGGCTTTCAGCCGCAAGTACCCTGTCACGAAAAAGACCGTCTTTCCGGAGTTTGTCGGACTGTTCTTCGGTCATATTGCCCCCTGATTTTAAGGTTTCGTCATGAACGCATGTTGTGAATCCACATCTGCCCTGGGGTTGTATCCCGGTAAAATCCAGACAACTTTCGAGAGGTTCATCCAGCGTCCGCAGTCGGTGCTGTTGCTGAATGTCGTTTTCAACTTTTCTGCCGTTTGCAGAGGATGAAGCTGCCTTAATTGGCAAGCGAGGCTTGGATGTTGGCTCAGTTGTCTTCTTTTTCAGCCAGTTGAAGGGCATAATCACCTTATCTTGAATTCCCGTAATAAATTAGATAATCGATTAGAACGGTTTTCGCTCCAATAGGAGGTCTTCGTAAATCTTAATATTTCAAATTATAATTTTTGTGTTAAATTTAATACAAAAATTATAAATATTACCTGTTAAGGGTTTGCCAGGTGGCAGGAAGTGCTGTTCTGGTGCGGGTTTCTGGACAGAAGTGTAGCTTTTGCATGACTTTAGTCTATTCAAGAAGGCGTTGATTGTGGTTATTGTAATAAGTGTGATCTGTTGGGCATATAATTGATGGAGCTTCAGGTGCTAACGTCAAGCGCAACGGCATGCAGTTCTGAAGAGCTCTGTGAAATCAGAAAGGTCAGGGCTTCTTTGAGGTGATTCTGCGCTTGATGGCGATGATTCACGATACTCAACGTCATGCAAACTGATCGGAGGGGAGTGGCTCCTGGCGGGTTCTGTGAGAGCACCAATAGCGGGCAATGAGCGACAGGTTTTTGCGGCGATGTCTGTAAACTTCTCAATCAAAAAACATAACAACTATGGCAAACGAAACAGCCAACGACTTCACGAGCGCAGTCAACAACCTCATGGAGACTGTCGGTAAACTCGGTCAAATGCAGGTTGATCTGGTCACCAATGGACTGAAATCGGCTACTTCAGCCATCGAGCCGTTGGGCAAAAATGTCGCCGATCTGGCGGGCAGCGTTGTAGATGTTTTGAATCAGGCACTCCAGAGCGCCTCATCGGCGATAGCACCTAAACAGTAAGCCTTGTGCGGTTGTCATGAAAGCGCTCCTACGGTGGCGTGGGGTGCTTTCATGATAATTGTCACTCCCAAACCATAACGCACCATGTCAAGTTCAGATTCGATGCAGGCACAAATTCCTTCCGATGGAACCAAAGGGCTTGCCATGATGGTCCCGGCGCTTGGGTTGCCTCTGTTTATTCATGCTTTAGGCGGTGTGGTTATTTCAGGTGCAGGATTTGCCGCGATTGCATCGGTCATCAGTCCGTTCAGGTCGCAGATTTTGCAGGCAGGAAAGGGGATAAGTGCCAGGAGTCAGGTTGAAGTACGCAAAGCTGTTCCTGCGTCGCCTGTTCCAGAGCCGGTTTCAACTACTGTGGCAGATCAGGAGCCTATCAATGAACTGTTATGATTCTTTCAATCATGATTGGCTCCTGCATGAGGTTATAATAGAAGCCTATGATGAGTTAAGAGTAGTTTTTCTCCTGGCCGATAATCTGGCAGAGTTTCTTTATAAAGGATCTGCGGGTAAGCCATAAGTATAAAGCTACCATGAACGACGTCTGAGATTAATCGGAATTGAGAAAACTGTTAAACCAAAATAGCCATGTCAAGAATTATGTGGATGCAGGCTGTCAGGGGCTCATGGACTTCATATGTAAAAAAAATGAATCAGAGAATGACTCCGCATAAAATGGAGACTTATCTCAGCCAGGAGATCGATATGGGGATGAAACTTGAGGAATTTGCCGAGTCAGTGTTTATTGAAGGATTTGTCGCAGGTGAAAAGTATGCCAAGAGTTTCAGGGTCGGAGCGCATAAGTGTGAGGTCGAACTCAACTGAAATACAGGATAGAAGATCATATATGCCCATGAGTTGCCTGGTCAGGATATGATGGAATTTGAAGTATGTCATGATGCTTGAACAGGAAGGAAACTCGTTTTGTTAACTATTAATAATGGAGATCGTTGATATGAGTCAGCCAAACCCTGCTGATATGGTAAAAAACACGGTAGGTATTGCTGGCGGCGCAGCGTTGCTCGCTCCTGCGGCCCCTCTTGCTCCGCCTATCCTGCACGGACTTGCCGGCATTGCCGTGGTTGGCGTCGGATTATTTGCAGCAGGTTCGCTGGTCATGAAGGCGGCTGAAGCCCTTGGGCTGGGTAACCCTATGAAGCCTAAGGATGCGCCTCGTTCATCCCGCTGAGCGAAAAGCATTGTTTACTGTATAAACCTCCCTGCTTCAATACGATCTCCGATCAATCATGTTGTTTGTCAGGCAAGGTCACATCTGACGCAAGACAAGTCGTTCATAGCCTTGAGTGCCTCCTTATTTGACGTGGTTGATCCTGTCGATGCCTCGTATCGTTTTATGTCCCATGCGTTCCGATTTGCATGAAGTCAAATCAGTTACGGCTGTATGCATGAACTTCTGCCATTAAGCTGGACCCGTATTGGTGGTCTTCGTCCGGTTTACCGGGACATTCCGCTGCCATTATCCCGGACCAGCTGGATAACCTGTGCGGATGTCCCTCGAGATTATACATTGCAGATCCTCTATGAAGACATGGCGGTTTCATATCCTGAAGGGTATGTTTTTCGAGGGTGCACTCCGGAAATGGGTTCCTGTTTCGCAGCCAAAAATTGCAGGGTCATGAGAACCGGGGCTGAAGCAGTCCTGGATTTGAATGGTTCGCATCTCGAGAGAAAAACGGTTCAAAACTCTCTCGTCAGAGGTAAAAAGCAGGGAGTTGTCCAAGAGGTCGTCCTGAATGATTTGAATCGAAAACTCTTTGAACAATTTCGACGCGAGACAAAACATGCAGACAAACCGCAGCTGCAGCATCTGTTTCGGGCGGCTCCTTCAAGGGTATGTCGCTGCTTTGTGTTTCGTTCATTTTCCGGGCAATGGCTGGCAGCCATAACGATCTCGGCAAGAGGGCAAACAGAGGTGCATACTGAGCTGATGCTGAGGCATCGGCATGCTCCCGGAGATATTATGGAATGCCTTGTGGCCGGCATATTTGAAATCCTGAAAGATGAAGGGATTTGTGAATGGAGCCTCAGTGAGGTGCCTTTCATGATGTTGAAGCAAAGTTCCAGAGAATCGCTTACCCAGATGGAGCAGCTGATGGTTTCACTTGTATCACGCTGCAGACATGCTTACGACTTCGAAGGCTTGTACCGTTTCAAAAACAAATTTGAACCAATATGGCGACCGGTGATGCTCTGCACAAACACGGATCCTACTCCGGTCATGCTGATGGAGCTCGCTGTCAGTATGGGATTTACCAATCTGTTGATGCACGAATCCTTCGCTTTTATAATGCAGTCGATCAAGCCAGCCTGAATCCTATTGTTTTATAACACCGGGGATCATGCCAAAAGTATCAATGCCACGTTCAGCAGTTAAAAGATCGGGATTGCAGATCTAGGCTCCTGACCAGGGCATCACCATGTCCCGTAACGATGAATAACGTGAATCGTTATGAGGGTGATGAAGCAGATTCGTAAGAAATTTGAGATGACAAATTCCAATAATACAGCAAACGGACTGAGATCAGCCATGCAGGAGGTTGCGCTTGCGGGGCTGGCTCGAGGCGGCTTTTTTGAACATGCTGCTTTTTGTGGCGCGACATGTTTGCGGATATTTTATGGATTGTCGAGGTTTTCAGAGAGCCTTGATTTTTGCTTGCTGAAACCCGATGCTGATTTTTCACTGCATCCTTATCTGGATGTACTCTTGAATGAGTTCGCCGCAATGGGCCTGGATGTGGAGATTCTGCTGAAAAAGAAAACCGGACGGAGTTGTTTCGATTCTGCGTTTCTTAAAAAAGATACCAGATTATTTGATTTCACGGTTAGAGGAGAAAGCACTCTTAAAATTACATTCGAGCTCGATACTCATCCGCCGTCAGGCTTTTCATTTGAAGAAAAACTCCTGTTCGAACCACATCCGTCTTGTGTCAGATGTGTTGCATTATCTGACCTGTTTGCAGAGAAAATGCATCTTTTGCTTTTCAGGAATCATAAGATGCGAGGGTATGGACGGGATTGGTTCGATTTTGAATGGTACATCAGAAACCGGATCCCATTGAATTTTAAGCACTTCGTCAATCGGTCTGTTCAGAGTGGCCATATGACTTTGGCCAAATTCCCGGAACATGATCTAGAACGACGGTTGAAGAACAGAATCGACGCATTCGATAAGGGACTGGCCAGAAAAGAGATTTCGGTGTTTGTTCATGATCCTGAAGCACTGGGTATCTGGTCAAAGCATTATTTCCAGAAGCTTGCACGTCAACTGACCATGATCAGGTAGCGCTGCGTAAGAGGCTGTTCCTGACCATTTGTCAGCAACATAACGAGCATTAAATGGGCCGGTTTCGGACCGCTGAACCATCCTTTACAGGAGTATATATGCCGATGTTTGTCGGGGGATACATACAGGACTCAGTTCTCAGGAGTCGAGCAGGGAGGAGACGCTTGAGCAGAGAGAGCGGATGCTGAAGGGCTTTTTGAGAACATTTATCCCTTCTGTTAAAGGGTAATGTTTTGCAAATACGTCAGCATCAAAGCCGGAAATGAAGAGTACCTTGAGGTCAGGAATCATGGCCCTGGCCAATTCGGAGAGTTCAAATCCATCTATTTCCGGCATGATCAGATCGGTCAGTATGAGATCGATCCTCTCCTTGAAAAGTTCAGTCAACTGCAGGGCCTGTACCGGAGTATAGGCAGGTATAACGGTGTAGCCGTTTTTTTCAAGCATCATTTTGATCATTGTCACAACACTGTGTTCGTCATCGACAACGAGTATGGTTTTGTTACTGCGACCAACTGGATTTTCTTCTGTCATTGATTTTTGTTTTTGTTTCAAAGGACGGGTGACTCAGAAGTGGTGTTTTCTCCATCTGAACCTGTTCTGGAGGTCATGTAGAGTATGACCGTTATTACCTCTTCATCTGTCAGAGATGCATTGCCTCCTTTTGGAGGCATCATACCGATTTTGCCATCAAAACCTCCGATTGCTTTTTCAGCCATGACATCTTTTCCCTCTGCCATACGTTCACGCCAAGCATCTTTGTTTCCAGGTTTCGGAGCTCCCGATGAACCGGAATCATGGCATGCAGCGCAATTGGCTTCATAAAGTTTTTTGCCTGCAGCAAGCTTCAGGCTCAGATGGGATTCTTTTGTGGATTTCGAAACATCAGCACTGTCCGGCTGATTATGAGTAATGCACGCCCCGAGAAAAAAGAGTCCAACGGAGAAAATGAGTAGAAAAAACTTACTGTACGCTGTTTTTGACCCAGGTCTCGATTGTTGGTGTAATTGTGGAAAACGTGAAATGTATAATCTCATATCCGATTGAAAATAAACGAGTTGTGATTGAACGATACTGTCCCCAATTCCCCGTCCATTCTCTTATTTCATAACATTTTCCAGAGTCAAAGTTGTGATTTGCACAGCCGCTTTTGCTGCGCTTAGCTGAACTCTTGTAGTAAGAATTATGAGATATGACGATCTTTATCTGTTTTTATGTTAGATTTATTATAAAAAGTACGTCGTTTTTTGTGCCAAGACAACGCATTAATTCTTATTATTTACGCCGCTTTTGTTTGAAGGTTGCTGTATAAATAAAGAAAAAAACCATTCGGGCTACATGGTTGCGTGAGGTTTTGTGAGGATCGAGTCGATGAACGGCATCGGGTGAGTCAGGAAGTCTGGAGAGAACGTCCAGCCAGTTGGCAAGCAGGAGAAATTAACCGGGAATTACAGCGTTGAGATCTGTTCTTCCGGCCTTTAAGTTGGCGGATAAAGCTGAGGAAGAGAGCGCTGCCATGTTTGATTGGTGAAAATGCGGTCACGGGACATGGCCACTCTACGCTCGTTAAAACGCGTTATTTTTTGAACCGATGTGGGATTTCATCCAGTTGCGAGGTTTCCTCGGGGAGTGAGCCGGGGGTTTCAGGAAATGTCATATCAACCGAGGGCAGAAAGCTGATCAAGAAATTCAACAGCAAAACTGCCTGTACCCCTGACTCCTTTTGCCGCCTGTTCACCGACGGCAGCATAAATTACCGAGGCTGCCGTGGCCGCCCTGAGAGGGGAATCAGTTACTGGTAAAAATGCGGCGATCACGGCTCCCAATGTACAACCGATGCCGGTAACCTTCGTCATGATCTCATGGCCGCCAGGGACCTGGATGACATCGGTTCCATCAGTGATATAATCGATCTTTCCACTGAGAGCTACGACGGTACCGACGGAGTCAGCCAGCTTGACAGCTGCGTCCAGAGCCTCATTTGACGATACGGTAGAGTCGACACCCCTTGCGTTTCCTGCTGCTCCGCTGACTGCAAGAATTTCTGAAGCGTTGCCACGAATGACCGCCGGGCGAAACCTCATGAGCTTCTCGACAATTTTTGTCCGGAACGCCAGTGCTCCAGCAGCGACAGGGTCGAGGACCCATGGGGTTCCTGTCTGCCGGGCGACAGCCGCCGCTTTAAGCATCGCCTCGGCAGTGGCTGCCGTGATCGTACCGACGTTAACCAGGAGCGCCTGGGCGATACGCACGAAATCTTCAACTTCCTCGATGGCGACAACCATTGCCGGCGAGGCTCCAGCAGCAAGCAGCACATTCGCGGTAAAATTGGTCACCACGTCGTTGGTGATGCAATGAACCAGGGGATTATACCGGCGCAATTGTGCGAAATCTTCAACGACCTCCGGATGAGGCCATTCTCTACTGATTGTAAACGCGGTGATTTTTTCCATGATCCAGTCTCTTTCTATTGATTGAAAGCCCGAATTGTATTCCCTTGATGGGTATGAAATTACCCGAATATACGATTTGCTTCGCAGCAGGTCAGGTATTCAATCATTGCATCTCTTTTCTGCATCCATGCAATTCGGTTTGTCGGACTGTTTCGTAATCATACGCGAATAACGGTTCACCGGACATACGCAGCATACCGGACTGGCGGTATTTATTTACGGTATCAGGCCGGGAATACTATTGACAGTGAAGTCCATACCAATATTTTCTAAAAATAATGCATCAGTGCAGTTGATGCAGATCCAGCCGGCGCAGTTTCGGTGCCAGTTTTGCCGTTGCGGCTACCACCGAGAGAGTCATGATACCCCCGAAAATCACCGATGGGACAAGTCCCAGGAGCCGCGCGGCAATCCCGGACTCGAAAGCCCCGAGTTCGTTCGATGAGCCGATAAAGATCCCGTTGATTGCTGAAACGCGGCCGCGCATGATATCGGGTGTAGTCAGTTGTACGATGGTCGTGCGCATGACTACCGATACACCATCGCAAATGCCGGAGAGCAGCAACAGTGATGCGGCAACCCATATGTTCGGCGATAATGCGAAAGAGATCATGCAGAGGCCAAAACCTGCCACAGCACCTAAAAGCCAGCGGCCGCCATGGAGATTGATCGGGTGGCGGGCAAGAACTATCCCGGTCAGCATGGCACCTATGGCCGGAGCTGCACGAAGAAACCCAAGTGCCTCAGGTCCGTAATGAAAGACGTCGGAAATGAATGCCGGAAGCATGGAGACTGCACCACCGAACAATACGGCGAACATGTCGAGTGTTTGTGCTCCAAGAATAAGCTGGTTTCCGAATACGAATTGCAACCCCTCACCGATGCTCTTGAAGACGGACGGAGAGCTTTCCACTGCAGGAGGCTCTTCGAAACGGATTGAAAGCAGAGCGACTGCGGCACACAGGCACATCACGGAAGCAATGCCATAACTGGTTGTCTTGCCTGCCCATGCCACCATGATCCCTCCCAGGGCAGGTCCGAGCACCAATCCCAACTGGAACACTGATGTGCCAATTCCTGCAGCACGGGCATAGGTATTGCGCGGCAGGATCATGGCGAACATGGCGCTGTAGGATGGGGCGATGAACGCGCGGGCGACACCGCCGACGGAGATGGCTGAATAGATCAGCAACCTGGGTTTTCCGGTGCTGATCCAGCCGTTTGACAGTGCCGTCAGGGTCAAGGCGTTGAGCGCAAGCATCAGGCTCGCAGCGACACCGAACATGCGCCGGGAATAGTGGTCGATCGCATGGCCTGCGAACGGCGCGCACAGGAAGTAGGGAATGACCTCTGCCAACCCGATCAACCCGAGTGAAAGGGGGTCATGGGTCAGTTCGTATATGTGCCAGCCTACAACGACGGCGATCATCTGATAGGCCAGGGTGATGAAGACGCGAAATGATAACAGCTTGAGAAAAGGGCGATTCGCCGTGACTGAAAATGGCATTAATGCTGTTGAGTTTATTGATGTGTTTTCTGCTGACGATCAATTGATGCGGGACAGGTCGGTGTCGGGATGGTTGCCGCAGCGCCTGTAATCGTTGAAATCGATGATCAGCCCATATTTTATCCTGAGCTGGTTAAGCTCTCTTGCCACTCGAATACAGTACTCCAGCGAAGGGCCTGCCTGATCCTCGAGGTCAGAGCCCGGCCGGACGGACCAGGGGCTGCTCCATGTGGTGACACCATGTTCGGCCAGGTATTCGGCCTCTTCGAGGGTTGCGTTCAGGGCTTCGTCCTCACTAGTGTAGCCGAATGGTTTTGCCAGTTCAACGCCGGCTACGATACCGGTTCCGACATAGCCTCTGCCGAAAATGTCGACAGCTCCGATCAGACGACGCTTCCACTCCCTGTACCCGATTGCATCCGCTTTTCCAGGGCAGATCCAGTTGAATTTCTCCTCGTTGAGCACTTCGAGGTCGCTGGTGTAAGCCATCACGCCCGTCTCCTCGTTCAGGCGTCTCAATTGCCTTTCGCTGAATGCCGAGGTGGTCACATCAGCAGGAAACTTTTTCGTCGCGAAGTTCTCTCCTATCGCCTGCAGGGTCTCGATATAAATATCCAGTTCCTTGTCGAACACCTCATCTCCTGACAGCACCGAGCCACCCGTAATGTGGATGAATGAAAAACGGCCAGGCTCCTTCAGGGCCTCCCGGATGGTCTCCGATATTTCCCGGGGCTTGTACCGGCTTTTTCCGACACCCTCCTTGACCTGCTGCTTGTTGTGGCTGTTGATATTGCAATAGCGGCAGAGGTTTCCTCTGGTGCCGAAGTGACAGTAGCTTGAAGCTGTGAGGTCGAGCCTTTGCGGGCGAGCCGTGACGATGTCTCTCATTGGAATACCCGAGGATGTGACGAGTTCATAGTAGCGCGGCTTTTCAGTGAGCTCCACAAACTCGAGAACCTCATCGTTGTCAATCAGGGCAAGTTGTCCGTCTACAAGATCGATGACGTAAGGATTTTTTTCGAGAGGAGTCGGATCAGGCAGAATAAGGGTGCCATCCTTCAACAGAACCGATGAAGGCAAAGGCTTGAGCTGACCGTCCCTCGTTCCGAAAAGGGTCCGTCCCCGAACCTGATGGATCGCCGGATCGACCGCACTCAGGGCTGCATCGGTGTAATGGACCCCGCGTAGGCGCACATCGGTTTTCAGGATGACCAGATGTGGCACATCAGGATATTTGGCAGCGACCTCTTTCAGGGTCAATCTCCGCTCTGCTGTTTGTGTTGCTGTGTTGGACATGAGATTATTTCAACTGTTTATCTGACTATTGATGCATTGTGAAATTACCGGGTGAGTAATACTGAAGATCAGGTGCTTGTTTGATACATCTATTCCTGGAAGGCGCTATGACGATAAGACGAATATTATATGATAGAAAAAACAGTAAGGCAAGGGATATATCCGGAAAGAAATGATTTTTCAGATATCAGTTGAAATCATGGTGTCTGCGGTTTACAGGACATGACGGAAGGTTAATAATCAATATTGGGTAAGACGGCAAACTTATACCACAAAAATCCCTTATTCATGGGATGTATATACCTGCATGGTGATATTCGATGTTGTGGAAAAACGCGTTTATTGACCGTGCGCGTTATGATGCCTGTTTACAGGCGTATGTCCGGAAACCTTATCAGGCAAAGTCGTTGCGCCTTACCGTTTCCTTTGAGTCCGAAGCTTTGGCAGGCTGGGAATATTGGCTCTCCGGTCAATCAGCCTCATCTTTTTATGATAATCTGCGAAGAAACATGTTTGAAAACCATGATGATCTCATTGGTCTGGTACGTATGATATTTATGCCATGTATGCGGTATTTTTATGTTATGTGTGATGATATTCTTCTTGTTTATGCACTTTAAATGATATCTAAGGAACGCGGACGGAGTGATGTCTGTGTGTGAGTTGTAGTGAAGGCGATGTGCGTGAACAGGTTACTTTGTTTATGGTATTTTTATGGTATTCGTAAGCCTTTTGTGATGGCTTATGCCTTGATTATCATATTTCCTGTGCCGAATCGGCGTTAGTTATGTCGGTATATGAAACAGGCGACCGGCATCCATTGTTGGCGACAATCCCTGTCTGTTCCGGTCCCGGAATATTCAATCTCATTAATGTATCCTGCATCGTCAGGCCAGAAATCTGATGAGGGAAGAGCGTACGGTCAAAGGGTGTCTGCCTGATTTTCATGCCTCGCTGTCCGGAACGCTGAACAGGATCGGTTTGTGTGAAAAAATAATATCAATCAATCAAGAGCGGAGCGAATACAACTATGAGCACTCTTAAAGAAAAGCTCTATCAGGAGCTGGCATTGAAGGTGGCTACGATTGCTGACGGGATCAACTTCGATCCGGCCATATTCAAAAACCTGGATCTCGGCGGCCGGTATCAGGAGGAGGTTCACTGTCTGTTCGAACGCGCCTATGAAACCCATGTCGGCGTCAGGTTTCCTGTAGGTTTTTATACGCCGCACGGGATCATCAACCCTTTGAGATGGCATCGCCGCTCCTCCTATTCCCTCATTCTTGAAAATGGTGTCTATTACCTGGCTCAACACGGAAAAATCATCTATCCCGTTGAGTTTCTCGAGAGGCCAAAATATTACAGCCTGAAGACATCTGATGGTGTCGCCATGAATACTCTCGGTGTGTATGCGCAATATGGACTCGTATCGGTGGCATACAGTAATGAGTGCTCCCTCAAGGATCAAGGGCAGGATTGCAAATTCTGCAACATCAACGCAACGAAGGACACTTATGGCGAGGCTGAGAACATCGGCTGGAAATATCCGCACCAGATCGGTGAAATGCTTGCTGCCGCATACAGGCTGGACGGCGCAGGACGTTTCAACCTCACCGGCGGGTTTGTCGCCGAGCGCCGCGAGGTCGAGTATTATCTGGATGTCGCCGATGCAGTCAGGGAGCATACCGGCCTGGATGATTTTAACGGCACTGTCGTCATCGGAGCGCCTCATGACCTGAGCATCATCGATAAATACAAGGAGGCAGGCTATCGCACCATCGCTTCCAATATCGAGATATGGGACAAAGACATTTTCAAGGCAATCTGCCCTGGCAAGGAGCTCCAGTCGGGTGGCTGGGAGCATTGGGTTAAAACGCTGGAGTATGAGGCGAAGGTGTTCGGCAGGGGACGGGTAAGATCGAATATCGTGGCTGGAATAGAGCCCAAGGACTCGACATTGGCGGGTGTCGAATATCTGGCGTCGAAAGGAGTCGTTTGCATGGCGACGACCTGGTGCCCGAATCCGGGGTCAGCCCTGGAGGGGCATCGAGCACCTGAACCGGAATGGTTCTATGACCTTTTCGAGAAAATAACGGGCATCTTCAGGCGTGAAGGTTTTACCTATGAACAGATCTATGACTGCTCGGCGGGAATAGGCGTTGTCCATGATTTTTACCGGATCGAGGATGAGCTGATGCCGGTATTCAAGGGTCAGGTTGCCTGATCAGACAGCGATTATGAAATACGGTTGAACAACACTTTGCGCCCGCAGGCATGAGGCTTTCTGCGGGCGCAACGCGTGAATGAAAAAACATGGACCAAGTATATGGAGCGTTCTGATGAGTGACAAGCACGGCAAGCATATCGCGATATATGGCAAGGGCGGGATAGGCAAATCCACCACAACCTCCAATATCAGTGCGGCCCTGGCTGATTCAGGTTACAGGGTGATCCAGGTAGGTTGTGATCCCAAGAGTGATTCGACGACCATTCTTCGAGGCGGCAACGACCTGCCGACGGTACTCGATACCCTGCGAGAGCAGAGCAGGGTGCGCATTGAGGATATCTCGGCGGTCGGCTACGGCGGCGTCCTCTGCATCGAGGCCGGGGGACCCGTGCCGGGCGTCGGTTGCGCCGGCCGGGGCATCAACGCAGCGATTGAATTATTGCATGAGCTGAAGGTATTCGAAGAGTTCAAGCCTGACTTCGTGCTGTACGACGTCCTCGGGGATGTTGTGTGCGGAGGCTTTGCTGTCCCGATCCGCGACGGCATTGCAGACCGTGCGTTTGTCGTGACCTCTTCAGACTTCATGGCTGTTTTTGCAGCCAACAACCTGTTCAAGGCGATCAATAAATATGCGCCATCGGGCGGTGCCCGCCTGGGTGGAGTGATCGCCAACAGTATCCAGCATTCCTATTCACAGCCGCTGATCGATGATTTTGCAGCGCAGGCCGATGTGCCGGTGATTGGCTATGTGCCCCGATCGATTACGGTGGCCCAGAGCGAACTGTTCGGCAAGACTGTCATCGAGGCCCTGCCGGACTCCGAACAGGCCGGCGTCTACCGGAACCTGGCAAGACATATCGACGAAAACCTCGATTCGGTTATCCCAAAGCCGCTCAATGGCCCTGAACTCAAGAAATGGGCCCGGACCTGGGGTGACAGGATTATCGCGGTCGAGACGGGAGTTGTTCAGAAAATGGAATCAATCT
>Ga0326726_10003835_pt1 | contig 13796 bp, 16 predicted proteins | sample MHFenrmetagenome_2_FD_207603 | JGI IMG/M metagenome (GOLD analysis project Ga0326726, IMG submission 207603) | Lab enriched peat soil microbial communities from Michigan Hollow, Ithaca, NY, United States - MHF15MN | ecosystem: Environmental > Terrestrial > Soil > Wetlands > Peat | place: USA... | reverse complement strand
TGCGTCCGAACCCGTTGACCCCAACCCGCACGCCCATGACGCGCTCCTTGAGAGTTGACGATTATTGAGGATTGGCGGCGACTTCCGCCACACAAGAGGCTTGATTATAGGCGGCGAAGGGTCGGCCCCGCAAGCTCGGCGGCGGGCAGCCGAAAAGGGGCACGGGGAGCTCCCTTCTCATCTCGAGCCCGCCTCGAGCGCTCGGTCAGGCGGTGCGGGCGATGGTGAGGACGCCCACGATGGATGCTCCAGCGCGGGTGAGGACGCGGGCGCACTCGCCGACGGTGGCGCCGGTGGTGAGCACGTCGTCCACCAGGACGACGTGACGGCCGGCGATCGCCTCTGGCCGGCGCACGGCAAAGGCCTTGCGGACATTTCGCCTTCGCGCCGGTGCGTCGAGATGGGTCTGCGGAGCCGTGGCCGTGAGCCGTACCAGCGCGTCGGTCACCACCGGCACACCCCAGGCGCGCTCGAGGCGGCGCGCCACGAGAAGCGCCTGATTGTAGCCACGCTCGCGCTCGCGGCGGTGGTGAAGCGGGACCGGGACGAGAGAATCGGGAGCGGCGCCGGGCAGGGCGGAGAGGCCGAGGCCGGCCAGGAGATCGCCCAGTGGCTCCGCCAGCCCGCGGCGGCCGCCAAACTTGAAAGCATGGATGGCATCGCGGACCAGGCCGCCATAGCGGGCCGCCGCGCGAGCATAGGCAAAGCGGGGGCGGCGCTCCCGGCACCACCCGCAGAGTCCCTCGATCCCGAGCGGGATGCCGCAGCAGCGGCACCAGGGCGGTCCAATGCGATCCATGCCCTTCCAGCACGCCCCGCACAGCGGATCACGCCGGCCCGCGCCCAGCATCTCGCGACAAACCGGACAGAGGGGCGGAAAGACCAGGTCGAGGGCGGCGGTGATCCACGGCCGCCAGCGCGAGCCGGCGACTCCGGCCGATGCTAAGGGCGCGACGTATTCCAGCTGCGGCACGACGGGCACCGGTCCACCCACGTGGCGTGTTCTGCCCCGCAGGCGGTGCAGTGATGGGGCCATGCGAAAGCCCCGGTGAGCGTCAGCGCCCTCCGGTACTCCTCGAAGGCCTCCGCGGCCTGTCCGTGGCGCTCGAAGATCGCACCCAGGAAGGCGTGGAGTCCGGGAAGATCCGGCGCCCTCACTTCGACCTTCTGAAACTGGTCGGCCGCTTCGTCCAGCATGGCGAGATCGAAGTAGACCCGGCCCAGTGCGAATGCCAGGGGAAGACTCTCCGGTGCTCGGGAGCTCGCCTCCTGGTACAGAGCGATCATGCGGGTCGGACGGCCTTCAGCGCGGTAGACTTGCTCGAGACGCGCGAGAAGCGGCAGTACCGGCTGCGTCTCGACGGCACGCTCCCACACTCGGAGAGCCTCGCGGCTCTCCCCGACCTTGAGATGGGCATCACCCAGAGCGACTGCGGCAGGCAGGAAATCGGTCTGCATCCGGAGCGCCTCGCGAAAGCGGCCGATGGCCGGCTGGATCTGGCCCTCGGAGAGCAGCATCCGTCCAAGTTCGTACTGTATGGCGGCGAGCGTCCCCTGCTCTCGGCGGCGGTCGTCTCCGCTGAGGGCCGCGACCCGCTCCTGGATTTCCAGCGCGCGCTGCCAACGGCCCTCGGCAACGCTCAAGTCCCTGAGCGCCCTCAGCGCAGCCAGGTGGTCGCGGTTTCCCGAGAGCAGGCTCTCGAGCAGGGCGACGGCATCATCGGGGCGGCCCACCCGCCGGTAGTCCTCGGCCGCCGCCAGCATGAGCTCGGGACTCTCCTCGCTCCGAAGCGCGGCAAGATCATGGAGGAGAGCGGAGCGCGCGTCTCCCCGCTCGCGCGCCAACTCACCAAGCCGCGCGTGGGCCTGCACATGGTCGGGCTCCCGCCTGATCAGCTCCTCGTAGGCGAGTGAAGCGTCCGCCGCGCTCCCGGACAGCTGGGCCGCCACGCCACGCTGATACAGATCGCCGAGCGCGTCGGCGCGCCGGGCCTGACGCTCGCGCTGATGGCTGCGGAAAGAGCGCCCGAGGTTGCCGATCAGTCCCAGCGTGAGAGCCAGGACGGCGCCGGCCAGAAACGCGCCGACGACGAGCGCGGCCAGCGGCACGTCCCAGCCCCGGTCCGCCGCGAGGGCGACGCGCACACGGGCGGTGTTGAGCGAAGCGAGGTATGCGACGAGGGCGCCAAAGGCGAGGGCGAGAAGGACGCCGAAGCGGACGGGCACGGCGGGCTACCCGGGGGACGCTACCCCGCGGCGGTGCGCTCTTCTTCTTCGATCGCCCGCTGACACTCGATGCAGTACCGGGCGAACGGAAGCGCCTCCAGACGCTTTTCCGCTATCGGCTCTCCGCACCGCTCGCAGTCGCCGAAATTGCCTTCTTCGAGCTTCTGGAGCGCGGATCCGACTTCCTTGAGCAGGCGCCGGTCGCCATTGCTCAGCTCGAAGAGAAATTCGCGATTGTACGAGGTCGCAGCCTGATCACCGAGGTCCTTGGTGGAATCATCTTCGGGACCCTTGGCGTAGAGTACGGTTTTACCCACTCCTTCGACGAGCTGACGATGCTTCTCTTCGAGCTTCTTCTTGAACTGCGCCAGACGATCCTTCCTCATCGCTGTCTCCTCCACGACACGGCCGGTCCGGGGCCGGAGTCAGTGGCGAAGGCTACCACGCCCCCGAGGGGAAATCAATCGCGCGGCCGCTCAGCGCTCCACGGAAAGCAGCGGCGCGTCGCCCCACAGGCGCTCGAGCGCATAGAAGTGCCGGGTCGCGCCGACGAAGACGTGGACCACGACGTCGACGTAGTCCAGGAGGAGCCAGCCGCTCTCCGCGCTGCCCTCCTGATGCCGCGGGCGCGTGCCCGCGGCCTTGAGCGCCGCACGCACGGCCTCGATGATGGTGTCGGCCTGCGTCGTGGAGCGCGCGCTCGTCACGAGAAAGAAGTCCGCGACGCTGGACAGGCCCTGCAGGTTGAGGATGACGAGGTCTTCGGCGTTCTTGTCGAGCGCGGCGCGCGCGGCCAGTCGAGCTGTGGCTTCGGCCGAGAGGGATGCCATCAAGACCCGGCTCGGTACAGGCCATGCTCGCGGATATACGCGGCGACGGACTCGGGCATGCGATAGGCAAGACTCCGGCCCTCGCGCGCCCGGAGCCGGAGATCCGAGCCCGAGATGGGCAAGGACGCCGCGCGGTAGATCACGGGTCCGTCGGCGGCGCCGAAGGCGGCGAGCCCGAGCTCGTGGAGCACCTTCTGGGCCGCCGGCCCTTCCTGGTCGAAGTCGCCGCCGGTGCGCGGTACGACGACCAGCCGCGCCAGGCGCGCGACCACCCGGGGCTCTCGCCAGCTCAAGAGATCGAGGAAGGTGTCCGAGCCGATCAGGAGCTTCAGCGTGCCCTCGTTCTTGAGTGCCATCAGCGTGTCCACCGTGTAGGACGGTCCTTCGCGCCGAAGCTCGATATCGGAGACGGCGAAGCGCGGGTGCTCGCGGACGGCGAGCGCGGTCATCTGATACCGGTGCTCCGCCGACACCAGCTCGGCGGCGGGCTTGTGGGGCGGCACCGCCGCGGGCACGAACAGCACGCGATCGAGCCGGAGGGCCTCGCAGATCTCGTCCGCGAGCAGGAGATGCCCGAAGTGTATGGGATTGAACGAGCCGCCGAAGACGCCGACCGTGGGCACCGGGCCGGCTACTCCCGCACCTGGCCGTCGCCCATCACGATGAATTTCGTCGTCGTCAGCTCGCGCACCCCGACCGGCCCCCGCGCGTGCAGGCGCGAAGTCGAGATGCCCATCTCGGCGCCCATGCCGAATTGCGAGCCGTCGACCAGACGCGTCGAGGCATTGACGAGGACGGCCGCGGCGTCCACTTCACGAGTGAAGCGGCGGGCATTCCGGAGGTCGGAGGTCACGATGGCCTCCGCCAGACCCGATCCGTGCCGCCGGATATGGTCGATGGCCGCGTCCAGCCCGTCGACCACGCGGATCGCGATGATGTAGTCGAGGTACTCGGTGTCCCAGTCGGCCTCGGTGGCCGGCCTCGCGTCAGGCACGAGGGCCCTCGTGCGTTCGTCGCCGCGCAGCTCGACGCCGGCCTCGCGCAGTCGCGCGGCGACCCGCGGCAGGAAGGCCGCCGCGACCGCCGCGTCCACGAGCAGGGTTTCCGCGGCATTGCAGACGCTCACGCGCTGCGCCTTGGCATTGACGGCGATGGCCGCCGCCATGTCCAGATCCGCGCTCGCGTCCACGTACACGTGGCAGAGACCCTTGTCGTGCTTGAGAATCGGCACGGTCGCCCGCTCGGCCACCAGGCGCACGAACTCCTCGCCGCCACGCGGGATGATGAGGTCGATGAAGCGATCGAGGGTCAGCATGGCCATGACTGCCGCGCGATCGGCCGTGTCGATGACCTGCACTGCGTCAGAGGGCAGCCCGGCCTTCTCGACGGCCTTGCCGAGAACCTGAGCGATGGCGGCATTGGACTCGAGCGCCTCGCTGCCCCCGCGAAGCAGCACCGCATTACCCGACTTGAGGCAGAGCCCGGCCGCGTCCGCCGTGACATTGGGACGCGACTCGTAGATGAAGCCCACGACGCCGAGCGGCACGCGGACCCGCGAGATGTCGACCCCGTTGGGGCGCCGCCATGCCTCCACGGTCTCGCCGACCGGGTCGGGCAGCGCGGCGACCTGACGCAGTCCCGCCGCCATCTCCTCGAGACGGCTCTCCGAAAGGGTCAGGCGGTCCATGAAGGCGCTCGTCAGCCCGGCTGAGCGCGCCCGGGCGAGATCGGCCCGGTTGGCGTCGAGCACGAGCGCCGTTTTCTCCTCGAGCCCGCGGGCCATCTGATGAAGTGCGTCGTTCTTCGCCCGCGTCGAGGCAAGCGCGAGCGCGCGGGCCGCCTCCTTGGCCGCCTGCGCCTTGCCGGTCACGTGCGCCGTCACGTCCATGTCAGCTTCCTCCCGTACCTGCGAGCACCACCAGGTTGTCCCGGTGGATGACCTCGGCGAGCCCCTTGTAGCCCAAGGCTTTCTCGATCTCAGCGGTCTTGGCCCCGCGTATCTTCCGGAGCTCCCCTGCATCATAGTTCACGAGCCCCCGCGCGAACTCGTCGCCTTCTGCCTCGGCCAGTGCCACCACCTCGCCGGCGTGGAATTCTCCGGCGACGTCCACGAGCCCCGAGGGTAGGAGGCTCTTGCCCTTCTCGGTCAGCGCCTTCCGCGCGCCGGCGTCGACGGTGAGTCTCCCCTGCGGCGGTACCGCGAAGGCTATCCATCGCTTCCGCGCGGCCAGCCTGTCGTCGCGCGGGAGGAAGTATGTCCCGAGCGGCTCGCCTTTGAGGAGGCGACCGAGGGTGCCGTGCTCCCGGCCATTCGCGATGACCATCGGGATGCCGGAGGCTCCCGCCTTCTGCGCCGCCTCGAGCTTCGTGGCCATGCCGCCCACGGAGACGCGACCCACCTCATCGAAGCAGAGCTTGCGAATCTCCTCGGTCACGGCCTCCACCGTTTCGATCCGGCTTGCCGAAGGATCGCGCCGCGGGTCGCCCGTATAGAGGCCGTCGACGTCCGTCAGCAGCACCAGGAGATCGGCATCGACGAGATGAGCGACAAGGGCGGCCAGGTTGTCGTTGTCGCCCACCTTGATCTCCTCCACCGCGACCGTATCGTTCTCGTTGACGACGGGCAGCACGCCGAAGTCGAGGAGCGCCAGCAGCGTGTTGCGCGCGTTGAGATACCGGCCGCGATCGCTGATGTCCTGGGCGGTGAGCAGCACCTGGCCCACCTTGATGCCATGGCGCTTGAAGGATTGCTCGTAGTGCCACATGAGAGCCGACTGCCCGACCGCCGCCGCCGCCTGCGTCTCCGGAATCGAGCGCGGGCGCGAAGACAGTCCAAGTCGGGCCGTCCCCGCGACGATGGCGCCGGAGGAGACGAGCACGACCTCGCGGCGCTCGGCCACGAGCGAAGCGATGTCGGCCGCGAGGGCCGTGATGCGCTTGGCGTCCAGCCCTTCGCCCGGGCTCGTGATCTGGCCGCTACCGACCTTGACCACGACGCGCCGCGCGCGCGTCAGCCCGCGGCGGGTGCCCACGAATGACTCGCCAGGATTCCGGCGATATCGCGCAGAAGCCCGTCGAGGCCCATGCCCGTGACCGATGAGATTGCGTGAAAGGAAAGCCCTTCGGCGGCGCAGAGACTTTCGACCGCATGCCGGCGGTCCTCGGTGCCCGGCAGCTCGGCTTTGCTGCCCGCGACGATCTGAGGGCGGGCGGCCAAGTCGCTCGAGTACGCGGCGAGTTCGCCCTGGATGACACGCCAGTCCTCGACAGGGTCGCGGCCGCAGCTCGGATCGAGATCGACCAGATGCACGAGAACGCGCGTCCGGTCGGTGTGGCGGAGGAATCGGTGTCCCAGCCCCTTGCCCTCGGCGGCCCCCTCGATCAGTCCCGGCAGGTCGGCGATGACGAAGGAGCGCTGGTCGTCGATCCGCACGATGCCGAGGGAGGGCTGCAGCGTGGTGAACGGATAGTCCGCGATCTTGGGCTTGGCGGCCGACAATCTCGAGACGAGCGTGGACTTGCCGGCATTGGGGAAGCCGACCACGCCGACATCGGCCAGGAGCTTGAGCTCGAGATGCATCCACCGCTCCGCGCCGGGACGCCCCAGATCGGCGCGGCGCGGGGCCCGGTTGGTGGAGCTCACGAAGCGCGCATTGCCTCTCCCGCCGCGCGCACCGCGGGCGACGAGCACGCGCTCGCCCGGTGCGGTCAGGTCACCGAGGCGCTCGCCGGTGTCGCGATCGGACACCACGGTGCCGAGCGGGACACGCAGGATCGTGTCGCTGCCCGAGGCACCGTGCTTATTGGAGCCCTTGCCGTGCTGGCCCCGCTCGGCGGTATAGTGCCGCTGATAGTGGAAGTCGAGGAGCGTGGTGATGGAAGGATCCGCTTCGAGGAGGATGCTCCCGCCATCACCGCCGTCGCCGCCGTCGGGCCCCCCCCGCGGGACGAACTTCTCCCGCCGGAAGCTGATACAGCCCGCACCCCCGTCACCGCCCTTGACGAAGACGTCGATCTCGTCGACGAACATCTCAGGCCCCGGGGGCGCCGGGCGCTATCAGGCGGGCTGCTGGGCGATGCTGACGTACTTGTCGTCGCCCTTGCGCTCGAAGCGGACGTAGCCGTCGGAAGTGGCGAACAGCGTGTGGTCAACGCCCAGGCCTACGTTGACGCCCGGCTTGAAGCGAGTGCCCCGCTGGCGCACGATGATGCTGCCCGCCGTGACGAACTGCCCACCGAAGCGCTTGACGCCCAGTCGCTGGGAGTTCGAATCGCGTCCGTTCCGTGAACTGCCGACGCCCTTCTTATGTGCCATTGCGCTATGCCTCGATCTTCGTGATGCGAACCGTGCTCATGGTTTGCCGGTGTCCCCGGTGCCGCCGGTAGTTCTTCCGACGCTTGAACTTGACCACGAGAACCTTGCCACCCTTCTTTTCAGCGACCACTTGCCCCGTGACCTTGGCGCCCGCCAGAGCCTTGGGCTCCACCGTTACCTGCCCATCATTGCTGACCAGGAGCACCTGCTTGAACTCCACGGATGAGCCGGCCGGCGTGCCGAGCCGTTCGACCTTGATTACCTGACCAGGGGCCACCCGGTACTGCTTGCCGCCTGTCGCGATCACCGCTTCCATGACCCATCCCTTGGTTGATTGAATGTGGAAGAGTCCGGTTGTGCTTTCGGGCTCGTTCGCCCAAGGGCTCATCCGAACCGCCCCGCTCAAGACTCAGGCCAATCGCGGGCCGAGCGAGCGCCTATCTGACCACACGAAAGGTACGAAAGTCAAGCAGGACGCGACGTTAGCTACGGTGTCACGCAGCTTCCATGTAGCGGGAGAGACGCTCCCGAAGGAAGAGGCGCGAGCGATGCACGCGGGATTTCACCGCGGGCAAGCTCAGATGGAGCGACTCGGCGATCTCCGGGTTCGAGAGACCTTCCACATCGTGCATGAGGAAGGCCGTCCGATAATCGGCCGGGAGATCATTGATCGCCGTGGTCAGGACCGTGCGAAGCTCGGACTGAAGCGCTGGCTCCTCCGCCTTGCTCGACCAGTCGACAATGGGCTCGGCGTGGTGGCGCTCGTCGTCGAAGGCGGGGCGGAGATCGGCCCACGGCACTTCGTGGCGCCGGCTCTGCCGCCCGCGAAGCTTCTGATACGCGGTATTGGCCGTGATCCGATACACCCAGCTTCCAAAAGCCGACTCGCCCTTGAACATGCCGATCTTTCGGGCGGCGGTCCAGAGCGCATCCTGGACCACTTCCTCGGCGTCCTGCTCGTTGCTGGTGATGCGAATGGCGAGACGGTAGACGCGGTCGCCGTAGGTGTCGAGCAGGAGCTCGGGCGCGGCCGGATCACCGCGGCGCAACGCTTCCACGAGGGCCGCGTCCCGGTCGACGCGTGGCCCCCCGGGCGCATGGCGCCCGGGGGCTCCGGTCGTCGCTTCAGCCTGTGGCACGCTCATCACTCGTTCTCCTCTGCCCCGACGCGCGGGGCATGCGAGAAGCCATTGGCTCGGGATCTCGAGTACAGAGTCAGATGCTGCTTCAGCTCGTCTACGCACCGCTCCATCACCGCGATGTCCTTGGTCACCTTGCTCATGAGGATGGCGCCTTCGAGCGCCGCCACGAGGAAGTAGGCCGCGCCCTCGGGATTGCAGTCCGCGTTGAGCAAGCCCCCGGCCTGCCCTCTCCGCAGGGCCTGAGCCATCGTCACGCGCCAGGCCACGAAAACCTCGGCGAGCCGCTTCCTGAAGCCTTCGTGAACGTCCGACAGCTCGGAGGCGAGGTTGCCCATGGCACAGCCCCCGACGCAGTTGCGCTGGCGCTGGGCGTCGAGAATGCGGTCAAGCAGGCCGTGGATCTGCACGATGGGATCGGCCTCTGGATCGGCGAAGGCCGGCTCGAGGGTGCGCTCGACGAAGCCGCGCACCAGCTTGTCGATAATGGCGTAGCCCAGCTCTTCCTTGCTCTTGAAGTGGTAGTAGAAGTTCCCCTTGCCGACGCCGCTTTCGCGCAGAACATCGTCGAGCGAGGTGCAGTGATAACCTTGAAGGTGAATCAGGCGGCCGGCCGCATCGAGGATCTGATCCCTCGTCACCGCCCCTTTGGAGCTCTTGCTCTCGGCTACCACCGTGCGCTCGACAGCCATATTTGAGGTTTGTACCAAACAGTCGGTACAAATGCAACCCACACACCAGGGTGAAACCAAACCCAGTAGGTGCTAGCCTTTCAAATCAGATATTTGGAGAACCAGGCCAGGGTAAGATCCCACGCGTTCTGGGCGGCCGAGGCGTCATAGGATGGTCTGTCATTGCAGAAAAAGCCGTGGCCCGCACCCTTGTAGACCTTGACCTCGGCAACCTTCTTGAGCCGCTTGAGCGTCTCGTCGACCCGTCGAACCTGGTCCATGGGGATCATCTTGTCCGTCTCGCCGAAGAGGCAGAGGATCGGGCACTGGAGGCGGTCTGCGAGATGGATTGGCGCTGCCGGCGTATCGGCGCCAATGCCGCCGCCGTAGAACGAGACGGCAACCTTGATGGCTGCGGCATGGCGGCAGGCAGTCAGAAAGGCGATGGTACCCCCGACGCAGAAGCCGGTGACGCCGAGGCGGTCGCCACGCACCGCGGGCAGGCTCTTCAGGTGATGGATGACCACGCCCATCTCGGCCATGAGCGCCGACCAGTCGAACCGCTGGATATAGCCGATAGCGCGAGGCACGTCGTCATACGGCACGATAGGGCTTCCGAAGCGGTAAAAGAAGTCCGGCGCAATCGTCACGTACCCTTCGCGCGCGATGCGCTCGGCGACATCCTTGATATGCGCGTTCAGGCCGAAAGCCTCCATGACGACGATGACGGCGGGATGCGGGCCCTTGCCCACAGGCTGGCAAATATAGGCAGGCATGAGACCGTCGGCGGTCGCCAGCGACTCCATCTCGGTGCGGATGTCCATGGGGCTCCCTCGTGCTAGAGGCTCAAAAGCTTCAGAAGGTCGGCCGTCAGGTCATAGAGCTGGGCGCAACCCTGTTCGCCACCCAGCGCACCTTGGATCCGCTTGCGCAACCCGGCGTCGGCCGGCTGGCCGACGAGGGCGTGGATCCGGTCCTGGGGTTCGGTGCAGATGCCCTGGTAAGGCAGCCGCGAAGTGATCGAGTTCGCGGCCACCACCTTGCCCGCTTCGAGATCGATCTCGTAGTGGATGTCGAAGCCGTGAACATTGTCGTGCATCGAGTGAAAGAGATGCAGGCGCTCGCGAGTGCGAACAAGGCGCATGACCTTCTTACGCACGAAGAGGCGGCGCGCCGCAGGTGGCGGGCTGTACAGATCCACGGCCATCGGCGTGGTGACCTCACGCGTCTCGAACAGCGCGCGGCCGTTGGCGCTGTAAGTGAAGCAGGAGCCCGGCAGATCGATCCAGCTCGCGTTGTCGAGGTCCCAGCAGGCGCGCGCGCCCCCCGCGGGGAGATGCATCGTGGCCTCCCGCGGAAGCTTGACCACTTGCCGCGCCAGCCGCGCTACCTCGACGCCTGCGTCCACAAGAAGCCGTGAGGCCGGCCCCGAGCCGGCCAGATCGGTGAGCCGCCGCGTGAATCCCGCCACCATCCTGGCGCCGCTCAGCTCCCCGAGACGCCCGACGTCCGCCGAATGGGCCCCGCCCATCAGGACGCGGGCGCTGGCCGAGCGTACCTCGTAGCCGGGCGAGGGGGTACAGACCGCACTGAGCTCCACCCGAAGATCGCCGTCGCCGATCTGGACAGTGTGGGTAAAGGCGTCGTCGTGGGTATTGTCGACCCAGCCTTCCATGACCCGCTCGTACCGATCACGGCCGTCGAGATGGGGCGAGTCGATCATCGGGTCACCGCCTCGAAGCGGCGCAGGCGGAGGCTGTTCATGACCACCGACACGGATGACAGAGCCATGGCCATCCCCGCGAGGATGGGCGATAGCGTGATTCCCCAGAGCGGGTAGAGCGCGCCGGCCGCCACGGGCACCAAGACCAGATTGTAGCCGAAGGCCCAGGCGAGGTTCTCGCGGATGATCTGTATGGTGCGCCGCGAAAGCAGCACGGCGGTGACGACGCCGTTCAGATCGCTGCGCATGAGCGTCACATCCGCGGCCTCGATGGCAACGTCGGTTCCCGAGCCCATGGCGACGCCGACGGAAGCTTGGGCCAACGCGGGCGCGTCATTGATGCCGTCTCCGACCATTGCCACCAGGCGGCCATCGGACTGGAGCCGCTTGATCTCCTCCGCCTTCCGGTCGGGAAGCACCTCGGCGAGCACGCGCTCGATACCGGCCTCGCGGGCGATCGCCTCCGCGGTGAGCCGTCCGTCACCGGTCAGCATGACCACTTCGAGGCCGAGCGCGCGAAGGGCCGCCACCACCCGGGGCGCCTCCGGCTTGAGCGTATCCGCCACCGCCACGAGTCCCTGCGCGCGACCGCCGAAGACCACGAAGACACTGCTCTTGCCCGCCGAGGCAAGCTCGCGCGCCTTCTCCTCGAGAGTGCCCATGCCGATGCCCCGCGCCGCCATCAGGCGCGCGCTGCCCACCACCACGACGCCGTCCGGAGCCCGTGCCTCCACGCCATGGCCGGGCACCGCGCTGAAGCCGATGACGACGGGCATGGCGAGCCCGCGCGCCTTCGCGTGGGAGACGATGGCCTCGCCGAGCGGATGCTCCGATCCCTGTTCCACAGCCGCCGCCAGGGCCAGAACCTCGTCGGCGGTCACACCGTGTGCGGGAATCACGTCGGTAACTATCGGTCGGCCGGTCGTCAGCGTCCCCGTCTTGTCGAAGACGACGACCGAAACCTTCTGGAGCAGCTCGAGGGCGGCCGCATTGCGTACCAGGACGCCCAGCTCGGCACCGCGACCCGTCCCCACCATGATGGCTGTAGGCGTGGCCAGCCCCATCGCGCAGGGGCACGCGATGACGAGCACACCGACGGCATTGGTGAGGGCGTAGACAAAGGCAGGCGAAGGCCCGAGCCAGAGCCAGGCCACGAATGTGAGCGCCGCGATCACGAGCACGATGGGAACGAATACGCTGGCGACCCGGTCGGCCAGGCGCTGTATGGGCGCCTTGGAACCCTGCGCCTCCTCGACCAGGCGGATGATCTGCGCCAGGACTGTCGACGCACCTACACGCGTGGCACGGAAGGTGAAGCTGCCCGTGCGATTGACCGAGCCCCCGACCACGCTGGAGCCCGGCTCTTTCCCCACCGGCAGGCTCTCACCCGTCAGCATGGACTCGTCAACGCTCGAGGCGCCCTCGACGATCTCGCCGTCTACGGCCACTCGCTCGCCCGGCCTCACGCGCACCAGGTCGCCCACCACGACCTCCCCGATCGGGACGTCGTCCTCGCGCCCGTCACGTACCAGGCGCGCCGTTCGCGGCGCCAAGGCGACAAGGCGTCGGATGGCCTCCGACGTGCCGCCGCGGGCTCTCGCCTCGAGCCAGCGGCCGGTCACGAGAAAGGTCATGAGGAGCGCCGAGGCCTCGAAGTAGTGCATCGCTCCGGCGGCCATGAAAGCGTGCGGCCAGAGAGTGACCGCCACGCTGAAGAAATAGGCGGCATTGGTCCCGAGCGACACCAAGGTATCCATGCCGGCCGATCGGTGACGCAGCTCCCGGATGAATCCAGCGTGGAATTGCCAGCCGACCCAGAATTGCACCGGCGTGGTCAGCGCCCAGAGGAGCCACGGGTTCGCAAGCCACGCCGGAGTCCACGAGAAGACTTCGTGCATGCTACCGATCAACACCGGGAGCGACAGCGCGGCGCCGACGCATACCTTGAGGCGCAACCGGCGGTCCTCGGCGGCCCTTGCGGCGCGATCGCTCTGATCCGACTCAACGGTCCGCATGGTCTCGACCGGAACGGTGTATCCCACGCCTTCGACGGCCTGCCTCATTGCCGGGAGGCTGGCCGAGCCGGGATGGACCCAGACGGTGGCTCTCTCCGTGGCGAGATTGACATTCGCTTCGTCGACGCCGTCCACGCCGCGCAATGCGCGCTCGACCTTGGCGACGCAGCCGGCGCAGTGCATACCCTTGACGGGGAAGTCGAGCCGGGTCCGTTGGGCGTCGGCCGCCATGACTCAGCGCCCTCCGAAGCGCGAAAAGACCTCGAGCAGCTCGTCAACCTTCTTCTGGCGGTCGCGGGTGCTGCCCGATCGAATGGCGTCGGCGACGCAGGACTCGATGTGCCGCCCAAGCAGAAGCCGCTGCACCTGCTCGACGGCGCCCTGCACCGCCGTCAGCTGGAGGAGGATATCCATGCAGTACTTGTCCTCCTCCACCATGCGCTGTATCCCCTGGACTTGCCCCTCGATGCGCCGCAGCCGGCCGAGGGCCTTGCCTCGCGTCTCGTCGTCAATCACGTCCGTCCCTCCGCGGCGGTCGCATGCCTTGCAAGAAGAGCCTGCAGCACCCACCAGGCTGCGAGCGCCACCGTCAAGTGCTTGAGCGTGTGGCCGCTCAGCAGATATCCCAGTGAGAAGATCGGCCCGTCCAGGGCTTCGAAGAGCTTGGCGACGCCGTAGACGGCGAGCACGCCGATGAGAAGACCGCCCCGAGTGTAGCGCGCCGGGCAAAGCCACAGCATGAGCAGTATCAGGAGGGCTGGAAGGAACTGAACCAGGGCATAGGGTCTGAGGTCGCCGGCACCGCGAACCTCGCCGGCACTCCAGTAGATGACGCTGCCGACCCCGACGGCGAGCAGCGGACCCAAGCCTGCAAGCC
>Ga0326726_10003834_pt1 | contig 13797 bp, 14 predicted proteins | sample MHFenrmetagenome_2_FD_207603 | JGI IMG/M metagenome (GOLD analysis project Ga0326726, IMG submission 207603) | Lab enriched peat soil microbial communities from Michigan Hollow, Ithaca, NY, United States - MHF15MN | ecosystem: Environmental > Terrestrial > Soil > Wetlands > Peat | place: USA... | reverse complement strand
CAAGCGTTGCAATGCCAGACGGCAGCATTGTGCTGATGGGTGGTAATGACGCCAGTTATACCGTGAAAAATGACACATGGCGATCGACGGATTACGGCGCAACCTGGACGCAGGTGAACGCGAGTCCGGGATGGATAGCAAGATATGGTCATACCAGTGTGGCGATGCCGGACGGCAGTATCATATTAATGGGTGGTGCGGGCATCAACGGTTTTACCGACTTATCGAGTGACGTGTGGCGGTTCATGTCAACCGGGTCATCGGCACGGAACCCGTCGCATACCTATACCGCGCCGGGAACCTATCAGGTAGCGCTGCAGGTATACAATGCCGGGGGGTACAACAGCACTCGGAAGGCAGGGTATATTTCCGTAATGCCCACAGCCGGGACCGGCGTGTATCGTCCCGGAACCGGGTTCTATCTCAAGATGGACAATACCGGCACCTGGACTCCTTCGACTGATAAATATCTGGCCTGGGATAATGCTGTCGGTGATCTTCCCGTTGCCGGAGACTGGAATATGGACGGGAGAACCGAAACCGGTGTCTATCGACCCGGTCTGGGATTCTTCCTCAAGATGGATAATACCGGCACCTGGAAACCGTCGACTGATAAATATCTGGCCTGGGATAATGCTGTCGGTGATCTTCCCGTTGCCGGAGACTGGAATATGGATGGGAGAACCGAAACCGGCGTATATCGACCCGGTCTGGGATTCTATCTTAAGATGGATAACGGAAGCATCTGGACACCGTCGACTGATAAATATCTGGCCTGGGACAACGTCGCGACCGACCTTCCGATAGCCGGAGACTGGAATGCGGATGGACGAGCCGAGACCGGCGTATATCGACCTGACACTGGTTTTTATCTCAAGATGGATAATCACAGTACCTGGACACCGTCGACTGATCGATATCTTGCGTGGGATAACACGATTGGGGACCTGCCCATAACGGGTATATGGAATGCGACTCCCGCAGATTTGCCGGGAATCATCAGTATCAGCCCGGCATCGACGTTTGCAACTGATGAAATAATCACGATTATTGGTACGGATTTCCAGCCGGGTTTTACTGCTAAAATGACAAAGAGCACGAATACAAATGTTGAAATTTTTGCTAGGGCTGTTCGTTGGGATAGTCCAACGCAGGTTACCTGCTATTTCTCCATTCCAACCCCCAGACAACTGGGAACTTATAATGTCATTTTGAGAATGCCCGATGGCACTACTCGCAGTCTGTTAAATGGGTTCGAAGTAAAATAGGGAAAATACACTTTTAGAGAATAGAACCATCAGTGAAGAATGCTGCTATGGGGCATAAAAAAGTGTTTTGATGAAAATTCACTCATTTTTTAATTCTTTAAGGGCCTTTCCCACGGCGGATGTAGTATTATAATAAATATAAGTATTGTTATCTGATATACCAACTGCATTAAAAGCGAAAGTTATTTTTCATACTACAAAGATTCTAATAATATATACTGGTGATAATTCGATGAAAAAAACAACACTTATATTCCTCTTACTGGTAGTCATTTCAACGATGTTGATTGCCGGATGTACAACGGTTCAAACATTGCCTGCACCAACGACAACACCTGCGGTAACCGCAGTTACAACATATGTCGAAAACCAACAGGGGGTCGCGATCATCCGGACAGTCAATGTTACGGCCAGCCCGACTGTTGCAGCGAAGCCTAACGTGACTATTGAGGTCAAGACTGCCCAAATAGTTGCGGTCAAGTAACCAAACAGTTGCGATCTTGACTAAAAAAAGTCAGATTATATCCTCAATTTTTTTAACTGAAAAAGAGGTTTTCACGAACCTTTTTTCAGTTTTACGACTAAAAATCTGTGTCGCAGGGCTTTAAACATTAAAAGTCAGCCACAGTTGGACTTTCGTCCAAAATATCTACTATTTAGTCTTATTTTCTTAAAATAAACGTATTTTTGATGCTTTTAAAAGAATAAAATTTTGCATTTAAGGTATCTGGGTAATGATAGCAAGCAAGACGTGTACTCAACAAAGGAGGCAATATAAGAATTTCATTATAGGATCTGGAACCGGGGCCCTCATACTGGATTTCGTATTGAATCGTGCGTCGAAAAACCGCTAAGAGAATCTGAGAAGTATATACGAGAAAGCGGGCGGAACGATAAGAGGATAATGAGCGGCCCGGACAGTTTTTAGCAAAACCGGAAAACCCGATAAAAAAAACTATTATCCAGCATCGCACACCTCACAAGAGCATGTTTAATTCCGCCAAACCGATTGTAGAGAATACCGAAGAGAACCGGCAGATCTGCAGGAAGTATTGCACGATATGCCAGAACTACAAGCATCATTCCCTTGAAAAATACCAGCCCACCGAACTCTTCTGCGGATGCGGGACGTCCTCGGCCTCGTCCATGAAAGAGATAGGCTGCTTCTGCCCTGCCTGCGAGCTCTTCTCGAAACACCATCTCCGCGGCGGGTACTTCTGCGTCAGGCACTAGATCCTGTCCGTGCTAACCAAACCTCACTGACAAAAAAGGGGAGAGAATCCGCGATGGGATACAAACCGTTATCTGGCTTGAGGGGTCTCTTCCCAGAGCCCGAACAAGTTACCCTCGGTGTCAATGCAGGTGGCAAGGAATCCCATGCCGGGCACTGCCATCTTTTCCGAAAGGACCTTTCCCCCGAGGCTTTTAACCTGCTTCATCGCTGCGTCAATGGAGGGCACCCCGAAATAATTCATGATACGCTGTGAGACATCCATCCGTTTTCCCATACCGCCTCCGACCCCCGGAGTTCCATCCAGATTTGTCGTGGTAAAAAGATTGTACTGCATATCAGGGAAGGATTCGAACTTCCATCCGAAAAGCGCGGAATAAAATTTCTTCGCTCTCTCAACATCGTCTGTTGGTACATCAAAATGGACAATCGCTGGCATCAGACATTCACGAATCCTCAATAGGTGAAGAGATAATAAAAACTTTTATTTCGACAGTGGGAAAAAAAGATCTTTCAATTATACCTGCAATACCAGCGACGATCACAAACGGCGGGTCCTGGCGGATGCTGAATTAAGGAGTGGATTCGTTGAAGATCCATGACCTGCTCTCCCAGATGAACAATTCACCTTAGTTCGTGCCGCGTATCAATACACACTCTCGAAACGCATATGAGGTTCTATGACGAACGAACTATTGTTTTTCACGGAAAGAGAAGAGGGAGGGAATCGACAATGAAAATTAAAGAGATACATATGAAAATAATTGCAATCGGGCTGGTTCCGGTATTCCTTATACTCGCCTTCACATTGCCAAACACCACCAGCACAGCTATCCTGTTGGGGGGTATTATGGTCACCGTTCTTGTGGTATCTTTCATAGGAATGTCGATGCAGAAGAAGGAAGCAAAGGAACCCGATGACCTGCTGGCAATTCCGCCAAAGAAATCTTAATTTTCAAAGCAGAGAGAACATTATTCAATAGAATTATATTTTCTTGACTTCAAATTTCCAAAGCCTTTTTTCCGATAATATCCTTTGAAAGAAGTAGGTACCTTGAACATCAAGCAATGGTGCGCTATTCGGGGATCCATTTTATCTTATTTAATAAATTCACAATCTATTGTGTAATATTAAAAAAAGGGGAAATCCTGTTTATGGCTGATAATTGGCCATAACGGGATCCCACGCATACCAGGAACCTCCCCGTTCGTCCCACATGATTCGAGCCTTCCCGTCGACAGCCTTTATGACAAGATCCCGATCCAGGATGTTAGTCCGGAAATTAAAGCCTGAAGGCAGATTCTTAAGCCGCTTGTCCAGTTTCGGGAGATCCTCATAGGTGGGTCGGGTCCATGGCGGTCGTGTAGTTCTTATAGACCCAGGTTGTGCCCGATCATCTCTATACATGAAGGCACAGGAATTGAGGTCTGAACTGAAATGAGCACACCCCCCCATGCATTTCTATCAGCAGACCATAAGGGCCGGGGTACGTTTATCTTTCTAAAAAAAGAAATTGCCAGAAAAATCTTTACCCTTTTGTTACAAAGGGGAGGCTGCCTAATAGATGCTTGTTGTAATCCATTTGCAGAGAAACATGGAGGTAAACGATGATATCTAAAACAACGGTAGAACGCGATGCTTTTGGCATTGCGAAATTTATTTCAGAGTATAAGACGGTTGAACAACGACGGCAGGAGGGAAAATCCCTGCGGGAGAAGATCCCAAGGGAGTCACATGCCGAATGGGAGATGGCTTCCGATCGGACTGATCCGGTAGAGGTCATTAAAAAGTCAAGTGAAGGCAGACTCCAGCACCTCATCCCTATCCGGTATGGTCGTATGTCAAAGAGTGTCTTTACCTTTTACCGGGGTACGGCTTCACTCATGGCAATGGACCTTGCACGCACCCCGACGACCGATATCAGGGTCCAGGCCTGCGGTGATTGCCACCTCTCCAACTTCGGCCTGTTTGCAACGCCAGAGCGGAACCTTATTTTTGATATCAACGATTTCGATGAAACTCTTCCTGCACCCTTTGAATGGGATATCAAGCGTCTTGCAGCCAGCTTTTATATCGGCGCGCTGGATAATCGTTTTTCAGATAAGGATTGTAAAACTATCACAAGAACCTGTGTCCAGTCATATCGTGAAGCACTAGCAAAGTTTTCCACGATGAAAGTGCTCGATGTATGGTATTCCCAATTTGATATTGATAAATTCGTTGCATCGGCACCCGATGCTGAAGCAAAACGAAACAGGGAACGTATCGCTCATGAGGCACGGGCAAATGTAGCGGACTACGTATTCCCCAAAATTACCCAGGTCCATGATGGAAGGCGGCTCATTGTCGACCAGCTCCCGCTTGTGTACCACCCTCCTCCTGAAGAAAAAATTCCTGAACATTCCATGGATGGCCTCCAGATGTATCGTGAAACACTGCCTCTTGAGCGCCGGGTGCTGCTGGATCGCTATCACATAGAGGATATTGCGATGAAGGTTGTAGGTGTCGGGAGTGTTGGGACCTTGTGTGCAGTCGTGCTTTTAATGGCAGAAGACGATGATCCCCTGCTGCTCCAGGTAAAAGAAGCACGTCCCTCAGTCCTGGAGCCGTATGCAGGAAAAAGTGAATTTGATCAACAGGGGGAAAGGATTGTGGTTGGCCAGCGTCTGATGCAATCAGCAAGCGATATGCTGCTCGGTTGGGCGACCGGAACCGGCAAATACAAAATACAATTTTATGTCCGGCAGCTCCGGGATATGAAATACTCCGCTGATATTTCGAGCTTTAAGCCCATCCAGTTGTCACGGTATGCCGAAATATGTGGCTGGACCCTGGCCCGTGCCCACGCCCGGTCAGGTGATGCTTCAATGATCTATGGGTACATAGGGAAATCCGATATCTTCGACCGGGCGATCGTGACCTTTGCACAATTATATAGTGATCAGACCGAGCGGGATTGTGAGCTGTTCCTCGATGCAATAGCATCCGGTGAGATTAAAGCGGAAAAAGACAAATAGATTTTTTTGTTGATATCAGGAATGCAGATCTAACCACTGAAAAATTCCTGGAGTTGTTATGATTCAGGGAAAGCGGTAACGAAAGAAAAAGAAGGTGAGGAACAACCACTTCAGCCCGCCTTCTGTTCCATCACGTTTCCCGCCAGCCTCCTCGCCTTTCCCAACCCCCTCCAACCAGGGGCGAATAGTAGGCCACCCTCGAATAGTACGGGCTTGCCGGTGCACGGCATCTGCGAAGCCCGGGAGAACAAACATTCTCCAAAGTGCTTATACCTGGGCTGTCACTGCGACAGCAGGATTTGCCGCATCGTGCCTGCGACGGCTGCGCAGGAAGACCTTAATGATCTCATAGACCATGAGCAGGGCGATAGCTAAGCCGATGCAGAGCAGCCACTGGTTACCGCTGAGCGAGGTCAGGCCCAGGCCGCGCTGCAGGAAGCCCAGCTCGGTTGGCAGGTAGATGAACAGCAGGGCCAGTCCGTAGAGTATCACCTGGTTTCGATCATGCAGGATATTCCGGTTGAACGCTGTCAGGGTTTCACTGTGGCAGCTGAGACCACTGACGACAGCGAAGAGTGAGAAGACGACAAACGCCATGGTGGCTGCAACCACTGGCGCAGCGCCTGCTTCCACGATCAAGGTACCGGCCGCCATGAGGATACCGATAAAGCCGACGCGCACCCATTGCGAACGCGAGAGGACGGGCTGGCTGATCGGGCGGGGCTTGCGTTCCATCAGCCCGGGTGAAGGCTCGTCAAAGCCAAGGGAGATGGCGACGGGTACCTGGACCAGGAAGTTGATCCACAAGACCACCAGCGGTGCAAACGGTACACCACCGGCGATAAAGAAGAACGCTGCACCCAGGTATGCCACGATGTATGCCACCAGGTTCGTCATCTGGAACCGAATGAAATTGGACAGGTTTTCGTAGATCCCCCGTCCAAACTCCACCGCCTTGACAATGGTGGCAAAGTTGTCGTCGGTCAGTATCATCACGGCGGCCCCTTTCGAGACCTCGGTGCCTGTGATGCCCATCGCCACGCCAATGTCAGCCTTCTTGAGGGCCGGTGCATCGTTGACGCCGTCACCGGTCATGGCGACGATATTCTGCTGCCGCTGAAGGAGATCCACCAGGCGGATCTTGTCCTCGGGGGCTACTCGTGCCACCACGCCGATGCCGGGCAGATCTTTCATCAGCTGGTCATCGCTCATGGCGGCAAACTCCGCGCCGGTTAGTGCCTTACCCTCGATGCCCAGCTCATGCCCGATGGCTGCCGCGGTCACGGCATGGTCGCCGGTGATCATGCGTACCTGAATGCCGGCGCTGTGGCACCTGGCAATGGCGTCCTTAGCCTCGGGGCGAGGCGGATCCACGATACCTACCATGGCCAGAATGGTGAGATCCTTCATCTGATCGAGCAGTTTGGCCGTCGGATCGAACGTCTTCGGATCGAAGTCGCGACGTGCGACCACCATCACCCGTTCGCCTTCCTGTGCCATGCGGTCGTTTTCCTTGAATGCCAATGGACGGTTCTCGTCGGTAGCCGGCAGCACCTCGCCGCCTGGCATCCAGTACGAGTTGCTGCGGGCGATCAGCACATCCGGAGCACCCTTGACGAAGCAGCGCACCACCGGCTTGCCCTGCTCATTGGTCATGTTGTGGAACGTGGCCATGAATTTGTACTCGGAGTCGAACGGCACCTCGGCCAACCGGGGGTACATCTGACGTGCACCGTCAACGCTGATGCCGCCTTTCTCCGCCAGCACGATCAGCGCACCTTCGGTAGGATCGCCAATCAGGGTGCCATTGTCGAGACGTGCATCAGCGCACAACGCCATGGGCAGGAGGATCGGATCGAGATCAACCTTTGCACCACCTGCGCTCAGCAGCTTGCCTTCCGTGCTGTAGGACAAGGTGTTCTTCTGCCAGGGCTGCAATCCTGTTATACCGCCTGACAACTCCATTTTCCCTTGCGTGCCATAGCCTTCACCAGTCACCCTGAAGCGGTTCTGGCCCGGGATGGTGAACTCACGGGCGGTCATCTTGTTGAGTGTCAGCGTGCCCGTCTTGTCGGAGCAGATTGCCGATACCGAGCCCAGCGTCTCGACCGACGGCAGCCGCTTGACGATGGCACCCAGGTTGGCCAGCGCCCGCGTCCCCATGGAGTACATGGTGGTCACGACAGCCGGCAGGCCGGTGGGTATAGCAGCAATCATCAGGGCGATCCCGGCGATAAAGATTGTATCGAAAGAATCACCACGGCTCATACCCATGATAACCATCAGGACAAACGCTAGGCCCGCCAGGCAGGCAATGATAATGATCAGCTTGTCGAGCTGTTTTTGCAAAGGCGTCTTGTCGGACCTGGTCTTGTTGAGCAGGTCAGCGATATGACCCATCTCGGTGCCCATGCCGGTGGTAGTCACGATCATCTCGCCCCGGCCGCGGGTCACCGCAGTGTTCATGAAGGCCATGCACAGGCGGTCGCCGAGAGGAACCTCAGGTTTGGTGATTGCCCCGGTGTCCTTGGGCGAGGCAACGCTCTCGCCGGTCAGGGCGGCCTCCTCGATCTCAAGGGATGCCGTGACGAACAGGCGCCCATCGGCCGGCACACGGTTGCCCGCCTCCATCAGCACGATATCGCCCGGTACCAGCCCCTCCGCCTCGATCTCAATCGCCTGGCCGTCACGGCGTACCCGGGCGATGTTCTTCATCATCTTCTCGAGCGCAGCCAAACTGGCCTCTGCCTTGGATTCGCCTCGCAGCCCCAACATTGCGTTAAAAACCGTCAGGCCCAGCAGCGCCAGGGTCGTGCCCACTTCGCGCGTTGCCACCAGGCTAAGCAGGGCAGCACCCACCAGGAGGATCTGCATGAAGTCCCGGTACTGGCGGAGGAAAGCCTGCCAGCCCGACTCTTTCTTCTTGGCGGCCAGAACGTTCGGGCCGTACTGCTTCAGGCGCTGCTCCGCATCGGCCGCGCTCAACCCTTTTGCCGGATTAACCTTGAGTTGTTGCGCAACTGCCTCCGGCGTCATTGCATACCATTTCTGTTGTTCTTGTACCGTGTCTGCCATACTGTGTGCCTCTTTTTAGTATTTCTCCGGAATCCAGCGGAATGGATGGTCCGGCTCCACGTAGTCGCCCTTCGGCTGGCGTTTGGGGAGTTTCACCTTCTCACGAGGGACTTCCTTGTAGGGGACCAGACTTAACAGGTGGGCGATGCAATTCAGTCGCCCGCGTCGCTGGTCGTGGGAATCCACGACGTACCATGGCGATGCAGGGGTATCCGTGGCCTTGAACATAGCGTCGCGAGCCCGCGAGTAGTCGTACCAGCGGCGATGGCTCTCGAGGTCCATCGGGCTGAGCTTCCAGATTTTTCGGTAGTCATGGATGCGTTCCTCGAAGCGCTCAGTCTGGTCTTCCATGGTCTCTTCCAGCCAGTACTTCACCAGGATGACCCCGGATCCAATGATAGCCTGTTCGACCAGGGGCACCCACATCAGGAACTTTTCCACATCGGCCTCCGGGGTGAATCCCATAACCCGCTCGACTCCCGCCCGGTTATACCAGCTGCGGTCGAAGAGTACCACTTCACCGGCCGCCGGCAGGTGCGGAATGTAACGCTGGACGTACATCTGGGACTTCTCCCGCTCTGTAGGTGACGGCAGGGCTACCAACCGGAAGACCCTCGGACTCGTGCGCTCGGTGATGCGCTTGATGACGCCGCCCTTGCCCGCAGCATCGCGGCCTTCGAAGAGCACGCAGATCTTGGTGCCGCTGACCTTCACCCACTCCTGCATCTTGACGAGCTCGATCTGGAGCTTCTCCAGTTCCTTCTCGAATTCCTTACGGCTCATCTTTTCCTTCGATTCCACCTCTGCCTCGGGAACTGGTCCACCCGATGCAGCAGGGATGCCGGCTTGCGCCGCGGCCATGTTCTTTGCCGGGCGTTTCATTTTATTTTTCTTCTCTTTCCGCTTGCCCATAGTTCCTCTTCCATGTTGTTTAAGATATATAAATCATGCATTATCGATCAGGAACGAGGCTGCAGCCAACCTACCTGATAAGGTTGCTTCACCCTGATGGAGATCCAGTCTGTTTCATCTCGTGGGCCAGTTTTTGGCCAATTTCTCGAACCCCAAACTCCACAAAAACTACCTTGACATTCATCTTCCTTATACAAAACCCTCTCCCACTTCCTCATCTTTCAGAAAAATCGTCCGCCATGAAACCCGCCCTTCCTCAACCGCCTTCCTGATCAGCGTCTCTTCCCGCGTGAGCTTTCCCTTTCCCTTCTTCACTTCCACCAGCACGACATTGATCGTGTCTCCCTTCTCGTCTTTCACCTGGGTGTACCCGTCAAACACCACAAAGTCAATCGGGTTCCCGATGAACCGGGCATCAGCAGAAGCAAAAGGAAACTCCGGCAACAGCGGGGCCATCTGCTCGGAGATCCTGCCCTTCAGCGTCGAACGCGAGCGGTTGACGGAATCTTTCCGGATATCGCTGGTGCATTCGAGCTTCCAGCGCTCGAGATCGTTTCGTGCCCGCCCTTCGATTGCGCTGATCTGCTGGCGGAAGAAGAGGTATGCGGCAATGATACCGAGGAGGAAGGCGATCGCGGGGATGAGGAGGTCGGTGAGAGTCATTCAGATAAGGGATTAATCGTGAGGGAGATATAGGTGAGGAGCAGGGCGTGAAAATAAAAAGGCCGGTGAGTACTCAACTACAAAGGTACTAAGAGAACTCGATCGCGCTATCTGTTGGTTCCCTGCCTTGCTGACTATATGCAAGGTTCGAAAGTAAATCGGCCTCCGTATTCTGTTCTCGTGGTATCCAGATAAATCTCATTTTCCTGCTTCGCAGCAACCTGCGGATCTCGGGGACAAACTTTTTTGAGGTTTCTGATTTTATCTGCCAGGTACCGTTCATCTGATGTATAACAAGCTGGGAATCACCTTTGATTACGATCTCGTCATCATCACCATGCCGGCTTACCCATTCCGCCGCACGTTTCAATGCAGAATATTCCGCAACATTGTTCGTCATCCCGGCACCAGAGCCAATCACTCCGGATCCACTTTTCACTTTTTTCCCATCTTTGTAAATCAGGAATCCGTACGTTGCCACGCCGCCGGGGTTTTTAGGCCTGCATAATCCGTCAAAATATATGGTGATCATGTCTTTTAGCACCCATCTCCTGAATAATTCGGGCACTCCGTAACACAGAGGCTGCACCGGATCGTTGCCGTCCGGGCGATCCATGGGGCAAGAGGGGCCATGCATTTCAACAATATCGTTCGTTCCAGCATCCACTTCGCAGCCGGGACCAGGACAGGAGGAACCCAGGCACTGATGGTCCGGCACCGGAACGCATCGACACCTTCCGGCCCCAATGCTCCTCCCGGGCATACTATGATGCAGCGTCCGCATCCTGTGCAGGCCGGGGCTTCTTTTCCTCCAGCATACCATTCGGCTTGCCGGGATTCCTGGACTCTGCGCCCGGTCACGACACCGCTCAGCAACAGCCGCGGGCCGAACCGGGGATTGAGGAGGACGGTATTCCTGCCCAGCGACCCGAGCCCCCCGGCCGCTGCGACCTGCTTCAACCGGACAAACCCCTGTACTTTTCCATCAGCAATTCTGACGGGCAGGTACAGCGGAACGGGCAGGGCCCGGACCTGTTCCTCTTCCAGATTGGCGGCGAGCCTGACAGCTGTGTAATCCAGCGCCTCTGCAATCCGGAGCATCCCTCTGGTCTTCTCGTCCGGCGGCATCCGGTACACCGGGACCGGAACTTCCTTCCCGAAAACGATCACAGATTGGGCGGCCGGGAAAAATTGCACTGATAAGGATCTGTCTTCGTCTGAGAGGTTGTCGATACTGACTTCTGAAAAGACGTCAATTCCCTGTTCCAGGAAGAACACTGTGAGATCCAATCCACTACTCCTCTTCAATCCGACTTTCCTTTTTGATGAGTCAATAGTAAATTGGGATCACCTATCCTATATTCCCTTTTCTTTTGGATGTGCAATGGGGATGATAGCCCGACCGTATCTCAAATAAGCCCGTAAATCGCTCCTTTTGGCAAACGGCCAAAGGTGATTTTTCGCTCATTGAAAAAAGTGTCCACGCTGATAGAAAATACGGATATACATGAGTATTTTCCAGATTGGGCTGATTTAAGAGGATTTTTACCCTGCAATTTAGCGGGCTTACAGCAGCCCCGTTTTTCGTGTCGGGGGGTAGCACGGTCAGCGGGAAAGGAACACCTGTTTTCGGGATCGATTATTCCGGCCCGGGACCTCAGTTGACATGGACTCCACCCAATACACTTCTCCGACGGTGACTTCTTCCACCATGTAGTCACCGACACCCCAAATAGCACAAATTCGTGAAAAAGCGACACTATTATTTTGGGAATACTGCATTCTGTTGCTCATTTGCTTATCCGGTGCTGAATCGACGCAGAAAATCACCGCTAATAGCACCTATTGGGAGGCGAAGCTCACGGGGGCTGGGGGGGTAGCACGGTCAACGGAAAAAGAACACCAGTTTTGAGGCAAAGATCGGGAAATTCTTCGTCGATCACCGACGTTGATTTTCCTCTTTTCTGCCAATGACTATTTTGTTGCTATGAGAACTTTGAACCATTCAAACCCTTTCACCGGGCTGACTTCAACGTTCTTAAACCCGGCATTCCTGCACAGTTGTGCCCACTGGCCAAATCCAATGCAGTATTCACCATCGTTCAGGATATGCTTCTTTCCATTGTCATACATCCTCTCAAATGCCGGTATGCCTCCCTCTTTCATGGCGAGTACAAGTTCATCCGTAAGATATTTCAGAATTCTTACTAATCGCTTGGGGTCATCCAGTCTTCCCGTTGTATCCATATCGATTTCCCCAAGAACGAACCGGCCACCGACTTTCAGATAGTCATACACATTTTTAATAACCGGTTCTTTGAATTCCACATGATGCAGGGAAACCGTGGCTGCTATGATATCAAACTGGTCAGGTTTGAAATCCATATCCTCAGCTGATTTTTGTTCACAATGAATTTTCTCAGCCAGATTGCATTTTTCAATCTTTTCCTGGAATATCCTGAGCATCTGAGGTGAGCTGTCAATTGCCGTGATTGTGCAATCTGTTGTATTCAGGAATTTCAGGGACAGCAGTCCTGTCCCGCACCCGATATCAAGAACCTGGTCATTTCTTTGTATTTCCGATACCGTAACAACTAAGTCAAGCAGCTTATGGTGTCTTTTTAATTTTCCAAGAGTAGTGTCGTATTCGTTCGCCCACTCCTGGAACCATTCCCGATTCTCCTTAGTGACGTCATTCATCGTCTTTCCCTTCATTGTATTTCATCAGCAGAAGAAAAAGGAATCCCGGCAAAAGCGGCCATCTTCTCGGAGATCCTGCCCTTCAGCGTTGAACGCGAGCGGTTGACGGAATCCTTCCGGATATCGCTCGTGCTGTCGAGCTCCCGGCGTTCGGGATTGTTTCGTGCCCACCCTTCGATTGCGCTGATCTGCTGGCGGAAGACGATATACGTGGCGATGATGCCGAGGATGAAGGCGATGGTAGGGTGGAGGAGGTCGGTGAGAGTCATTCTGATACGGGATTGATTGTGCCGGAGATACAGGTGAGGAGCCGGGGGTGAAAATAAAAAGGCCGGATGTGTGGTCAACAACAGTGATTCTAAGAGAACATGGTTGCGGGGGCTGACCGGGAGGATGGCCTCTCTTCCACCTGAAACGGGATTTTGCATGCATTGTGTGGCGGAGGCTGGAGGAGCGCTATTCCTGACCGGGCTGCTGTGGTTCCGGCAATAACTATATCATCTTGCATGGTCAGTCCCCAGTATACCCGAACCGGGTGAAGGTGTGTACCATATGTCGAAAATTGCCATTATCGTGGCATCGGAGAAGATGGACAAGCTCTTCCCTGCTGTCACACTCGCGACCACCGCGGCAATATCCGGGTGGGAAGCAGAGATGTTCTTTACCTTCTGGGGCCTGCTTGCCCTGAAAAAGGGATACCAGCCCTCCGGGGTGACGTTTGATTACAAGGCCTACGAAGGAAAACTGACTGAAGCCATTGCCTCCGGGACGATTCCTGACTGGAAAACCGTGCTGGAACAAGGCCTTGCAACCGGGCGGATCAAAATCCATGCCTGTTCAACCACCCTGGGCATGTTCGACCTGAAGCAGGAAGACCTCGAGAGTTTCGTTGACAGTATTGCCGGAGCGGCAACGTTCCTTTCCAAAGCA
>Ga0326726_10003833_pt1 | contig 13798 bp, 13 predicted proteins | sample MHFenrmetagenome_2_FD_207603 | JGI IMG/M metagenome (GOLD analysis project Ga0326726, IMG submission 207603) | Lab enriched peat soil microbial communities from Michigan Hollow, Ithaca, NY, United States - MHF15MN | ecosystem: Environmental > Terrestrial > Soil > Wetlands > Peat | place: USA... | reverse complement strand
CCCGCTCGTCCAATTGATGCCTTCGACCATTGGTATGGCGTAGAGGAACTTCCCATTGGTTCGATCGAGGACGTAGAAGTAGCCGTTCCGGCTGGAAACCGCCCACGTCTTCGTCGCCTTGCCGTCGATGGTCGTGTCGATGAGGATCGGCGTCGCCATCGCGTCATAGTCCCAGCTGTCGTTCGGCGTGTACTGGTAGCCCCACTTGATCTTGCCCGTGTCGGGATCGAGGGCCAGCGTCGAGTCGGTCCACAGATTGTCGCCGGGGTGCTGGTCGGATTGCCAGGAGCCGGGATTGCCGACGCCCCAATAGAGCGTGTTGGTGTCGGCGTCATAGCTGCCGGTGAGCCAGGTCGGGCCGCCGCCGGTCTTCCAGCTGTCGTCCTTCGGCCAGGTCTCGCTGCCGGTCTCGCCCGGCGCCGGAATGGTGTAGGTCTGCCATTCGAGCGCGCCGGTCTTGGCGTTGAACGATTTCAGATAGCCGCGCACGCCGTATTCGCCGCCGGAGACGCCGACGATGACGTGGTCGCCGACGACGAGCGGCGCCGAGTTCGTGGTGACGCCGTTCTTCCACTCGTCGATCTTCGCCTCCCAGGCGACCTTGCCGTCGGCGGCGTTGAACGCCTCGAGCTTGGCGTCGAGCCGCATCGAATAGACGAGGTCGCCCTTCAGCGCGAGGCCGCGATGGATGGGTCCGCAGCAGAGCATGGCATTGAAGCCGTCCTCGTATTCGGGCTCGTAGTGCCAGATGATGTTGCCGGACTTGGCGTCGACCGCGAACACGCGGCCGTAGTCGGCCGTGAAGTAGAGCACGCCGGCGTGGAACAGCGGCGTGGCCTCGAGGCCGCCGAACTGGCCGCCGGTCGACATCGCCCAGGCCGGCGTGAGCTTGGCGGCGTTATCCGGCGTGATCTCGGCCAATGGGCTGTAGCGCCAATTGCGATAGTCGCGTCCGTACATCACCCATTCGCCGGCGTTGTCCTGCGCCTTCACCAAGTCGTCGGTGGTGACAGGTCCGGCACTTCCTGGCGAGGCAGACAGCACAGCCGCAAGCGCAGCGCTGACGGCAATGGCAAAACGCATCATGGTGGGTTTCATCCCCTTCCCTCCCGGTGTTGGTTTTCGTGAAAAGATGTTTGTCCGTGTATGTTAGTGGCCGGAAATCGGCAGTGCAACGATGCGGCGCCCGGTCGCAGCGGCCGGATCGCCAAAGCGGCTGGACCCGGACGGCGCGATGGCGAGAATGGGTGAACGGCCGAACGGCGGCCTTCGGGAACATCACAGGGAGCACCGCGATGAATGCACGAACGATCGTCACGGCAACGGTGTGGCTGTGCGCTGTCGGTGCGTCGATCTCGACAAGCCGCGCCGCCCCGATCGACTACCCGACCGACGCACTCGCCGACTACGTCTTCGGCTGCATGGCCAGCAACGGGCAGACCCAGGACAGCCTTCGGCGCTGCTCCTGCAGCATCGACGTGGTCGCCTCGATCATCCCGTACGACAAGTACGTGCAGGCCTCGACGGTCCTGAGCCTGACGCAAGTCCCCGGGGAAAACACCGGCGCGTTCCGCGATTCCGCCTGGACCAAGGCCGTCGTCGAGGACCTGCGGCGCGCGCAGGTCGAGGCGGAATTGCGCTGCTTCTAACGTGCGTGGCGCGTCGCCCGGCTAGTCGAACCAGGCGGTCTTCCGGTGCAGGGTGGTATCGAGCCCGATGATGGTGGCGACGCCCTTGGCGCCGGTGAAGCGGGCGCTCTGGATATCGGCATGCGTGAAGTTCGCGCCGGTGAGATCGGCGCCCGAGAAGTCGGCCCCGCCGGCCTGCGTCAGCATGAGATTGGCGCCCTTGAGGTCGGTGTCATCGAACTCCGCGAATTCGAGCAGGGCCCAGGAGAGGTCCGCGCCTGCGAGATTGGCATTCGTCAGATCGGCGTTGTAGAGCGACAGGCGGATGAGGCCCATCGACTGATTGTGCATGTCGGCGCCGCCGGCGACGCCCGCCAGGTTGGCGCCGACGAGCTTCGCGTTCTCGAGATTGCAGATGAGCTTGGCGCCCGAAAGATCGGCGCCCGTGAGGTCGGCCTCCGCCAGGATCGTCGAATAGGCCTTGGCATTGCGGAGCTTGGCGCCGCGCAGATTGGCGCCGCGCAGGACGGCGAGATCGATGACCGCGTTCGAAAGATCGGCGCCCGCCAGGTTTGCCTTCTTGAGATTGGCGGCGGTGAGGTTGGCGCCCTTGAAGTCGATGCCCGAGAGGTCGAGGCCGGCCAAGTCCCGATTTGAGAGATCGGGTGCAGCCGGCCCTGAATGAGAGGCCAGCAGCGCCCGCACCTGGTCGGCACTGAGATCGGCGGCGCCGGCCGCCGCGCATCCGCTCGCGACGATCGAAAGCGCCGCGCCGACGACGAATGTGCGCCGCCCGAACGTCTTGCGGCGGCACGTGCTCGCCGCCGTCGCCGGATACTCCTGGCGTCGCGATTCTCCGCGCATCGGTTCGACTCCCTCATCAAAAAATGCTGCACTGCAGGCATCGCCCCGCGAGCCGCACCGGGCCAACGAAGGCGCAGTATTTTCGACTCGCGCAATCTTTGCTTGCAGGCGATTGCGAAGTCTGCATTAATTGTCATGTCGCTACCCAAGCGCATGGGGCTCTGCCCCAAAAGCATCGCTCCAGAGCAAGGGATTGGGACACCACAAGGCTCGTGTCCCTGCGGACGATCGTAGCTTGCGAGCTGGTCGCGTACCAGCCGCCTCTGGTTATACGGGGGTGTTGTCCAGCGAACGAAAATGGCATCGGCGCCAGGATTCAAGACTGCCCGAATCATTCGCATGGGCAACCGGCTGCCTGTCTGTAGATAAAAGGGAGGAGTGCAGAATGAGGCTATCTCTCATTACACAGAGTGCATTCGCCGTTGGACTGCTGGTCGCTCTGCCAGTGGTCGCATCGGCGAATGATGAGCTGCTGAAGATGCAGCAGAACTCCAAGGACTGGGTAATGCCGAACGGCAACTACTCGTCCACCCGCTATAGCGAACTGAAGCAGATCACGAAGGAAAACGTGAAGCATCTGCAGGCCGTCTGGACCTTCTCGACAGGCGTTCTGCGCGGCCACGAAGGTGGCCCGTTGGTGATGGGCGACGTGATGTATATCCACACGCCGTTCCCCAATATCGTCTACGCGCTCGATCTCAACGAGCCCGGAAAGGTGATCTGGAAGTACGTACCGAAGCAGGATCCGGACACCATCCCGGTGATGTGCTGCGATACGGTCAATCGCGGCGTTGCCTATGCCGATGGCAAGATCTTCCTGCACCAGGCCGACACGACGCTCGTCGCGCTTGATGCCAAGACCGGCCAGGAAGTCTGGAAGGTCCAGAACGGCGATCCGAAGAAGGCCGAAACGGGCACGAGTGCCCCCTACATCATCAAGGACAAGGTCATCGTCGGCATCAGCGGCGGCGAGTTCGGCGTCCGCGGCAGCGTGACCGCCTACAACATCAAGGACGGCAGCAAGGCGTGGCGGGCCTATTCCATGGGACCGGATTCCGACACGCTGATGAGCGACGCAACGACGTCGATGGGCAAGTCGGTGGGCAAAGACTCCGGCACCTCCACCTGGCAAGGCGACCAATGGAAGATCGGCGGCGGCACCACCTGGGGCTGGTATTCCTATGATCCCGACCTGAATCTCTTCTACTACGGGTCGGGCAACCCCAGCACCTGGAACCCGGTACAGCGTCCAGGCGACAACAAGTGGTCGATGACGATCTTCGCGCGCAATCCCGACACCGGCATGGCCAAGTGGGTCTATCAGATGACGCCCCACGACGAGTGGGACTATGACGGCGTCAACGAGATGATCCTCGCGGATGTGAGCGTTGGCGGGAAGGCCCACAAGGCGCTCGTCCACTTCGATCGCAACGGCTTCGGCTACACGCTGGACCGCGACAGCGGCGCCCTGCTGGTAGCGCAGAAGTATGATCCGGCCGTCAACTGGGCGACGGGCGTCAACCTGGATACCGGGTTGCCGGACCGCGTGGCCGAGTTCTCGACCGAACACAACGGCGAAGACACCAACAGCAAGGGCATTTGCCCGGCGGCCCTGGGCTCGAAAGACCAGCAGCCGGCGGCCTATTCGCCGAAGACCAAGATGTTCTACGTACCGACGAACCACGTTTGCATGGACTATGAGCCGTACAAAGTGAGCTACACGGCGGGCCAGGCTTACGTCGGCGCAACCGTGAGCATGTATCCGGCTCCCGGCGGCACCAACCTCGGCAACTTCATCGCCTGGGATGCCGGCACCGGCAAGATCAAGTGGTCGGATCCGGAGCCCTTCTCGGTATGGTCGGGCGCTCTGGCCACGGCTGGCGACGTCGTCTTCTATGGCACGCTTGAAGGCTATCTGAAGGCGGTCGACGCGGAGACCGGCAAGGAGCTTTGGAAGTTCAAGACTCCCTCCGGCATCATCGGCAACGTCAACACCTACGAGCGGAACGGCAAGCAGTACATCGCCGTTCTGTCCGGCGTCGGCGGTTGGGCCGGCATCGGGTTGGCGGCCGGCCTCATGCAGGAAGACAACGCAACGGCTTGGCATACGGCGGTCGACCAGGGTCACCAAGGACCGGGAGCTGCGGTCGACACGGCGGGCCTGGGCGCGGTCGGCGGCTACAAGTCACTCGCCGACTACACTCAGCTGGGCGGCGTGTTGACGGTATTCGCGCTGCCGTAGATCTGCATATGCCCTGAACGATCATCTGCGCCCGGCGTTCGATGCTTATCCATCGAATGCCGGGCCTTTTTTTGTGCTGCAACCGACGGCAGCAGACCGTATCCAAGGCGAGGATCGAGGATTCATGAACAAGGCGCGTTTGGCCCACCCGCTTGCCCTCCTGCCGATGTTATTCGCGCTCGTTGCTTTGCCGATCGGGAGCGCGCAATCGGCGCCCTTCGATCCCGAACATCCCTATGCGGTGAAGGATGACGGGACCGTCGACTGGTACACCTACAGCGGGTTTCGGCGCTATCACTCCGACTGCCATGTCTGCCACGGTCCGGACGGGCTCGGCAGTTCGTTCGGACCGGCGCTGGCGGATTCGCTGAAGACGCTCACCTACGATCAATTCGTCGATACCGTCACCAACGGGCGAAAGAACGTCAACACCGCGAACGACAAGGTCATGCCTTCGTTCGGATTGAATCCGAACGTGATGTGCTACGTCGACGATATTTACGCCTATCTCAAGGCGCGGGCGGACGGAAAGATCGGTCGCGGTCGTCCGGCAAAGCACGAGGACAAGCCGCCGGAGGCCAAGCAACACGAGGCCGATTGCATGCCCAGCGGGTCGGGCGGCTGAGCCCCCAGCGATGCGCGCGACTGCGGCGCTTGTCCTATTGCTGATCGGCTTGGCGGCGTGGAGCCGTCCCGTCGCGGCGCAGACCGGCGAAACGGTCGACCACACCGCATTGCGGGTGTGCGCCGACGCCAACAATCTGCCGTTCTCGAATGACAAAGGCGAAGGGTTCGAGAACAAGATTGCCGAATTGCTCGCGAGCGACCTCGGGGTTCCCGTCCGCTATACATGGTTTCCCGATACGATCGGCTTCATCCGCAATACGCTCGGCGCCCGCAGGTGCGATCTCGTCATCGGAACGGTGGCGGGCAACGATCTCCTGCAGAACAGCAACCCCTACTATCGAACGACCTACGTCTTCATCTACCGTCAGGATGCGCCCGCCGTGGCCTCGATCGATGATCCGAAACTGCAGGCCGACTCCATCGGCATCGTCGCGGGTACGCCTCCGGTGACGCTGCTGGCACAGAAGGGGTTGCTCGGCAATCTGCGCAGCTATCAGCTTCTCGTGGATACGCGCTTCCAGCATCCGGCGGAGGACCTTGTCCACGATGTCGGCGCCGGCAAGGTCGATGTCGGCATCGTCTGGGGCCCGATTGCCGGCTACTACGCGAAGCGCGAGACGCCGCCGCTCGTCCTCGCGCCGCTGAATGCGCAGAAGGGCCCCGTGCCGCTCGACTTTCGGATCACCATGGGCATGCGTCCCAACGAGCCGCAATGGAAGCTGACCATCAACACCCTGCTTCGCAAGAGGCAGAAAGAGATCGACAAGATCCTGCTCGACTATGGCGTTCCGTTGCTCGACGACAAGGGCCAGCCGATCACGCAATAGCGCCGCCGGCGACCGGCGCGGGCCTATGCGCTCGGCGTCGGTTGCAGGATCTGTCGGCGGATGCGGTCGATGATTTCAGGTTCGCTGCGGTCGCGACGCGGCGTGTCGATGGCGACGATGGCCTGTACCGATGCCGGCGAGGCCGTCAGGACGATCACGCGGTCGGCCAGCCGGGCGGCTTCGCGCGTATCATGGGTGACGAACAGCACGGTCGTGGGCCGCGCCTGCCAGATCTCCAGCAGGAGCCCGCGCAGGCGTTCTGCCGTCGACTCGTCGAGCGAGACGAACGGCTCGTCCATGAGCAGGAGGTCGGGCGCCACCGCGAACGCCCGTGCCAGGGCGACGCGCCGGGTCATGCCGACCGACAGGCGCTCGGGATAAGCATGACGGAAGTCCGCAAGGCCGGTCACCTTCAGCAAGTCCTCGATGATTCCGGTGCGCGCCTGCGCCGGATCGAGAACGAGCGCGATGTTCTCCTCGACCGTGCGCCAGGGCAGCAGGCGCGGCGTCTGGAAGACATAGCCGATGATCGGCCGCGGCCGCCCCGCCGCGCTCGGCAACGCGATCGTGCCCTCGAAATCGCGGTCGAGCCCGGCAATGATGTTGAGCGACGTGGTCTTGCCGCAGCCGGAGGGACCGAGCAGGCAGACGAATTCTCCGCCGCGCACGGCGAACCGCAGGTCCTTGATCGCCGTCACCGCCGATGCCTGACCCACCGCCGGAAAGCGCTTAAGCCGGATATCGATGGCGAGTTCGCTCACCGGCGCCACTGGTTGGCGCGCCGTTCGAGCGGCCGCAGGATGGCGAGTTCGATGACTTGGATCACGACCACGAAAGCGATGGTGTAGGCCAGAATGCTCGCGACGTCGAACAGGCTGAAGAAGTTGCCGATCTGGAAGCCGACGCCGCTGCTGCGGCCCATGAGTTCGACGACCAGCACGATCTTCCAGATCAGCGCCAGGCCGGAACGCGCGGCGGCGACGATGAACGGGAACAGCTCGGGCAGGACAATATGCCGCAGCGTCTTGGCGCGCCCCAGGCGGAACACCTCGGCCATCTCCAGATAGTCGCGATTGAGGGCGCGGGCGCCTTCGCGCAGGGTAACGATGACGTTCGGGATCTTGTTGAGGGCGACGGCGGCGATGGCGGCGACCTCGATCAGACCGAACCAGACATAGCAGAGCACGATCGTCACCAGCACGGGTATGTTGAGGAACAGAACCAGCCAGCCGTCGAAGAAGCGGTCGAGGCGCGGCCGCCGTCCCAGGGCGATGCCGACGGCGATGCCGATCGACATCGCCAGCGCGAAGCTGACGGCGACACGGGCCAGCGTGATGCCGATGTGATAGGGGAGGCTGCCGTCGGCGATGCCGTCGGCGAGAACCCCGGCGACGGTCTGCGGCGAGGGCAGCTTGCGGGGGTTGGCGACAAGGGACGCCAGCTCCCACAGCAGCAGGAGCGCGCCGTAGGAGAGGATCCGTTCCCCGGCGCCGGCGAGCAGACCCCGCGCGGTCAATAGGTCACCGCTGACCAGAACGTTCCGGGCTGCAGTTCAGCACTCTTGCCGATCAGTTCCTCGCCGCCGAGCTTGGCCATGACGGCGAACAGCCTGACCGCGTCGGCACGCTCGGCCTCTCCCCAGTGCGCAGGAATGCCCGTGCGGAAACCGGCGCGCAGGGCGGTGAACGTGGCGTCATCGGGCGCCTTCATCAGCGGGCGCAGGCGCTCCCATTCGGCGTCGGAGCGGGCGAGCAGGTCCTTGGCCTTGCGGCTCGCACGCACGAGCGCCAGCAGATCGTCCTTGTGCGCCGCCGCCCAATCCTCGTCGAAGACGTAGCCCAGGAGCGGCACTTGCGTCTGAATGCCCAACTCCTTCTGGGCGTCTTCGACGCCGATGAGCTTCTTGTAGCCCTTGGCCTCGAGCTCGGCGATGAAGTTCCAGGAGTTGATGACGGCGTCGAGCCGGCCCGAGAGGATCTCCTCGTTGAGCAGTGGCGGCGCGCCAAACACTTTCTCGGCAGCGGTATCCAGCTCGATGCCGTGGCGCTGCTGCGCGAGAGCGCGGATGACGAGCCAGTTCTTGTCGACCGGCCCGCCGGCGATGCCGATCTTCTTGCCCTTGAGGTCAGCGAGGCTGGCGACGGTCGAGTCCGGCGGCAGCATGAGCGCGCCGACGGATGTCGAGAACGGCACGAAGGTGAAGCGGGCACCGGCCGCGCGCTGGCGCGTGACCCACAGCCAGTCGGTCACGATCACATCGACCGCGCCGGCCTGGAGCGCCACGGTCGTGGCGCCCGTATTGGCAAGATCGACCGTCTCGAGATCGAGGCCCTCGGCCTTGTCGAACCCATTGGCCTTGATGACGTCGAGCTCCCAATTGACCGTCCCGAACTTGAGGACGCCGAGCTTGATCGTGCCGGCCGCCGCAGAACCGGGGTCCAGAACGACCAGCCAGACAAGGAGCGGACCCGCCAGCCACGCCATCGATCTCAGCAGGAAAGCCATTCGATCTCCTCCAGTTCTCGGCGAACGGCCGCTCTTGTCGCTCGGCCCTCGGCGGCACCTTCGAATTTGCCGAACAGGGTCGGGAGTAGTCCAATTGTCGCAGTGCTTTTGCTTTTCATTGCAGAGCGTGACGATGGTTCTTATAACAATTCCTGTTCGCAGGAACAATTCTTAGCGATGCCGATCCGGCATCATCCGACCGGGCCCGAGAGGGAGGCATGCCTTGCGTAGACCGCAAGTTCGTTGCGCCGGGTTACTTGCGATTGCGCTGCTCGCGGCGGCCGCACCCGCGGCCGCCCAGGACACGCCGGCGGACGTGGCGACCATACCGATCGCCTATATCACCGAGCGCGTGAAGGAGCTGCCGCCGTTCTCCCTCGTCGACCAGCCGACCGCCGACAACGGACTGATGGGCGCCCGCCTTGGCATCGAGGACAACAACACGACGGGGAAGTTCACCAAGCAGAAGTTCACGCTCGACGAGGCTGTCGTGCCCGAGGGCGGCGACGTCGTCGCCGCGTTCCGCGGCCTGCTGGCCAAGGGTCACAAGTTCTTCGTCGCCGATCTGCGGGCAGCGCAACTCCTCGCCATCGCCGACGTGCCGGAGGCGAAGGACACCCTGATCTTCAATGTGCAGGCCAAGGACGACGCGCTGCGGGGCGAGCAGTGCCGCGCCAATGTCCTGCACACCATGCCGAACTATGCGATCCTCGCCGACGGCCTGGCGCAGTATCTGATGTGGAAGCGCTGGGCCAACTGGTTCCTGGTCGTCGGCACCGGCGACCACGACAAGCTGTTTGCCGCCGCGCTGCATCGCGCCGCCGACCGCTTCAGCGCCACCATCGTCGAGGAGCGCGTGTTCGACGCGACGCCCGGCGCGCGGCGGACCGACACCGGTTATGCCCAGATTCAAAAGCAGATTCCGGTCTTCTCCCAGGACGTCAGCAACTACGACGTCCTCGTCGTCTCCGACGAACGGGACATCTTCGGCGAGTATCTGCAATACCGGACATGGGACGCGCACCCCGTGGTCGGTACCCAGGGACTGGTGCCGACGACCTGGCATCGCAGCCAGGAGCAGTGGGGCGCCACCCAGATGCAGAACCGCTTCACCAAGTTCGCCGGCCGCTGGATGACAGAGCGCGACTATTCGGCCTGGCTCGCCGTGCGCAGCATCTCCGAGGCCACGACGCGCACGAACAAGACCGACTATGCCAGCGTGAACGCCTATATCCGCTCGCCGGAATTCGGTGTCGCCGGATTCAAGGGCCAGAAGCTCACCTTCCGCGACTGGGACGGCCAGCTGCGTCAACCGGTGCTGCTGGCCGGGCCGCGCACGCTCGTCTCGGTCTCTCCACAGGAAGGTTACCTGCACGAATTCAGCGAACTCGACACGCTCGGCTTCGATCGACCGGATACGACGTGCAAGCTCAAAGCACCGGCGCAATAGACACGCGCAAGACGGGTGAGGGAGGAACTGCCATGAAGGTCGGAGTGACGGTCGCAGCGGTCGTGCTGATCGCGGTTGGCGGTGTGCGGAGCGCTGCCGCCGAAACGATCTACGTGACCAATGAGAAGGACAACACGGTCACCGTCGTCGATGGTGCCACGCTCGAAGTGACGAGGACCATCCCGGTCGGCCAGCGCCCGCGCGGCATCACGCTGAGCAAGGACGGCAAGCGCCTGTTCATCTGCGCCAGCGACGACAACGAGATTCAGGTGTTCGATATCGCCAAGCAGGAAATCGTGGGCACGCTGCCCTCCGGCCCGGACCCGGAGCAGTTCATCCTGGCGCCCGCCGGCAACCCGCTCTATATCGCCAACGAGAACGACAACATGGTGACGGTCGTCGACGTCGACACCGGCGAGAAGGTGACGGAGATCCCGGTCGGCGTCGAGCCGGAGGGCATGGGCATCAGCCCCGACGGCAAGACCCTCGTCAATACCTCCGAGACCACCAACATGGCGCACTTCATCGATACGGAGTCCCACGAAGTCATCGACAACGTGCTCGTCGATTCGCGGCCGCGCTTTGCCGAATTCACCGCCGACGGCAAGCAGCTCTGGGTGACATCGGAAATCGGCGGCAGCGTCAACGTGATCGACACGGCGACACGCAAGGTCATCAAGAAGATCGGCTTTGCGGTCCCGGGCATGAATGCCGAAGCCATCCAGCCTGTCGGCGTGCGCGTGACACGCGACGGCAAGCTCGCCTTCGTGGCCATGGGGCCGGCCAATCGCGTCGCCGTCATCGATGCGCACACGTTCGAGGTGAAGGACTACCTGCTGGTCGGCCAGCGCGTGTGGCAGATGGCGTTCAATGCCGACGAGTCCCGGCTCTACACGACCAACGGCAACAGCAACGACATCTCCGTCATCGACGTCGCCAGCCTGGACGTGATCAAGTCCGTCACCGTCGGCAACCAGCCCTGGGGCGTCGCCGTTGCGCCCTGATGGGATTCGCTCTTGAATGCGGCCATGAACGAGCAGACGGCCAGAGCGCCGGACGCCGCCGCGGCGGACATTCCGGCGCTCGCGATCGAGGGACTGAGTCACAGCTTCGGCAAGCGCAAGGCGCTCGATGGCGCGTCCTTCGCCATCGGCGCCGGCTCATTCACCGCGCTGCTCGGGCCGAACGGCGCCGGCAAGACGACGCTGTTCTCGCTGGTCACCCGGCTCTACAACAACCGCGTCGGCTCGATCCGCGTGTTCGGGTTCGAGGTGCGCACCCAGCCTTCCGAGGCCCTCGCGCGCATCGGCGCCATCTTCCAGCAGCGCACGCTCGACCTCGACCTGACGGTCGCCGACAATCTGCGCTATCACGCCGCCCTCCATGGCATGAGCCGACGCGACGCCAAGGAGCGCATCCGGACCGAGCTCGGCCGCGCCGGCCTGCTCGAACGCCTCAACGACAAGGTCCGCAGCCTCAGCGGCGGGCAGATGCGGCGGATCGAGATCGCCGGCGCGCTGCTGCACCGCCCGCGCCTCCTGCTGCTGGACGAACCCACGGTCGGCGTCGATATCGGCAGCCGGCAGGCCATCCTCGACCACGTCCATCGCCTGTGCCGCGAGGACGGCCTGGGCGTGCTGTGGGCGACCCACCTGATCGACGAGGTCAATCCCGGCGATGATGTCGTCGTGCTGCATCAGGGGCGCGTGCTCGCCCATGGCGATTCCGATGCGGTGGCGCGCGCCGCTGATGCGCCCAACATCCGCGCCGCCTTCACCAAGCTGACGGGAGCCGCCAAGCCGTGACCCTCGTCCACTATGTCCGCTGCTTCAACGGCATCTTCATCCGCGAGGTGCTGCGCTTCGTGAACCAGTACGGCCGCTTCTTCGCGGCGCTGGTGCGTCCGCTGGTCTGGCTGTTCATCTTCGCCGCGGGCTTCCGCTACGTCCTCGGCGTCTCGAAGATCCCGCCCTACGAGACCTACGTGCTCTACGAGGTCTACATCACGCCCGGACTGATCGGCATGATCCAGCTCTTCAACGGCATGCAGAGTTCGCTGTCGATGGTCTACGACCGCGAGATGGGCAGCATGCGCACGCTGATGGTGAGCCCGTTCCCGCGCTGGTTCCTGCTGACCAGCAAGTTGCTGGCGGCCGTGCTGGTGTCGATCCTCCAGGTCTACGCCTATCTTGTCGTCGCCTCCCTGTTCTTCAATCTGAAGGCGCCGGCCTACGGTTACGTCGCGATCATCCCGGCCCTCATCCTGACGGGAATGATGCTGGGGTCGATCGGGCTCCTGCTGTCGTCGCTCATCCGGCAGCTCGAGAATTTCGCGGGCGTGATGAACTTCGTCATCTTTCCGGCGTTCTTCGCCTCGACCGCGCTGAACCCTCTGTGGCGGTTCAGGGAATCGAGCGTGTGGCTCTCCTATATCTGCGCCTGGAACCCGTTCTCTCACGCGGTCGAGCTCATCCGCTTCGCCTTCAACGGCTCCTTTGCCCCGCAGCCGCTGCACCCCTTGCAACCCCTGCTATCGGGTCAGCCCATCCAGTCCTTGCTGGTCGTGCTCGCCTATCTCTTCCTGTTCCTGGCCGCCGCGATCTACGGCTACGATCCCTCGCGCGGTATCATCGCGCGCCGCGGCGGTCCGGGCGGACCGCCCGGCGGGTGAAGGAGGGGGAGATGCGCGCAATCGCAGCGTTCCTGCTCACGGCAGCTTTGCTCACCGGCGTCATCGGTGCAGCGGCGGCGGCAGGCGAAGATCCGGATTGGCCCTGCGTGCAGCGCAAGGTCTCCGAGATCTCGGCGGCGCAGGTGTGGAGCGGGCCGCCGGTCGATGCGGTCGGCGACGCCTGGCGGGACGATGGCGCGCTGGCAGAACTCGCCGCCGAAATCGCGTCGCGACGGACCGAGATGGCCGATGCCAAGGGGAAGATCGCAGACTTTGCGGCGGCGGCAGGGGCCGACAGGAGCCGCCGGCTCACGTTGCTATTTGCCGGCGTTCTCACCACGATCAACGCCGAGCGCAGCTCGATCATGGCGGGAATCGACCGCTACGCCCGCCGGCAACACGCTCTCGCCGACAAGATCGCGAGCGAAGCGGCCGAATTGGACCGGTTGCCGGCGCAGGGCGGCACCGCGGACGAGGTCGCGCGCCACGACGATCTGGCACAGGCCCAGGAGTGGGACACGCGGATCTTCCGGGAGCGCGAGCGGTCGTTGCGCTATGTCTGCGAGCTGCCGACCGTCCTCGAACAGCGGGCATTCTCGCTCGGCAAGGAGATCGCCGCGCAGCTGAAAAAATAGGCACTATCGGCCGTGTCAAAAACGTTAAAATCCCTTGCATAACGACCCTGCTCGCGCTAGTTTATAATCGTTCAATCTTTGAACATATGCTTTCGTGACGACTACCACTAAGGGAGGATCTGCGATGGCATGGACAACTCCAAAAGTGCTTGAAATCTGCGTCGGCCTTGAGATCAACAGCTACGCCTGCGCGGATATCTGATCTGACGTCGTGGTGCTCCGGCCGGCCGCGCAGTGGGACTGTCCCGCCGTGGCGGGGCGGCCAGGCGGTCGCGGAGCACCTCTGATACTGTCATAGCGGTGTGTTACGGCTGCTCATCCTGGGGTCGGCTGCTGGTGGCGGTTTTCC
>Ga0326726_10003832_pt1 | contig 13800 bp, 10 predicted proteins | sample MHFenrmetagenome_2_FD_207603 | JGI IMG/M metagenome (GOLD analysis project Ga0326726, IMG submission 207603) | Lab enriched peat soil microbial communities from Michigan Hollow, Ithaca, NY, United States - MHF15MN | ecosystem: Environmental > Terrestrial > Soil > Wetlands > Peat | place: USA... | reverse complement strand
GTGAGGAGGGAAGGCTTTCCAACCACGAAGGGTTCTGGACATGGTACAACTGGCCGCCGGGAGCCCGGGTCAGTGAACGGATTTTTACCAACAGCAATATGAACCAGATGGCCACCGTCGCGTGCGGACTATACCAGGCGACCGGGGACCGGGCGTACCTGCGGGACGCCCTGTTGGTGTGGCAGGGAGACGGAAAATTGCCCGGCATCAAACAGCAGTGGTACCGGGGAAAGGGTGTTTGGGAGGGAAGACCCGGTCGGGCTGCCTTCGGCAAGGAGCTCCCCTGGGATGGCCTTGGCTGTGTTCCGCTGGTCGCCGCGCTCTACAGGGCGACCCGTCAAAAGGAATATAGACAGATCGCAGTCGCCACCGCGAGGAGAATTCTTGATCCCTCAACGGGCTGGGTGGATTCGACCGATTTCTATCAGATGCGGATGGATGGAAATGGAGCGTTCGTGAATTTTCTTTTTGATGCCTACGCGATCGCACCGACAGAATTGGCAGAGGTCCCGCAGAAGGTCGAGCGGATGCTCGAGCACGTCTGGACCAATCACCATGGGAGCGCCACTGTGACGCTCCATCGGCTGACCGACCACGGGATACGAAACGGCTGGAACCCGCGCGGGGGAGAAGACGGGTACGGCGTCGGGGAAATCGGAACGGTGCACGCCCAGGGGGAAGCGGTACGCGCGTTCGGGGTTTTTGCCTACTACGCCGCTCAACGCAGTCCACCTCACCGTATTGAGCAGTAAGAACACCCCATATTCTGATTCGTCCACAGCATTTTCAGTGCCGCACGCCCGTCCAACTTTCCGCTTGACATTTATTGTCCATTGAGGCAAATTCCGCCGTAAGTAGCTCCTCTCTCTTCTTCCCCACCACGGGCGCAGGGCGCCTTCCCGATTGATGTCACGAGGTCCCGGGGAGACTGTAAATGAACAGCAGCAATCTTGCTCCTCTGCCGCGCAACACGCGCGCGGCGCCACGGACGGAAATCTGCCGGATTTCCACGCGCCTCCCGATGATTGCCTCCCTCCCCGTTGGGTGGACTCCCCGGCGTCCTCCCGGCCCTCCCATCGGAACAATGACCGGGCGTGTAACCAACTCCATGAATCGCAGGGAATATCTATGAAGCGTTCAGCCTTGATGTGCGCAACCACGGCATGTGTCCTCTTTTTCTTCCACATGTCTTTCTCCCAGCAGGCCCTTGAGTTCCAGTTCGCCTATCGCCCCGCCTCATTCGAAGCACTAAAGAAAAACATAGATCGCGTGACAGTTATCTCGCCCGAAGCGTTCATCGTCGATGCCTCAGGCGTCATCTACGGCGACATCGAGCCGCGACTCCTGAACTTTGCGAAATCACGCAAGGTGAAGATCATGCCCCAGGTCAAGAACATGGATATCGCGAAGGGACTCTTCAACAACGAGTGGGTCCACGCGATACTCAACGATCGGAAGGCAGGCGACCGGACGATCAAAATGATGGTGGACCTCTGCAAACGGTATGGCCTCTGGGGAATCCAGATCGATTTCGAGAATGTCCACGTCAACGATCGCGAAGCCCTGACCGCCTTCTACCAGGCCGCCTCAGCTGCGCTCCACAAAGAGGGTTTCAAAATCAGCATCGCCGTGGTACATCGCTCAGAAGAGTCGGGGGGACCGAATACCTACACGCAGTGGATGATGAAAGACTGGAGGGCGGCGTACGATCTCAAAGCGCTCGGAGAGGCCGGAGATTTCGTGAAGATGATGTCCTACAGCCAGCACACTCGGAGAACGACGCCCGGACCGTCGCAGGGGCTCCCCTGGCTGGAGCAGGTGATCCAGTACTTCCTAAAATACGTTCCCCCGGAGAAGTTGAGCCTCGGGATCACCATGGGAGGGGCGCTGTTCTACACCGCGGCGGACACCGCGCTCTACTACCAGAATGCGCGTTCCTGGAGCCGGGGGATCTCCCTGGGCGAGGCGGAGTCCATGATCGAGCAGTACGGCGGGGCTCCGCTTCAGTGGGACGACACGCAAAAAATGCTGTACGGCTACGTCGACCGGGGAGGCGTGCTCGAGTGGTTCATGATCGACAACGACCTGAGAAGCCTCGACGCCAAGCTCGCGCTCGTGAAGAAATACGGGATCCGCGCCGTCAATATGTGGATCTCCGGGAACGAGAACTCCGGCCTGTGGGACAAAATCCGGGATTTTGCCTACTAGCAGGCTGCTGAAAAACTCAGAGAATTAGTTTTCCACATACGTTAGACTCGGTGGTGTGTGTGTTATATTTGCAGCGCACAATAATCATCGAGGAGACCCGCCGTATGCGCGGTACGGACAAAAAGCAAGCGCCCCTGTTCAGTTACATTTCTCAGGAAGATCGGATTCCACAGAACCATCCCTTGCGAGCCATACGCACGATGGCTGACGAGGTGCTCCAGGGGATGTCGAAGCGATTCTCGGATCTGTATTCTGAGGTGGGACGGCCGTCGATCCCGCCGGAGCAGCTTCTGCGGGCATTGTTGCTCCAGGTCCTCTATAGTATTCGCAGTGAGCGGCTCTTGATGGAGCAGCTCGATTACAACCTGTTGTTCCGGTGGTTCGTTGGACTTACGATGGACGATGCCGTTTGGGTTCCGACGGTCTTCACCAAGAACCGGGACCGGTTGCTCGATGGAGAGATCGCTGACGTGTTCTTCCAGGGTGTTCTTGGTGTGGCGCGCGGGAAGAAGTTGTTGAGCGATGAGCATTTTACGGTCGACGGAACGCTGATCGAAGCATGGGCAGGTCAGAAGAGCTTCAGGAAGAAGGGCGCTGCCCCGACCGATGACCACACGGATGACCCTGGAAACCCGACCGTAGACTTTCACGGGGAGAAACGCTCGAATGCGACGCATGAATCGACGACGGATAGCGAGGCGCGTCTGTACCGGAAGGGCCCGGGGAAAGAGGCGAAGCTCAGCTACATGGGCCATGTGTTGATGGAGAACCGGAACGGACTCGTCTACGATGGATGCGTGACAGTCGCTACGGGGACGGCCGAGCGCGAAGCAGCCCGAGATCTGGTGAAGAAGATCCCGAACCGCAGGAACCATCGCGTGACAGTCGGTGGTGATAAGGGTTTTGATACGAAAGGTTTTGTGAGCGCGATACGCCGTCTGAAGGTCACACCGCACGTGGCGCAGAATATCGCCAATCGATCCAGCGCCATCGATGGCCGCACCACCCGTCACGCGGGATATGCGATCAGCCAACGGAAGCGGAAACGGGTCGAGGAGATCTTCGGTTGGGTGAAGACCATTGGCTTGATGCGCAAGACTCACCATCGAGGCAGGGAACGTGTCGGCTGGATGTTCAGGCTTGCTCTTGCGCTTTACAATATGGTGAGAATCAGGACGATCTTGAATCCAACGTAGTGGGAAGCCAGAGCAGGAACGCCTCGGAGTCATCGACACGACGGTCAAACCAGACGATAGATGAGACGATGCCCGCATATGACGCATGTTTGATACCATCAGACTCCCGGCGAGACGCTCAGAGCTCATGAGATTTTACTTCAAACACGATTTTTCAGCATCCTGCTAGACCTGCCATGGCCAGAGGGTTCCTGATTCTCGGCTGCCTGTTGCTCCTGTGCACGGTGCCACTCTACGCGGGCAGCCCTGTGCCAGTTCTGTGCTATCACGGCTTTTGCGACGACAGTGTTTCGGCCGCGGGAGCACTGACAACGACCTACGGGCAGTTCGAGGCCATGCTGCAGTTTCTTGCGCGACGGGGGTACGTGTCGTGCTTTCCCGACGACGTGCAGTCCGGGGCATGCCCGAGCGAGAGGCGCGTCATTCTGACGTTCGATGATGGCACCAGAGACCAGCTGCGCGCCGCCGACCTGATGCAGCAGTACGGCTTGAAAGGAATCTTCTTCGTGATTCCGCGCCGGGTTGCGGCCGGAAGCGGCCGATGGATGACGGCAGAGGAGCTGCAGGCGCTCGCCCGAAGAGGGCACCGTATTGCCGCCCACGGGTATAACCACGAGATGATGCCCGAATCGCATGAGGAGATAGAAGCATCGCGCGAGCGTTCCCCTCTGCTTCTCCGCGAAATCCTGTGCGCCGGATACAGCCCCACGGATTTCGCGTTCCCCTTCGGCCACTACGACACAAATACATTGAGCGCTCTCGCCGGCACGTACCGCTACCTGCACACGGTGAACCCCGGCTACTGGGACGGGTGTTCGGCAATCATCCCGCGCATGGTGGTCACCACCGACGAAGAGGCGGCATTCTTTCAGGCCTACCTCCTGGGCGCGCCTCAATTCCACCCGGCGCTCACGCTCGTGACCGGCGAAGGTGCCGTGAGCCCCGTCGTGGAGTTCCGGAACGATGACACAACACGGCTGGATGCCGTCGAGCTGATGTCGGTGTCGCCCGACCTTGCCGGGCACATGTACACGCGGCACGCGCTGGACTCAAACATCGTCGTTGACGGCAGCCGCGTTCGGATCAATCTGAAGAACCACATGAAGTGCTACTACGCGCCTGACCGGCGCATCATCGCGTATGCCCTCCTCACAAAGAGCGGCGGTATGCTCCGCTATGTGAGCTCCGGGCACACACACTGGATAGAAGAACCAATCTCCACATCCCATCAACCTCTCACACCATCGAGGAACATCTATGCACACTAGTCACCATTGGTATCGCCCCGCGGGCGTGGTGATGGCGCTGTGCTTCCTGGCAGCAGGCGTGCTCCTCGCGCAGACGGAAAAGAGAACATACACGATCTCCGGAACCGTCGTCGACGCGAAGACCTCTGAGGCGCTGCTCGGCGCGAACGTCCGCATACAGGGAACCATGCTCGGGACGACTGCGGGCAAGGAGGGAAAGTACGCCATCCTCGCCACACTGGCCCCCGGCACCTACAAAATCGCCCACAGCCTCGTCGGCTACAAGACCAGGGTCCGCGAGGTGCAGCTGGGCGCGGAAGCCATCGTCGAGGTGGGCCAGGTCGCTCTGGATCAGGATATCCTGGAGATCCAGGAAGTTGTAGTAACGGGAACGGGCACAGCCGTCGAGAAGGAACGCCTCGGCAATGCCATTGCCACCGTCTCGGGAAGAGACGTTGTTGAGGCGGCTTCCACGACCCTCGACGGAGCACTCGCGGGGAAGATCCCCGGCGCGCTCATCCTCTCCAACTCCGGCACGCCGGGAGGCGGAGTTACCGTGCGGCTGCGGGGAACATCGACGATTACGGCGGCCGCGGAGCCGCTCTACATCATCGACGGCGCGATCGTGGACAACAGCTCCAACGAGCTCGTGAACCTGGGCGGCTATGTGGGCAACCGCATCGCCGACCTGAATCCCGAGGACATCGACCACATCGAAGTCGTCAAAGGAGCTGCTGCGGCCGCGCTTTACGGATCCCGCGCGAACAACGGCGTTATCCAGATCTTCACGAAACGTGGGCAGCCTGGCATCGACAGGGTCACGTTCCGGACCCAGGCGGGCTTCAGTAACATCCGGAAGAAACTGGACGTGAACAAGTACCAGTACGACAAGATACCGTCGGATCCCACGAGGAGGTTAGTCACTCGCACCGACTACCAGGATGATATCTTCAGGACGGGATTCAACTCCGACAACTACCTCTCCATCGCAGGCGGGTCCGACAGGACAAAGTACTACGTCAGCGGCACGGTCGGGACCGACGCAGGGATCATGAAGGGGACCGACTATCGCCGCATCAATTTCCGCGCGAACCTGGACCAGGTGGTGAGCTCGTGGCTGTCGTTCTCGGCGAACACCAACTACATCAATTCTAAGGCGAATCGCATGGCCAACGGCGGCGTCGCATCGAACGACGGCGTCCTGGCGGGCTTCCTGTTCCAGCCGAACTGGTTCGATCTGCACGCAAACGCCGAGGGGAAGTTCCCGGCGCCGCTGCAAGCAGCCTTCGTGAACCCGCTTGAAGCCATCGATCTCTGGACGAATCCGGACGACGTCTCGCGGTTCATCGGAAGCCTCCACTTCGTCTCGACGCCGCTCTCCTCCGTAACCCTGGACTATGTTGTTGGTTACGACCAGTACACCGAGAAGGCGGGCCGTGAGATCCCGCTCGGCTCCTCCGGCGGCTACCTGCTCGGTTACTCGGCGCAGGCAATCCAGAGCAATCTGCTGATCAATAACGACGTCACGGCGTCGCACCGGACGTCACTGGGCGACTTCGGGTTTACCACGTCGCTGGGCTTCTCCCATCAGTATTTCTTCGGAGACAACGTGACCGCGACGGCGTCAAATCTCCTTCCCGTCACCACCTCGTTGAGCTCAGGCGCCGTCGCGACCTCGTCGCAGTACGACCAGAAAGTGGTCATCTACGGGACGTTCCTTCAGGAAACGGTCTCCTTCCTTGACAAGCTGTTCCTGACGGGCGGGATCCGCGTGGACGCCGCCTCGACGTTTGGAAAGGACGACCGCTGGCAGGCCTTCCCGAAGGCAAGCCTGTCATATGTGTTGTCGAAGGAAGAATGGTGGCAGGATCTCTTCGGGAACGTCCTCAACCGCTTCAAGTTCCGCACGGCGTGGGGAGCCTCCGGGGGGCAGCCGGCCGGAGCCTATGACCGGTTCTCGGTCTACACCCAGCAAGCCAACAGCAACCGCGCAGGTCTGGTGAATTCCACGCTCCTGGGCAACTCGAACCTGAAGCCAGAACGGATGAACGAATTCGAGATCGGGTCGGATTTCGGAATGTTCAACGATCTGGTCAGCGTCGAGTTCAGCTACTACAACAAGACCGTGAAAGACCTGCTCGTCCTGAGGACCCTCGCCCCGTCGACTGGGTTCGCTTCCATCGTCGACAACGTCGGCGAGCTCAAGAACAAGGGCTTCGAGTTCCTCGTGAAAGGGGCGGTGCTGAACGGAGAGGATCTCCGGTGGATCAGCACCCTGATCCTGTCGCACAACGAGAACAAGGTGACGAAGCTGGTCGGCCCCGCCTTCGCGGTGGCCAACAGCTTCGGCATCTCGCGGGTGGCCGAAGGGGAGCCCCTCGGGTTCTTCTACGGAACGAGCTACGTCCGCAACGCGGACGGCTCGAAGGCGACCGACACCCTCGGACGTCCCATCCGTAATCCCGTCGCCAAGAGGATCGGGAATCCCAATCCGAATCTGGTCGCGTCGTTCATCAACGACTTCCAGATCCTGACCAAGCTGTCCGTCCACGTCCAGCTCGACGGTGTCTTCGGGGGAGACGTGTTCAATTTCACGCGACGGGTCCTGGAAACTCCGGCGTTCGGCAACGGCAAAGCGTACGAGCTGGAGTTGAGTGGCCAGTTGGCGTCAGGGTTCTTCACGGCGCGGAGGACGATTTTCGAGGAGTATATCGAGGACGGCACCTTCGTGAAGCTCCGCGAGGTGTCGGTAACCTACACGCTCGACGGGGATTTCATCAAGACTCTGGGCCTGCGAAATGTCCAGGTGACCCTGACCGGGAGGAATCTCCTCTCCTTCGATCACTACCAAGGATACGATCCTGAAATCAACGTGACGTCGCAAAGCACGCTGGTCCGGGGCTTCGACTTCGCCACCATTCCGAACCCCCGGAGCTACCACCTGACCCTTGCGTTCAACCTGTGATCAGCCCAACGAGACCATGAACACGCCATTTTTAGAGAGAGTGCAAACCATGAAACCAATCATCACTGGGTTCCTGATTCTGATCCTCCTGGGCGGACTATTCTCGAGCTGCTCATTGGATCAGGTGAACCCGAACGCGCCGACGAATGAACAGGTGCTTTCGGGACCCGATGGCATCAAGGCTCTGGCCATCGGCATGCAGGCAGAGTACTCCGCGGCAATCTGGGATGTCGTCGCGGTGTCCAGCTTCCTCTCGAAGGAGTACGCAACCATGCCCTCCTCAGTGGCCGGACTGCGCGAGCTTGAAACCGGCGGAAGCGATGTCCAGCCGTTCAACGGAACGGTCAACACACTCTGGTCGAGGCACTATCGCACAATAAAAACCGCCGAAGATCTCATCACCAATACCCCAGGGGTCGCCCTGCTTCCCGGCACAAAGTCGGGGATCCTGGCGCTGGCGCGGACGCTGAAGGCGATGTCGCTCGGCGAGCTGATCGAAGCCTATCAATCGGTGCCGGTCACGGTCACCACGTCGATGAGCCCCGTGTTCTCCGACCGCGCCACGGTTCTTGCGACAGTCATCTCTCTGCTCGAGACCGCCAGGGATGAGATCGCGGCGACTCCCCCGTCCACGGATTTCAACGCAAATGTCCTGGCAATCGGGTTCGACCTGCCGAACACGATCAACGCGATGCTCGCGCGGTATGCGCTCATCGCGGGGGATTACACCAAGGCCCTAAATGCGGCGAACGCCGTGAACCTGGCTGCCACGTCAACGCTCTTCTACACGAGCAGCACGGCGCAGAATCCCATCTACACCAATGCGATTCTCCTGGCCTACTACAAACCCGTCAGGAGTTTCCGCCTCACTGCCGAAGCAGGGGATCGGCGCCCGGCGTACTGGGTCACTGCCGGCACGCTCAATTCCTACCTGGGCACGCCGGTGGACGAATTCGCCAAATACACGGCGAACAATTCACCGTATTACGTCTACCTCCCCGGTGAGATCATGTTGATCAAGGCGGAGGTGTACGCGCGACAGCCCGACCTGCCGAACGCCCTTATCGAGGTGAACAATGTGCGGACGAAGACTACAGACGCGGCCGGCATCGGCGCTGGCCTCGCGGCCAGGACCGCCGGTCAACTTAACACCCAGCAGCTGATGCTCGATGAAATCTACAACCAGCGGTACTATGAGCTGTTCATCGGACACCTGAGGCTCGGCGACACCCGGCGGTTCGGAATGCCCGGCGCCGAGACGCCACCGGCGACCCGGAGCAGGACGCGCAACTGGCTCCCGTACCCGGACGCCGAGCGGCTCGCAAATCCCAACACCCCGGCCGACCCCGCAATCTGATCGCCGGTGCATTGACTGAAAATGCCAGAGTCCGGACACCCGGACTCTGGCACTTCATTCGGCGACAACGCTCGCCACTCCCGTTTCTCTTCAGCCCCCCGGCCTTGCATCTGCTCCACAGCACCTCTTGTACGTCTTCCCGCTTCCACAGGGACAGAGGTCGTTTCGCCCCGGTCTGGCATCGACTGAATCTCTTCGACCGGTGTGCTGTCTGACGCAACCAGACGCTGCCGGCTTAGCCAATCCGAAGCAAGATCCCTCAACGGACGATCAACGTGCTCGAAGAACATCTTCGGAGACTGACAGAAGTGCATGTTTCCCCTATTTGCAGGATCTCGCAAACGATCTTTGGTGCAACCCCCATAACAGAGCCGCAGCCAGCGGCGTCCCGAACATATGCTCGGCCGGGCAGCCTTCAAATTGCCGAATTCACGCTGTCGCGGAGAATTCAGCATGTCGAAGATCTCCCCTTCCAGGAGATTTCCTAGCCTCCATTGGGGCTCGACGAAAAAGTCACAGGAGAACACGTCTCCATTGTGTTCGACGACCAGGTAGTTCCCGCACCGCTCGGCAAGCGTGCAATCGGGGACAGAAAGACCGACGTATGCACGGAACACGGAGTCAAAGTACCGGATGGATGTGGCGGCAACGCCCTCATGCACATCTGACAGCCAGATGTCGAACAGTTTTGTGAGGAACTCCCCTTACTTCTCCGGCGACACCGAGAACGACGCTGCGCGGGCCGGGTCGCTCGGATCGGTCTCAACGTAGGGTATGAACTGCATGTGGCAAAACCCAAGATCCTTGAGGAACTGATAGATCTCCTGCGACCGTTATCCTCCCAAAAAGAGGAAAGCCTCTGCCACCGAAAAGGCGAACACAGGCTTCTGGCTGGTCAAGCCGGTTCCGGGGAGTCTTCAAATAGATGCTCTGTTCCTTCGGCCCCCGCGAGAAGACATCAGGCACCACGTCCCGGTGAGCGACGCCGCAAATTCGATTGACAATGGCCATCCGAAGTGTTATATTCAGATAAATTTGTCTGAATATGCTCTCAGAAAGGGAGTATCGCCGTGAAATGATACTTGTACGGGTTCATCGCGGTTGTCGCGCTCGGGGTCATCGTGGACTGATTTGCAGCGAAAACGGGCCGGCACACTCGCCGGCCCGTTGCTGTTTCCAGGACTGACCCAGCAGAATACTACAGCCAGAAAGAAATCCCGGCCGTTACCGCAATCAGATTGTATCCAGTCCTCTCGGCCTCGCCCGATTGGTTAAGCGTGACCTGCTGGTACTGCACCCCGACATTGACAATTGCTGTGCCTGTCAGCAGGAATTTCACCCCGCCACGTGCCGCCCACGCAAGACCGCTCCGCGTGATGCTGGCAGTAATGCCGTTGTCCGACCGATCGTAGGCAAATCCCGCCACTCCTTCCAGATACGGAAACGCACGCGGATTCGCCCGGAAGTTATACGCGACCCCGGCCATCGGCATCAGGCTCAGTGCATTGACGCTGCCGGACCAGGCATAGTCCACCGTGAGCGGATTGACAACAAGCTCCAGATCATCGATCACGAAGTACCCGGCACTCGGCGAGAACGCAAGACTGTACGTCGCATTCCCCGTGGCACCGCTGTACACCTGCGTATAACTGGAAAACGACGCCGACCCTCCGAGCTCGAATGTTCCTGACATCGCAAACGTGCGCCGGACCTCAGGCTGCTGCGCCATCGCAACACCTGCGCCGATCAGACAAAGAACTGTGACCACTGACGTCTTTCTCATCGTCGACCTCCAAAGATTGTTCCCAGAATTCCCCGCATGACCTGGCGCCCAAGCTGACTGCTCGCCGCTCTGATCACGCTTTTCGCAGCCGCCTCAATCAGCGTGTCCGGTTGCCTCCCCCCTCCCTGGGGAGGCGGCACAACCGCTTTCTGTTCCGCGCGGCGTTTCAACACCTCATACGCCGATTCGCGGTCCACGACGTCGTCGTACTGCCCCGACACAAGGGAATCTCTCATCAGCGCGGCGCGCTGTTCGGGTGTGATCGGCCCGATCTGACCGTGGGGCGGGCAGATCAACGCGCGCTCGACGACCCCGGGCGCCCCCTTCGCATCGAGGAATGAAACAAGTGCCTCGCCCACGACCAGCTCGGTTATCACCTTCTCCGTGTTCAGTTTCGGATTCGCCCGGAAGGTCTGGGCTGCGGCCGTGACCGACTTCTGGTCGCGCGGCGTAAATGCCCTCAGCGCATGCTGCACCCGGTTCCCAAGCTGGCCAAGCACGATGTCCGGGATGTCGAGAGGATTTTGGGTGACAAAAAAGACACCAACCCCTTTCGATCGGACGAGCCGCACAACCTGCTCGATCTTCTCCAGGAGAGGCTTCTCCGCATCCGCAAACAGCAGATGGGCTTCGTCGAAAAAGAACACGAGCTTCGGCTTCTCACGGTCTCCCACTTCGGGAAGCTGTTCAAAGAGTTCCGAGAGAAGCCAGAGAAGAAACGTGGAATAGACCCTCGGGGAAAGGAGGAGTCGATCGGCCGCCAGGATGTTGACGAGGCCCCGCCCGTTCGCATCCGTCTGGAGAAAGTCGTCAAGATTGAGGGCAGGCTCCGCGAAGAACCTGTCTCCTCCCTGCTCCTCCAGAGCAAGCAGCCCCCGCTGGATGGTGCCAACGGAGGCCGGAGAAATGTTGCCATAATTCGTTCTGAACGATCCGGCGTTCTGACCGGCATGGTTGAGCATCGCGCGGAGGTCCTTCAGATCAAGAAGAAGCCACCCGTTATCGTCGGCAATCTTGAAGACCACGGCGAGGACTCCCTCCTGCGTTTCGTTGAGTCCCAGCAATCGGGCGAGGAGCAGAGGGCCCATCTCCGAGATCGTGGCGCGCACGGGGTGTCCCCGCTCTTCAAATACATCCCAGAAGGTCACCGGCGAGTCGAAGAAAGCGAAATCACCGAGGGACAGTTGTCTGATGCGGTCGGCAATCTTCGGGGTTGTCGTCCCCGGCCGGCTGATCCCCGCAAGGTCACCCTTGACATCAGCCAAAAACACCGGCACACCGATGCGGCTGAGCTGCTCGGCAAGCACCTGGAGGGTTACGGTCTTCCCGGTGCCCGTAGCACCGGCAATCAGTCCATGGCGGTTCGCCATCTCCGGTAGAAGGTAAAGCGGCTTGGAGGACTTCGCGACAAGGATCGATTCGCTGAGGTCGGTCATGCAGGAATATGCGAAAACATTTGCGGATCCACAACAGACATCCGGTCGTCAGCGGCCGTGGCGGGGAGAAGCGTGAGAGTAAAAAGTGAGATTGTCAGGATCGAGAAGGGTCGCCGATGAGTCGTCTCCTCTTCCAGGGCGATCAGCCGCTCGCACGCAAGACCGCCGCGGTGGGTACGATGAGTGAGAATAATTCCGGACCGATGGCGTCTGGCAGAGGTTGTGCCGCGCCGCGGCCAGAGCGCCTCAGGGTGATCGGTGTACGGTTCGATGCCGTTTCCTTCAGGATCGGCGAGAGAGATCGCTTCGCTCACGAGGCAATGTGGGGCGCGGTGCAGCGGAGAGCCGGGGGCAACGATTCGGTGTATGATCCGGCCCGGAGAAGACCGGTTAAGGGAATGCAGAATTCTTCTGTCCACCGACCGGCGCTCCTTCGGCATGTCGGACTCTTTCCACACCATTCGTCGAACGCCGGGCCCGCGCGGGGATCTCCAATCCCGCGGCGGTCAACCGTCAACTACTGCTGTTTAACAAGCTCCGTGGTGATCGTGATCGTTACATCGTTACTGACAACGAGACCTCCCCTGTCGAGCGTCCGGTCCCACTTCACGCCGTAATCGAACCGGTTGATAGTCGCGGTCGCCCGGAACCCGACGCGCGTGTTGCCCCGCGGATCGGTCACGGTCCCGAGCATCTTGCCATCGAGCGTCACCTCTTTGGTGACGTCACGAATCATGAGATTGCCCTTGATCCTGTAGGTGTCGTCGCCCGTCTTCTCGAATGACGTGCTGGTGAACGTGATGGCCGGATATTTCTCCGCATTGAAGAAGTCGTCGGACCTGAGATGCTTGTCGCGCGTATCATTGTCCGTTGTCACGCTGGCGGTCTTTATCGTCGCCTCAACGGACGAGCCGGCAAAGTCTTCCTTGCCCTGCTTTAGCAACACGTCAAATGCCGTGAACCGGCCGGTCACTTCGGAGATAAGCATGTGCGTGACCGTGAACATCACCCGGCTGTGCGTGGCGTCGACCTTCCAGTCCTGGGCACCGGCGGCGGCCAGCCCGGCGACAAGAAAGGCGATCGTCAGGAATGATTTTCTCATATCAAAATGCTCCCTTGAAAAAGTGGTTGTTTATGAACTGCGGCTTTTCGTGGTCTTTCTGGAATTTCGCTTCAACGAAACCGATCCCTCCCACGCGACAAGGGCGGTCCCGAGCTTCTTCAAGAGACACCCGAGCCTGACCTGCTCTTCCTCCGTCAGCACGGCAGCCAGGTCAGCCACATAATGGGCATGACGGGGGAAAATCGACTCGAAGAGCCGCTTCCCCCTGGCAGTCAGGTGAGCCTCGATGGCACGACGGTCTTCCGTGCCCCGGCGTCGCTCCACCAGCCCATGCCGCTCGAGGTTGTCAACCACTACGGTCATGTTTCCCCCGCTGACAAGCGATTTTCTGCAAAGGTCGCCGAGAAGCATCGGGCCCTTATGGCCGAGAATATCGAGGACGCCGAACTGGGCCGGTGTAAGGCCGAATGTCCGGATCTGTTCGCCTGTTCTGTGCGCCAGCACCGCGCTGGCGCGGGCGAGTTTCACCCACATGGTGAGTGCAA
>Ga0326726_10003830_pt1 | contig 13803 bp, 12 predicted proteins | sample MHFenrmetagenome_2_FD_207603 | JGI IMG/M metagenome (GOLD analysis project Ga0326726, IMG submission 207603) | Lab enriched peat soil microbial communities from Michigan Hollow, Ithaca, NY, United States - MHF15MN | ecosystem: Environmental > Terrestrial > Soil > Wetlands > Peat | place: USA... | reverse complement strand
TGCTCCCGGAACGCGTACGGCACGAGCAGCAAACCATCCTGCAGGCCAGGGCTCACGGTCACCGCCGGGTGCGCCTCGCCCGCCGGCCCCGTGAGGCGGACCGTCCAACCTTCCCGCACACCCAGCGTCCTCGCGTCAGAGGCGCTGATCGTCACGAGCCCGTGGGGGTAGCGGCGGGCCACCGAGACCGGAATGCGACGCAGCGTCGGGGAGAACCGGACCAGGGCATCCTGCCCCCAATCGAAGGCTCCCGCGCATCGCAGAAGCATGCGACCAGGCGACGCCGTGCTTTCGGGCAGCGGACCGACGGCCGGCAGCTCCGGAACGGCGGTGCCGTCCCCATCAGGCACCATGGCATGGGCCACCGGCCAGCCATCCACGGGCGCGGCTTCGCCCAACAGGCCGTAGCCGGGCACGCTCGCGGCGATCGCGGCGCGCACGTCCGCCAGCGAGCCCGGACGCCAGGCGCCCAATGCGCCGAGCAGATCGGCCAGGATCTCCCACCCCTGGCGCACGCTGTCCGGGGGGGCCAGGAAAGGCATCACCGCCTGCGCCCGATCCTCCAGGCCGGTCAGGCTGCCCTCCGCCTCGCCGAACGCCGCCATGGGGAGTACGACGGCAGCGGCGGCAGCCGTCTCCGTGAGGAAGGAGTCGATGACGACCAGATGCTCCAGCGCGCCCAGCTGCCGGCGAGCGTCCGCCGGCATCGGATGCACCGCCGGCAGGTCCTCGCCCAGCACCACCAGCCCGGCAACCACGCCCGCCATCTCTTCGGCGTCGGCGCCGGCGTCCCAGCACCCATCGCCTCCCCACAGGCGACGCAGGCTCGCGCGCGCATCGGCATCGTCCAGCGAGCGCCCGGCGGTCAGCCGATCGGGAGCCACGCCCATGTCCAGCGCACCCCGCGTGTTGGCACGTACCGGCAACGGCAGGAGGAGGGGCTGCTGCCGCCCACCCTCGGCCAAGCCGAGGGCCAGCCCCGCCAGGACACGGGAAGCCGCCTCCAGCACCGCCGGATCGGCCACGAAGGGGGCGATCACGAAGCAAGCGCGCTGCGCCGCGTCGAAGAGCTCGCCCACGCCACCAGCCGTACGAAGCCCCGCCAGCGTGGCCAGCGGGGCGGAGGCAGCGAGCGGTACGTATGCAGTCGCCAGAGTCGCAAGGGGGGTGCGCTGCCAGCCGAGCGCGACCAGCTTCGCCCCACGCCGCACCGCCCGCAGGACCGCGAGCGCCACCCGGGGGTGCGTGGCCGAGAGATCGTCCTCGACCACCACCACGAGATCGGAATGCTCCAGCCGGGCGAGGACGCCGGCGGCGGGGCGGCTCGGGGCGTGGCTCAGCCCCCGCACCTGCGCTTCCCACGCGCGGCGCAGCGGCGCGTCCAGGTGCGGCGTGCGCAAGGCGGAGCGCGCCAGCGCCAGCGCCAGGAAGCTCTCCTCGTTCGTGGCCCGCCCCGAGCCGAGCACGCCCACCGGCCGGCCCGCGTCGCGCACCCGCGCCAGACCGGCCACGGCGATGGCGAGCGCCTCCTGCCACGTCGCCGGCTGCAGCTCGCCATCCCGCCGCACCAGCGGCGCGCGCACGCGCGGACCCCACTGCGCTGCCTCGTGGGCCGCCCAGCCGCGCGCACACAGCCGCCCTTGCGAGACCGGATGGTGCTCGCTCGGACCCACACCCTCGATGTCGTGGGAGGTCCCCGTGAGGTATAGGCCGCAGCCACACGAGCAGAACGGACAGACCGTTCGCAGGCTGCGGATCGGCGAGACAGGCGAGTCGCCCATCGGGTTACCCCGGCCGGAGTCTACGCCGGGGGGCGGACCGGCGTCGGACACGTCCGAACGAGCTACATCGTTCCCAATACGGCCACGAAATCCGGCGGGGCTCCGGCCTTCGTGAAAACCTTCACGAGTTGAAGCTATTCTCCGCAACGCAGGCGTCAAGAAGGTTCGAATGTTCGGCAGAACGGCGCGCCGGAGCGCGGTCCGGGGGGAGTGCGCGAGATCGCGCGTTGGGGGATTTGACCCACCTGCGGCGGTCAGCCGAGCACCGCCAGGAGCCGGTCGAGGAGACCCGGCAGCCGGGCGTCCAGTGCGGAGGAGATCCCGGCGGCGGGCCCGGCGTTCGCGATGGGCACCAGGAACCACGTGCAGCGGGTCGCCGCGAGCTGGGGCTCGGTCAGGCGAAGCAGGTCGAGCGCGTCCACCGCCGAGAGATGATGCGCGTGCTGCTGGCGGCGGTCGAGCTCCGGCAGCGGATGGTCGCCGACGAGGGGATCGACCTCGCCGGCCGAGCCTGCCAGCGCATCCACCAGGACCACGTGCCGGCGACCCTGGAGCGCGGTAGCCAGTCGCAGCAGGTCGGAGCCGCCCATGAGCACCTCGACGTCCGGCGGCAGGCGCGGATCGATCGCGAGCCGCCCGGCGAGCACCAGGCCGACTGCATCGTCGCCGGCGAGCTCGCCACCCAACCCGACCACCAGGCGCGGCTTCACGCGGGTGCAGCCGGCTGCGCGGCGGCCGCCGGGAAGCGCACGGTGACCGTCGTGCCGCCGCCCGGTTTGCTGTGCACCTGGATGGTGCCGCCGTGCCGGGTGACGATGCCGTAGACGATCGAGAGCCCGAGGCCGGTGCCCTTGCCGTTCTCCTTGGTGGTGAAGAACGGATCGAAGATGCGGTCGAGCATCTCGGGCGAGATCCCCTTCCCCGTGTCGGACACGCTGATCTCGACGTGCCCGTCGGCCCTCGAGTAGTGCGTCGCGAGCGTGATCGTGCCGCGCTCGTCCATCGCCTGCGCGGCGTTCACCAGCAGGTTGCTGAAGACCTGCTGCAGCTGGGAGCGGTCAGCCAGCACGTGCGAGGCCTGGGCATCGAATCTTTTCACCAGCTGGACGTTGAAGAAGAGCGACTGACCGCCGATGAGCGACAGCGTGCCCTCGAGCACCTCGTGCACGTCCACCTCTTCGGTCCCCGCCTTCGATTGGCGGGAGAACTCGAGCAGGCCCTTCACGATGTCGCGGCAGCGCTCCGTCTGGCGTACCACCTCTTCCAGGTTCGGCCGCGCCGGGTCGTCGGGTTTCATGTCCTCGACCGCGAGCGAGGTCAGCGCCAGGATCCCGCCCAGCGGGTTGTTGATCTCGTGCGCCACGCCGGCGGCGAGCATGCCGACCGACGCGAGTCGCTCCGACTGCGCGACCCGCGCCTGCATGGTGACCAGCTCCTCCGTCCGCTGCCGCACCTTCTCCTCGAGCGTGCGGCCCCATTCCTCGAGGTCGCCTTTCATCTGCTGCAGGCTGGTCGTCATGGTGTTGAACGACTCGGCCAGCAGTCCTGCCTCGCCCGGCAGGTCGGAGTCCACACGCTGGTCGAGCTGTCCCGCCGTGACGCGGCGCGCGGCTTCCGCCATGTGCACCAGCGGCTGCGTGATCCGGCGGATCATCGAGTAGGTGCTCGAGAGGATCGCCACGAACCCCAGGAAGGCGATCACGAAGAAGGTGAGGATGAGCCGGTCGCGCGTCGCCGCGAAGAGGTCCTGCAGCAGCCCCACGTGCAGGATGCCGATGGGTCGGCCGCGGGCATCGGGGATGGGCTCGTCCGCAGCCACGTAGCGGTCGTCCAGCGTGCGCGCGACGCCGTTCCACATGGCCCCGCGCGCGAGCACGGCGGCCCGCACCTCGGCGGGCGCGCGTATCCCGAGCGCGCGCCTCCCCGCGGGGTCGCGGACGGTCGTGGCCACGGCCACGTCCCCGCGGAACAGCGTGACGGCCCCGATTTCCCGGCGGTGCAGTCGCTCGCCCCGGTACACCAGCCGGGCCACGCGATCGACCATGACGGTGTCGCCATCGAGCACGATGCCGCCGTACAGGGCGCCCAGCACCCGCCCCTGCTCGTGGCGCACGGGCGCGGCCGCCAGCAGCGCGAGCACCGCGGTGTCGCCGGCGCGCCCACCGGTCCGCGCCGCGACGTCGGGTGCTTCCGCGCCCAGGCGCACGCGCGGCAACAGCTCGGTGCAGCTGCTCACCATCCCCGCGAGAGCCGCTGCGACCGGCGGCATGCCGGCCACATCGTCGCCCGCGCGCTGGGCCTCGCCCGCACGCACCAGCACGCGGCCGGTCGCGTCCGTGAGCGTCAGGAAGGAGAAGCCGTTGCTGCGACGGATGGCATCCAGCCGCTGGGCCAGGGCTTCGCGCCGGCCCGCGGCCAGGTCGGCCTCGAAGCGGGCGCCGGCGGCAGTCAGCTCGACCGTGCGAACCAGCTCGTCACTGCGCTGGTCGTAGACCGCGCGCGCGGCCGCCAGATCGTGCAGCGCCGTGCGGTGCGCCTGCTCCATGAAGGTCGAGCTGACCCGCCAGGATCCGACCGTGAACGCGATCAGGCCGCCCACCCCCAGGATCACCAGGTAGCTGGCGATCAGCTGGACGGCGAGCGGCCTGCGCTGGAAGGAACCGATGCGCGCGCCACCGACCGGTCCGGCTGTCGAGGGAGCGGCCATTCCCCCCTCCACTCCCTCGACGGCCACCGACTAGCTCCGGCGCGCCAGGTGCACGGAGCAGGAGATGCACGGATCGTAGGCACGCACGATCATCTCCAGCTTCTTCGTGAGCGCCGGGTCGGTGCCGCCCTTGTGCTGGTCGACGGCGAACTGGAAGTGCCGCTCGATGCTGGCGGCGTTCATGGCCGTCGGCGTGATGACGTCCGCGGCCACGACGCGGCCATCTTCGTTGTAGGTGTAGCTGTGCACGAGGATGCCGCGCGGGGCCTCGGTCACGCCCGTGCCCGTGCCCGCCCGGGGCTTCACCGGCACCGGGGCCTGCGGCACCAGCGCGCCCGCGAGCAGGTCCTCGATCGTGTCGAGGGCCAGCTGCAGGTCGATGGCCAGCTCGACCGCCTGCGCCACGTTGTTGTCCAGCGGGGTGCGTGACGGCAGGTGCAGCCCCAGGCGCCTCATGGCCAGCTGCCCGGGTGCGTTGACCAGCCGCTCGTTCACCATGAGTCGCGAGAGCGCGCCCACGGCGAACGGCCGCCCCTCGAACCCCGAGTGCTTGGCGAACGAGTGCGCGACCACGTGCTCGTTCGTCAGGTCGCGGTAGGCCTTGCCGGCCATCCGCTGACGGGTGCCGTCGGCGCGCACGACCTCGATCTCGTCACCGTGGAAGTAACCGTAGCGGCCGGGCATGACCAGGGCCGCGTACGCGTTCTCGGCGTCGCACACGTCCGTCGGCGGCAGCGCGGCCACGAACCCCAGGGCCGCCGGTAGGGCGTTGATCGCCCAGAGCAGCTCCTCCCGGGCCCTGATCATCTCTTCCGGGCTGGGGATCCGGCCGAAGCCGCCCAGCACCGGATTCACCGGATGGATCGCCCGGCCACCCACCAGCTCCTGCAGCGTGTTGCCCAGCTTCTTCAGCCGCAGCGCCAGCTTGACCTCGGCCGGATGGTCCGCGGCCATGGCCGTGGCGCCCGGATAGTCGAGGTAGTCCGGCGCGGCCAGCATGAACACGTGCAGGGCGTGGCTCTCGATGTTGCCCGCGCGCACGAAGAGATCCCGCAGCAGCTGCGTGGTCTCGGTCACGCGCGTGCCGAAGGCCGCCTCCGTCGCCTTGATCGACGTCAGGTAATGTACGCCCGCGCAGATCGCGCAGATGCGGGAGACGATCCCCGCCACGTCCTGCGCCGGCCGGCCCCGGATGATCGCCTCGATGGCCCGCGGGCCCTCGAAGATATTGAACTCCACGTTCTTGATCTGCTCGCCCTCGAGCTCGACGGTGATGCCACCGTTCCCCTCGACGCGGGCAAGCTCCTCTACGAGCGTCAGTCTGCGCACGGGACCTCCGCGGGCCCACCCGCCAGAGCGTTTTCAGGAAGCCGGGCGAACACGTCCAGCTTGTCACGGACATCCGCTTCGCTGTGCCCCTTGGACATCAGGAGCACCTTGAGCGAGCGGTAGTTGGCATCCACCGCGGGACCACGGCAGCCGATGCAGGGCACGCCCAGCGAGGGGCAGCGCGCATCGCAGCCCGCCCGGGTCACCGACCCGACGCAGGGCTCGCCGTCGCGGATGAGCAGGCACCGGTTTTCCCGCTCCCGGCACTCGGTGCACACCGGGTACTCCTTGAAGCGCGGTAGATTGCCCTGCAGCAGCGCGGCGATGGCCCCCAGGATCTCGTGCTTCTCGATCGGGCAGCCGGGAATGACGGCGTCCACGCTCACCACGTCCGCCAGGGCGCGCCCGCGCTGCGCCGTCAGGTTGAATACGGCGTCCTCGCCGTAGACGTCGTCGTACAGCTGCTGGCGGTCGAGCTGCGGCGACATGCCCGGAATCCCGCCGGTCGCCGCGCACGCCCCGATCGCGATCAGTAGCTTCGAGCGCTCGCGGATGCGACGGATCATCGCCTCGTCGCGGTCCGTGACCACCGCGCCTTCCACCAGAGCGATGTCGAGCTGCGCATGCTCGTCGATGGCCGAGGACGCCATCACGAAGCTCCGGATGTCGAGCAGGTCGACGATCGTCAGGAGCTCGTCCTCGCAGTTCAGGATCAGGAGCTGATCCCCGGCACAGCCGGTCAACCCGAAGATCCCTACGGTCGGTTTGCTCATGGTTCCTCTAGGAAGAAGCAAGAGCATGAGCATGAGCATGAGGGAACTGCACCTCCCCGGTCCTGGTGGCCGAGGGTGCCCGGAGGGCCGAGGTTCACGTTCCTCTTGCTCATGCTCCTGCTCATGCTGCCGTTCAGATCAATTCCGGCAGGTTGATCGCATCCCAGTACGTGAAGATCGGGCCGTGCACGCACGTGTACTTGTAGCCGATGCTGCAGTGGCCGCACTTGCCCACGCCGCACTTCATGTGACGCTCGAGCGACATGAGGATCCGGTCCTTCGAGAACCCCAGGGCGAGCAGCCGCTTGAGCACGAACTGGTAGACGATGGGCGGACCGCACACGGCCGCGTGCGACGTGCGCGGATCGACCTCCGCGTGATCGAACAGGTCGGCCAGGTAGCCGACGTGGTACTTCCAGCTGCCGGTCGTGTCGGAGTCCACGGCCAGCAGCGTGTGAAGGTCCGGCCGGTCCACGAGCGACTGCAGCTCGTTGCGGTACAGCATCACCTCCGGGTTCCGCCCGCCGTACATGAGCGTCAGCCTGCCGAAATCGCTGCGCTTGTCCAGCACGTACCACAGCAGCGAGCGCAGCGGGGCCATGCCCAGCCCGCCCGCGACCATGAGGATGTCGCTGCCGACCATCTCGTGCACCGGGAAGCCGTTGCCGTACGGCCCCCGGATGCCGACCAGGTCGTTGATCGTCATGCGATAGAGCGCGTCGGTCACACGCCCGGTGCGGCGCACGCACAGCTCCAGCACCTGCGGCCGCGTGGGCGAGGACGAGATCGAGATGGGCGCCTCGCCCGCCCCCGGGATGCTGAGCATGATGAACTGCCCGGGCCGGTGCGCGAACGTGCGCGTGATCTCCTCGTCCAGGAAGCGGAAGGTGAACAGGTGGTTGTCCGGCACCATCCGCTGGATACCGACGATGCGCGCCATGTGGGGCGCGTAGGGATTGCCGCGACCGCGCACGGCCTCGAGCGCCGGCTGGGGGGCCACGAGCGTGCTAGACGACATGGGCGACCTCCCGCATCTGGTTCATCACGTCGAGAATGTGGATGTCGACCGGGCAGGTCACTTCGCAGCGCCCGCAGCCGATGCAGCTCGGGCGGCCGTGCTCGACGACGAAGCCGCGCTGCTTGTGGTACATGCGGAACTTGACCCGGTCCGCCTGGGTCTCACGGAAGTTCTCGCCGCCCGCGACACGCGCGTGGCTGGAGTACAGGCAGGAGTCCCAGCAGCGCTCGCGCTCCCCCTTGCACTCGCCCAGGCCCACCGTGTCCGCGACGTCGTAGCAGTAGCAGGTCGGGCAGACCACCGTGCAGGCGCCGCAGGCCAGGCAGCGCTCGCCCAGCTCGTCCCACATCTTGTTCTGGTATTCCAGCTCGAAGATCTCCGGGAGGTGCCGGAGCTCGAGGTCGGTCTTGAAGAGCGCCACCTTGTCCTCGGAGTGGCGCTTGTACAGCTCGATGTCCTCGGCCGTGACCGCCTCGAAGAGCGACTCGGTGGCCAGCACCATGTCGTCACCCACGGCGGTGCCGACCAGCACGAAGTAGTAGTCGCCCAGGTCGTAGAAGAAGAGGTCGAAGCCCTTCTCCACGAAGTCGGCGCGCATCGAGCGGCAGAAGCAGTACTCGTCCGGCACGCAGTCGATGCCGATCACGGCCACGTTGCGGCGGCGCGCCTTGTAGTACGGATCCGGGTAGGAGCCTTCGGCAAACACCTCGTCCAGCATGTTCAGGCCGTAGATGTCACAGGCGTGCACGCCGAAGAGCACCAGCCTCTTCTCCAGCCCGGTCACGCTCGGGTGGTAGCCGTGCGCGTCGTAGGTGAAGAGCTGCTCCTTGGGCGGCAGGAAATACTTCTTGGGCGGGACGATCGTCCGCGTATAGTCCAGCCGCGCATCCGACCAGTGCTCGAGGCGCTGGAACACGAACTCGTCCCCTCGGGCGACGGGCGCGTGCACGTCGCCGAACCGCTGGAGAACCGCGGCGAACAGGTCGAGCTTCCACTTGGGCAGTTTGAGCGTCTTCATTTGGTTTTCCCGGGATTGGGCGCCAGCGCGCCGACGCCGTCGCCGCCGATCCGTCCGGCGATGGCCTTCAGCAGCGCGGTGAGGTCCACCGGCTTGGAGAAGAAATCGTCGTGGGCGAGCCAGGCCTTCTCCGGCTTGATCCGGAAATCCGGCGCGGCCGCGTAGACCGAGCTCACCACGAACACGGGCACCTGCTCCAGACCCGGCGTATGCCGCAGGTTCTGCACGGCGAAGAAGCCCGCCGTCCGCTCCTCCATGATCACGTCCATCAGCACGAGGTGCGGGTGTACGGCCTGCGCCATGATCACGCCCGCACGGCTGTCCGCCGCGCGGTGCACTTCATATCCGTGAAGTTCGAGAAACGTCTTGATGGCGGTAGCGAAGTCGTCGTCATCGTCCACGATCAGGATCCGGCGTCTGGCATCACTGCTCACGAGTGTCTCCCCCCGCCGTGTCGGCGGTCTGGACCGGGGCGCGCAACGGCAGCCGCACCCGGAAAGTCGACCCGGTGCCCAGCTCGCTCTCGAGCTCGATCACACCTCCGAGCTCCCCCGCGATGCGCTTGCAGATCGGCAAGCCAAGCCCCGTGCCGGTCGTCTTCTTGGCCGATTCTCCTTTCACCCGCACGAACTCGTCGAAGATCGACGCGCGATACTCCTCGGGCACCCCGATCCCCGTGTCCCGCACGGACACGAGGGCCTCGCCGTCCCGCTCCTCCAGCGTCACGGCGACCCGGCCGCCGGCGCGATTGTACTTGATGGCATTGACGATGAGATTGTCGAAGAGCACCGCCAGCGCGGTCTCGTCAGCCAGCACGCACAGCGGCTCCGAAGGCAGGGCGCGCGTCACCTCGACCCCTTCACCCGCGGCATAGGCCCGGTGGCGCTCTGCCGCTGCACCCAGCACCTGCCCCAGGTCCTGCGGCGTGCGCTCCCCCGTGAGACCGCCGCCCTCCACCTCCGCCAGCGTCAGCCAGTCCCGGATCAGCTGCTGCATCTCGTCGGTGCGCGTCAGGCAGCGCTCCAGCCACTCCGCGCGCATGCCGGCCGTGTCGGGTCCCTCGGGGAGACGCCTGAGCACGTCCAGGTACTGGTGTACCGCCACCACGGGCGTGCGCAGCTGGTGGGAGACGAACGTGATGAAGCGACGCCGCAGCCGTTCCCGCTCCTGCTCGTGCCGCAGCGCGTCCTGCCGCAGACGCCGACGCTCGAGCCCGCGGTTCACGATCACCCGCAGCTCGTCCGGCGAAAACGGCTTGGGCACGAAGTCGTACGCCCCCGACTTCATGGCGTCGACCGCCGTGCCGATCGTGGCGAAGCCCGTGATGACGACGACGATGATCTCGGGATCCAGCTCGTGGACCCGGGCCACGACCTCCAGCCCGCTGATCCCCGGCATCTTCAGATCCACCACCACCAGCGCCGGCTTCAGCCGCGCCACTCCCTCCAGCCCCCGGGCACCATCCTCGAACACCTCCACCCGGAAGCCCATCTTCTGCAGGATCTGCGAGCACGACAGCCGCATCGCGTAGTCGTCGTCGATCACGACGACCGGCTCCAGCTCCTGCGTGACCTCCTCGGACATCGCCCCGCCTCCAACGGCAAGGCCCGCCTGCGAGGGGCCGCTTCGCCCCTCCGGCAAGTCGTCAGCTCCGCGCCGCGCTCCCCAAGCCCCGGGCCGCCAGCACGGACCTCAGCGTCTCCAGAAACATCCCCGCCACCACCGGCTTCGTCAGGTACGCGTCCGGTCGAATCAGCTCCAGCTCCTCCGAGCGCGCGAACCGCTCCGCCGGGCCCAGCTCCACCGACGACAGCATGATCACCGGCACCGGCACCTCCGCCGTGCGCATGGCGCCGCTCACCGCGTACCCTTCCGTGCTGCTCTCCATCATCACGTCCAGCAACACCACGTCCGGCTGCACCTCGTCCAGCTTCCGCAACCCCTCCCGCCCCGATGCAGCCGTCTCCACCCGGTATCCCTCCGCCTCCAACAACGCGCGGATCGACGTCGTGAAGTCCTCGTCGTCGTCGATCATCAGCACCGTCACTGCCATGCTCCACTCCTGCGTTGGGCCCGCGTCCCGCCACCTGCCGGCCTGACCCTGCGGCCGCCGCGCGGGAGCGGGGGCAGGAAGCATACCGGCCAGGGCCCCGCATCGGGCTGCGGGTTTTCGCCCGTCCCGTCCCGTTTTGGCCCAGATCCTCCGGACCGGGGCGTGACGATTCGCCCCGCTGGGACATCCACTCCGGAAACGGCCGGGCGACGCTCCGAAGTTAGGCGCCCGCCCGGGTCGCGACTGTCGGGAAAAGCCCTTGCCGCAGGTCGGGGATGGGGAGGGTCCGGCCCACCCCGGCGGCGGGAACACTTTGAGGGCATGGGGAGCCCCAACCGGTCGCGGTCAGATGCCCGGTTTCGGAGGTCGCCACCCGGGGAGAGTCGCTGTTGGCTGCACCGACGGGATGCTGGCCTGCCGGAAGCCGAGCGAAGGCCGCAGGCACGAGAAACGAATCGCCCTGCCGGAGGGCAGGGCGAGGAGGCATGGGCGCTACTGGATTCGAACCAGTGACCTTCTCGGTGTAAGCGAGACGCTCTGGACCAGCTGAGCTAAGCGCCCGGGCGCGTCAGAGGATGATGGCCAGGGGGAGGAGCACGACGTAGCCGAGCGTGAGCAGGAGGGGCGCAGCGACGTGCGACCCGTTGTGGAGCATGAGGTATCCGAGCGCCAGCGCGGCCAGAGCGGCGACCAGCATGATGCCATTGATGCCGGAGAAGCGGAGCGAGGGCTCGGAGCCTGGCGTGACGACGGAGCGTCGCCTGGGGTTCGTGCTCATGGGTTGGGGAATCTATGCGACGGAGTGGCGCGGCTCAAGCGGCTGCGGCCGCCGGGCGCGCGCCGCGGCCCGGGGTCAGGGCGGGGTCGCCGGCGAGGAGGAGTCGGGCGGCGGCGCGTGGGGCGTGGCGACATCGGTGGGCGAGGCGGGCGGTGGCTCGACCCACCAGGCGGGCTGGTCGGGCGGCTCGGAGGCGCGCAGTCGTGCCAGGCGCTCGCGGTCGCGGCGGCGGCGGACGATGACCAGCACGACGAGCAGGGGCGATACCAGCAGCCAGAAGACGAGCGTGTCGGAGACGAGCACGGCCCACCCGTAGCGTCGTCGCACTTCCTGCCGCCACTCCACCTCGAACTGGCCGAGCGTGATGCCGAAGGTGCTGCGGAGCGCGAGGTCCAGCGAGCCGTGCTGGCGCCAGGCGGCGAGGAGGTGCGCCAGTCCGGGCTCGCCGACGCGCTCGGCCAGCAGGGCGACGGCGCTGGCAGAGAGCAGGTAGGCCAGGCGCGCCTGGGTTTCGCCGGCGGGCCACTCCAGCTCGAGCGAGTCGAGGGGAGGCGCACGGTGGAGCAGGAAGGCCAGGCGGAGCATCCACATGGAGCCGGCGTCGAGCCCCCCGCTGGCCCACGTAGCGTAGCCCTCGTCGAACCAGCGCGGCACGAGCGCGCCGCGCAGGAAGCGATGCAGGGCCACGTGGGCGATCTCGTGGCGGAGGATCTCTCCCAGCTCGAGCGGCGGCGCGCGGCCGTAGGCGGGCAGCACGATGCGTCCCTGCTCCGGCACGGCGATGCCGACGCCCCAGGTGGGCGTGGCACCGCCGGTGAGGGAATCCCAGCGCGCGGGATCGGGGGCGAGGTCGATCTCGACGCTCGGGCCGTGGTCCAGCACATCCGGCGGCAGCCCGGGCAGGCGGGTGAACCCGCGGGTGAGCGCGGCCAGGTGGTGGGCCAGGCGCTCGCCTCCGGGCCAGTAGCGGAATCGCAGGGGTCCCTCCCGCAGGGTGCCGCCGCCGGCGAGGACGAGGGCGAGGACCGTGGCGAGCAGGCGCATGAGGGATAATGGGCGGGCGGGGCGACCGGGGCGAGCCGGAGCCGCCTCCGGATTCACGGGAGCGGATGGAAAGAGCAAGCGGGCGGCCGCGCTGGAGAGCGCAGGCCGCCCGTGCGGACGTTCCGGGCCGTCGGAGGCTTCCGCTAGTCGCCCTCGGCCCGGGGCTTACGTCGACGGGGCGCCCGGCGGTGCTCCGCCGACGCGGCCGGCGCGGTCGGGGCCATTCCCGACAGCGCGGCGACATCCTCCGCCCCCTCGTTGGGGGCGGGTGTCGGCACCACGCCTTCGTCGGTGCCGAGGTCGGCGTCGAGCAGTTGGAGCTGCTCCTCGGAGCTGAGGATGCGGTCGATGTGCACGAGCACGACGAGCCGCTGGCCCAAGCGGGCGAGGCCCTGGATCAGCTCGGCGGCCAGCCCGCGGAAGAACCGAGGCGCGGCCGAGATCGCATCCGGGGGAATGCGCGAGACCTCGATGACCTGGTCGACGACGAGGCCGATGCGCTCGCCGGCGAGTCCCACCACGATGATGCGGGTGTCGGCGTCGGGTGCGGCGGCCGGGAGCGACAGCCGCTTGCGCATGTCCACGACCGGCAGGACGTCGCCGCGCAGGTCGATCACGCCTTCGACGAAGGCCGGTGCGCGCGGGACGGGCGCCGGCTCGCGCCACTTGATCACCTCGTGGACCTGCGAGATCTCGATGCCGAGCTCCTGCTTGCCGAGCCGCAAGACGACGGCGGAGATCGGCGCGGCGCGGACTTGCGTCTCGTCCATGGTATCATCTTGCTCCTCGCCGGCGACGGCCTGCGCGGCGAACAGGGTGTCGGGATCGAGATAGGTGACGATGTCCTGGTCGGGGTCGCCGTCCTCGCGTATGCCCATGATGCGGTCCACGCCCAGGGCGTAGCGCACGGGTCCGCGCCGAAGCACGACGGCCTGGGCGCGCGGCCCGCCCGGCAGGCCCAGCGTCGGTCCGCCATCGAGCAGCGGGATCCAGCGACCGCGAAAGCGCATGACGCCGGCCACGTGCGCGGGCAGGCCCGGCACCTGGCTGGCCTGGAAGGTGGGCAGGGCCTCGACCACGCGTTCGGCGGCGATGGCGTACAGCTCGCCCTCGAGACGGAAGGTCAGGGCGCGCCCGCTCATCCCGCGCTCCCGGTGTCCTCGGCGGCGATGGCGCGGGCACGCTGCTCGACCGACCCGGCCACCTCGCCCAGAGGGAGGACCTGGCGAGCGTATGCGGCGGCCGCCTTGGGCATGCCGAAGATGACCGAGGATGCGCGATCCTGGGCAATGGTCCACCCAC
>Ga0326726_10003829_pt1 | contig 13803 bp, 15 predicted proteins | sample MHFenrmetagenome_2_FD_207603 | JGI IMG/M metagenome (GOLD analysis project Ga0326726, IMG submission 207603) | Lab enriched peat soil microbial communities from Michigan Hollow, Ithaca, NY, United States - MHF15MN | ecosystem: Environmental > Terrestrial > Soil > Wetlands > Peat | place: USA... | reverse complement strand
GGATGTTGCCCCCGCGCGCGAGGTGCAGCAGCGCAGTGGCCTGGCCGGCGGCCGCCGACGATCCGCTCATCACCTGCATCCCGCTGCCCGCCAGCCGGACGGCGCCGTGAACGCTGGCGTCGGAAGCGAAGATCTCGCCGATCGGGCTGGGCGAGCGGTCCTGCGCCAGCGCCGGCACAAGAATGGCGCCGGCGAGCGCGCTCGCGGCCACGAGTCGGCGAAAAAAGAGCATTGCCGCTATGGTAGCCGGGTATCCGCAGAAGGGAAAGTTGTCGATCGAAGCTCCACCCACACGAAGGCCGTGATGGGCTCGATGACGCAGGAGATTGCCTAGCAGCAAATTACGGCTCGGCGAGAAATTCGTAGCGCTCGATGACGGCGGCAATTCCGACCCGGCCCGGGGCCTGCGGTTCCACGCGCACCACTTTGCCTTTGCAATGCACGCGGATGCTTTCCGTCAACGTAATCTCGGGAGGAAGAGTAAGGGTGAACTCGATTTCCGAACCTTCGGTTACGCTGGAGTCCAGGTAGAAACAGATGCCGCGCGCGCTGACGTCGCGGGTGTGGGCGGTCTTTTCGACACCGGCATCACTGAACTTCACCGTTACCGGGAGCCGCAGGGAGAAACGCCTGGTAGAACGCTGTTCCCTTTGGGGTTGCGCCATGGCTAGTTTGCCTCCGCGAGAGTAGCCTAAGCATGTCTTTCGCCGGTCCCTATGTCAAGCATTTCGCGCATGCCCGGAATAGTCTGACAAACCAAAAGGGAGCTTTTCCCGTCCCTAACGGTTTGTTTCGGGAGGTCTCCGCGACACCCGGGCCAGGTTAGAGCTGCAGGAAATTCCGCAGCAAATCGCGGCCGTGAACGGTGAGCACGCTCTCGGGATGGAACTGCACGCCCTCGACGGGATAGCGCTTGTGGCGCAGTCCCATAATGACCCTGGTTCCGTCGCGGTCCCGGGTGTGGGCGCTGATCTCGAGTTCGCGCGGCAGGCCATCCTCGGAGACGATGAGGGAGTGGTAGCGGGTGGCCTCCATGGGCGAGGGCACGCCGCGGAATACGGTGCGCCCGTCGTGTTCGATCTGGCTGGTCTTGCCGTGCATCAGGTTGGCAGCGCGCACGACTTGTCCGCCGAAAGCGGCGCCAATCGCCTGGTGTCCGAGACACACGCCGAGCACGGGAACCTTGCCGGCGAAATGGCGGATTAGCTCGATGCTGATGCCCGCATCTTGAGGAGTGCAGGGGCCGGGGGAAATGACGATGTGCGAGGGCTTGAGTGCTTCGATTTGATCAACGCTGGTTTGATCGTTACGGCGAACGACAACCTCCTGCCCCATCTCGCCCAGGTATTGTACGAGGTTGTAGGTGAAGGAGTCGTAATTGTCGAGGACGAAAACCATAGTGATCAGTGGCCAGTGATCAGTGGCCAGTGGTCGCTGCCAGCTCCTTCGCCGACTCCGGCTCTAATGAAGCGAGCAGACCATTAATGATACGGCCTAGTTCAGCACAATTAGCGAGCAACTGGGGAGTCTTGTCAGCGCGCAGATACTCCAGTCGACGTGCGATCTCGAGTTGCGTTTCGACTTCAAAGAGCGATGCGCGCGCATGACCCAGGAACTGTTTAAATTCACCGGTCGAAAGCCTTCCCTGCCCTTCTGCAATGTTACTGGGGATTGATACGGCAGCGCGTCGAAGTTGACTCGTCAGCCCATAAATCTCTTCCTTTGGGAAACTGCGCGTCACACCGTAAATCTCGGTAACCAGGTCGACAGCTTTTTGCCACGCGATCAAGTCATGATAGGAGCGGAGTCTCATGATGCCTCCTTGGCACGCTAGGAACCGGTGTTGCACTGGACGATAAAACTTTCCGCTTTCACAGTGACGTATTCCGTTTACTGACCACTGACCACTGGCCACTGACCACTAAGTGCGCGCCAGTTCCGCCGCTCTCACCAGCGCCTGCGCTTTATTCATCGACTCTTCGAACTCGCGCTCCGGCACCGAATCGGCGACGATGCCCGCGCCCGCCTGCACGTAAGCGTGTCGTCCTTTCAGCAGCATGGTGCGAATGGCGATGCAGGAATCGAGGTTGCCGGCGAAATCCGCGTACAGCACCGAGCCGCCATACACGCCGCGCCGCACCGGTTCCAACTCCTCGATGATTTCCATGGCTCGCACCTTGGGCGCGCCGGAGAGAGTGCCTGCCGGGAAACAGGCGGTGAAAGCGTCCAATGCGTCCAACCCGGAACGAAGCCGTCCCTCGATCGCCGACACCAAATGCATCACGTGCGAGTAGCGCTCCACATACATCAGTTCGCGCACCCGGACTGACCCGTACTCGCTCACCCGGCCCAGATCGTTGCGCCCCAGGTCCACCAGCATGACGTGTTCAGCGCGCTCTTTCTCGTCGTGGCGCAGCTTCTCTTCCAGCTTCAAGTCCTCCTGTTCATCGGCGCCGCGCGGCAGCGTGCCCGCGATGGGACGATAGTCGAGCTTGGTGCCGGCAACCCGCACCAGCATTTCCGGCGACGAGCCCAGCACCGTCATATCTCCAAGCCGCAGGAAATACATGTACGGAGACGGATTCACGGTGCGCAGCGAACGGTAAATGTCGAATGGCTGCGCGCCCGGAGTGAACATCAGCCTCTGCGACAGCACGACCTGGAAAATGTCGCCGGCGGCGATGTACTCTTTGGCCCGGCGCACGGCGCGCAAAAACCCGGCGCGCGAGGTTGTCGATTTCGGTCGGAGCTTGCGCTCGGGCACGGCGGCAGTTGCCGCCAGGTTTCGTCGCGGGAGGCCGCGCGCCAGCTTGCGCTCGAGTTGCGCAATATCGCGCGCGGCCCGCTCGTAGGCGCGGCGCGGATTCTGGTTGGCTACGTCAGCGGTGGCGATGATGTGGATCTGGTGGCGCACGTGGTCAAACGCCAGCAGGCGATCAAAGAACATCAGCACGCAATCCGGAACATGCAGATCGTCTTTGGCGCGTGCCGGCAGCCGTTCGAAACCGCGGACGGTGTCGTAGGCGAAATAGCCGACCGCGCCGGCAGTGAACGGCGGCAGCCCGGGGACAGAGGCAGGAACGTGCTGGCGCAACAGGTCGCGAAGCACCTGGAGCGCGCCGCCGGTCCGGTGCTCGCGCTGCCGGCCACGCTCCAGCACCACCTGGTCGCCGCGTCCGATCAGCCGCATATACGGCCGCGCTCCCAGGAACGTATACCGCCCCACCTTCTCGCCGCCTTCCACCGATTCCAGCAAGAAGGCATGCGGCTCCTTCTCGGCGACGCTGAGGAACGCCGACACCGGCGTGAGCAGGTCGGCGGTGACGGACTTGACCACCGGCACCAGGCTGGCGGTCTTGGCCAGCCGCAAGAATTCGTGGATGTCGGGACGCAGCATCGGCGAGTCGGACCGGCCATTCAGCCGGACATGAACGGTGATTATACGTGCCATGGCGCTGCGTATTGACTACTTCAGAAATGGCGCGGTGGCGTGACTGAGGTCATTTGACGGTCGTGCCAGAAGCTGGCATATACTTGCGGCATCTGTGCGCAATTGCCCGGCTTCGGCGGCGCGCCGCAGCACCGGGGACGCAGTCGTGCGGCAGGAGCAGCAACCGCCGGCATGACGGGCTTGCGGAGCGCGGGAGAGGCGCATGTACGTCAAATTTTGGGGTGTACGAGGCTCGACGCCGACGCCCCAGCCGGAAAACATGCGTTACGGCGGCAACACCTCCTGCGTCGAGGTGCGGGTCAACGGCAACCTTTATGTGTTCGATTGCGGCACCGGCTTCCGCAATCTCGGCAAGTCGCTGACCGGCGAATTCAACGGCAAGCCCATCCACGCGCACATCTTCATCTCCCACTTCCACTGGGACCATATCCAGGGCATCCCGTTCTTCGCGCCCCTGTACGACAGCCCGGACAATTACTTTTTCTTTCATTCCTCCAACCGCAGCCGCGGGCTGCAGCGCGCCATCGAGGAGCAGATGGCGGACCCGTACTTTCCCGTGGACATGACCGAAATGGCGGCGCATCGCCATTTTTACGATATCGAGGAAGACCGCATCGCGTTTGACGACGCCGTCATCCAGTCCATCTGGCTGAATCACCCGCAGGGCTGCCTCGGGTTCCGCCTGGAGACCCCCGGGGGCACGCTGGTCTACGCCACCGACAACGAGCCCGGTCATCCCGTGTTCGACAAGAACGTGCGCAAGCTGGCCGAGGGCGCCGATATCCTGATTTACGACGCGCAGTATCTGCCAGAGGAGTACGAGGCGAAGAAGCGCGGCTGGGGCCACAGCCACTGGCGCGAGGCCATTAACATCGTGATGGAGAGCGGCAGTAAAGAACTGGTCTTGTTCCACCACGACCCCGACCACAGCGACGAATGCGTCGACGCCATCGTCCGGCAGGCTCGCGATCATTACCCGAAAGTCCGGGCTGCCGCCGAGGGCATGGAAATGCAGCTGTAACCATCTTCCAACTTAGCCAGCAGGGGCGGCTGGCCCCGGCACGTCAGCGCCGGGAAAAGGTACGTGGAATCTCCAGGTCCCGCTTATGGTAGAATGGTAGACAGGACGGGTAGACGGATTTCATGAGCCTTAACATCAAGAATAAACAGGCACACAAGTTGGCGAGTCAATTGGCAAAGCTGACTGGCGAGAACATGACCGAGGCGGTCACTAAGGCGGTTCGAGAACGTCTCGACCGGGTACGAGGTGAACACGGATCCGGACTTGCCGAACGCTTGCTGAGGATTGGGAAAGATTGCGCGGCACACCTCAAGGAGCCATATCGGTCTGCGCCTCACGGAGATCTGCTCTACGACGACAAAGGTTTGCCACGATGATTCTGGATACTTCCGCGCTTGTCGCCATCCTGCGAAGCGAACCGGACGCAGCGTCCTATGCCGCTGCGATTGCGAGTGCCACCGTCAGGCGGATTTCCGCCGTCAATTATATGGAGTCTGCAGCGGTCATCGATGCCAGCCGTGATCCGATTGCGAGTCGCCGGTTTGACGATCTCCTGCGCGAGGCAGGCGTTGTGATCGAGTGCCTCACGGAAGCTCAGGCAAGAATAGCGCGCGAGGCATACCGTGATTTCGGTCGGGGCAGCGGTCATCGCGCAAAGTTAAACTTCGGCGATTGTTTCGCCTACGCACTGGCCAAGGCGATGAATGAGCCGCTGTTGTTCAAGGGCGACGATTTCAGGCACACAGATGTCACGCCTGCTCTCACCCAATAACCGAGATCGCGTATCCCCGCACGTCCTCCGCTTAAAGTTCGTCTGCCATCATCATAAGGCGCTGATCAAGAAGTGGTCACGCCTTGCTTCGCGCCATTCCCCGCTCATATACTCGCTCGTTTGCCCGCTGCCTGACGTCCCACCGGTGGCGGACTGTTGTTGGGGAGAGAGTCATGACTACCTCGATGGAGCAGGAGACCAACCCGTGGGAAGCGCAGCGCGTCCGCTTCGAAACGGCGGCGCGCAAGCTGAACCTGGATGAAGGCTTGATGAAGGTGCTCAGCCTTCCCAACCGGGAGATCATCGTCCACATCCCGGTGCACATGGATGACGGCCGGCTGGAAGTCTTCACCGGCTTCCGCGTGCAACACTCCATCGCGCGCGGCCCCGGCAAAGGCGGTATCCGCTACGGTCCCGACGTCAACCTCGACGAAGTCCGCGCCCTGGCGAGCTGGATGACCTGGAAATGCGCCGTGGTCAACATCCCGTTCGGCGGCGCCAAGGGCGGCGTGATTTGCGATCCCAAGAAGATGTCCATGGGCGAACTGGAGCGCATGACCCGCCGCTACACCGCCGAGTTGATGGAATTCATCGGGCCGGAAAAGGACGTCCCGGCGCCCGACGTCAACACCAACGAGCAGATCATGGCCTGGATCATGGACACCTATTCCATGCACATCCGCCAGACCTGCACCGCCGTGGTCACCGGCAAGCCGCTGAACATGGGGGGATCGAAGGGGCGTCGCGAGGCCACCGGGCGCGGCGTCATGGTGGTTTGCGACGAAGCACTGAAAAAGCTGGGGATGCAGCGCGAGGATACGCGGGTCATTATTCAGGGATTCGGCAACGTCGGTTCCAATGCGGCGCGCCTGATGCACGAAGCCGGATACAAGATCATCGGCATCGTCGAGTACGACGGCGGCCTCCACAACGCCAACGGCATTGACATTGACGGGCTCTGGGAACATCGCTTCCGCACCGGCAGCATTCACGGATTTCCCGGCGCGGAACCCATGGACCCGCAGCAGCTCCTGCTTACCGAATGCGAAGTCCTGGTACCGGCGGCGATTGAAAACGTGATCACCAGCCGCAATGCCGATCGCGTCAAGTGCCGCATCCTGTGCGAAGGCGCCAACGGGCCCACCACCGCCGCCGCCGATGAGATCCTGGCCGAGAAGGGGATCTTCGTCATTCCCGACATCCTGGCCAACGCCGGCGGCGTGACCACTTCGTACTTCGAATGGGTGCAGGACCGCCAGGGATATTTCTGGAAGGAATCCATGGTCAACGAGCAGTTGGAGCACATCATGCGCAGCTCGTTTGAGGACGTGGTCCGCTACGCCGAAGCGCACAGCGTCAATAACCGCATCGCCGCCTACATGTTGGCCATTGACCGGGTGGCCTACACCATCAAGCAGAGAGGGATTTACGCGTAGGCGACCAGCCAGGCGAAGAACTCCTTGTGTGTTGAATCACACATATTTTTGTGTGATAATCGCCCCATGGCAACTAATCTGGGATTAAATGACAGGCTCATCGAAGAGGCACAGCGTATCGGTGGCCATAAGTCGAAGAAAGATGCGGTGAACGCCGCACTGGAAGAATATGTGAGCAGGCGGAAGCAGCTCAAGATACTCGACCTTTTCGGGAAAATCGACTTTGACCCAAGCTATGACTACAAGGCGGAGCGCCACAGGAAACGGCGGTGAACGTCCTTGTTGACACCTCGGTGTGGTCGGTCGCACTGCGGCGCGACGCCGAGAAACTAAGTGAGTTCGAGCGCACCATCCGCCAGGATCTATCCGACCTGACCGCTGATGTCCGCGTGCGCATTCTAGGACCAATCCGGCAGGAACTTTTGTCTGGAATCCGCAACCCCTCCCAGTTCCGTGCCGTGCGCGATGACTTACGCGAGTTTCCGGATGTGCCTCTATCGATTGACGACTGGGAGGCCGCTGCGGAGTCCAACAACAGTTGTCGCGCGGCAGGTATCGCCGGTTCAGCTGTGGACTTCCTTCTGTGCGCAGTCGCGATTCGAAGAGACTGGGAAATCTTCACTACAGACAATGATTTCCAACATTATGCGCGCGTCTTGCCCCTGCGCCTTCGTGCGCAACCGCGGCGAACCTGAGCGGGCATATTCGCCTTCCGCATTGCTTCCGCCCGAAACGTGGAGGATAATCAAAAACGCCACTTCGCCCTGCTTGGTGGGCGTGTGCCTCACGCCTGGCCGCGGATCGGTTGCGGTATTTGCAGTGAACCTGCCCAACTACATCACGCTTACCCGCATCTTCAGCGTGCCCGTGCTGATCTGGATTCTTTCCAGCAGCCGCTTCGCCCCCGGGGTGCATGGGGAGCGCGAATGGCTGGCTTCGGCGGTCTTCATTGCCGCTTCCATCACCGACGGGCTCGACGGCTATCTCGCCCGCCGGCGCCACCAGATCACCACCATGGGCATGCTGCTGGATCCCTTGGCCGACAAACTGCTCATCGCCGCCGCCTTCGTCACCCTGGTGCAGTTCAATCCCAGCGTCGTTCCGGCCTGGATGGCGGTGGTGATCATCGGCCGCGAGTTCCTGGTCAGCGGATTGCGCTCCATCGCCGTGCAGGAGGGTTTCACCATCGACGCCAGCGATCTCGGCAAAGTCAAAATGGTGGTGCAGATCGTGGTCGTGGTGCTGTGCATCCTCGATCACCGCTGGTTGCAATGGGACTACGGCCGCTTCTTCGTCCCCATTCACGTGTTGGCCCGGGTCGGCATCTGGTTCATGGTCACGCTTTCGCTGGTCTCGGCCATTGATTACTTCGCCGCTTTCTGGTCGAAGATCGACCGCCAGGTCGTCCGGCGGCAGCGCCGAGCTTTCATCCTCAGCCGCCGTAGGAAGCGCGATGTCGCCATCACCTAGCGACACCGCCAACGGTTCGCAAGTCCTCCAACCCGCGGCGTACTCCTTCGAGGAACGCAGCCGGCTACTCCAGCTTGCTCACCGCGCCATCGAGGCCCGCCTTGCCGGCCGGGACGTGAATGTCACGTCGCCGACCCCGCACCTTGACCAGAAGCGCGGCGCCTTTACCACTCTTCAGCTCGACGGTGAACTGCGCGGATGTGTCGGCTACGTGTTTCCCGTTTACTCTCTTTATCGCACCGTCGCCGAGACCGCCGTCGCCGCTGCCCTTCACGACATTCGCTTCTCTCCGGTGACTGCCGAAGAAGCACCGCGGCTGAAAATCGAAATCAGCGTGCTCTCACCCCTGCGGCCGATCTTGCCGGAAGAAATCGAGGTCGGACGCCACGGCCTGCTCATCACCTGCGGCATGCGTCGTGGCCTACTGCTGCCGCAAGTCCCACTGGAACACGGCTGGGACCGCGTCGCATTCCTGGAGCAGACCTGCGCCAAATCCGGCTCGTCGCCCGACGCCTGGCGCCACGGCGCGACCCTGGAAGCGTTTACGGCGGAAGTGTTCGGAGAAGACTGAAGATTGCAGATTGCAGATTGCAGATTGCAGAGTGCAGAGTGAAAAGCAATGGACCCCACGGAAGAGCTGCGGCAACGCACGAAAGCTTTTGCACTACGAATCATCAAGCTGTGTCAGTCGCTCCCCGCAACGCCAACCGGCCGAGCAATCGGCAATCAGTTGCTGCGGTCAGGTACAGCCGTCGGCGCAAACTACCGGTCGGCATGTAGGGCGCGTTCTAAACCGGAATTCGTTTCGAAAATCGGTATTGCTCTCGAAGAAGCTGACGAAACTGTCTATTGGCTTGAGTTGTTGATTGAAGCTAGTGTCATTCGCGAAAACCGGCTTCAGACACTCGTCAAGGAGGCAGAAGAGATTGTCGCGATTTTTGCTGCTTCCCGGATCACAGCGTCCAACGACCTCGATCACTGATAATCTGCAATCTGCAATGCGTACCGTCTTCCACGTCGACATGGACGCCTTCTTCGTCTCGGTGGAAGAACTGTTCGATCCCTCGCTGAAGGGCAAGGTTGTCGTCGTTGGGGGGCAGCGCGACGAGCGCGGCGTGGTGGCGGCGGCCAATTACGAAGCCCGCAAGTTCGGCGTGCATTCCGCGATGCCCCTACGCACCGCGTCGAAGCTGCTTCCCGCCGACGCCATCTTCCTCGACGGCCATCCCGAGCGCTATCGCGAATGCTCGCACCAGGTCTATGAGGTCCTGAAGCGCTTCTCGCCGGCCGTCGAGATGACCTCGATTGACGAAGCCTACCTCGACATGACCGGCACCGAGCGCCTTCATGGCCCGCCGCTGCGCGCCGCCCACCACCTGCACGCGCAGATGAAATCAGATACGCGGCTCAACTGTTCCATTGGCATTGCCACTTCGCGGCTGGTGGCCAAGGTCGCTTCCGACCAGGCGAAGCGCAACGGCGTCCTCCACGTATTGCCGGGCTGCGAAGCGGCGTTCCTGGCGCCGCTGGAGGTCCGCAAGATTCCCGGCGTCGGCAAAGTCACCGAGCAGAACCTGCACTCAATGGGCATCTTCAAGGTCGGCGATCTCACCAAGCTCGATGAACGCATCCTTGAGGAGCGCTTCGGTAAATGGGGGATGGCGCTGGCCGGAAAAGCCCGAGGCGAGGATGCCGGCGGCTGGTTCGACACCGAAATCGGCGAAGACACCGACCCCAAGTCCATCAGCCACGAGCACACCTTCAACGACGACACGTCCGACGCGCAACAACTTGAGTCCACGCTGGCGCGCCTCGGCGAGATGGTGGGGCGGCGGCTGCGCGAGAATCATCTGCACGCGCGCACCCTCCAGCTCAAGCTCCGTTACCAGAATTTCTCCACCATCACGCGCGCGCATACGCTTCCCACCGCAACCCAGCTCGACACCGAAATCATCGAGCAGATCCGCGCCCTTTTCCGCCGCCACTGGCATGCGGGACGCAAGGTGCGGCTGCTGGGGGTGCACGCTTCGTCGCTAGAAACCGGGGAGGGACAGATCGGGTTGTTGGATGCCGACCGGCACCAGCGCTGGAAACAGGCGCTCTCGGCCGCCGACCGCCTGCGCGCGAAGTTCGGAGAATCCGCGGTCTCGCTCGCCAGCGGCATGCGCGGCGCCTATCGTGAGCGCACCCACGAAAATCCAGCCGCGCTGCCGGGCAAAACCAAACCCCGGCCCTGACCGGTGATCTTCGTTTTCGGGCAGCCTTGACTTACGTTGATCTGCGGCAGAGCAAAAAAGCGGCGCCCGCGGACGCCGCTTTTCCTCACCCTGGAACTCTACGGTTGTGCGCCGCCTTCCAACTCCACCATGTCGCCCACATTCACGATGTCCAGCGCATAGGTGATCATCGCCGTCGAACTGGTCGGCGTTACGTTTAACACGATCATCTGCGCCACCGCGCGCTTGGGCAGTTCGGCGTATTTGGACTTGGGCACGGAAACCTTGTGTTGCTGCGTGTCGTCGGTTTGCGGCGCATGGAATGAAAGCGCCTCGGACGTGTCCATCTTGGCCGGATCGTAGGTGCGCAAGGCGCGGAAGTAATCCCCCACCTTCACGCCCTTATCGGCGCCCGCGCTGAGGTACACCTTCTCGCCGGTGCCCACCACCCAGTCAAATTCCTTCGCCATCACGATGCGCGCGCTCACTCTGCCCTCTGCCGCCGGGAACATGTCAAAGGGGACGTCGCCACGAAAGGCGACCGGCGTCTTCTCCTGGAACGGCACCACGATGTCGCCCACTCCAATCTCCGAGCAAGTGTGCTCGACCTGAGCAACCGCCGTCTTGCCGCGGATTGCCATCACCCGCACGCGTCCCAGTTCGGCATAGAGTTGTCCCAGTTGCGAAACCGCCGCCATCTGCCCGGCAAAAGCAGGGCTGCGGTTCAAGTCGTGCAGTGCGCGCAGCACGGAGAAGCGCGCCCCTTCCGCGTACGCCGTCCCTTCCAGGTAAACGATGGAACCCTGATTGAACTGCGTCTGGTGGGGCGATTCCGCTCCCGCCACAATGTGGTTGCTCCTGGTGAACTCCTGTTTGCTGATGAACCCCGAGCAGTACATGTCGGCATACGTCGGCGCCTGCACGCGCGGGGCAACGTTCGTGGTTCCGATTCGCACCGGCGCAGGAGGACCTGGTTGCTGCGCAAATCCCACCGATGCACACAAGGCCAGCAGCAACGCTGCACGTTTCATGAAGCCTCCTCGGCGGCGTGAATCCCAGGGCCGCTGATAGACAATACCGCGAATCGAACGCTAGCAAACAGCTTACGGAGGGTCAAGGACGCCGGTGTTTACCCATACGGTACTCTGGCCCGATCTCGGCCAATCCGCCGCGCAAACATGGATTGCGTCTGTTATGGTGCACCTGTAAGATGCTGACCGCTTTCGTTTTAAACGGATGAGTGCAGGACACAGCTTCGTGGCGCGGCCCTTGCCGCTGCGGCTGCCGCGGTTGTGTGTCCCGGTGGCCGGCGCCTCGGCCTCCGAAATGATCGCCAAGGCCGAAGCCATGGCGCACGATAACTCCTTTCTGGAGTTCAGGTTAGACTACCTCAAGAGCCCCGGCTTGGCGCTTCCGCAGGTACGACGTTACCTCGCCTACCATCCCGGGGTGGTGGCCATTGCCACCTGCCGCCGCGCCGTCAACGGGGGAAAATTCCGCGGATCGCTGGCCGCCGAAATCGACGTGCTCACCAAGGCGTCGGCCAACGGCTGTCAACTGCTTGACGTCGAACTGCAGACCGCCGCCGCCCTCAAGCCGGCCGATCTGGAGCGCCTGCGCGGCCGGTCGTCCCTGATCCTTTCTTTTCACGATTTCCGCGCCACCAAGAGCCTGGATAAGACTTTCGCCCGCATGCAGCAATTCCCGGCCGACTTCTACAAGCTGGTCACCACCGCCACCACCCTGTTCGACAACGTGCTCATGATGAAGTTTCTGGAACAGACGCGGAGCACGCATTCTGTGATCGGCGTGTGCATGGGCGAGCAGGGAATCATCAGCCGCGTGCTGGCGCTGCGCGCCGGTAGCGTGTGGACCTTCGCCGCCGCCAGTCCCGGGGAGGAAACCGCGCCCGGCATGATCACCGCCAAGACGCTGCGCGATGTCTATCGTATCGAGCAGGTGGACGCGGCTACCAAAGTCTACGGCGTAGCCGGCGACCCGGTCTCCTACTCGTTGTCCCCGCAGATGATGAACGCCGCCTTCCGCCGTGAGAACGTCAACGCCGTGTACCTGGCGCTGCACGCCAAGACTCTCTCCGACTTGCTGAAGTGCGTGCGCGCGATTCCCATTCACGGCCTCAGCGTCACCATGCCGTACAAACAGGAAATCGTTCAGCACCTCGACAACAGCGACGCGCTCACCCAGAAAATCGTGGCTTGCAACACCGTCGTGCGCGCCCAGGACGGAAAACTCTACGGCTTCAACACCGATGTTGCCGGCATCGTCCAGCCGATCGAGCAGCGCATGAATCTTTCCGGAGCCAAGGTCCTGGTGCTCGGGGCCGGCGGCGCGGCCCGGGCGGCGGTTTTCGGATTGAAAGCGCGCGGCGCCGAAGTCTTCATCCTGAATCGCACCCCGGCGCCGGCACAGAAGCTGGCGCGCCAGGCGAAAGCCAAGTCCATCAAACGCGCCGACCTCAAGAAGCTTTCGTTTGACGCAATCATCAACGCCACGCCCGTCGGCATGGGCAGCGCCAAAGCTTCGCCGCTCAACGAAAAAGAAATCAAGGCGAAGTACGTACTCGACATGGTTTATACCGAGGGCGAAACGCGCTTCGCCCGCCTCGCCCGCGCCCAAGGGGCCCAGGTGATACCGGGCTGGGAGATGTTCGTCTACCAGGGCGCCCGCCAGTTTGAGACCTGGACCGGAAAACCCGCGCCGCTGTCGGAAATGCAGAACGAGGTACTGTCCGCCCTCGCCGCGCGAGCCCGCAACGGCAATAATAATCACCGCAAGAAGTAGCTGGCGGTTGTACCACCGTCGGCTTCGGGTTTCTTCCGTCTTATGTTACGAATTCCCATGTTCCGATTTCTTTCCGTGTTGGCAATTTCCATCTTGCACCTGTGTGCGACGCAAGCTTTTGCCTGTTCCTGCGCGGATGCTGGCGCTCCATGTCGTGCATTTGCTGGCACTCCTGTCGTTTTTACCGGGACCGTTATCCAGATCGGCGACCATCGGATCGCGAAGCAACCAGACTATCGTCTCGTTGTTTTTGCGGTTGAGCACAGCTATCGCGGCAGCACGGGGAAATACACGGAGGTGCTCACCGGTTTTGGCGGTAGCGACTGTGGCTACGCCTTCCGGCAGGGAGAACAGTACGTGGTCTATGCCGTTCCATGGAAAGGCAAGCGTATACCGGAATCTGCCAGAGAACGCGTCCGCTGTCCGAGGCACAGGATGATTTGGAATACCTGACTCGGAAGGATGACCCGCTGCACCGGGCGGGTGTTGAGGGCATAATTCAAGAAGGGTAAGTATCCCCCGGCAGAGCCGGGGGCTTTAGTTTGTGAGCCGCTCAAAGCGGCTGTGCGGGGTCGCTAACGCGGCCCCGACGGATTGGTGCCACCGTCGTGGTGGCGGTTCAGCGCCACAGACCC